>Ga0070741_10011227_pt1 | contig 16605 bp, 12 predicted proteins | sample Coa_R1_4_FD_66440 | JGI IMG/M metagenome (GOLD analysis project Ga0070741, IMG submission 66440) | Surface soil microbial communities from Centralia Pennsylvania, which are recovering from an underground coalmine fire - Coalmine... | ecosystem: Environmental > Terrestrial > Soil > Unclassified ...
CCCGGCTTCGCGGCTTTTGCAAGGAGTCGGTAGCGGTACGGCCAGGTATCACATCGTTTTGTCACTGTGAGCTAATTCAGGAGCCGACGGCACTATCGTCATGTCCCTGTTCCAATTCCCGCCACTATGCCATGCAATAAAAAGGGCACGATCGCTCGCGCCCCAAACATCTGATTTTTCGCTGCTCCACGCCACAGCTAGTCGTGCACTCCATCCATAAATGCTCGCAACTTCCTCGAGCGGGACGGATGCCGCAACTTTCTCAGCGCCTTGGCTTCAATCTGCCGGATACGTTCCCGGGTCACCGCAAATGACTGGCCGACTTCCTCCAGGGTATGCTCGCTGCCGTCTTCCAGTCCGAAGCGCATCTTGATCACCTTCTCTTCGCGCGCCGTCAGCGTACGCAGGACCTGCGCCGTCTGGTCCTTCAGGTTCACATTGATCACCGCCTCCGCCGGCGAAACCACCCCGCGGTCCTCGATGAAGTCGCCCAGGTGCGAATCTTCTTCTTCGCCAATTGGAGTTTCCAGCGAGATAGGTTCCTGCGCGATCTTGAGTACCTTGCGCACCTTGGCCACGGGAATGTCCATGCGCTTGGCGATCTCTTCCGACGTTGGTTCGCGACCCAGTTCCTGCACCAGCTGCCGCGAAGTCCGGATTAGCTTGTTGATGGTTTCGATCATGTGCACCGGGATGCGAATCGTGCGCGCCTGGTCGGCAATGGCGCGGGTAATCGCCTGCCGGATCCACCACGTCGCGTATGTCGAAAACTTGTAACCCCGGCGGTATTCGAACTTGTCCACCGCCTTCATCAAGCCGATGTTGCCTTCCTGGATGAGGTCCAGGAATTGCAAGCCGCGGTTGGTGTATTTCTTGGCGATGGAGACCACCAGTCGCAGGTTAGCTTCGATTAACTCGCGCTTCGCCTGCTCGGCGTCCATGTCGCCCTGGATAATTTCCCGCTGCGTGCGTTTGAGTTCCAGGAAGGGAACTCCTGCTTCCGCTTCGAGCTTCTCCAGTTCGCTGCGAATCGCCCGGCTCTGCCGCCGAAAATCTTTCTTCTGCTCTTCGTTGCGCGTCGCGTCGGCTTTACGCTCCAGGTTCTGCGCCTGCCGGTCGAGCGAGCGCATTCCGTCAACCGCCTTGTTGACGCGGTCGATCAGCCGCTTGCGTTCCGCATTGGTGAATCCCAGGTTGCGGACCGCCAGCGAGACGCGCACGATCGCTCGCGCCAGCGCCAGCCGATAGCGGCGAAACTCTTTCGGTTTCTTGGTCTTAGAAACTGCCTCGAATTTTTCCTGGCACACGCCCACTTTCTTGTAAAGGCGTGCCATTTCGTCGATCTTCCCGGTGAACTCTTTCAGCCGATTGTCCAGGATCTCTTCCGTGATCTCCTCTTCGTCGAACGTCACCACTTCCTTGATTGAGCGAACCTGCTTTTTGAGGTCCTCGCCCAATGCCAGCAGTTCGTTGATGACGATGGGAGAACGCGACAGGGCTTTCAGAACGCGCAGTTGCCCACGCTCGATGCGCTTGGCGATTTCCACTTCGCCTTCGCGCGTGAGCAGCGGCACCGTTCCCATCTCGCGCAGGTACATGCGGACGGGATCGTTGGTTTTTTCCAGGGCGCCCGGAGTCAGGTCGAGTTCTACGTCCTCGCCCTCCTCCACTTCTTCAAACTTTTTGTCCAGTGCCGAGGAAGGCAGTTTGGGGCCTTCCAGTACATCGATACCCTGGGTACCGATCGTGGTTAGCAGATCATCCAGGTCTTCCGGAGAATGCACGTCGTGCGGAATCAGGTCATTGACCTCGCTATATGTCAGGAAGCCCTTCTCCTTACCTGCATCGATCAGCTTTTTAATGTCGTCGTACTTGTCGTCTAGAGCCAAAGAATTCCTCAATACCGATTCGTCCTTGCAGACAGGACGTTGAACCTAATCAGCGGTGGGATTTTACAAGTGCGGAACTGCGTGCTGGCACAAACCCACAGAGTATAGCATGAAAAGGGTTTGCCGCCCATCCGCATTTCAGTTGATGCTGTAAACCGTCCGTCGCGTAGTCCTCGCCTGTTAATAGTTTAGATGGTCCAGCTCCCCTTAACGTTTCAGCTACTCGCGCTTTTCCCGGACGGCTGCAACTTAGGGTGGCATTGGAATGATCTCCTTGGGCGCCATAGTCTTGGCGGTGATCAGACGCCTTGGCCTACCGGTCGAGCGTGGACTCGCCTGTCAGAGCAGGATCCATCAGGGCCCTCTTCAGCCTCACTTTTTCCAGCAAAAGCTGCTGCGTGCGGCTGGTTTCCCGGACCCCCGGGCCTTCCAGTTCCCGCTGCAGCTGCTCCAACTTGCGGCGCAAGTGGATGCGCCGGAGCGCCCGCAAGGCGCCTTCAACCCTCTCCGGGGTAAGTTGCTCGTCCTCTTTCATCAGGACCGTCGCCAGGAGTTTCTGGTCACCCTCGGAAAGGGGCAGGGACATGGGATCGGCAACCTCGCCCGCGGCCGGCAACAAAGCTGTCAAAAGCGCCTCCGAGGCCAAACCTTCGTGCAACCGCTCGCTCTCTAGGGCGAAGCGAGCCTGGCGGGCGGGATCGAACTCCTCCTCGGCGCCGTCGCGGGCGGAAAAATGCTCTCCGGCCTGCATTTCCGACGAGGATGCCAGAGCGCGCACCAGCAAGCGCTCGGCATCGGTGACCTGCACCTCGGGAGGAGCCTTGATGCCCGCGCCCGAGCGCTTGCCCGCCGCATGCTTCAGTTCCTGTCGCAGAACGGCCGAGTCAATCGCCAGTTTTTGAGCAATCTCCTGGGCCAGTTCGTCGCGGACGATCCGGCTGGGCACGCGCTGAATATGCGGGAGCAGGAAGTTCAAAGCCTTCACCTTGCCCTCCGGCGTACGTACCGGGAACTGCCCGCGCGCCCTATCGATGAGGTAGGTGAAGTAGGGCTGCGAGTCGCGCAGGGCCTGCGCATAGGCATCTTTACCCTTTCGCCGGATGAACAAGTCGGGATCGAAGCCAGGCTCGAGAGTAAGCACCCGGATTTCGAACTCCTCCTCGACCAGCAGTCCGAGGGTGCGCTCGGTAGCCCGGGCCCCGGCTGTGTCAGGATCGAAGTTAACCACCACCTTCTTGCTGAAGCGTCCAAGCAGGCGAGCCTGCAATTCGGTGAAAGCAGTACCTGAGCTGGCGATCACATTATGAAACCCGGCGGCAAACAGCGAAATGCAATCCATCTGGCCTTCGACGAGGATGGCATACTCGAGCTTGCGGATCGCCTCCCTGGCGTGATCCAGATTGAACAGCACCCGAGATTTCGAGTAGATCGCCGTCTCGGGCGAGTTCAGGTACTTGGGGCCAGCCTTTTCGTCCGTGGAAAGGGTTCGTCCGGTGAACGCGATGATCTTCCCCTGCTCGTTGGCGATGGGGAACATGACGCGATTGCGGAACTTGGAGTAGATGGCAAGGGAGCTGTCCGGCGTGCGGGTTCCGCCACCCGGCACTGGTTGGCCGCTCTCGGGCGCCCGGTTGTCCTCCTTCCACGAAAACAGGCCGGATTCTCTGAGCAGATCCTCGGCGAACTCGCGGCGCAAGGCATCGCGCAGCAAAAAGCCGGAGTCAGGCGCGTATCCAATGCGAAATGCCGCAACGGTTTGGTCGTTCAGACCGCGACGCTTCAGATACTCGCGCGCATGCGCGCCCTCAGGACGCCCCAGATATGCGCGAAAAAACTCGCAAGCGCGGTCGTGGACATCGAGCAACTTGCCGCGAACCTCCGCATCGCGGGCCTCAGCGGGACTGGAGTACGTCAGCCTCGGCAGAGGCACGCCAAGCTTCTGCGCAATCAGGCGGACGGACTCGGGGAAGGTGACGTTTTCAACTTTCTGAATGAAGGTAAATACATCGCCGGACGCGCCGCAGCCAAAGCAGTGAAAGAACTGACGCGTGGCATGCACGGAAAAAGATGCCGTCTTCTCGCTATGAAACGGACACAGCCCGGCATAGTTTTGCGCCCCGGCCTTCTTAAGCTTGACGTAATCGCCGACGACGCGAACGATGTCGGCCTGCTGCTTCAGAGTCTGGGCGAATTCAAGGGGCGTAGACATGAAGAAATCAGGAGGAGAACGGGCCCAGAGGGATTCTAGGCAGCGGCCAGAGAAAATCAGTATACCCAAGAGCGATTTGCTGTGGAGAAACTGTGGAATTCAACAGTAAGAGGTTGAGCCCGGAGGAAAACTAGTCTGTGCGACGGCACGCGGTCCACAAGCGGCGCGCCCTGGCTCGCAGCCATATTGTCCTCAAATGGGCGGCTGTGCCATCCTCTCTGTACTTACACTCTGAGAGGCTACTCGATGGCGTGCAATCCGGAAGTCCTCAAACATGTCCCATTGTTCGCGCTGCTTGACGACGAAGAAACCGCGGTGCTCTCAAGCCAGGTAGAAGTAAGAACGTTCGCGCCGCGCCAGCGCATCTACAAAATGGGCGACACCAGCGGGCGCGCTTACGTGATGGTATCGGGCCGGGTGCGAGTCACCACCGTGGACCAGGACCAGCAGGAGGTGGTAGTGGACGAGCCGTCACACGGCGAGTTCTTCGGCTTTGCGTCGATGCTGGAGCAGACACCGCACCAGACCGAGGCCATTGCTCTGGAGGAAACCGTTTGCGTTGAGGTAGACCGGCACGACATTTCCGTGCTGCTGCAACGCAAGCCGCTAGCCGGCATGGACATGCTGACAGTGATTGGGCGGCAGTTCCACGCCGCGCAAAATCTGGTTCGGCTGCGCGCCAGCCGAAATCCGAACGACGTGATCGAACAAGAAGCGACCTCAGGGGAGCGCATCGCCGATGCGGTGGCGCGCTTTGGAGGGTCGTGGGCGTTCATCATCAGTTTCCTAACGGTGCTAGTAATCTATACAACAATCAGTTCGATACTCGGGCCGCGTGGCTGGGACCCGTATCCCTTTATCCTGTTGAACCTTTTTCTGTCGATGCTGGCGGCGATCCAGGCACCCATTATCATGATGAGTCAGAACCGGCAGGACACGAAGGACCGCCTGCGCAGCGAACTCGATTTCGACGTGAATCGCCGCGCGGAGGCAGAAATCCAGGGGTTGGCACGCAAGCTGAACATGCTGGGTGAAAAAATGGGCGACGTGGAAGACCTGCTGAGGGGAAGAGCGGGAGCGTGAAGGCGCGCAGTAATCTGCCATGACGTTAAATCTATTTCAGCGACGTTCGAAACTCGCGCGGTCTGATTCAGAAGTGTGAAGAAGCTTTGTTGGGGGAGGAGCCCTCCAAAAAATTCCATCCCCAATGAAACGGGGCTTCGCGCCAGGAGTAGAGATCAACCCGCGCCCGACATCCGCTACAGTCTTCCCGCAGTCAAGCCCACCAACTTGCTGTGCGCTGCGGTTCTCCGGTCCGTGTATCGAATATTTCTGTCCGTTCGGGCACTCCGGAATTTTGAGTAGTTTCTTTTTCTCCCATCCTGCTGCAGCCACTTGTAACCATGACACTGATAACCAGCCCAAAGTCACTCTTCCGGAGGGGTATTCAATGCGCTTGCAACCTGCACGCCTGTCGCAAGCTCCGGAATAATGCCCAGCTTGCGGTAAATCGGCCGCACCGCACCCCGGATGGCCGGCAGATACAAGCTGAACACGCCGGCGGCTACAATGCAGAGCGCACCGCTGACAATAACCGTGTCCGGCGCCCCGATACGCGCGGCGAGACCTCCTGCCAGCAAACTTCCAAATGGAGCCATGCCTAGGAAGGCCATCGAGTACAGGCTCATCACTCGCCCGCGCTTGTCCTCGTCGACAATGGTTTGCAGAATCGTATTGCTGGAGGCCATCTGCTGCATCATGGCTCCGCCCACAACCATGATCACCACCAACGAGAGCCAAAGCGCATGAGAGAAACCGAAGCCGATCAGTCCCGCGCCAAACAGAGCGGCCGCTGTCGGGACAACGCGTCCCAGTCCCAGAACATTCTTCCTCGCGGCCAAGGACATCGCCCCTGCTAGCGCGCCCACGCCCGAAGCGCCCATGAGGAAGCCCAGGGTATGTGGTCCGCCATGCAACACCTTCGCGGCAAAGATCGGCATCAGCACCGTGTATTGCATGCCAACCAGGCTGACCAGCGCCAGCAGCAGCAAAATTGAGCGTATTGGAACCGACTGAAATGCATATCCCCAACCCTCCGCCAGTTCCTGAAGAATAGCGCGCCGCGGTTTGACCGGTTGAGGAATCGCAATCAGCATCAGCAGAAGCGAGATGATCACGGCTATATAACTGATGCCATCCACCAGAAAGCACCATCCCTCGCCCACAGCCGCGATGACAACTCCCGCGATGGAGGGTCCGAGCAGGCGCGCCAGGTTCACCATCGACGAATTCAGCGCGATCGCGTTGCCCAGGTCTTCGCGGTTTTCCACCATCTGCACCACGAAAGCCTGCCGCGCGGGCATGTCAAATGCGTTAATCGCGCCTTGTACAAGGCTCAGCAAAACAATCTCGTGGATCGTAATCATACTGGCTAGCGCGAGGGCGGCCAGCGCAAACGATTGCAGCATGGAGAGGACCTGCGTGACCACCAGCGTCCGGTGGCGGTTCCAGCGATCCACCCATACCCCGGCAAAAGGGCCGAGAACGAAGGTGGGAATCTGTCCGGAGAAGCTCACGATGCCGAGCAGCATCGCCGAGCCTGTCAGTCGGTACACCAACCAACTGGTAGCCACGCGCGTCATCCAGGTGCCGATCAGCGAAATGCTTTGGCCGCTGAAAAACAAGCGGTAGTTGCGATAACCGAGTGCTCGAAGCAGGAATCGCCAGGTCTGCGTGCTCCCCTTGCCGCTCGCCGTCGTGCGGTTACCCCCGGTGATTTTGTTTCCCGGCATGAAGAGAATTCTGTGCCGCAAACCAGCTTAAGGTTGCCAATCAGGATCGGCAGCAGTCTGTTTTGATGGAAAGCCGACCGCGACAGACGTCACGGAAATCGTCAACTCGGCTTTCTGGCGCACACCACCCGAGGAATGCCCTGCAGATCAGCGACGACTTCGAAGTCATTCCACCCCACCAGCAGTTCACGAACGGCGTCAGCAATGGTACCGCTGATCTCGAAGATCAGGCGGCCCTCCGGCTTGAGCGCCGCTTCCGCTTGCGGCAGCAGGCGCTTGATGACTTCAACGCCGGTTTGGCCTGCGAACACGGCGCTCTTCGGCTCAAACTTTCGCACTTCGATTTGCACCTGATCTTCTTCCGACAAGCCAACGTAGGGCGGATTAGAAACCACGATGTCGAATGTGCCGGCAGGCACGCCGGCAAGCAAGTCGGCGTGGTGAAACAGAATTCGTTCTTCGAGTTGATGGCGGGCGGCGTTGGCTCGCGCGATCTCCAGGGCAGCTTCAGAGATGTCCGAGGCATGAATTTCCGCTCGGGGCAGCTCTTTTGCCAGCGCCAGCGCGATCGCTCCCGAGCCCGTGCCTACATCAATGATGCGCGGGTTGGTCAGGCGCGCGGCGACCAGCAGGGCGGTCTCAATGACGTGCTCGGTTTCCGGACGGGGAATAAGCACCGCGCGCGAGACAATGAAGTCCATGCCCCAGAACTCCTGGTGACCGGTAATGTATTGCGCCGGCACGCCGCTGATGCGCTGCGAGACTGCATCTTCATAGCGCTGGTATTCGTCATGAGTGAGGGCCCGCTCGGGGTGCGCATACAGGTGGGCGCGATCGCATCCAAGGGTAAACATCAGCAGGACTTCAGCATTCATCCGCGGCGAGCCGACGTGCGCTGCCGTCATACGTTCAATAGCGGAAGTGAGGGACTCTTTCAGCAGCAAGGAAATGGCCGAATCCAGGGCCTGAATTACACGACCGCCGCGGTCTCGCCCTTCAGTTTCTCCGCCTGATAGTGGGTGACCAGCGCGTCCACCATGGGCTGAAGCCTGCCGTCCATCACGGCTTCCAGTTGGTGAATAGTCAGACCAATACGATGGTCGGTGACGCGGTTCTGGGGGAAGTTATAAGTGCGGATCTTTTCGCTGCGGTCGCCCGATCCCACCATCGCACGACGTTCCTTGGCGAGTGCGTCCTGCTGCTTCTGCATCTCCACTTCATACAAGCGTGCGCGCAGGACACGCATGGCCTTTTCCCGGTTCTTGATTTGCGATTTCTCGTCCTGGCAGCTCACCACCGTGTTGGTGGGAATATGAGTGATGCGGACCGCCGAGTAAGTTGTATTCACCGACTGTCCACCCGGTCCGGAAGAGCAGAACGTATCCACGCGTAGATCCTTAGCGTCGATCTTGATGTCAACGTCTTCGGCTTCGGGGAGCACCGCCACCGTAACCGCCGATGTATGCACGCGGCCCTGCTGCTCGGTCTCCGGCACGCGCTGTACGCGATGCACGCCACTTTCGTATTTCATCTGCGAGTAGACGCGGTCGCCATCGATCATGGCGATCACTTCTTTCAGGCCGCCCACGCCCGATTCCGACGTCGAAAGCACCTCCACCTTCCAGCGCTTGGTCTCGGCATATCGCGAATACATGCGGAAAAGTTCCGCCGCGAACAGAGTAGCTTCGTCGCCTCCGGTCCCGGCGCGAATTTCCAAGACGACGTTCTTTTCGTCGTTTGGATCTTTGGGCAGCAACAGGACCTTGAGTTCCTGCTCCACGCCGGCCACGCGAGCTTCCAGCTTGTCGAGTTCCTCCTGCGCGTAGGTCCGCATTTCCGCGTCCTTCTCGTCGGCCAGCATTGCCTTGCTTTCGGCGATGCCGCGCGCCAGGTCCTTGTACTCGCGGTATTTCTCCACAACAGGCGTGATTTCGCTATGGGCTTTCGCGGTCTTCTGGTATTTGCCGGAATCGTTCATGATTTCCGGCGAGGCCAGCGCCTGCGTCAGCTCTTCATAGCGGGCTTCGATTTGCTCAAGTCGTTCAAACATGTTTGTCGTCAATCTTGGGATGGCTGGTAACTAGTTGCCGGTATGTATCATTATCGTCGTTCGCCGGAGTTTTTCCGCTTCATCGCCGAGGTACATGCGACCAGGGACGAACGACCATTGACTCTGTGACATTCGCGGCGGACGCCGCTAGGCAATCACCAGTTCACCGCCGAGTTTCTGCTCGAGAACCATGGCGTCGTCCAACGCCAGGATGGCGCATTCGACCTGATCGTCCGATGGAGGCTGAGTGGTGATGCGCTGCAGCCACAATCCCGGCGCCGTCATCAGCGCGAACAGCGAGCCCCGGTGCTTGGCGGCAAAACGAATGATCTCGTACGAAACGCCGGCGATGAAGGGCAGCAGCGCAATGCGCACTCCGAAACGCGCCCAGAAGGTGGTTACCGGTACTGCGGTGTAGACCAGGATGGAAATGATCATCACCGTCATCAGGAAGCTGGTGCCGCAGCGCGGGTGAAACGTCGAGTACTTCTGCACCGCCGCCGACTGTAGCGGGTCGCCGTTCTCGAAAGCAAACACCGTCTTATGTTCGGCGCCATGATATTCATACACCCGGCGAATGTCCCGCCACAGCGATACACCCCAAATGAACAGCAGGAACAAGGCAATCCGAATCAGGCCGTCCACCAGATTGAAAATGATCTGCTCGCCGAAGACAGGGTTCACGCGCTTCAATTCCGTGGCCGCGAGCAGCGGCAGGAACTTGTACATGAAGACGAAGAAGCCAACGGAGAAAATGATGTTCACCGCCGCCACCCAGCCGCTGATCTCCATCTTCTTGCCCTGCTCATCAGCAGGAATCTGGTCTAGCGCAACATTCGCCGAGAATCGCAGCGCGCGAAAGCCAAGCGTCATTGCATAGCCTAGCGTCATGACGCCGCGGACCACCGGCCATCCCATCCACTTGTGCTTTTCCGAAGGACGCTCCATAGGCTCGCTGTAGTGGCTGATTTCACCCGACGGCTTGCGCACCGCAATAGCCCACGCATGGGGCGATCGCATCATCACCCCTTCGAGCACAGCCTGCCCGCCAACCAGTGTCTCCTCGCCGCTCTCCAAAGCCGGCAACAGCTGCAGGGCCACCAGGAAACGCCACATGGAACGCAAGAACAACATGTCTATTGGATGATCCTTTGAACCGCGAAGTCTCGTCGAGTAAGGTTATCACAGCATGCTGCGGTTCGCGGGCCTGGCTCACACCCAAGCTCTTGAAAAGCAAAGCATTAGTGACATTCAAGAGACATTTGACATCGAAACCAATGATGCGGCAATTAGCGGAAACATGCGAAGCGATCGCGGGAACCACGAAGAAGCTGGAAAAAACAGCGTTGGTGGCGGGATATTTGAAATCCCTGCCCGTGGATGAGGCAGCCGTAGCGGCCGTGTTCCTCTCAGGACGGCCGTTCCCCATGTACGAAGAGACCACGCTGCAGGTAGGCGGAAGGTTGCTGTGGAGAGTGGTGGAGGAGCTTTCCGGGACAAGCGGCGAAGAACTCACCGCCTGTTACCGAAAGCTGGGTGATCTGGGATCGGTAGCGGGCGAGGTACTGCGTACCCCGGAAAACCGGGAAGCACAACTCAACGTAGTCGAGGTCGAGAAGAGCTTTCGGAAAATTGCGCTCGCGCGAGGCCCCGCCGCAAAGGCCGCACTGGTTCGCGAACTGCTTGCCCAGGCGACACCGCTCGAAGCCAAGTACATCCTGAAGATCATGACCGGTGACCTGCGTATTGGGCTGAAAGAAAGCCTGGTGGAGGAAGCCGTCGCGAAAGCCTACGGAGGAACTCTCGCCGAAGTGCAGCGCGCCAACATGCTGCTGGGCGATATCGGGCAAACGCTGCGCTTCGCCGCTGCCGGAAAGTTGGCCGAGGCGCGAATGCGGCTGTTCCATCCCATCGGTTTCATGCTCGCGAGCCCTGCTGAATCCGCCGCCGAAGCGCTTAGTTATTTCTCCGAAGCAGCGGTAGAAGACAAGTACGACGGAATCCGTGCCCAGGCGCACTGCTCGGGAGAGGACGTCAGAATATTTTCCCGTACCCGCGATGAGATCACCGAATCGTTTCCAGAGCTGCCGGAGGCCCTGGCCGGCTTACCGAAAGACGCCATCCTGGACGGTGAAATCGTCGCATGGAGCTACCTGGAGGCGGAAGCGGGTGAGCCAGGACGCGCGCTTCCCTTCAGCGCCCTACAACAAAGATTGGGACGCAAAAAGGTCAGCCACGAAATGATGCGCCGCGTTCCCGTGGCTTATCTCGTTTTCGACGTGCTCTATGCCGGGGAAGAGCTCATGCTGGACTACCCTTTGCGAGAGCGGAGCGCCGTGCTGAATGATCTCCTGACCGCGGTAAGGATTCCGGCTCAACTAAAGCCACGCGACGGGCAATCAACCTTGGGCTTTGCTCCCGATACAGGATCTACACCGGCGGCAAAGGTGATCCGCGCTCCTGTTGTCCAGGCGTCCACGCCAGCGCATCTGGAGCGATTGTTCACGGCGGCGCAGGAACGCGGCAATGAAGGGCTCATGATCAAGGACCCTGCCTCCCGTTATACCCCCGGACGTCGTGGCAAGTCGTGGCTGAAAATGAAGCGCGAGCTCGCGACCCTGGACGTCGTGGTCACCGCTGCAGAGTACGGTCACGGCAAGCGCATTGGCGTCCTCAGCGATTATACGTTCGCTGTGCGCGATGGCGAACGGCTGGTGAATGTCGGCAAGGCGTATTCGGGACTTACTGACGCCGAAATTGCGGAGATGACTCAGTGGTTCCTGCAGCACACAACCGAGGATCAGGGGTTCCGCAGAGAGGTTGAGCCATCCGTCGTACTGGAAGTCGCCTTCAACAACGTGATGCGCTCCGATCGCCACAATAGCGGGTACGCGCTGCGCTTTCCCAGGATCGTGCGCCTGCGTCCGGATAAACCAGCCGAGCAAATTGACACGCTGGAGAGGGTCAAAGAGATCTACGAAAGCCAGAACCATCGCAAGTTACAGTCCTGAAATCTGTTTATCCCGGTGTTCCGGATGCGACAATAACCCAGTCCATGAAAACACTTTTCGGCATTGTGCTCCTTTCAGTGTCCACAGCCTTTTTGCAAAGTTCCCTTGCGCACGCCTCACATCGCCCCGGCACGAGGCGCACCCCTGAGTACACCTTCAAGGTCGTGCACAGTTATCCGCACGACGCGAACGCTTTCACCCAGGGCCTGGTGTATCACGACGGTTTTCTCTACGAGGGAACTGGCCTGAATGGGCACTCGTCATTGCGAAAAGTGCGCCTGGAGACCGGCGAGGTGTTGAAGCAGGTGGATTTGTCGCCGGAGTACTTTGGCGAAGGCATCGCCGTCGTGAAAGACAAGGTGCTTGAGCTCACATGGAGGTCAGGAATAAGCTTCGTCTACAACCTCGAAGACTTCCGAGTTCTGCGGCAGTTTTCTTACTCCGGTGAAGGTTGGGGCCTCACCAACAATGCTACAGAAATCTTTATGAGCGATGGCACCGCCGACATTCGAGTTCTCGATCCACAGACGCTGCAGGAGAAGCGCCGAATCAGCGTCCACGATGGCTCGACGGCCGTCGACCGGCTCAACGAACTGGAATGGGTAGATGGTGAAATCTACGCCAATGTATGGGAGACAGACCGCATCGCCCGCATCTCTCCCCGGACCGGCCAAGTGCTGGGATGGATCGACCTCGCGGGCCTGCTGAGCCCAATTTATAACCGCGGTTCGGACGCAGTGCTGAACGGCATTGCCTACGATGCCGTGCACAAGCGCCTGTTCGTGACCGGGAAACTTTGGCCAAAGCTCTTCGAAATCAAGCTCGTGCCGAACACGGGCAAATAGCTCTCAAATGCCGGTGGATAGCTGAACGGCGCTTCAATGCTGATGTCCTTCGTCGGCTACGGGAATGATGCAGCCGTGCGCCACCTCGCACTCCGCATGTTCGAACTGAATTGTGGTGTGGTCAATGCGAAAGCCGGTGTGCAGGGACTCCTTGACGTCCCGCAAAATACGCTCACTTGCTGAGGGTGGGATATCGGCAATGGCAATGTGGCAGGAGAGCGCGTGCGTTTCCGAGCCGATGCTCCATACGTGCAGATCGTGCACGTCGTTCACTCCTTCCACCGCCCGGATCGCAGTTTCCACTTCATCCAGCTTCATACCGCGGGGCGTGCCCTCCAGCAGAATGTTCATCGTCTCGCGCACAATGCCGAAGCCTGACCAAAGGATCAGCGCGCCAATGCCGAAAGAAAGTGCCGAGTCGATCCAGTACTGTCCCGTGGTCAGGATCACCCAGCCACCCACGATCACCGCGGCGGTGGAAAGCGTGTCTCCGATTTCGTGCACCAGCGCACTGCGGATATTCACATCGCGGCCGGTACGGTACAGCAGAAATGCGATCGCTCCATTCATCACCACCCCTGCGGCGGCGACATAAATCATGGTTCCGGCATGCACGTGCTCGGGATGTTGCAAGCGGCGGAAAGCCTCGTAAAAAATCAGGAATGACACCACCACCAGTGACAGCGAATTCACCAGCGCGGCGAGGACCCCAGCCCGATGATAGCCATAGGTCTTGGTGGCGCTTGGCGGCCGAGCTTGCAGGTAAACCGCGGTCAGCGAGAGCAGCAATGCCAGAAAATCAGATAGGTTGTGGCCCGCTTCCGACAACAGCGCCAGGGAATGCGCACGGATGCCTGCAGCGACCAGCAGCACAATGTAGGCGAGCGTCACGAGCAGCGACGTTTTGAGCACCTTGCCCGGGCTGCCCTCTCCATGGCTGTGAACGTGCATCTCTTCAAGTTTACGAGGCGACGGAGCGGCCTTCAAGGTACGGCAGGTCCATGTCATATCAGCATTGGACCCGCAGGCTAATTCACAACCGAGCGAGCCGTTTCAGGTTCCCCTTCTCCTGCACTACAATGCTCGGTTCACGCGAAACGCAACACTCATGCAAACGGCAGATGTGGTTATTGTCGGCGGCGGCATTGTGGGCTCGAGCATCGCCTATCATCTGACTGCCGCCGGATGTAAGAACGTGCTCGTCATTGAACGGGAGAGTGCCCAAGGCAAAGGTTCGACCGGGAAGAGCATGGGCGGTGTGCGTGCGCAATTCTCCACGCCCGTGAACATCCAGATGTCATTGTATTCGATCCCCTTTTACGCGAGCTTCGACGAACGCCTCGGCTGTCCTGCGGGCTATCGCGGCCAGGGATACCTGTTCTGCGCAACCAATGAGAAACACATGATTTACCTGCGCGCGAATTATAAGAAGCAAGTCGCACTGGGATTGAAAGATGTTCGCATGGTCTCGGCCGACGAGATTCGGGGCATGTTTCCGCAGCTTCGCGCCGACGACATTCTGGGTGGAAGCTTCTGCTCAACCGACGGTTTTGTCGATCCCTACAGCACCATGGTCGGCTTCATGAGCTGGGCGGCGGATCACGGCGCGAAGCTTTGGAAGAACACCGCCGTGACCTCAATCCAACGGAACGGCAACGGCATTTCCGGGGTAGACACCTCCCGAGGTTCCGTGAGCACGCGCGTGGTGGTGAACTGCGCCGGCGCCTGGGCGGCGTCCATCGCAGCCATGGCGGGCGTGCAACTGCCCGTCGAGCCGCTGCGGCGGATGCTGGTGCCCACCGAGCCCTTCGATCAGTTCCCCCACACCGCGCCCATGATCATTGACATGTCCAATGGCTTTCATTTCCGCCCCGAAAGCCTAGGCTTTTTGATGGCATGGAATGATCCCGAGGAAACCCCCGGCTACAAGCTGGAATTCGAACCATCCTTCGTCGAAAAGATCCTGACGCGGGCGGCGGACCGCGTGCCCATCTTCGAGAACGTCGCCGTCAATCCTAAACGCGCATGGGCGGGACTTTACGAAATGACGCCTGATCATCATCCGATCCTGGGCGCCGTTCCCGAGGTGCCGGGTTTTTTTCTGGCGAATGGCTTCAGCGGACACGGAGTAATGCACGCGCCGGCAACAGGAAAGATTCTGTCCGACTTGATTCTCACCGGGGATTGCACCCTGGTCGATACGTCGTTGCTGGATCTGGCGCGCTTTGCGGAGGGAAGAACGATTCACGAGACTGCGGTGCTCTAGATCGCGCGTTAGCAGTGTGAAACCGGTGACTCTCCGCTGATTGATCAAACAGCAAATGGCACCACGAGAACACAACTTTTGGTTGACCACAGTCGAGATCCCAAAGCCAGATCCGGCTCAGAGTTTGCCGGAACGGGTCGAAGTAGCGGTGATTGGAGCCGGGTTTACAGGTTTATCAGCGGCGCGAACGCTGGCCAAGCGCGGTGCCCAAGTTGCGGTGCTCGAAGCGCAAACTCTCGGATGGGGCGCCAGTTCGCGCAACGGCGGAATGGTGCTGACCGGGCTCAAACTGGGTGTTAACAAGTTGATTTCGATGTATGGACGCGAGCGCGTGCAACAGATGTATGCAGCGTCTCTTGAGTCCATTCACTGTGTGGAGCGGATTGTTCAGCAAGACGCTATTAACTGCGACTTTGCCCGTTCGGGACACCTGGAAGTCGCATGCAAACAGAAACACTTCGACGACTACGCTCGTCAGGCGGAGGTCATCCAACGCGAATTCAACCACCAGTTGCGAGTCGTGCCCCGAAATCAATTGCGCAACGAAATTGGGTCGGATATTTACCACGGAGGAATGGTCGATGAGGTCAGCGCCGGGCTGAATCCGGCCCGCTATGTAGCGGGATTAGGCGGCGCGGCCATGCGCGCCGGAGCCGCATTGCTGGAAAATACCCGCGTAACCAGGCTGCAACGCGCAACCAACAACGGAAATTCCGGCTGGCGGGTAAGTACCTCTCGTGGAGAACTCTGGGCGCGCGACGTGTTTGTCGGCACCAGCGGGTACACCAGCGCGGTCACGCCGGCGCTTCAAAAGAGAATCATCCCTATCGGCTCCTACATCTTAGCCACACAAATTCTCCCGGAATCCCTGGCGCATGAACTCAGTCCGCGCAAGCGCATGATTTATGACTCGAAAAACTACCTCTACTACTATCGATTGACTCCCGACCGCCGTATGTTGTTCGGCGGACGCGCCGCGTTCTTCCCCGAAACCGAAACCACTGTCCGCGAAAGCGCGGAGATTCTGCGCCGCGGCATGATTGACGTGTATCCCCAACTGCGCGATGTCGAAGTGGAGTTCGTCTGGGGCGGCACACTTGATTTTGCCTTCGACATCATGCCGCACGCCGGGCAGATCGACGGCATGTACTACGCCCTGGGCTATGCCGGTCATGGCGTTGCGATGGCGACATACCAGGGAGAGAAAATGGCCGAGTGGATTGCCGGAGGACGCCCGGAGAATCCGTTCGTGGGTATCCCCTTCCGAGGCGCGCCGCTGGGGCTGTACAACGGAAAGCCGTGGTTCTTGCCCCTTGCGGGGGCGTGGTATCGGTTCCTGGATTGGATAAGCTGAACCTAGTTCGACAGATATATGACAATGAGAAGAGCGGGCGCTAGGTGCTTTCGGGTTCGCGTCGACGCCGCAGTATGAGGTAGACCACCGGCCCCAGTCCCAGCGCAACGGGTCCCCAGATCAATCCGAACCGATCACTTCCCAGCAGCGCCACAGCGCTCATCATCACTGGCGCCCCGACCGCATATA
>Ga0070741_10011228_pt1 | contig 16605 bp, 14 predicted proteins | sample Coa_R1_4_FD_66440 | JGI IMG/M metagenome (GOLD analysis project Ga0070741, IMG submission 66440) | Surface soil microbial communities from Centralia Pennsylvania, which are recovering from an underground coalmine fire - Coalmine... | ecosystem: Environmental > Terrestrial > Soil > Unclassified ...
GGGGCTTTCGGGCCAAATAATATTGCCCGGAATCATCGGTCACCCCCACCACGGTCTCGTCCAGCGCCACGTCGGCGCCGGCCACCGCCTTGCCGTTGCCATCGCGCGCAGTGACGGCCAGCAGATAAAGCGATGCCGGTATGCTGGTCGACTGATCCGAGGCTGAAGGCGGGCTCGCCGGCGAGGGTTGAGCCATCGCATGCGGGGCGAGGAACCAGGCAAGAATTATGGCGAGGAGCAAACGTGCGCTAAGCTTGTGCATGTTGCGATCGGAGGGCGGTGTATTGTCGAAAGCGGTTTTGATCTTACTCCACTGCGCGTGCCTGTTGTTCGCCTGCGCCGCGGCGGCACAGACGACCGAGGATGCCACGCTGCGGGAGGGACGCGAGCTCGTCGCCTCGCTCAAGCTCGACCAGGCAAGCGATGCGGCGGTGTTCGAGCGCATCGGCATGGAGCGCGCCGGCACGCTGCTCAACGCGGTGATGAATCGCGGCCTCGCCGCCGGCGCAACCCCCAATGAGTGGACCGAGATGCATCGCGCGATCGCCGGGCTCATCGAGCTTTCGGTCGCGCGTGGCGAGCTTTTCCGCGCCGCCGTCTACGCCAATTTCCAGGACGTCTATTACCGCAATTACGAGGCCGATTACAACGCGGCCCTGGCCGCCGCCCGTCAGCAGCTCGACCTGCAGCAGCGCTCGAAGCAGACCGCGACGCTTTACATCGCGTGGAAGAACATCGGCGAGAACCTGATCCGGCTGGGCCGCGTCGACGAGGGCGTCGACGCGCTCTATCAATCACAGCGTCTCGTCGACGACCCCACCAGCACGGTCGCCGCGATCGTCCGGCGCGAGATCATCGACGCCGAGATCGCGCGCGGTCACGGCGACGCGGCACGGCGCGAGGTCGCAAGCTTCGTGCAGGCGGCAACGCCGGCGGCGCCGGCGCTCTTTCGCGGCCGCACGGCGCTGGCGCAGAGCCGTCTCGAGGTCGAGGACGGACAGTACGATCAGGCACTCGCGAGCATGCACGCGGCCACCAAGGCGATGGCGGGGGACAAGGCTGCGGCCGATTTCGCGCTCGAGGTGTTGAACGACCTCATGTCGATGGTCCTGCTCACCATGAACGTCGTGCCTTTCGAGCAGGCGCTCGGGATCGCGCAGCGCATCGACCGCGAGTTTCCCGACCTGCCGATCTCGATGTCAGCCCAGGCGCATCTCGCGATCGATTACCGGCGGCGTCTTGCCGGGCAGTTCGACGTGCTGCTGCGCGAGGATCTGGCGGGGCTGGAAAGCGCGCGCAGCACCAGCAACGTAGGCGAGCAGATCGGCTATCTGCGCTCGCTTGCCGCCACCTACGCCTTCGCCAACGACAAGCGGCAAGCCCTCGCGCTGCTCGAGCAGGCGCTCGCGCTCGAGAAGTCGTTGCTGCCGCCGAGCGGGATCCCGGACAACGCCGCCTCGCAGTACAGTTATCTGCGCCTGCTCGCGAGCCTCGGCGCAGGCTATGCCGACGTCGGCGACGCCGCGCGGGCGCGTGCCATGTTCGCGGAGATCACGCGCACGTACGACGCGATTCCCGACGCCACCTCGAAAGCGCGCGCGACGCGACTGTACGGCGAGGCCGAGCTCGGACACGCACTGGTCGACGAGCTCGAGCATCGCATCGATGCCGCGCGCAAGCGGCTCGATGCGGCGTTGACGAGCGCCAATGCGAGTGCGCGCATGTTCACGCGCTCGGCGGTGCTGCTGCAGCGCGCGCGGCTCGAGCGCACCGCCAACGATCAGCCGGCGGAAGCGGTGCGTTATTACGAGGCGGCGATCCAGGCGTTCCACGCCGAGAAGGATCTTCGCAGCGAGCTTTCCACGCGACTGCAGCTTGCGCGTTATCTCGCCGTGGAAGCCGCGCAGCGCATTCCCGATGCCTTGCGCCGTGCGACCGAACACTTGAAGCTGGTCGAGGCCGCCGCGAGCGCGATCGAGTTTGCCGAGGCACAGTGGCGGGTGCGCTTCCTGCAAGGCATCGTGGCCGAAGGGGAAGGGCGCACGCAGGATGCCATTTCGCTTTACACCGAGGCCGTGACGCGCCTCGACCAGCTTCGCGCCGGCCTGTCGCAGCAGGAGCAGCGCCAGGCCTTCATGGACAACGTGTCCATCCAGGAGCTGTATCAGCGCCTCATCGGACTTCTGACCACGAGCGGTCGCAAGGCCGATGCGTGGGACTTTCTGGAGCGCGGCAAGGCGCGATCCTTTCTCGAGATCCTGCAGGGACGGCGGTTTCGTCCCGATTCCGAGGCGCGCATGAGCGAGGACTTGCGCGCGCTCGAGAAGCAGGTGATCGACTTGCGCGCGCAGATCGGCAACGAGCTCGCCGGCAGCGGCAAGGAGCGCGACGTGCTGCGCGCCCAGCTCGTCAGAGCCCAGGAGCGGTTCGTGCTCGCGCGCGAGCAGGCGTCGCTGCGCGGGGAGCGCGCCGGCCATGAGCTCGCGTTGCGGCCGCTCACCATCGAAGCCCTGCAGGCGAAGCTCGCGCCCGGAACGACGCTCATCGAATACGCGTTGCTCGAAGGCAGGATCACGGCGTTCGTGATCACCCGCGACAAGTTCGTGCAGGCCACGTGGCGCGCCGACATCGACGCGTTGCGCCGCCAGACCGAGAGCGTTCGCCAGGCCTTGCGCGAGCCCGATGCCGCCGAGGAAGTGCGGCCGCTGTTGCGGCGCCTGTCCGCGCAGCTCGTGCAGCCGATCATCACACTGGTGCCCGCCCAAACCGATACATTGCTGCTGATCCCGGCGGACTTCCTGAACTATCTGCCTTTCCAGGCGCTGCCGCTCGCCGATGGGCGCGACCTTCTGGACCGGTTCGCGCTCGCGTACCTGCCGAGCGCGTCGGCACTCGCGTTCCTGGATGCGGGGCAGCACGCGCAGGGCAAGCTCTTCCTGGGCGCGCTCGGCAACGTGGCGGTCGATGGGCTGCCCGGCTTGCCGGGCACGCTGAACGAGGTGAAAGGCATCGCGACCACCTACGCACGTCCCGAGATCGCGGTCGAGAAGGCATTCACCTACGAGCGCCTGCGCCGCGCGCTGCTCGAGGACACGGTGGTGCACGTGGCGACCCATGGTCTGCTCAACAAGGACTCGCCGCTGTTCAATGCGCTCATCACGAGTCCGGCGCCGCGGCAGCCGCCGCGATTGTCGCTCTACGAGCTCACCGACATGAAGCTCAAGGCTCGCCTGGTGGTGCTGAGCGCCTGCGACACCGGCATCGGCGAGCTGCGCAAGGGCGACGAGATCACGAGCTTGACACGCGTGTTCCTGCAGGCCGGTGCCGACACCGTCGTCGCGAGCCTCTGGAGCGTGAGCGATCGCGCGACGGCGCTGCTCATGAAGGATTTCTATCGCCGGATCCAGCGCGGGCGCTCGCCCGCGCATGCGCTGCGCGAGGCGGCGCTGGAAGTGCGCAAGCAATTCCCGCAGCCGTTCTACTGGGCACCGTTCATCGTCACCGGCGCGCGTTAGAGGCGTGATACATTCCCGCTCGTTTTTTTGGGATACCGGAAAGGCTCATGAAAAAGACGTTGCTCGCGCTGGCCATTTTCGCAACCACCCTGGGGAGTGCGTTCGCTGCCGCGCCCGAAGGCCTCTACGTGATGACGCGCTACTGGCCCGGATCGGGACTCGAGATCGCGGCGTATGGGTTTCACGACGGCAACGTGGTCGTCAATCCGGTGAGCTCCGGCAGGACGCTGGATTTCGCCGCGGAGCGCGCGGCGCACCCGAAGGAGGTCGGCACGTACAAGATCCAGGGCAACCAGATGATCATGGTGGTCAACGGCAGCACGCATCAGTCGAAGATGGAGCCCGAGTCGACCGGCTGCTTCGGCTGGGACGCCGGCATATTCTGTCCGGTGCAGCCGTTCAAGTCGGGCACGACGCTCGAAGGCACCTACGAAGGAGGCGCGAGTGTCGGCGGCGGACAGGTGATGTCGAGCACGGGCATCACCTTCAACAGGGACGGCACATACTCGCGCGAATCGGTAGGATCGGCGTCGACGCATACCGCCGACGGCAAGCTTTCGGCAGGATCGATCGGCAGCGAGCGCGGCAAGTACCGCATCGAAGGCACCGCGCTGCACATGTTTCCCGACGGCGGCAAGGAACGCGTGATCAGCACCTTCCCGTTCGACGACGGCACGAAAGGACCGGCCCCGCGCCGGATCTATTTCAGCGGCGCGATGCTGAAGCGCGTGCGCTGAAAGCGCGGCTCAGCCCCCGGCGATCGGCGGCCATACCGCGAGCTCGTCGCCGGGATTGAGCGCGCGTGTCGCACGTTCGCCGCGCGGCACGAACGTTCCGTTGACCAGAACGAGGTGCGCCATGCCTGGGGGGACCTTGAAGCGGTCGATCACCGACTGCACGGTCGCCTGTGCGGGCACGTCGACCGGGAGCTGGTTGTACACGCGTTTCTTGCCATTGAGCTCGCGCGGCAGGTAATCGCCTAGTGTCGCATAGAGCTTGAGCGTGATCTCGACGCTCGATGTTTCTTCCATGCCGGGGCTTACGGCTTCGCGCGCGTGTCCTGCCGCTGCGCGCTCGCGAGATACGCCTCGGGGATGCGCAGCGGATCGGCGACGAGGTGTTGCTTCCACGCTCCGAGCTTCACGCGCGACTGGATGAGACCGCGCAGCATGCCGACGTGCTCCGTCAAGCCCACCGCATTCGATCCGACCAGGACGTCGCCGTCGAACTCGAGCCGCAGATAGCGAAAATGAGGATCGTCGAGGAGCTCGGCGCGGTCGCCTCCGGGGACGCCTTCCCAGCGGCCGAACGAGGTGGAGATGAGGCCGAGGGTATCGAGCACGTTGATCTGCGTGACACCGGGCAGCACGGCTTGCCTGCCGGCCATGTTCATCGCCGCGCAATAGGCCTGATCGGTGGCGTTGGGCTGGATCGCGCTCACGATCGGACGCTGCGAGACGACGTCGAAGGCTTCGGCACAATCGCCGGCGGCGTAGATGCCGGGCACGCTGGTTTGCATGTGCGCATCGGTGAGCACGCCCACGCCACAATCGATGCCGGATCCTTGCAGGAACGCGATGTTGGGCTGCACACCGGTGGCCACGATGACGAGATCGGCGGCCAGGCTCTCGCCATTCGAGAGCCGCACGGCGAGTGGAGCGCCGCGCTCGATCGCCTGCACGCGCGTCGAAGTGTGGACGCGCACGCCTTTCATCTCGACCCAGCGCTTGATCATCCCGCCGGCTCCATCGTCCATCATGCGCGGCACCATGCGATCGCCCATCTCGACGACCGTGAGATCCACCGCACGCGCGGCGAGGGCTTCGAGAATGATGCAGCCGATGAATCCCGCGCCCATCTGCAGCACGCGAGCGCGGGGTCGCGCCAGCTTCATGATCTCCCGCGCGTCGGCCATGGTCCAGCACGGATGCACGCCGGGAAGATCGATGCCGGCAATCGCGGGCTTGATGGGCTTTGCACCGGTCGCGATCAGCAAGCGGTCGAACGGCACCGCCGAACCATCGCCGAGATGCACCCTGCGCGCCGCAGTGTCGACCGACGTCGCGCTTGCGGTGCGCAATGCAATGCGCAGGCGCTCGAAATGGTTCGCGTCCTTGCGCAGGTACGCGCCTTCCTCGCGGATGTCGCCCATCAGCAGGTACGGGATCGCCATGCGCGAGTACGGCGGCTCGGGCTCGTGGCCGATGAGCAGGATTTCGTCCGCAGGCCGATGCCTGCGAATGATTTCCGCCGCGAGCACGCCCGCGGGTCCGTTGCCGAGGATGACGTGCTTCATCGGCGCGACGCGCGCAGGGTCATGCGTCACTGCAATCCGAGCCGCGTCCGCGTTTCCGGCTTGAGCCGACCGTCCTCGTCCCAGCCGCGCAGCGCGTAATACTCGGGAAGCATCTTGCCGAGCTGATTCACGTGGCCCTTGGCAGGACCGGTGTGCGCGGGCTCCTGCGTCAGGCGCGGCGGCAGGGCGTCGTCGCGGCTGGTGAAGCCGGCGCGATTGTTGAAGTCGCGCTCCATGTTCCAGATGCGCTCGCCGATCACGCCGAGCTCGTCCACCGTGAACTGGTCGCTGCACGCGGCCGCAAGCTGCGGCTGGACGTCGTTGAGGGTCCAGGCGAAGCTCGTGAAGATGCACACGCCCGTCGAATCGAACACCGCCGTCGCGTCCTGGAAAGCCTTCACGAGGCCCGCCTTGCCGTCGGTGGCCAACGGATCGGTCTTGACCGGAATGCCGAGCACCTCCGATGCCACGGTGTAGCCGCGCAGGTGGCACGCGCCGCGATTGGACGTGGCATAGGCGAGGCCCATGCCCTGGATGCCGCGCGAGTCGTAGGCCGGGAATTCCTGGCCCTTGACGCTCATCGAGAGCTCCGGATGGCCGTACTTGGCGGTGAGGCGTTTCGACCCTTGCGCGATCTCGCGGCCGAAGCCTTCGCCCCTGGCCGTGATCTCCGCGAAATAGGTGAGGGCCTGCGCCGACCCGAAGGGCGCCTCGATGCCGATCTGCTCCTTGGTGAGCACGCCCATCTGGTAGAGCTCCATCACCGCGCCGACCGTCGCACCGAACGAGATCGGGTCCATGCCGTCCTCGTTGCACACGAAGTTGGCGTACGTGAGCGCATCGAGATCGTTCACGCCATTGGCGGCGCCGAGCGCCCACGCCGCTTCGTACTCGAGACCGCCGGAGGCACCCCAATACTGCGGCCTGTTCTGGATGGTGTAATGCGTGTCGTCGATCTTCGAGATGCGCCCGCAGGCGATGGTGCATCCGAAGCACGCCTGGTTGGTGACGAGGTTCGGCTTGCCGTCGGTCTTGCGCGGCTCGAGCATCGCCTCGGCCGAGATGTCCTTGGCGCCCTCGAACTGCACGTCGCGGTGATTGCGCGTGGGCAGTGCCCCGATCTCGTTGATCACGTTCATGAGCACCTGCGTGCCGAACTTGGGCAGGCCCTGTCCGGTGACGGCGTTGTCGGCCAGCACCTTTTTCGCGGCGGCGGTCGCCTGCAGGAACGCGCGCGGATCACGGATGTTGCCGACCCCCTTCGTTCCGCGCACGGCGATCGCCTTGAGATTCTTGCTGCCCATGACGGCGCCGACGCCCGAGCGGCCGGCGGCGCGATGCAGATCGTTCACGATCGCCGCGAAAAGACATCCGGTCTCGCCCGCACGTCCGATGCTCGAGACGCGGATCTGCGGATCCTGGTGCTTTTTCCTGATCGCGGGCTCGGTGTCCCAGACCGATTTGCCCCACAGCCCGTCGGCGTCGAGCAATTGCGCGCTGTCGTTCTCGATGAAAAGATAAACGGGCTTCGGCGCGCGTCCTTCGAAGATGATCATGTCCCAGCCGGCCATCTTGAGCTCGGCACCCCAGTAGCCGCCCGAGTTCGAGCAGGCGATCGCGCCCGTGAGCGGCCCCTTGGTGATCACCGAATAGCGCGCGCCGGTGGACGCGTTCGTGCCGGTGAGCGGACCCGTCGCCCAGATGATCTTGTTCTCGGGCGACAGCGGATCGACGCGCGCGTCGACTTCCGCGGTGAAATATTTCGTGGCAAGGCCGCGCTGCCCGATGTAGTCGCGCGCCCACTGCATGTCGAGCGGTTCCGCCGTGCATGTCCCGCGGGTGAGATCGACGCGCAGGATTCTTCCAGCCCATGACATGATCGTCTCCTTACGCGTGTGCGGAATTGCCGAGCCTGCTTGCCCACAGCTGCATGCGCTCGAGACCGGTCCAGTCGGCATCGACGTAGGTGATGGCCCCGGTGGGACACGCGCTCACGCACGCCGGATCGCCCGCGCAGAGGTCGCATTTCTGCACCTTGCCGGTGTCCTGCACGTAATTGATCGTGCCGAACGGGCAGGCGATGGTGCAGACCTTGCAACCTACGCATACGTCCTGCAGCACCACCTTGGCACCCGTGCTCGCGTCCACGCGAATCGCATCGACCGGGCACGCCTGCAGGCACCACGCCTCGGCGCATTGCGTGCACGTGTAAGGCACCTTGCGCCCGGTGTGATCGAAGTCGAAGATCTTGATGCGTGACTTCGCGGGATTGAACACGCCGTAGTGCTCGTAGCTGCAGGCGAGCTCGCATTGCCGGCAACCGGTGCACTTGTCGGCGTTGATGTACAGGGCCTTTTGCACTGCGCCTCCTCGTCGTCGTCGCGATGGTTGGGAGCTCGGCCTCTTTCTGACGGCGGGCCGTTCGCATCGGTGACGCTACGCCCGCCCGTGGGGCGGCGTCAACCGATGCTGCACCTCGTTGTTTATTCGCTCGAAAGCGGACGGGGCGCGAGCGCCGCGTAGCGCGCGAGATGGTGATCGGCGTCGCCGAACTGCTGCGCGATCGCGGTCAGGCGTCGAAACGTGTGGCTCACCTTGAGCTCGTCGCTCATGCCCATCCCGCCGTGCAGCTGGATCGATTCCTGCGATACGCGGCGGCATGCGTCGCAGATGCGACCTTTTGCCGCGGACACGATGCGCGCGCGCACGGTCGCATCGCGCTCGTGATCGACCGCCGAGCAGGCAAGGCTCGCCATCGAGAGCGCTTGCTCCGCCTCGATCGTCATGTCCACCATGCGATGCTGCAGCGCCTGGAACGACCCGATCGGCACGCCGAACTGCCTGCGGGTCCTCAGGTGCTCGAGCGTGGCTGCATTCGCCGACCGGATCGTCCCGACCGCCTCGGCGCAGACGAGCGCGGTCGCGAAGTCGATCACTTCCTCGATGAGCGGCAGGGCGTGATCGATCGCGCCGATCGCCGCATCGCGCGGCGCCCGGACATCGTCGAACGTGATGTCGGCGGCGCGCGTGCCGTCGAGCATGCGCAAGCCGTGGACGGTGATCCCCGGCGCATCGCGCGCAATCACCAGGAGGGTGATGCCCTCGCGATCGTCGTCGGCGCCTGCGGTTCGCACCGACACGATGAGCCGATCCGCCACGGCGCCGTGAGCGACGTTGCGCTTCAATCCGGTAACCACGTAGCCATGGGTGTCCTGCCGGGCGCGTGTGACGACGCGATGCAGGTCGTGCCCGCTGTCGCTCTCCGCATCGGCGAACGCGAGCTTCTGCCGGCCCTCGACCACCGCCGGGAGCATGTCCGCGCATTGCGCCTCGCTGCCACCGCGCGCCACCAGTTGCGCGCCGATGGCGACGGTGGACAGCCATGGCTCGAGCATGAGCGCGGCGCCGATGCCTTCCATGAGACTCATTGCATCGACTGCACCACCGCCGAGGCCGCCGTGCGCGGTGGGCAGCGCGATCCCGAGCAGGCCGAGCTCGGCCATGGTGCGCCACACGTGGTCGCTGCACCCTTGCGGGGATTCGAGAATTCGCCGCCGCGCATCGAACGTGTAGTCGCGCTCGATGAAGCGCGCGATCGCGGCCGCGATGAGCTCCTGCTCTTCGGTGCGATCGAAATTCACAGTCCGAGTGCGTGGCGCGCGATGATGTTGCGCTGGATCTCGTTCGATCCCGCGTAGATCGTGGTCTTGCGCATGTTGCAATAGCGCGGCGCGAGCGCGGCGAGGAACGGGTCGTCGAGGCGCGCGCCATCGGCGCTGCCGATCGCCTGGGCGAGCGGGCCCGCGGCTTCGAGCATGAGCTCGGTCAGGAGTTGCTGGATCTCGGTGCCCTTGATCTTGAGCATCGACACTTCGGCCCCCGGCGCGCGACCGCCACGCAGCGCATCCAGAAAGCGCAAGTTGGTGATCGACAGCGCCGTGAGCTCGATCTCGAGACGGGCGAGCTTGTCGCGGAACCGGATGTCCTCGGTCAGCGGGCGGCCATGCCTGCGCTGCTGCGCGGCGAAGCGTTTCAGAAGCTCGAGCTCGCGCTTGGACGTGCCGATGCGCGCGGTATTCATGCGCTCGTAGCCGAGAAGATATTTCGCGACCGTCCAGCCCTTGCCTTCCTCGTGCACGCGCTGATCGACGGGCACCTCGACGTCATCGAAAAAGACCTCGTTCACCTCGTGCCGGCCGTCCATGAGCATCAACGGCCGGACGGTGATGCCCCGCGTGCGCATGTCGATCAGCAGGAACGAGATGCCCTCCTGCTTGCGTTGCGCGTCGGCATCCGTGCGCACCAGACAGAAGATCCAGTCCGCCATGTGCGCGAGCGTGGTCCAGATCTTCTGGCCGTTGACGATGTAGCGGTCGTCCTTGCGCACGGCCTGTGTGCGCAGAGCGGCGAGGTCCGATCCGGCATTGGGCTCGGAGTAGCCCTGGCACCAGAAGTCTTCGCCACGGTAGATGCGTGGCAGGAATCGTCGCTTCTGCGCTTCGGTGCCGAACCTGAGCAGCACCGGCGCGCACATCATGAGACCGAATGGAACCAGCGGCGGCGCGCCCGCATAGCCGCATTCCTCCTCGAAGATGTAGCGCTGCACCACGTTCCAGCCGGTGCCGCCCCATTCCTGCGGCCAGGCCGGCGCGATCCATCGCTTCTCGGCCAGGATGCGATGCCAGGAAAGAAGATCGTCGCGCGAAAGATGCGCATAGCGCACGACCTTGTCGCGCAACTCGCCCGGCAGATGCTCGCGCAGCCACGCGCGCACCTCGTCGCGAAACGCGCGCTCGTCGGCGGAATACTCGAGATCCATGGCCCTGCTGTGTGAAGGCGTACGCCTGGTGCATTATGTGCCCAAACGTGTCGGAGGGGGTCCGCATGAAGCTCAAGGCATTGCTCGACCTGTCAGGACGTGCCGCGCTCGTCACCGGCGGCTCGCGCGGCCTCGGACTGCAGATGGCGGAAGCGCTGGGCGAGCTGGGCGCCCGCGTTGCGCTCGTGGCGCGCAAGCGCGACGAGCTCGATCAGGCCGTCGCGCATCTCGCCGCGCAGGGCATCGACGCGCTCGCGCTTCCCTGCGATCTGCTCGATCCGACGGCGATCGCCCCGATGGTGGCACGCGCGCATGCGACGTTCGGCAACATCGACATCCTGGTGAACAATGCGGGTGCGACCTGGGGCGCCCCCACGACCGAGCTTCCGCTCACGGCGTGGCACAAGGTCCTCAGCCTCAATCTCACCGCCATGTTCCTGGTGACCCAGGAGGTCGGTCGACGCTCGATGCTGCCGCGGCGCGAAGGCCGGATCGTCAACGTCGCCTCGATCCTGGGACTAGGCGGCGGCAATGGCGATCCGCGCCGCCCGCCGACCATCGCCTACAACACGAGCAAGGGCGGGGTCGTGAATTTCACCCGCGCGCTGGCGGTGGAGTGGGGCCCGCACAACATCAACGTGAATGCGATCGCGCCGGGCTTTTTCCCCACCCGCATGACCCAGGGGCTGCTCGAGATGATCGGCGAGGATGCGGCGCTGCGCGCGCCGTTGAAGCGCATGGGCGGGCCGGAGGACCTGAAAGGCGTGGTCGCGCTGCTCGCGTCCGATGCCGGTGCCTTCATCACGGGCCAGGTGATCGCCGTCGATGGCGGGGTGACCGCGATGTGAGGCGAGAGTATGCTAACCGACTCGCACCGGCGGGTGCCGTGCGCGTCTTGTTCTCAATGCCGAGGAGTCAGCAATGAAGTCACGGTCCTGCTTTGCGCGCGTCGTGCTGTCCGCCACCTTGTTCGCGTCGACGACGCTTGCCGGCGCCGCCGCCGTGGCCGCCGAGTCGATGGTCGTCAATTCCAAGGACGTGAAGTGGGCAGCGGCCCCGCCGACGCTGCCGCCGGGAGCGAAGGTCGCGGTGCTGCACGGCAATCCCTCCGAGAGCGGACTGTACGTGATGCGCCTGTTGATACCCGCCGGCTACAAGATTCCGCTGCACCTGCACTCGCACGACCAGCGCATCACGGTGATTTCCGGTGCGCTGTTCGTCGGCGACACCTGGGAGCCGAAGTACGCTCGCGAAGTGAAGGCCGGTGGCTTCCTGATCCATCCGGCGAAGGCCGTGAAATACATGTTCACCAAGAAAGCCGCGACCGTCATCGAGATCCACAGCGAGGGTCCATTCGACGTCGCATACCAGAATCCCGAGGACGATCCGCAGAAGTGGGCCCAGAGCAAGCGCTACTACTTCCCGTCGCAATACGAGGAAGCCGAGCGCAAGGCGCCCAACGCCGTGGCGACGCCGACGTTCTGATCAGGGCGCTTCGCGCAACAGCCGCAACGCGGTTCCGCAGCAGATCTCGTGCCGCTCGCGCTCCGTGAGCGCAGCGGCATCGAGGGTCGCGAGCGGATGTTCGTCGGCCATGTCGAACGGCGCGTCGGTGCCGATGCACACGTGGTCGGCGCCGACGAGGTCCACGAGATAGCGCAGCGCCTTCGGCTCGAACACCAGGCTGTCGAAATAGAGCTGCTTCAAGAGCTCCTTGGGTGAGCTCGCGCAGTGCTGCCTCGCCTCGGCGCGCACCTTGTGACCGTGCACGAGGCGCCCGATCTGGTACGGCGTGAAACCGCCGCCATGGGCGAGGCAGAGCTTGAGCTCGGGCAGCTCGTCCAGCGCGCCGCTGTACATCAGGTTGGCGAGCATGATGGTGGTATCGAGCGGGTTGCCGATCAGATTGGTGAGGTAGTAGCACTCGAGGCCGGTCTTCGCGCCGACGTAATAGGGATGCGCGAAGACGAGCAGCTTCAGTTCCTGCGCGCGTTTCAAGATCGGGCGGAACTTCGGGTCTGCGAGCTGCGCGCCTTCGACCGACGTGCCGATCTCGATCGCCTTGAATTCGAGCTCGCGCGCGACGCGCTCCATCTCGTCGATGGCGGCATCGGGATGCTGGAGCGGAACCGTCGCCATGCCGCGCAAGCGTGAGGGCTTGGCCGCGACCATCTCCGCGATGCCATCGTTCACGAGGTGCGCCGCCTTGATCGCGAGCTCCACGTCCGCCCAGTAGTAGAACATCGGCGGCGCCGGCGAGATCACCGAAATGTCGATGCCCTTGCGGTCCATCGACTCGAGCTTCGCCTGCACGTCGTGGAACTCGGCGAACAGCGGATAGACATATCCCTGCCGGTGCACGACCTTGCGCGCGGCGCCTTCGCCTTCGACGCGTGCGGCAAGCTCGTCGGGCGCATTCGCGATGCGCTCCACCATGCGTGCCGGAATGACGTGGCTGTGAATGTCGATGCGTGGGCTCATGTGGGCTGCAATGACCTATGACTTCACGGCGGTGAGATCGACCTCGACCAGGCAGCCGGGCACCAGCAGCCCGCTCACCTGTAGCGTGGTGCGCGGCGGTGGCGAGGGGAAGAACTCCTTCCACACCTGGTCGAAATGATAGAAGTCATTGAGATCGGTGAGGAACACCTGCGCCTTGACGACCTCGTGCAGGCCCGACCCCGCGGCCTCGAACACCGTCGCGAGATTCTTCAGCACATAGCGCGCCTGCTTCTGGATGTTCGAGCCGTAGTAAGGAAAGGCCGGATCCTGTCGCGCCTCGGGCGGGATGCCCGTCTCGTGATGCGAGGCGAGCTGGCCGGCGGCATAGATGGTCTCGCCGGCAACGATGGCCTGGCTGTAGTGGCCCATCGGGCTCGGCGCACCTTGCGTCGATACGACGGAGCGCGCCACGCGCTTGTGCACGGCCGTGAGGTCGATCTCGATGCGGCAGCCGGGCACGAGCAGCGCCCCTATCTGCACCGTCGTGCGGGGTGGCGGCGAAGCGAAGTAGTCGCGCCAGACAGTATTGAATGCGGCGAAATCATTGAGATCGGCGAGGAACACCTGCGCCTTCACCGTATCGGCGAAGTCGCAGCCCGCCGCTTTGTAAACGCCGGCGATGTTGTCGAGCACGTAGCGCGTCTGACGCTCGATGTCCGAGCCGTAATAGGGAAAAGCCGGGTGGCGGCGCGCTTCGGGCGGGACACCGGTGCGATAGTCCGACGCGATCTGTCCGGCCGCATAGAGCACGTCGCCCGCGACGACGCCCTGGCAGTAATGCGCCATCGGTGTGGGTGCCGACGACGACGTGATCACGCGCCGCTCGACGCCATTGCGCACGCCGATCAGGTCGATCTCGACGCGGCATCCCGGCACGAGCAGCCCGCTCACCTGCACGGTTGTGCGTGGCGGCGGCGAGGGAAAGAATTCCTTCCACACCTGGTCGAAGTAGTAGAAGTCGTTGAGATCGGTGAGGAAGACCTGCGACTTGACCACATCGGCCAGGCTCGAGCCGGCCGCCTCGAACACGCGCGAGAGGTTCTGCAGGATGTAGCGCGCCTGCTTCTGGATGTTCGACCCGTAATAGGGAAACGCGGGATCCTGGCGCGCCTCGGGCGCAACACCGGTCTTGTAGTCGGACGCGATCTGGCCCGCGGCATACACGGTCTCGCCCGCGAGCACACCCTGGCAGTAATGCGCCATGGGCGCGGGCGCGCCAGGCGTCTCGATCACTACACGTTTCATCGACTGCTCCTTGTTTAGCCGCCGAGGTAGGCGCGATGCACCTCGGGATGCGCCACCAATTCCTTCGCCGGCCCCGACAACGTCACGCGACCGGTTTCGAGCACGTACGCGCGATCGGCGAGGCGCAGCGCGAGCGAGGCGTTCTGCTCCACCAGCAGCACCGTCGTGCCCTGCTCGCGAATGCGCGCGATCATCCTGCCGATGGTCTCCACCATGATCGGTGCGAGCCCGAGCGATGGCTCGTCGAACAGCATGAGCCGGGGACGCGACATGAGCGCGCGGCCGATCGCGAGCATCTGCTGCTGGCCGCCGGAAAGCGTGCCCGCGAGCTGGTCGCGACGTTCGCGCAGCACGGGAAAGGTGTCGAACACGCGCCCGATGTCGACCCGCACGTCCTCGCCATTCCTGCGCACGAAGGCACCGAGCTCTAGGTGCTCTTCGACGCTCATCTGCGGCCAGATCTTGCGTTCCTCGGGGCAATGCGCGATGCCCATGCGCACGATCTCGTCGGGGGCGGCGCTCTGGATGGCGCGTCCTTCGAACGTGATGCTGCCCTTGCCCGGCGAGAGCAGACCCGAGATCGTGCGCAGCACGGTGGTCTTGCCCGCGCCGTTGGCGCCGATGAGCGCGACGAGCTCGCCCCGGTGCACGTCGAGCGACACATCGTCCAGCACGCGCGTCAAGCCGCGATGCAGGGTGACGTTATGAAGCGACAGCATCGTCTGCGTGCGGGACACCGAGGTACGCCTCGATGACCTGCGGATCGTTGCGCACGTGCTCGGGCGTTCCTTCGGCGATCTTCTTGCCGTAGTTGATCACCATCACGCGGTCGGAGATGTTCATCACGACGTGCATGTTGTGCTCGACCAGCATGATGGCGAGGCCGCGGGTGCGAAGGTCCGCGATCACGCGCATGATGTGCGTGCTTTCCTGGTGATTCATGCCCGATGCGGGCTCGTCGAGCAGCAGCACGGCGGGATTGGCGGCGAGCGCCTGGGCGAGCTCGAGCAGGCGTTGATCGCCATACGAAAGCTGGTGCGCGGCGAGATGCGCTTTCGGTGCAAGGCCCACGGTCGCGAGGGCTTCACGCGCGCGTGCCGGGGGATCGGGATCATCGCGCGCGAGCGCGCCGGCGGCGACGCCTTCGACCAGCGGCAGCTCGCCAAAAACCTCCGTCTTCTGGAACGTGCGCACGACGCCGAGCTGCGCCGCCCGAAATGCCGGCAGGCGCGTGAGGTTCTGGCCGCGCAACATCACCTCTCCGGCGGTGGGTCGCACGCGTCCGGTGATCACGTTGAAGAGCGTGGTCTTGCCCGCGCCATTGGGCCCGATGACGCTCAGCACTTCACCGGCGCGGACGGCGAAGGCGATCTCCGACAGCGCGGTGAGGCCGCCGAATCGCACCGTGACGCCGCGGGCCTCAAGCAGCGCCGACATGGCGGGTGCGCCAGCGTGCCGGCACGAGGTGCTCGATCACGGGAAAGATGATGCCCCGCGGCATGAACAGCGTGGCGAGGATGAGGATGGCGCCGAAGATGATCATGCGCCATTGCGACGCTTCGCGCAGCAGCTCGGGCAGGAACGTGAAGACCACCGCGCCGAGCGCCGGCCCGATCAGCGTGCCCTTGCCACCGAGGATCACCATGATCAGCATGATCGTGACCAGGGAGAAGTTGAAGAGGTCGGGGGAGACGAAGCCCACGTAATGGGCGTACATGCTGCCCGCCGCTCCCGCGAGCGCGGCGCCGATCACGAACGCGATCATGCAGTAGCGGAAGGCGGAAATGCCCAGCGACTCGGCGAGCACCTCGTTCTCGCGCACCAGCACGAACGCCTGGCCGATGCGCGAGCGCACGAGCTTGCGGCATCCGAGGAACACGATGATGCCGGCGAAGAGCACCACGTAGTAGAAGCGCTCCTTGCTCGCGATGTCGATCATGCCGACGCCAGGCACGTACAGCGCGGGAATCTGCAGCCCGGGCAGCCCCATGAAGCCGCGCGTGACATCGACCCAGTTGGTGGCCGCAAGCTTCATGATCTCGGAGAACGCGACCGTGATGATGATGAAGCGATGGCCGCGCGTGCGCAGGATCACGAGGCCCAGCAGGAAGGCGGTCAGCCCGACCACCACGGCGGCGGCCGGAATCCCGATCCACATCGACCATTTGAGGCGCAGGAACAAAAGTGCCGAAGTGTAGGCACCGAGCGCGAAGAACGCCGCGTGCGCG
>Ga0070741_10011229_pt1 | contig 16605 bp, 17 predicted proteins | sample Coa_R1_4_FD_66440 | JGI IMG/M metagenome (GOLD analysis project Ga0070741, IMG submission 66440) | Surface soil microbial communities from Centralia Pennsylvania, which are recovering from an underground coalmine fire - Coalmine... | ecosystem: Environmental > Terrestrial > Soil > Unclassified ...
GACACCTTCCTCTACAACACCGGCCCGATCACGTCGCTCGACAGCGAGAGCTGGAACCGTCGCCAGTTCTTCTCGGTGACGAGAGTGGACGAGCGGGGCAACGCGAAGGAGCTCGCGAAGGACCTGGCCTGCCCGCCCTGCAACATCGGGCCCCGCTCCACCCCCGGCTACGGATCGCTCGCGAACGCCGCCGTGCACGCGTTGCCCGGAGGCGGCCGGGCGTTCGCCGGCCAGCGCGACGAGGGCTTCTACGTCGACCTGGGAGCCGTCTTCGACCTCGGCGACCTGCGCCCCTTCCAGAACCTCCACCTCATCCCGACCCCGGCCGCATCCGGCGTGAACGCGACCCGCGGGCTGAACGTGCACACGATCGCGATCCAGGTCCCCAAGCGCGCGCTCACCGCACACGGGTCGGAGCCCACCGATCCGGAGAGCGCGAGCTCGGTCATCGGCGTCTGGGCGACGGCGAGCCGGCAGAAGTCCACGATCCGCGACCGCCGCGGCCGCCTCGTCGAGGCGGGACCGTGGGTTCAGGTCTCGCGCCTGGGCAACCCGCTCGTGAACGAGGTCGTGATCCCCATGGGCCGCAAGGACGAGTGGAACGCCCGCCCGCCGAGCGACGACGCGGCCTTCCTCAAGTACGTGCGTCACCCCGAGCTCGCCGCGCTCCTTCCGATCCTGTATCCGAACGTCTTCCCCAACCTCGCCGGCCTCTCGGCGCCGCGGGCCGACCTCGAGGCGATCCTGCTCACCGGGCTGCCCTCCGGCGTGATCCCCGGGTTTCAGAACTTCACCGGCGCGACCCCAGCGGACATGCTCCGTCTCAACCTGGCGATCCCGCCGTCGCAGGACCCGAACATCCTCGGGATCCTCGGAGGGGACCTGGCCGGGTTCCCGAACGGGCGGCGGGTGTTCGACGACGTCGTCACGATCGAGCTGCGGGCGATCGCCGGGGCGACCTACCCGCTGATCGACCCGAGCTTTACCCCCGACGGGGCGGCCTCGCTCGTGACCGACGGGCTCACGCCGGCCGACAACCCGGTCCAGTTTCTGCCGGCGTTTCCCTACCTCGGGGTTCCCAACGCCGGGTTCGACACGATGCCGGCGTGATGTGCGTGCTCGACATCGGCCGGGACGTCGGGGCGCTGGTCGTGCACGCGGACGCGGCGCTCCTCGGCTCGGTGATCGAGATCCGCCCGGTGGATGGCGGCGGCCGCACCCCGCGGGTGCACGCGGAGGTCCGGCGGCGGGGGGAGAGCGCCCTCGCCGCCGTCATCTGCGCGGTCGAGGGCGAGTACGAGCTGTGGATCGACGGGAGCGGACCCGAGCGCAGGATTCGGATCCGCGGCGGCGCCGTGACGAGCGAGCGCGTCGGGCCGGCGACGACGCGCTAGCGATCCAGGGCGGCGGGTGCCGGGTGCCCTCCGGCAGGCGGGTCGAGGCCGCCCGAACGCGTCCCCTCGCGCCCGCGGGTACGATCGGGCCGGTGGGGGCTCCCGACCTCGTTCAGGCGCGCGACCGCGAGCTGGTCGCCCGGCTGCGCCTGGGCGACGAGGAGGCGTTCCGCGACCTCTTCCGCCGGTACGCGCCGACGGCGCTCGCCCTGGCCGGCCGGGTGGTCCGGGACCAGAACCTCGCGCAGGAGGTCGTCCAGGAGGCGTTCCTCGCCCTCTGGCGATCCCCCGACGCCTACGATCCCGAGCAGGGATCGGTCCGCGCCTGGCTGGTGGGGATCGTGCACCATCGCGCGGTCGACGCGGTCCGGCGGCTGAGCGCCGAGCAGCGACGCGCCGAGCGCGCGGCCGCGGTCGACCCGCCGGTCGACGTCGCCGAGGAGGTGCTCGAGGGCATCGAGACGCCGCGCGAGCGGCGCGCGGTCCGCGAGGCGCTCGCCGCCCTTCCGCCCCCGCAGCGCGAGGTCATCGAGCTCATGTACTACGGCGGCCTGTCGCAGTCCGCGATCGCGAAGCGCCTCTCGCTGCCGCTCGGTACCGTGAAGTCCCGGACGCTGCTCGCCATGCGGCGGCTCCGGGCGGCCCTGGTGGAGGACGCACGGTGAGCGAGCCGCGGGACCACGAGCAGATCGAGGCGCTGCTCGCGCTTCGCGCGCTCGGCGGCATCGAGCCCGAGGACGAGCGCCGCCTGGAGCGGGAGATGGCCGCCCACGGGCCCGACTGCCCGGAGTGCCGGCGCCTCGAGCGCGCGCACGCGGAGGTGGCCGCCGGGCTGGCGATGGCCCTTGCCCCCGCGGAGCTCCCGGCCGGGTGGGAGGATCGCGTGGTGGCGGGGCTCCCCCGGGCGGGCGCCGGGCGCCGTCGACGCCCGCTCCGCGAGATCGCCGCGGTCGCCGCCGCCGCCCTGCTCGCGTTCGCGGCCGGCTGGGCGATCCGGGGCGCCCGGGCGCCCGACGTTCAGGAGGCCCTCTCCGGCTCTCGCGTGATCGCGCTGCAGGGATCCGAGGCCCGCCTGTCCGTCGCCTACCGCCCGGGGCGCTCGGGCGCGTTCCTGTTCGGCTCGGGTCTGCCGGCGGCGCCGAGCGGCCGCGTGTACGAGCTCTGGATCATCCGCGCCGGCCACCCGATCCGCCAGACCTGCTTCCGGCCGCGCGGTGGCGGCGGGGCGGTGCTCGAGTTCGTCGACGCCGAACCCCGAACCGGCGACACGCTCGCGGTCACGGTCGAGCCGTCGGCCTGCCCGAGCGCGCCGACGAGCGAGCCGGTCCTGTCGGCATCCATCGGACCCGTCTGACGGCCGGGCGCGATCCCCGCGGCTAGCATGGCGGCGTGATCCGGCTCCTGCGTTCGGCGCCCCTGATCGACGGGCACAACGACCTGCTCTGGGAGCTTCGACGGCGCCGGGAGCCGGACGGCCGGCTGCCCGCAGGCGCCGGGGACTCGTCCCCCGAGCTCATGACGGATCTCCCGCGCCTTGCGGCCGGGGGTGTGGGCGGGCAGTTCTGGTCGGTCTACGTGCCCTCCGACCTGCCGGGTCACGAGGCCGTCACGATGACGCTCGAGCAGATCGATGCGCTCCTCCAGCTCGTGCGCCGTCACCCCGACCGGCTCGAGCTCGCGCGCTCCGCGGGCGACGTCGAGCGGATCGCGGCCTCCGGACGCATCGCCTCGATGCTCGGCGTCGAGGGAGGCCACGCGATCGGCGGCTCGCTCGGGGCGCTTCGCGTGTTCGCCGAGCTCGGGTTCGGCTACCTGACGCTCACGCACAACGACGACACGCCGTGGGCCGACTCCGCCACCGGCGACCACCCGCACGGCGGGCTGACGGCCTTCGGCGAGGAGGTGGTGCGCGAGCTGAACCGCCTCGGCTGGCTCGTCGATCTCAGCCACACCTCCGACGACACGATGCGGCAGGCGATCGAGGTGAGCCGCGCACCGGTCGTCTTCTCCCATTCCAGCGCGCGGGCGCTCTGCGACGTCCCGCGGAACGTGCCCGACGACGTGCTGGAGCTCGTCGGCCGGACGGGCGGCGTCGTGATGGTCACCTTCGTCCCGGGCTTCGTCGCTCGCGAGGGTGCCGGGCACGACCGGGCGGCGCGGGCCGAGACGCGCCGGCTCCGGGCCCTGCACCCCGACGACCGGTCGGCCGTCGAGGCCGGGATGGAGGAGTGGTACCGCACCCACCCCGAGCCCGCCGCGACGCTCGCCGACGTCGCCGACCACATCGACCACGTGCGGCAGGTCGCGGGGATCGACCACGTCGGCATCGGGAGCGACTTCGACGGCGCGCCCTCGATGCCGAAGGGGCTCGAGGACGTCTCGTGCTTCCCCGCGCTCTTCGAGGAGCTCGCCGCCCGGGGCTACTCGGAGGAGGACCTCGCGAAGGTCGCCGGCCGGAACGTGCTGCGCGTGATGCGCGAGGCCGGGCGGACGGCCGAGCGCCTGCGCTCCGAGGGCGGCCGCTGACCGCTCCGAGGCCCGATCACGCCGGCTGCGGGATGTCCTCGATCCGCTCGCCCGAGGCGAAGCGCCGCCGCCCGCCGCCGGCGATCACCGTCACGCCCCCCGGCCCGAGCGCCCGCCACACACCGTCCTGCCACAGCGCCGCCGACCGCTCGTCGACTCCGACCAGGACCGCCTCGTCGCGGGGCGCGGACGCGAGCGTGCCCTCCACCCACCGCCCGCCGAACGTGTCGAAGTGGGGAATCACGGCGACGCGCGGGACGAGCGCGAGCGCCGGCCGGCGCCGGCGGTTCGGATCCCCCTTGTGCCTCGCGCGCAGGAGCGTCCACTCGCCGAGCGCCATCGCGCCGGCCGACGAGCCGGCGAGCGCGGCCCCCGATCGCCACGCCCGGACGATCGCCGCCCAGAGCGGGGTGCCGGACAGGATCTCCGGCACGATCCCCGGGTCGCCGCCGACGAGGTAGAAGAACCGGCCGCGGCGGGCGCGCTCGACGGTCTCGGGACGCGTCGCCTCCGAGCGGCGGGTCGCCGGCAGCTCCTCGACCTCGAGTCCGAGCGTTGCGAACCAGGCGCGCGCGTTCGCCACCGCGAGCTCCGGGTGCTGCCTGGCCGCCGCCGTCGCGAGCACGAACCCCGGTCCGGCGCCCGCCGCCGCGACGAGCACGCGGTCCTGCTCCTCGTTGCCGGGATGGAGCTCGTCGCCCCCGACCAGCGCGAGCGGCCCCGCCGTCGTGGTCATCGCATGAGTCTCGCGCGGCTCGGGTACCGTGTCATTTCGCGCGGGAGGAGGAAGGGTATGGACCTGAGGCGAGCGAGCGAGGGCGAGTTCGAGGCGGGTGACGGCAGCCGGTTCACCGGCGAGGTCTGGCTGAGACGGACGGTGGAGGCTCCGGACGGCACCAACGTCGGCATCGTGTGCTTTGCCCCCGGCTCGCGGACCCACTGGCACCGGCACCCCGGAGGTCAGTTCCTGTACGGGGTCGAGGGCCGCGGCCGGGTTCGCACCCGCGGCGAGCGCGGGCAGGTGCTCGGCCCGGGCGACGTGGTGTACGTGGGCCCTGACGAGTGGCACTTCCACGGCGGAGCGCCGCAGAGCCCGCTCGTGCACGTCGCGGTAAACGGCGGCGGGGCCCCCGAATGGGGCGATCCCGTTACCGACGAGGAGTACGCGGAAGGGTTCTGAACCAGCTACGCGGGAGCGTGCCGCACGCGAGGCGACCGTGCCGCGGTCGCGAGCACCCATACGCCGATCGCGACGATGAGCGCCTCGAGCGCGGTGGCGGTGATATCCGGAGGCCCCGCGACCTCCGCCGACCAGTGCTCGGGCCCGACCGGCAGGCCGACCGTCCGCGTGATCGCCCACAGCACGGCCGTGAGCGCGTTCACGACGAGCCCGAAGACGAAGAACCGTCGCGACCGCGGGGCGAACGCCATCGCGGCCCACACGATCTGGAAGAACCCCGACGCGAGGAAGAACAGGCCGAACGGGATCCACTCGTGGAGGTGCTCGCGAGCGAACGCGAGGTGGATCAGGCCGGCGAGCTCGGAGGCGACGGCAACCGGCCACGCGAGGCGCCACGGCAGCGCGACGGAGCGGGGCCCGCTCGCGTCCGCCGTCCGGTCCCCGGTCCCCGGGGTCACCCGGGCGGGCCCGGGGGATCGGCGTCCTCGCGGGCGAGCAGGTCGTCGAGCGAGAGCTTCGGGGCGGACTCGACCTCGGCGATCTTGTCCTCGAGGCTCCCCGGCTCGAGGTCGCCAGCCGCCCGGAGCATCTCGTCGAGGCTGCCGCCCGCGCTCCCCTTCAGCCGGATGCGCAGCGCCGCGAGCACCGAGGCGTGACGATCCGACAGCCCGTGCGCCATCTTGATCTCGGTCAGCGCCTGCTCGGCCCGGGCGAGGAGCTCCTCGTCGTCCATCGGCGAACAGTGTGCCACCGAGCGCCTCGCATCGGGAATTCCTGAGGCGGGGCTCGTGTAGGAACGGTCATCCGCTCACGAAAGGAGGCGTCGATGCCGGTTCGAAGCGCCGACGCGGTCTGGGAGGGTTCGCTCACCGAGGGCAAGGGGACCATGCGCATGGCGACCGGGGCCTTCGAGGGGCCGTTCAGCTTCAGCTCGCGGTTCGAGGAGGGCCCGGGAACCAATCCCGAGGAGCTCATCGCCGCCGCCCACGCCGGCTGCTACTCGATGGCGCTCTCGGGCGGCCTGTCCAGGGCCGGCTTCGTGCCCAAGGCCATCCGGACGACCGCCCGCGTCCACGTCGACAAGCAGGAGGGAGGCGGCTTCGCCATCAGCCTGATCGAGCTCTCGTGCGAGGCCGAGGTCCCGGGCATCAACGAGGCCAAGTTCCAGGAGATCGCCGAGGCGACCAAAGGCGGCTGCCCGGTCTCGAAGGCACTCGCCGCGGTTCCGATCGAGCTCGTCGCCAAGCTCGTCGCCTGAGGGCGGCGCTCACGCGCCGGCGCCGAGACGCTGAGCGGCCGCGTGCACGAACGCGGCGACCACGTCGGGCGCTCCTACCTGGAGCACGGGCGCGGTCTGCCGGTTCGAGACGTGGAACTGCACGCCGTCGCCGAAGACGTCGAGGCTGACGAGCTTGGAATACGGCATGTCGAGCGTCTTCTGGTTGCCGAGGAACACCGCCCGCTGCGACGAGACCACCAGCGTGCCCCGGTCGGCCGGAACTCGCTTGGTGCCGACGACCACGCTGTGCCCGCGGTAGCCCCCGACCCGGTATCGGATGCCGGTCTTGCCGATCGGGATGCTGAACCCGCTGAAGCCGCCCTGGGTCTCCCGGATCGCTACGTCCTTCAGGAGCGTCGCCGGGATCTCCAGGTGCACGATCTCGCCCTTCTTGGGGATCAGGTGCGGGCTCGAGACCTCGGGAAGAAACCCGCCGTTCGCCTCGGCGATCATCACGTGGCGCCCGAGGTCGGGATGGGCCGCGAGGAACGAGCCGAGATCGATCCCGAGCACGCGAACGAGCTCCTGGACGCGGGTCTCCTCCTCCGGCGTGAGGACGTCGTCCCCGACCGCTAGCCGCACGTAGGACTCGAATGCCTCGGTGCGCTTGGCCGTCACCAGCTCGGGCGGAAGCCCCGAGCGTGCCTCGAGGGCGGGGAGCTGCGCGGTATCGATCGGGGCGCCGGTCGCGAGCGCGGAGAGCGCCGCCGCGAACCGGTCGTAGCCCGAGGCCTGCTCGGGGGTGGCCCACGGACCGGGCCGGCCGCAGTGCGGCAGAGAAAGCGCGACGGATCGTCGGGCTTCTTGACCTTCTGTCCGCAGTGCGGACAGGGCTCCCGCGGTCCGAACAGGCCCATGGGTCCGCGATCCGGGCTCAGCCGCGGCAGGCGCAGGCGCCGCCGCAGGCGCACCCCCCGCCCGACGCCGCCGCCGAGGGGGAGCCGGGATCGTCGGCCGTGCCCGCGAACGCGGCGAACGAGAACCGCCGCCGGACCCGGTCGCTCCCGCACGCCGGACAGGCGAGGGCCACGTCCACCGCGGCCGTCATCGAGCGCCGCTGCTCGAACGGGCGCTCGCAGGCCAGACAGAGGTACTCGTAGGTCGCCATGACCGGGAAGGATAGACAAGACCGCCGACAGGCTCCAGAGCATTGGCTCGGCCGGGCCCCCGGCCTGCGGCTCGCGCCCCACCGACCGGCCGCAAGTAGCTAGTCCGGGCGGCTCACCCGGCTCCGACGGCCGCGCCTGGCTCGGGTCTCCGGGTGAGCTCGAAATTGACCCGCGGCTCGTAGCCCCGACAACGTCCCGATCGCTGAACGTCGCCCCTGCGCCGGCCGATGTCCACGACATGACCATCATCCGAACGATGTGCCCCCGGTGCGGCCAGGTGGACCTGAAGGCGGAGCAGGTTCTGCTCCACCTGCTCGAGGACAGCCTGGACGGCGTCTACTCGTTCGTCTGTCCGGCCTGCCGGGAGGGCGTCGAGAAGCGGGCGGACCAGCGGATCGTGAGCCTGCTGATCTCGGCGGGGGTGACCCCCGGCGAGCGGAGCGGCCACCCCGGCGGGCTCGGCCCGCAGGAGCCCGACCCGCGCGGACCGCTCCCGGACGCCCCGCCGCTCACCTGGGACGACCTGATCGAGCTCCACTTCCTCCTCGAGGACGACCGGTTCCTCGAGGAGCTCCTCAGCGGCTCGGCCTGAGCCCTACGCGCACCAGCGCCAGAGCCCGCGGTCCGCGGCGCGCGCCCGTCGCTCGGCCGCGAGGAACACGTCCACGTACTTGACGTCGGGCGGGTACGTGGCCACCCGCGCGTACCCGCGGGCGACGAGCACCGCGTTGAACAGCCGGCCGTTCAGCCAGATGTAGGCGAGCGTGCGCCCGTACGGATCGATCCGCTGGACGTCGAACTCGAGCTCGACGCGCCGGCCCTCGAGCACGGACTCGGTGAACGCCGAGGCCTGCGGACCTCCGCACTCGACGGGCTGCCCGGGGGCCACGGTCTCGGGCGTGTCGACGCCGATCAAGCGGACGTCGACCGACCGTCCGGCGAGCCACACGTAGACGGTATCGCCGTCGACGACGCGGGTGACGATCGCCGGATGGAGCCCCTCGGCGGGGGGCCTCGGCCAGCCGGCGACGGCGTGGACGCCCGGGGAGGGCGGTTCGCCCGCGCCGGAGGGAGGCGACGCCAGGCCCGAGCTCGGCGAGGGCGAGCTCGGGCTCGAGCACCCGATCGCGACGAGCAAGGCCAGGACGGCGCCAATGCGTCGCATGCCAACCAGCATGGCCCGCCCCACCGACATCGGGCCGTTCGGCCCAGACGATGACCTCGCGTCCGGACCGCGTCCCTACCCCGCGAAGACCGGCGGGAGCCACCCGGGGTTCGCAAGGACCAGCGCGCCGAGGACGAGCAGGAGCACGCCCACGACCGGTGCGAGACGGTCGCCTTTCCGGCCGACCTTCTCGAAGAACATCACGGTGGCGAGCGCCGCCATCCACCACAGGCTGGCGACCCCGGCCGCGAACATCACGAGCATCAGCGCCCAGCAGCAGCCGAGGCAGAACAGCCCGTGCCGCAGGCCGAGCCGGAACGCCTCCCCCGTCCCGCGCCGGTAGTGCTTGAGGAGGAACGGGCCCGGCATCCGGCACTCGCGAAGGCAGCGGTCCTTGAGCGAGGAGAACTGGAACGCCCCGGCGAGCACGAGCGTCGTCCCGGCGATCAGCCACGGGTGCTCCGACAGCCACCCCCAGTGATCGACGCTGAAGTGCACCCCGACGTCCCCGACGAACGCGACGGCGCCGAACGCGGTCCAGACCGCCACGTAGCCGCCGAGGAACGCGGCCTTGGCCCGACCCGAGCGGGGCTGGGCCGACGCCACCCGATCGAACAGCCGGATCAGCGGGTAGCTCGACGGCAGCATCATCGCGGCGATCATGAACTGCCACGCCACCAGGAAGATGCCGAGGGCAGCCAGCAGCGGCAGGCCGCCCTCGATCAGCGTGTCGTGGTTCAGGTACCGCTGGTTGCCGGTCACCGCGACCAGGAGCGCACAGCCCCACGCGAGGGCGATCGCCCAGAGCACCGGTCCGGGGGGGCGGCGGCGCGAGACGGCCTCGCCGTCTCGCGCCGCCGCCGCCTGCCCGATCACGAGGCCTCCCGGTACGTGATCCGGTAGTCGGACTGGATCGCGTTGCGGTTCTCGAACGACCACACCATGCCGTGCTCCGGCAGGTTGACGGTGTGGCGCGTTGCCTTGCCGGCGTACGCCGGCGAGCCCGGCACCGTGGAGAACACGGTGTCGCGGAGCGTCGTGGGGTCGCCGCTCGCCGAGGTGAGCCGCGTCATCTCCGAGGAGACGACCTCACCCACCTGGAGCGTGCCGACGCCCTCGCGGATCTCGTGGCGGATAGGTGCGCGCCGGACCTCCACGATCTCGCCGATCAGACCCGCGAGATCGGCGAGCGGACCGCCGAGCTTGCCCGAGTAGGCGTCCAGGAGCGCCTGCATCTGGGCATCGGAGGCTCGCTCGTCCACGAAGACCACGACCCTCCACGACGCCGGCGTGAGGACGTTGCCGGGGATCTGGACCACGTTCACGATCGACAGCCCTCCGACGTCGATCCCCTTTACGGTGCCGGCGTCGAAGTGGTAGGCGACGAACGCGTCGCAGGCTCCCCCGTCGGGGTCCTCGCCCACCCAGCAGGGGCACAGCACGCCGCACGAGCAGGCCTCGAGCAGCGTTCCCTGGAGGTCGTAGACGACGTCGGTCGCCTGCGCCCCCTCCTTGGTCATCGCCATGGACACCACCTCCGTTTCGCTCGTCGAGCGACGGGCCCATCCTGCCCGGCGGTGTCGCAGCCCTGTTGCAGTCCGGCGGGGTTGGAGTACGGTGGCGGTCCGACCGAACGGCCGGACGGGCGGCGGCCGGCCGCGCCGGGACGGCGCTTCGCGGTGGGGGGATCGGATGAGGGCGCGACTGCCCGACATCGATGGTTTCGTCGAGCGCGAGGGCGTCAAGCTCGGCTACGAGGTCTTCGGGGACGCGCCGACGACCGTGCTGCTCATGCCGACCTACCCGATCGTCAACTCGCGCATGTGGAAGGCCCAGATCCCGTTCCTCGCGCGGCACTACCGGGTGCTGACGTTCGACGGGCCGGGCAACGGGCGCTCGGACCGCCCGCTCGAGCCCGCCGCGTACACCGACGACGCGCACGTGGCGGCGACGCTCGCCGTCCTGGACGAGACCGGGACCGACCGAGCCGTGTTCGTCGCCCTCTGCAGCGGGGTGCGGTGGACGACCGAGCTCGCCGCCGCCCACCCCGACCGCGTGCTGGGGATCGTCGCGATCGCGCCGGGGATCCCCCACCTCACGCCGCCCCTCCCGTGGCGGGCGGCCGCGCGCGAGCGGTTCGAGGAGGTGGTCGAGGAGAGCGCCGGCTGGCCCGCCTACGAGAACCGGCACCGGATGCTGAACGACTACCCCGTGTTCCTGCGAAAGCACTCGGAGCTCATCTGCGTCGCCGAGCCGCACTCGACCAAGCTCCTGGAGGACCTCGAGGGGTGGGGGCTCGAGACCGATCCCGAGATCCTGCTCGCCTTCGGCGACGCGCCGGGGGGCGAGCTCTTCCCGAAGGACCTCGAGGCCGCCGAGACGCTGTGCCGCTCCGTTCGCTGCCCGGTCCTCGTGATCGTCGGCGACCGGGACGCCTGCCAGCCCCCCGACCGGGGGCGCCGCTACGCAGAGCTCACCGGCGGCGACCTGGTGATGCTCGAGGGCGCCGGCCACCTCCCGCACGGGCGGCACCCCGTCGTCGTCAACCGGCTCATCAAGGAGCTCGTCGACCGCGCGGCGGGGTCGCAAACGGCGGCCCCCGGCCGGACGCGGACCTGGCGCGTCGCCTCGACCCGGCGCCCGCGGGCGCTGTTCCTGTGCTCGCCGATCGGGCTCGGGCACGCGCTCCGCGACGTCGCGATCGCCGGTGAGCTCCGCCGGATCCGCCCCGGGCTCGAGATCGAGTGGCTCACGCAGCACCCCGTGACGGCGATGCTCGAGCGCCGGGGCGAGCGGATCCACCCCGCCGCCGCGCACCTCGTGAGCGAGACCGGACACATCGAGTCCGAGGCCGGCGAGCACGACATCCGCGTGTTCGAGGCCATCCGGCGGATGGACGAGATCCTGGTCGCGAACTTCATGATCTTCCAGGAGCTGATGGACGAGGAGGCCTTCGACCTCGTGATCGGCGACGAGTCCTGGGACGTCGACCATTTCCTGCACGAGAACCCCGAGCTGAAGCGCGCGCCGTTCGTGTGGATGACGGACTTCGTCGGGTGGCTCCCGATGCCCGGCGGCGGAGAGCGCGAGGTCGCGCTGACCGCCGACTACAACGCCGAGATGATCGAGCACGTCGAGCGGTTCCCGCGCCTGCGCGACCTCTCGGTGTTCGTCGGCGATCCGGAGGACGTGGTCCCCGGCGCCTTCGGTCCGGGACTGCCCTCGATCCGCACGTGGACCGAGGCCCACTACGCCTTCTGCGGGTACGTCACCGGGTTCGATCCGGCCGCGCTCGGCGGGCGCGAGGAGCTGCGGGCTCGCCTGGGGTTCGGCCCGGACGAGCGCGTGTGCGTCGTCACGGTCGGGGGCTCGGGCGTCGGCGAGCACCTGCTCCGCCGCGTCGTGGCGGCCTACCCGTACGCGCGCGAGCGGATCCCCGACCTGCGCATGGTCGTCGTCGCCGGGCCCCGGATCGACCCCACGAGCCTGCCCGCCCAAGACGGGCTCGAGGTCCACGGCTATGTCGAGGACCTGTACTGGCACCTCGCGGCGTGCGACGTCGCGATCGTGCAGGGCGGGCTCACCACCCAGATGGAGCTCGTCGCGGGCCGGCGGCCGTTCCTGTCCTTCCCGCTCCGCCACCACTTCGAGCAGAACCTCCACGTGCGCCACAGGATCGAGCGGTACGGCGCCGGCCGGTTCCTGGACTACGACGAGGCGACGCCCGAGACGATCTCGCGGGCGCTCGCGGAGGAGCTCGAGCGCGAGGTCGACTACCTGCCGGTGCGGGGCGACGGCGCGGCGCGCGCGGCCGAGCTGATCGCCGAGCTCCTGCCCTAGCCCCCGTCCGGGCGGCCACGCAGCTTCCGGCGACCCGCTCCGACCCGGATCGAGCGGCGAACGGATCGTTGGAAGCCTATGGATTCGATCGCCGCGAGGTCCGAACCCGAACCATCCCCGCTGTCGGGAGCCGCGGAGCCGCCGGGCTCGGCCGCACCGGCCCCGAGCCGGGCCCGGCAGGCGCTTCTCGCCTTCGTTTCGTACTTGCTGGCGTCGTTCTTGCTCTTCGGCCTTCCCGTGCTGCCCCACTTCGCGAGCCGGTTCGCAGGCTCGGGACGAGGCGACGCCAAGATGTTCGCCTGGCTGCTCGCGTGGTGGCCGCACGCGATCGCCTCCGGCATCAACCCCTTCTTCTCCCGCGCCGTCTGGTACCCACACGGCATCGATCTGGCGTCGATCACCGGCATCCCCGGGCCGAGCCTCGCGATGGCACCGGTGACCCTGACCCTCGGACCCATCGCGGCCGGAAACGTCCTGACCGTCCTGTCGCCGGCGCTCGCGGGCCTCGGCGCGTTCCTGCTCGCCAGGCGCCTGGCGCCCCGCTTCTGGCCGGCGTTCGCCGGAGGGTGGCTGTTCGGGTTCGGCACCTACGAGATCGGCCAGCTTCGCGGGCACGTGAACCTGTATCTGGTGTTCGTCGTGCCGTTGGCCGCCTATCTGTTCGCGCGGCGCCTGGACGGCTCGATCGGCAGGAGGGCCTTCGTCTCGCTGTTCGCGCTCGCCCTGGTCGCGCAGTTCTCGATCTCCAACGAGGTGTTCGCGACCGCGACGGTGTTCGGCGTCCTGGCCCTGGCAGGCGCGTACCTGCTCGGATCGCGCGAGAACCGGCCGGCGCTCGTCGTCACGGCGACGGAGGCAGCCGTCGCGTACGCGATCGCCGTCGCCGTGCTGTCGCCGTACCTGTACGCGATGGCGGTGGGGACACCGCTCGTGCCGCACCCGCTCGCCGCTGCCTCCGCAGACCTCCTCTCCTACGTCGTCCCTCCGACGACCGTGCTGATCGGCGGGTCCCGCTTCGCTTCGCTGAGCGGACATCTCGCTTCCAACGCCAGCGAGGACGGGGCGTACCTCGGGCCGGCGCTGATCGGCCTCGCGGTGACGCTCGGGCTCGCCGCCCGGCGCGACCGATCGATCCGGCTGCTGCTGCTGTTCGCGGCCGCGGCCGTGCTGGCCTCGCTCGGGCCCGAGCTCCACGTCGACGGCCGGGCGATCCTCCCGCTGCCGTGGGCCCTCGCCGCTCACCTCCCGCTCCTCCGCTTCGCGTTGCCCCAGAGGTTCACCATGTTCGTATGGCTCGCGCTCGCCCTCGCGGCGGCGCGGTGGCTGGACCGGACCTCGGTCCCGGCGTGGAGGAGCTACGGGATCGTCGCGCTCTCGGCCGTCTTCCTGCTGCCGAACCTGGCCGACCCGCTGCTCCACCGGCAGGTGCGGATCCCCGAGGTCTTCCGGGACCCGGCCCTGGCGCGGCAGCTCGCGCCGAACGGCGGCAGTCTGCTGATCCTGGACCGCGCAAAGGGCGAGGACATGCTGTGGCAGGCGGAGGACTCCTTCGCCTTCTCGATGCCCCAGGGCCACACCGGCACCGAGCCGCTCCCGTTTCGGCACGATCCGGTGTGGCATGCCATCAAGTACGAGGAGCCCCAAGGCCTGGTGCCCGACCAGCTCGCCGGGTTCCTGCGCGCGCACGAGGTGGTGGCCGTCCTGGTCGACCCGTCGGTCCTGGGGGTCTGGTCCCCGTTGCTCGCGCGGCTCGGGCTCCACGGCTACCGGAACCGGCAGATCACCATCTATCCTGTCTCGCCCGCGAGCCCCGGCGGTGATCGCCCGGTCGGCACCCGATCGCCCGGCGAGGACGCCGCGAGGCTCAGACGGCCGGCGGGGCGTTCGGATCGGCGAGCCGTTCGAGCTCCGCCAGCGCGAAGCGCCGGAACCGCTCGCGCTCACGGCGGTCCGGGACGGTTCGGGCCATCGAGCCAACGACGTCCCTCGCCGAGGCCTCGTGCTCCGCGGCGGCGCGCTCGCCTCCCGAGCGGCGGGCGAGCCGTGCCAGCGCGGCGTGCGCCCGCCACGCGAGCCGCGGGATGGGAACCGAACCGGCGGCCTCCGCCGCGCGCCGGGCGAGCTCCCACGCCGGTCCCGCCGCACCGGCACCCGGCGTCGCGCCGAGCTCGCCTGCCCCGATCGCGAGCAGGAGCGACGCCTCCGTCTCGGGCTCGCACCACCCGGCGGCCGAGGCCGCCCTGCGCAGCGGCTCGAGCAGGCCGAGCGCGGCCTCGGGGTCGCCGAGGCGCAGCCGCGCCCTCGCGACCGCCGCGGTCGCGTGGGCGCCGTGGAGGAACGCCCCTCCCGGCCGGACCCCCGCGGCGGACAGGATCGCCTCCGCGCGTCCCGCGAGCTCGCCCGCGCGGGGCTCGCCCCGGATCGCGGCCGCGAGCGCGAGATGCGCGAGACACCGCACGACGTAGCTCTCGGCGCCGTTGGCCTCGGCGGCCTCGAGCGCGCGCTCGAGCACGGCCCCGGCCTCCTCCGCCGACCCCGCCTCGGTCAGCACCCAGCCGAGGATCGCCCCCGAGAACCCCCGCCACCACGGATGTCCGAACCCCTCCGCCGTCTCGAACGCCCGGCGCGCGTGGGCGAGCGCGCCGCCGAGGTCCCCCACCCCGAGCCGCACCCACGCGAGCTGGGCGACGAACATCGCCCCGTACGCGTGGAACCCCACGCGGCGGTTGAGCTCTACCGCCTCGCCGATCCGGCCCTCGGCCTCGCTCCACCGTCCCGCCGCGAACGGGACGAACGAGGACTCGAACACGGCCCACTGCAGGTGCTGGAGCATCCGGGTCCGGCGGAGCAGCGGCTCGAGCTCGGCCACGGTGGCGCGGAGCGTCGCGAGATCGCCCGAGTAGGCGGCCACGGCCTTCCGCCCGTCGAGCGCGAGCGCGAGGCTCTCGTCCCGGCCGAGCTCGCGGGCGAGCGCCAGCGCGCGCTCCGCGTGCTCGTGCGCGAGATCGAACCGGAGCCGGTTGGTGCGCAGCACCGCCAGCCGCGTGAGCACGTCGACCACCCGCGGCCGGTCGTCGAGCCGCTCGGCGAGCTCGAGCGCCGCCTCGAGGAACGGGATGCACTCGGCCACCGGGCGGCCCATGCCGATCAGCGGGTCCCCGCCGAGCGAGCGGAGGGCGGCCACCTCGAGCTCCGGCTCGCCGGCCTCGCGCGCCCACTCGGCGGCCGCGAGGTGGTCCTCGAACGAGCCGGCGAAATCCGACAGCGCCTCGCGCGCGACCCCGCGGGCCTGGCGCACCCGGGCCTCCGTCGAGGGGTCCCCGGCCTTTCGCGCCGCGTCGAGCGCCCGGTCCAGCAGCTCGACCGCCTCGCGGCTGGCGGCCCGTCCGGCGGCCCGGTTCCCTGCCTCGAGCCAGGACCTCGCGGCGGTCGCCCACTCCGCCGCGGCCGTCGCATGGACGGCGACGACCTCGGGGTCCTGAAAGAGCCGGGCCGCGCGGCGGTGACGCTCGACGCGCGCGGGCTCGGGGCTCGTCACGTAGAGGATCTCCCGGATCAGGTCGTTCGAGAACGCGTACTCGCGCCCGGAGACCTCGAGCAGACCGGCCCGGTGGGCGCGCCCGGCCCGGCGGATCGCCTCCTCCGCAGAGACCTCCAGGAGCGCCGCGACCGCGTCGAGGTCGAAGGCGGAGCCGAGCACCGCTCCGGCCCGGACGAGGTCCTCGACGTCGCCGCCGGCCCGCCGGACGCGCTCCAGGACCGCGGTGAGCAGGGTCTGCGGAAGGACCACCTCCGCCCCCTCCCCCGGGGGCGCCTCGGCCGCCGCCCGCAGAAGCTCGACGGCGAACAGCGGGTGGCCGCCGGTCCGCTCGGCGACGGCGGCGCCCAGCCCCGGGCGCCCGATCGCCCGGGCGAGCACCTCCACGTCGGCCGCGGGAAGCGGGCCCACGCGAAGGACCTCCGAGACCCCGGCGAGCTGCTCGAGCACCGGATCGGCCTCCTCCGCGCGAACGGTCCCGAGCAGCAGCACGGCCGAGGTGCCCGCGCGCCGCACCAGGTAATGGAGCAGCTCGATCGTCGACGCGCCGGCCAGGTGCAGGTCGTCCAGGAAC
>Ga0070741_10011230_pt1 | contig 16604 bp, 12 predicted proteins | sample Coa_R1_4_FD_66440 | JGI IMG/M metagenome (GOLD analysis project Ga0070741, IMG submission 66440) | Surface soil microbial communities from Centralia Pennsylvania, which are recovering from an underground coalmine fire - Coalmine... | ecosystem: Environmental > Terrestrial > Soil > Unclassified ...
CGGCACCAGGCTCAACGCCCCGGTGCAGTCGCTCGTCCCGACCACCACCGGCAAGGGCTACTGGCTGGTGGCCTCCGACGGCGGGATCTTCGCCTTCGGCGACGCCGGCTTCAAGGGCTCGATGGGCGGGACGAAGCTCAACAAGCCCGTCACCGGCATGGTCCGCTACGCCGACGGCTACCTCATGGTCGGCGAGGACGGCGGCATCTTCGACTTCTCCAACCAGCCGTTCCTCGGTTCGCTGGGCGCCCACCCGCCGGCCCGGCCGATCGTCTCGGTGGCCGCGCTGGGCTAGCGGCGACGGCAGCACGTTTGCCGGAAACGGCCCGGGTCGCACGCCCGGGCCGTTTCTGTGCGAAGACGACGCTCGGGTGAACCCGGACAACCGTTTCGCCGCCCCGAGATGACGGCGAGGAAACGGGGGTTCGACTGGCGAACTTTCCCTTCACAACACATCGAGGCGGAGGGAACCCGGTATGGCAGAGCCGCAGAATGGGAACGAGCCGATCGGCGGCCACCCTGAGAGCGTCGACCCGCCGTGGTTCCAGGAGCTGGTCCGGCGGGCGTTCGAGCGGGAGATGCGCCGCTACCAGAAGCTCGGCGCCGACGCCGACGAGAGCCTCGAGCGGGCGATGTGGTACGTCTTCGAGCTGCGCAACAACCTGACCGAGCTCTACCAGGCCGGCGCGGCGGGCGCCGAAGAGGGCTAGAAATCTCACCCGGCTGACCGCGGGGCCGCCGCTAACCTGCGGCCCCGATGGCAGCCGAACACCACGACCCCGCCCCGGTCCTCGCCTTCCGGGCGGTCACGCTCTGTTTCGACCCCGGCCGGCCCGTCCTGTCCGGGGTCGACTGGTCGGTCGGCCCGGGGGAGCGCTGGGTGGTGCTGGGGGCCAACGGCTCGGGCAAGACCTCGCTGCTGCGCCTGGCCGGCGGCTGGCTGTTCCCGACCTCGGGCACCGTCGACGTGCTCGGCCACCGCCTCGGCCGGGTCGACGTCCGCACGCTGCGCCGGCGTCTCGGCTACGCCAGCGGCGCCCTGGCCCGCGAGTTGCGGCCCAGCGTCACCGGCCTCGACGTGGTGATGGCGGCCAAGCACGCCGCCCTCGAGACCTGGTGGCACACCTACGACGACGGCGACCGGGCCCGGGCCTGGTCGCTCCTGGAACGGATGGGGTGCGCCCACCTCGCCGACCGGCCGATCTCCACCGCCTCCGACGGCGAGCGCCAGCGGGTCCAGCTGGCCCGGACGCTCATGGTCGAGCCCGACCTGCTGCTGCTCGACGAGCCGACCGCCGGCCTCGACCTCGGCGGCCGGGAGGCGCTCGTCGGCCGCCTGGCCGACCTGGCCGCCGCCCCCGACACCCCGGCCACGGTCCTCGTCACCCATCACACCGAGGAGATCCCGCCCGGCTTCACCCATGCCCTCCTCCTGCGGGCCGGGCGGGTCCTGGCCGCCGGCCCCCTCGAGGCCACGCTGACCGCCGGATCGCTGTCCGACTGCTTCGACACCACCGTCACGCTGGAACGCCGGGCGGGCCGCTTCATCGCCCTGGCCTCCCCCGCCCCGGAGCCGCCCCCGATGACATACCCCCCCGCCCCCCGGCAGGACACCGTCGACGACCTGCACGGCCACCCGGTGGCCGACCCCTACCGCTGGCTGGAAGACGCCGACGACCCCGCCACCCGGGCCTGGTCGAAGGCCCAGGACGACCTCGTCCGGCCCTTCCTCGACCGGATCCCCGGCCGCGACGGGCTGGCCGGCCGCCTCCGGGAGCTGTCGGTCGGCGTCGTCACGCCGCCCGCCGTCCGGGGTGACCGGGCGTTCACCGTCCGGCGCCACGCCGACCAGGAGCACGCCGTCCTCGCCGTCGTCACCCCGGGCGAGGATCCCCTGACCGGCGGGCGGGTGCTGATCGACCCCAGCGCCCTGTCGGACGACGACACGATCACCCTCGACGGCTGGGCCCCGTCCCCCGACGGCCGCCTCCTGGCCTACCTCCTGTCCGACGCCGGCACCGAGGAGTCGGTGCTGCGGGTGATGGACGTCGGCACCGGCGCCGACGTCGACGGCCCGATCGACCGCTGCCGCTACAGCTCGCTCGGGTGGACGGCCGCCGGGGACGGCCTCTACTACGTCCGGCGCCTCCCCCCCGAGGCGGTGCCGGCCGGCGAGGAGGCCTTCCACCGCCGGGTCCGCTTCCACCGCCTCGGCGCCGACCCCGCCACCGACGACCTGGTCTTCGGCGACGGCCGGGATCCCACCGCCTACTACTCCGTCGACGTGTCCCACGACGGCCGCTGGCTCCTCCTGGCCGAGCACCTCGGCACCGCCCCCCGCAACGACGTGTGGATCGCCGACCTCGCCTCCCCCGCCGGGCACAGCCGCCTGACACCGGTCCAGGAGGGGCTCGACGCCGCCACCTACCCCCGCGTCGGCCCCGACGGCCGCCTCTACCTCCACACCAACCTCGGCGCCCCCCGCTACCGCCTGGCCGTGGCCGACCCCGAACGGCCCGGGCCCGAGCACTGGGCCGACCTCCTCCCCGAACACGACGACGCCGTCCTGGCCGACTGGACCCCGACGGCCGGGGCGGCCGTGGCCGTCCGGGCCCACCACGGCGTCAGCCGCGTCACCGTCCACGACCTGCGGACGGGCGAGGAGCAGGGCGAGCTGGCGCTGCCAGGGCTGGGCGTCGCCTCCGTGACGAGCCGCCCCGAGGGTGGCGAGGAGGTCTGGATCGGCTACCAGGACTTCACGACACCGTCCCAGGTCTGGCACCAGCCGCTCCGCCGTCCCTCCGGGACGCCCCCCGTGGCCGGGGAGGGCGGGATCGGGCCGGCGCCGACCCTGTGGGCCACCGCCCCGGGCTCCCCCGACCTGCCGGACATCCGGACCGAGCAGGTCACGTACCCCTCGGCCGACGGGACGCCCGTCCGGATGTTCGTCGTGCACCGGGCCGACGTCGCCCCCGGCACCGGGCCCCACCCCACCGTGCTCTACGGCTACGGCGGGTTCCAGGTGTCCCAGGTGCCGGCCTACTCGGCCACCGTGGCGGCCTGGGTCGAGCGGGGCGGGGTGTGGGCGGTGGCCTGCATCCGGGGCGGCTCGGAGGAGGGCGAGGCCTGGCACCGCGACGGTATGCGGGAGCACAAGCAGCACTGCTTCGACGACTTCATCGCCGCCGGCGAGACGCTGGTGGCCGGCGGCTGGACGACCAACGACCACCTCGGGATCTACGGCGGCAGCAACGGCGGCCTCCTGGTCGGCGCCACCCTCACCCAGCGGCCCGACCTCATGCGGGCCGTCGTGTGCTCCGCCCCCCTCCTCGACATGGTCCGCTACGAGCGCTTCGGCCTGGGGCGGACCTGGAACGACGAGTACGGCCGGGCCGACGACCCGGTCGAGTTCGAATGGCTCCTCTCCTACTCCCCCTACCACCGGGTGGTGGCCGGCACGGCCTACCCGGCCGTGCTGTTCACGGTCTTCGACAACGACACCCGGGTCGATCCCCTCCACGCCCGCAAGCTGTGCGCCGCCCTCCAGTGGGCCACCGGCCGCCGGCCCGAGGAGGCGCCGATCCTGCTCCGCCGGGAGGAGAACGTCGGCCACGGCGGCCGATCGGTCAGCCGCACGGTCGGCCTGGCCGCCGACGTGCTGGCCTTCCTTGGCGACCAGATCGGGGTACCTTCGTAACCATGCTGAAGTTCCTCCTCAGGCGGTTCGCCAACTACGCCGTGCTGGTGGCGCTGGCGACCGCGCTGGGGTACGGCCTGGCCGCCTACAGCCTCAACCCCCGGGCGAACTACGAGGGCCGCAACCCCCGCCCGTCCCAGGCGTCGATCAACGCCAAGCTCGACGAGCTCAACCTCAACAACCACACGCCGATCGTCAAGCGGTTCGGGACCTGGGCCGGCAACGCCCTCCACGGCGACTTCGGCAAGACGATCGACGAGCGGCCGCTGTGGGGCGAGATGAAGCGCCGGATGGGCGTCAGCCTCCGCCTCCTGCTCATCGGGTCGATCATCGGCGCCGCCGCCGGCGTGGCCGTCGGCGTCATCGGCGCGGTCAAGCAGTACTCCTTCACCGACCATTTCACGACGATCTGGTCCTTCGTCCTGCTGTCGACGCCCGTCTTCCTGCTGGCCGTCCTGCTCAAGGTGGCGGGCCACGACTACTGGAACGTCCACACCCCGGACTCCTGGCACCTCAACTACGTCGGCGAGATCACCCCGGGGCTCAGCGGAGGCTTCTGGGTGCACTTCCGGGACCGGCTGTCCCACCTGATCCTGCCGACCCTCGGCATCGTGCTGGGCCAGATCGCCTTCTACAGCCGCTACCAGCGCAACTCGTTCCTCGACGTGATGGGCAGCGACTTCCTCCGCACCGCCCAGGCCAAGGGCCTCCGGCGGCGGACGGCGCTGATCAAGCACGGCCTGCGCACCGCCCTCATCCCCATGGCCACGTTCTTCGCCTACAGCTTCGGGCTGCTGTTGACCGGCGCCACCTTCACCGAGAAGATCTTCGGCTGGCACGGCATGGGCGAGTGGTTCATCGACTCCATCACCCAGAACGACGTCAACGTGGTGGTGGCCGTCATCCTGTTCAACGCCGTCCTCATCCTCCTGGCCGGGCTCATCTCCGACGTCCTCTACGCCGCCCTCGATCCCCGGGTCCGGATCCGCTAGCCATGTCGCTCGTCAAGGAACCGGCCGACCTCGCCGCCGAGGAGGAACCCCACGAGGTGATCAGCCGGGGCCGGCTGGTCCTGCGCCGGTTCCTGCGCCGCAAGACGTCGGTGGCCGGCTTCGTCGTCCTCGTCCTGCTGTTCCTCATGGCCTTCGTCGGGCCCCACCTGACGAAGTGGAGCTACACCTTCCAGGACTACGACCACGCCCTCGAGGGCCCGTCGCGCCTCCACTGGTTCGGCACCACCCAGATCGGCCAGGACGTCTTCGCCCGGACCATGCGGGGCCTCCAGAAGTCGCTGGTCATCGGCCTCCTGACCGCTTTCTTCTCCACCGGCACGGCCGCCGTCGTCGGCGCCTGCGCCGGCTACTTCGGCAAGTGGGTCGACCGGATCCTCATGTGGATCGTCGACCTCCTCCTCGTCCTGCCGTCGTTCCTGATCATCGCCATCCTCTCCCCCCAGTTCCGGGGCAAGACGTGGCTGCTGTTCGTGGTGCTGCTGGCCGCCTTCTCCTGGATGATCACCGCCCGGATCGTCCGGGGCCTCACGCTCTCGCTCAAGGAGCGGGAGTTCGTCCAGGCGGCCCGGTTCATGGGCGTGCCGTCGCGCACGATCATCTTCCGGCACATCCTGCCCAACATGTCGTCGTTCCTGATCATCGACGCCACGCTCAACGTCGGGGGGGCCATCCTGGCCGAGAGCGGCCTGTCGTTCTTCGGCTTCGGGATCCAGCCCCCCGACGTGTCGCTCGGCACGCTGATCGCCGACGGCACGGCCTCGGCCTTCACCTTCCCCTGGCTGTTCCGCTTCGCCGCCCTGATCCTCATCGTCACCGTGCTGTCGGTCAACGTGATGGGCGACGGGCTGCGCGACGCCCTCGACCCCAACTCGGCGGCCGTGAAGGCCCGCACCCGAACCAAGTGAGCCGGCCCCGGTGACGCTCGACCTGCCCGCCGAGACGCCCATCGGCCGCGCCGTCCCCGCCACCCCCGGGGCCCTCCTCGAGGTCCACGACCTCGACGTGTCGTTCCCCAGCGAGAGCGGCCCGGTGCGGGCCGTGCGGGGGCTGAGCTACCACCTCGCCCCCGGCGAGGTGCTCGGCATCGTCGGCGAGTCGGGCTCGGGCAAGTCGGTCTCGTCGCTGGCCGTCATGGGGCTCCTGCCGTCGTCGGCCACCGTCACCGGCTCGATCCGGTTCAAGGGCAGCGAGCTGCGGGGCCTCGACGACAAGGAGTTCTCCCGCCTGCGGGGCGAGGGGATCTCGATGGTCTTCCAGGACCCGCTGTCGGCCCTCACCCCCGTCTACACCGTCGGCGACCAGATCGCCGAGGCCATCCGGATCCACCGCGACGTGAGCCGGGACGAGGCCGCCAAGCGGGCCGTGGAGCTGCTCGACCTGGTCGGGATCCCCAACGCCGCCGAGCGGGTCCGGGCCTTCCCCCACGAGTTCTCCGGCGGCATGCGCCAGCGGGTCATGATCGCCATGGCCATCGCCAACGACCCCGACGTCATCATCGCCGACGAGCCGACGACCGCCCTCGACGTCACCGTCCAGGCCCAGATCCTCGAGGTGCTCCAGACGGCCCAGAAAGCCACCGGGGCGGCCATCGTCATGATCACCCACGACCTCGGGGTGATCGCCGGCTTCGCCGACCGGATCATGGTCATGTACGCCGGCCGGGCCGTCGAGACCGGCACGGTCGACGACATCTTCTACCGGCCCCGGATGCCCTACACCCTCGGCCTCCTCGGCTCGCTGCCCCGGCTCGACAGGGCCGAGCGCCAGCCGCTCACGCCGGTGGAGGGCAACCCGCCGTCGCTGGTCGAGCTGCCGCCCGGCTGCCCCTTCGCCCCCCGCTGCCCGATGCGCCTGTCGGTCTGCCTGGAGCTCGAGCCCGACCTCGACCCCACCCGCCACCCCGGGCACAAGGCCGCCTGCCACCGCCACCCCGAGATCGAGGAACAGGGCCTCACCGCCACCGACGTGTTCCCCGCCCCGGTGGCCGGCGAGCCGCCGGTGGCCCGCCGGCCCCGCCTGGAGCGGGCGGCGGTGCTCGAGGTCGACGGGCTGGTGCGGCGATTCCCGCTGACCCGGGGGGCGGTCTTCCGGCGGACGGTCGGCACCGTCCACGCCGTCGACGGCGTGAGCTTCGACATCCGGGAGGGCGAGACGCTGGGCCTCGTCGGCGAGTCGGGCTGCGGCAAGACGACGACGATCAACGAGATCCTGTCGCTGGCCCGGCCCCAGGAGGGCCGCATCGTGGTCCTCGGCCGGGAGACCACCGGCCTCGGCCGCGGCGGCCGGCGCGACATCCGGCGGGACCTGTCGGTCGTCTTCCAGGACCCGATGGCCTCCCTCGACCCGCGGCTGCCGGTGGCCGACATCCTCTCGGAGCCGCTGCGGACGTACGGCATCCCCCGGGAGCAGCGGGCCAACCGGGTGCGGGAGCTGCTGCGCCTCGTCGGGCTCGGCCCCGAGCACGCCTCCCGCTACCCCCAGGAGTTCTCCGGCGGGCAGCGCCAGCGGATCTGCATCGCCCGGGCGCTGGCCCTCGAGCCGAAGCTGATCGTGCTCGACGAGCCGGTGTCGGCCCTCGACGTGTCGATCCGGGCCGGGGTCATCAACCTGCTGGAGCAGCTGCGGGAGCAGCTCAGCCTGTCGTACCTGTTCGTGGCCCACGACCTGTCGGTGGTGCGCCACATCGCCAACCGGGTGGCGGTCATGTACCTGGGGCGGATCGCCGAGATCGGCGACGTCGACCGGGTGTTCGACGCCCCGGCCCACCCCTACACCCAGGCGCTGCTGTCGGCCATCCCGCTGCCCGACCCCCGCCGGGAACGGGAACGGCGCCGCATCGTCCTCCAGGGCGACCTGCCCAGCCCGGCCGACCCGCCGTCGGGCTGCCGGTTCCGCACCCGCTGCCCGCTGTTCGCCACGCTGACCGGCACCCAGCAGCAGCGCTGCATCGACGAGGAGCCGGCCGTGGCCAGCCAGGGGCCGGACCACGGCGCCGCCTGCCACTACGCCCAGGTGAAAACGGTTCTGTAGAACCAGGAGGAACCATGCCCGGCAAGCGCATCCCGGCCGCCGCGGCCGCCCTCGTGCTGGCCCTGTCGGCCCTGGCCGGCTGCGGCGGGGGCAGCAAGAAGAACGAGTCGGGCGGCGACAGCGGTACCGGCCTCGGCAAGAACGGCGCCCCGGCCACCACGCTCGACATCAACGAGGCGGCCCGGGACAAGGTGGCCGACGGCGGCACGCTGCGCTGGCCGCTGGACCAGATCCCGCCCAACCTCAACTACAACGAGATCGACGGGACGCTGCGCGACACCGCCGATGTCGTCTCCGCCACCATGCCGGAGCTGTTCTTCTACGACGCCGAGGCGGTTCCGTCGATCAACAAGGCCTACCTCGACTCGGCCGAGCTGACGGCCAGGGACCCCAAGCAGGTCGTCACCTACAAGATCAACCCCAAGGCGACGTGGAGCGACGGCACGCCGCTGACCGAGGCCGACTTCGAGGCCCAGTGGAAGGCCGACAACGGCACCGGCAAGGACTACCGGATCTCCTCGGCCAACGGCTACGAGAACATCGAGAGCGTGGCCAAGGGGGCCGACGACCGGGAGGTCGTCGTGACCTTCGGCCGGCCCTACGCCGACTGGAAGGGCCTGTTCTCGCCCCTGTACCCGGCGGCGACCAACAACGATCCCAAGACCTTCAACGAGGGGTGGATCGGGCAGATGCCGGCCACCGCCGGCCCGTTCAAGTTCGCCGGCGTCGACGAGACGGCCAAGACGCTGACCATCGTGCGCGACGACAAGTGGTGGGGCGACCGGCCCAAGCTCGACCGGATCGTCTTCCGGGCCATCCCCGGCGACGGCCAGATCGACGCCCTCATCAACGGCGAGATCGACTTCATGGACGTCGGCCCCGACGCCAACAAGCTGCGCCGGGCCACCGACGCCTCCGGGATCAGGATCCACCGGGCCGGCGGCCCGCAGTTCCGCCACATCACCATCAACGGGTCGGGCGAGATCCTGAAGGACCAGAAGGTCCGCCAGGCGCTGGGGATGGCCATCAACCGCGACCAGATCGCCAAGTCGCTCCTCGGCCCGCTCGGCGTCGAGGCCAAGCCGCTCCAGAACCACATCTTCATGAGAAACCAGAAGGGCTACCGGGACAACGCCGGCGTCCTGTCCAAGCCCGACGTGGACGGGGCGAAGAAGCTGCTCGACGAGGCCGGCTGGACCGTCCAGGGCGACGTCCGCAAGAAGGACGGCAAGGAGTTGACCATCCGCTTCGTCATTCCCACGCAGGTGGCGTCGTCGCTGCAGGAGTCGCAGCTCATCCAGAACATGCTCCGGGCCGTCAACGTGAAGGTCAACGTCGAGGCCGTCCCGTCGGACGACTTCTTCGACAAGTACATCAGCACCGGCAACTACGACCTGACCGTGTTCTCCTGGTTCGGCGACCCGTTTCCGATCAGCTCGTCCAAGTCGATCTACGCCGAACCGAAGGGCGACGACATCCAGCAGAACTACGCCCGCATCGGCTCACCGGCGCTCGACGCCCTGTTCGACAAGGCCACCGGCGAGTTCGACGAAGGGAAGGCCCTCGACCTCGGGAACCAGATCGACACGATGATCTGGCAGGAGGTCCACTCGCTCACCCTCTACCAGCGCCCCGAGATCGTGGCCGCCAAGGCGAACCTGGCCAATTACGGCGCCTTCGGCTTCGCCAAGCCGCACTACGAGGACATCGGCTTCACCAGGTAGCGCCGTCGGGCACGTCGGCCGGCCCCGGCGAGGCGGCGGAGTGGATCCGGTCCAGAACCGAGATCCGCCGGGCGAGGACGCCGTCGACGGCCGCCCCCCAGTCGCGGCCGTCACCGTTCGCCTCGGCGAGTGCGGCGAACTGGCGGACCATGATGACCATTTCCCTCACCGTTTCCAACGCCGTCGCGTTGACGACCTGCATCATGTCGCAGTACGGGCAGTCGGAGCCGCGGGGGTAGTTCCCTTCAATCATCACCATTCCGTCCCATGAAAGGCCTTCGCCGAACCGCCCGGCGGGGGGAACGTTAAGCACGGGCTGCCCGTGTCGGGAAGGTGCAGGGCGGAAGTCTTTGGTATCCGCAAAGTGGCACGCCGTGACTGTTGAGGATTGCCACGAAGAAATCCGGTGCCGGCGAGACGATCCCGCAACCCCGAGGGCCGGGCGCCCCCCTGAACGCCCGGCCCCCTGTGTGTCCGCAGCACACATCTCTGGTGATCAGGTCCTGCCGACGAACTCCCCCCGGATCACGATCCGCCTGGTCGCCGAGCCCGGCGGGTGGCAGGCGAACAGGGTCACCGTGGCGTTCGGCGTGGGGTTGACGATCCACGTGTCGGACGGGCTGACGATCTGCTGGGCCGTCATCCGGTAGGTGTACGTCCCGTCGGGCATGACGAAGTCGATCTCGTCGCCCGGCACGAGCTGGTCGACGTTGCGGAACGGGTGGGTGTGGGTCACCCGGTGCCCGGCGAAGACGGCGTTGCCCAGCTGGCCGGGCAGGGCGCTCCCCGGCCAGTGCCCCGGGCCGTGGTCGATCACCGTCAGCGTCACGCCCTCGTAGATGGGGTGGACGAGGCCGATCTTCGGGATGCGGATCTCGCCGATCTTGACGATGGGCGACGGGGCGGTGGGGTTGGCCGGCGGCGGGACCGGCCGCGTCCGGGGGGCGGGCGCGGCCGGCACCGTCGTGGCGGTGGTGGCCGTGGTCGGGGGGACGGGGAGATCCTCGAACGGGGCGACGGTCGGGTCGCCGGCCGGGGAGGCGGCGGCCACCGCCCCCGGCGAGTGGATCTGGTCGACGGCCACCACCACGCCCGAGAAGAGGACGACGGCGATCAGGGCCGACAGGATCGGCACCGAGGGCGCCCGCCACCGCCGCCGCGGCCGGGACGGCGGATGCGCGTCGCCGTCGACGGCCGGGACGGCCGGCGGGAACAGGGCGTAGAGCAGCTCGGGGGACCCGGGCGGGCAGGAGTCGGTCAGACCCGGCTCCCCCGGGGGCGGGGACGTCGGCACGCTCAGGGATTCGCCCGCCCGATGGCCATCCCTGCCGCCGCAACGGAACTGCAATCGGGGCGAACGTATGTGCGAATCGACCCGATCGCGGCATTCCCCCGGACTCGTCCCCATCCCGTGACAGGCTGGGGCGGTGAGATACGGCATCAGCATGTTCCCGACCCGGTACTCGATCGGCATGGTGGAGCTGGCCCGGGCCGTCGAGGAGCGGGGCTTCGAGTCGCTCTTCGTCCCCGAGCACACGCACATCCCCACCAGCCGGCGCAGCCCCTGGCCGGGTGGGGCCGACCTCCCGCCCGAGTACCGGGAGACCCTCGACCCCTTCCTGGCCCTGACCGCCGCCGCCACCGTCACCGACCGGATCCTGCTCGGGACGGGCATCTGCCTCGTGGTCGAGCGCGACCCCATCACCACCGCCAAGGAGGTGGCCACCCTCGACCTGCTGTCGAACGGCCGGTTCCTGTTCGGCGTCGGCGGGGGCTGGAACCGGGAGGAGATGGAGAACCACGGCACCGACCCCGCCCGGCGGTTCACCGTCATGCGGGAGCGGATCCTGGCCATGCAGGCCATCTGGACGCAGGACGAGGCGGAGTACCACGGGGAGTTCGTGGACTTCGACCCCATCTGGTCGTGGCCCAAGCCCGTCCAGCGCCCCTACCCGCCGGTGCTGGTGGCGGGCAACGGCGCCGGGACGCTGGAGCGGGTCATGGAGTACGGCGACGGCTGGATCCCCATCCCCGGGCGGGGGGCCGTCAAGCTCGGCGAGGGCACCGCCCGGCTCCGGGCGATGGCCGCCGAGCGGGGCCGGCCGCCCGTCCCGGTGACGGTGTTCGGGGCCCGGCCCGAGGCGGCGGTGCTCGACCACTACGCCGAGGCGGGCGTCGACCGGGTGCTGTTCGCCATCCCGCCCGTCGCCACCCCAGAAGCCCTCAAACACCTCGATACTTGCGCGAACCTCGCCGAAACAGACCGTTCATAGGGAAATCCCCCGAAACCTGTCGCCAGGCCTTGACGCAGCCCGGCCGACGTTGATTAGGTGGACGTACCGCTAAGGCACGCGCAAGCGCAGCAAAGCGCTTCGGGCTTGGTGGGACCGTAGGGAACCGACTCCTCACCACGAAGGAGGTTGGAACCGACGATGACGGCTTCTAGCGAGGAGGCCACTCCGCCCCGCTAGAGAGGCCGACCGGTCACCACACGGTCGGCCGCAACGGACCAGGTCAGCCGGCGTCCGGGAACGACTCTTTCCGAGAGCTCCGGGCGGCGGTCCACCTGACAACCAGCAAGATCCCATGCAACGGCCCCGGCATAGCGTCGGGGCCGTTGCGCGTCCGGCCGCACCTCGACAGCTAGGTTCGGCGCCATGGCTCCCCAGTTCATCTTTACGATGCGCGACCTCCGTCGGTTCTATCCCCCGGACCGGGAGGTCCTGTCGGGCATCAACATCTCGATGTTCCCGGCGGCCAAGATCGGCGTGCTCGGAGCCAACGGGGCCGGCAAGTCGTCCCTGCTCAAGATCATGGCCGGGGAGGACGACGGCTACACCGGCGAGGCCCGGCTGACCCCCGGCTTTACCGTCGGCTTCCTGCACCAGGAGCCCGTCCTCGACCCGAAGAAGGACGTGCTCGGCAACGTGACCGAGGGGGTCGGGGAGCACAAGGCGCTCCTCGACCGCTACAACGAGGTCTGCGAGGCCATGGCCGACCCCCAGGCCGACTTCGACAAGCTGCTGGCCGAGCAGGCCGACCTCCAGGACCGCATCGACGCCGCCGGGGCGTGGGACCTCGACCGCACGCTGGAGATCGCCATGGACGCCCTGCGCCTGCCGCCGGGCGACACCGACGTCACCACGCTGTCGGGCGGCGAGAAGCGCCGGGTGGCGCTGTGCCGCCTGCTGCTGTCGAAGCCCGACCTGCTCCTCCTCGACGAGCCCACCAACCACCTCGACGCCGAGTCGGTGGCCTGGCTGGAGCGCCACCTCCAGGAGTACCCCGGGACCGTCGTGGCCGTGACCCACGACCGCTACTTCCTCGACAACGTGGCCGGCTGGATCCTCGAGCTCGACCGGGGCCGCGGCATACCGTGGGAGGGCAACTACAGCGGGTGGCTGGAGCAGAAGCAGGCCCGCCTGGCCATGGAGGAGAAGGCCGACAAGCGCCGCCAGCGGACCCTGGAGCGGGAGCTGGAGTGGATCCGCATGTCGCCCCGGGCCCGCCAGGCCAAGGGCAAGGCCCGCGTCACCAGCTACGAGGCCCTGGCCGCCGAGGCCGAGGCGGCGCCCGACCGCGCCGACAAGCTGGAGATCGTCATCCCCCCCGGGCCCCGGCTGGGCGACGTGGTGGTGGAGGCCGACCACCTCTCCAAGGGCTTCGGCGACCGCCTGCTCATCGACGACCTGTCGTTCTCCCTTCCCCGGGGCGGGATCGTCGGCGTGATCGGGCCCAACGGCGCCGGCAAGACCACGCTGTTCCGCATGATCACCGGCTCCGAGAAGCCCGACTCCGGGGAGCTGCGGGTCGGCTCCACCGTGCAGCTGGCCTACGTCGACCAGAGCCGGGAGACGCTCGACCCGGCCAGGACGGTCTACGAGGAGATCACCGGCGGCGTCGACCACCTCGTCGTCGGCGGCCGGGAGATCCACGGCCGGGCCTACGCCGGCCAGTTCGGCTTCAAGGGCACCGACCAGCAGAAGCCGGTCGGCAAGCTGTCGGGCGGGGAGCGCAACCGGCTGCACCTGGCCAAGACCCTGCGCTCCGGCGGCAACGTCCTCCTCCTCGACGAGCCGACCAACGACCTCGACGTCGACACCCTGCGGGCCCTGGAGGACGGGCTGCTGGCCTTCCCCGGCTGCGCCGTGGTCATCAGCCACGACCGGTGGTTCCTCGACCGCATCGCCACCCACGTGCTGGCCTTCGAGGGCGACTCCGAGGTGCGGTGGTTCGAGGGCAACTTCTCCGACTACGAGGCCGACCGCAAGAAGCGCCTCGGCGCCGAGGCGGCCCAGCCCCACCGGATCCGGTACAAGCCGCTCGTCCGCTAGCGCGGGCGCTACCGTCTCTGACCGTGGAACAGCATCTCCAGCACCTGCTCGACGAGTTGAAGGCCGCCATCGGCCGGACCAAGGAAGGCGACGAGAGCCGCGAGGAGCTCACCCGGCTCCAGGCCGAAGTGGAGCGCCTCCAGGCCGGCGAAGGCGGTGACGAGGAGTACACCGGCCTGGTCGACCGGCTGGAGAAGGCCGAGATCCGCTTCGAGACCGACCACCCCAGCCTGGGCGCCTCCCTCCGCCAGGCCGTGCAGTCGCTGACCGCGGGCGGGATCTGATCCTCCGCTGACGGGGCCATTCGTCCCGATTGCCGAGAATGTCCAAATGGGGAGGATTTCGGACGGTTCGCGGCGAATGAGTGCGGCGGCGGCGGCAGCGGTGACGGGCGTGGACGTGGAGGCCACACCCTCACCCGCCGGCTGCGGCGACCCGACCGGCACGCGGGCCGGGGGACGCGCCTGCGCCCACCACCGCGGGGGCCGTGGAACGTGGACGCACGTTCCGCGGCCCCCGGTTCAGACGGTCGGCACCGACATCGTCGGGCCCAGGGGGAACCGGGCCCGGACGGCCAGCCCCCCGCCGGGCCGGGCCTCGATCCAGACCGTGCCCTGGAGCGCCTCCACCAGCTGGGCCACGATCCACATGCCGAGCCCGGTCGAGCGCTTCGGCCCGTACGACGCCGACTTCTCGAAGGCCCGGGGGGCGAACTCGGGCGGCATCCCCGGGCCCCGGTCGAGGACCGACATCTCGACCGACCCCTCCCGCCGGGCCACGCTGACCTCGACGGCGGCGTCGGGCGGCGAGTGCTTGTTGGCGTTCTCCAGCAGGTTGGTGAGGATCCGCAGCGTCTTCTCGCCGTCGGTCCGCAGCAGCGTGAGGTCGTCGTCGATGTCGGCCAGGAGCCGGTTGCCCGGGAGCCCGGCGGCGGCGCCGGCCGCCCGGACCAGGTCGGGGACGTAGACGTCGGCCAGCTCCACCCGGCGGTCGGCGCCCAGCGACTCCCGCACCGCCACCTCCCGCACCTCGCCGAGCATGGCCGAGAGGTGGTGGGCGTGGCGCTCGATGAGGCCGGCGAGGTCGGCCCGCTCCTGGGCGTCGAGATCGGCCGAGCGGCGGGCCAGGGCGGTCGACAGCGCCTCGATCGACGAGATCGGGGTGCGGAAGTCGTGGGCCAGGGCGTGGAGGAAGTCGCGCCGGGCGGCGTCGACGCTCTCCAGGTGGAGCCGCAGCCGGTGCTCCTCGTCGAGCCGGCGGTGCTCGGCCTCGGCCTCCGCCTCGGCCTGGGCCCGGGCCTGGCGGGCCAGGTCGGCGGCCCGGGACAGCACGCCGACCAGCAGGGCCACGGCGATCATGAGCCAGGACCACCAGGCGGCGTCGCGCACCCGCTCGTGCCACGGCACGGCCGGCTGCGGCACCCACAGGATGGCGCCGGCCAGCGACAGCGCCATGGCCGCGGCCACGCCCAGCGAGCGGGCCAGGTCGAAGCGGATGGCGGTGGAGATCACCACCGTGATGGCCACCGGGATGATCGGGCTGTGGCCGGCGCCGGTGACGGCCGCGGCGGCGGCCACGAAGATGCCCGACAGGGCCGACAGCGCCCACGCCGTCCACAGGTTGGTGGCGCCCCGGCGGGCGTCGCGGGTGGTCTTGAGGAAGGCCAGCCAGGCGTAGACGATCGCCGCCGTGAGGATGATCCAGGCCGCCCGGGGGTAGGGAACCCCGTCGTGACCCTCGAAGGCCACCACCACCGCCATCGATGACGCGATGGCCAGGCGGACCCATGACACGAACCGCTCGGCCGCCACGCGGCTGTCGCGCACCACGAACCGGTGCCGAAGCGTCCCGAGCACGAGCCTCCCCCTGGTCCCGCCGGGTACCCCCACCATGGTAGTCAGCCGACGCTCAGTGAACAGCGGCGATGACGCGGGAAACCGGGCGGCCGAGCGTAGGGTGGGGCCGATGCGTCGCCCGTCGCCAACGCTCCGGCTGGTGCTCGCCGGAGCCCTCGTCGCCCTCGCCGCCTGCTCCAGCGGCTCGGCCTCCACCGGGTCGGGCGCCAAGGCCCATGCGCCCTCCACCGGGACGTCGTCCGGCGTGCTGTCGCCCGCCCCCGGCGGTGTCTACGCCCACACCGGGGTGCACGACCTCAGCCCGGCCGTGGCCGGGGTGCCGACCCGCGTCTACGTCCCCAACAGCGAGTCCAACAACGTCCAGGTCATCGACCCGGTCACGTTCAAGGTCGTCGACCAGTTCGCCGTCGACCAGGTGCCCCAGCACATCGCCCCCAGCTGGGACCTGAAGACGCTCTACGTCACCAACAACAACGGGAACTCGCTGACGCCGGTCGACCCGCTGACCGGCAAGCCGGGCAAGCCGATCCCGGTCGACGACCCCTACAACCTGTACTTCACGCCCGACGGCGCCCACGCCATCGTCGTGGCCGAGGGCCTCCACCGCCTCGACCTGCGCGACCCCCACACGTGGGCGCTGCAGAAGAGCATCCCCGCCGCCTGCGACGGCATCGACCACGGCGACTTCACCGCCGACGGCAAGGAGATGCTCCTCTCCTGCGAGTTCGACGGCCAGCTGATGCGCCTCGACCTGACCAGGATGGAGTTCACCGGGTCGATGAAGGTCGGCGGCGCGCCGGTCGACGTGCGCCTCTCCCCCGACGGGTCGGTGTTCTTCGTCGCCAACCAGCAGCGCAACGGCGTGTCGGTCATCGACCCGGCCCAGCTGAAGGAGATCCAGTTCATCCCCACCGGCAAGGGCACCCACGGCCTCTACCCGAGCCGCGACG
>Ga0070741_10011231_pt1 | contig 16603 bp, 17 predicted proteins | sample Coa_R1_4_FD_66440 | JGI IMG/M metagenome (GOLD analysis project Ga0070741, IMG submission 66440) | Surface soil microbial communities from Centralia Pennsylvania, which are recovering from an underground coalmine fire - Coalmine... | ecosystem: Environmental > Terrestrial > Soil > Unclassified ...
CGGCGTTTTCTGCTTCGCCCTTCGCTGCGGCCGTCCGACCACCGCTTCGATCTGGAACCCCGCTCGGTGCAGCGACAGGGCCAGCGCGCTCCCCAAACGTCCCGGCCCGACGATGGCGATGCCCGGTTTCGCGCGCATGCCGGGCAGCATAACAGAACGGGCAGCCGCGTTCGCTGCGCAGCAGTGCTTTATATTGTCTGCATGGCTAATTCTGCTTCGTCGAAGACTCGTTCAAAAAAGGCTCTCCGCGGCCGCCTGATCTCCTCCAGGACCGTGTACAAAGGGCCCGTCTTTTGGGTGACGACTGACCAGGTTCAGGAACCCGGGGGTGTGAAGGTCCGCCGTGATCTCATCCATCACTCCGGCTCCGTCGTGGTGCTGGTGGTGGACGACTCGCGTGCCGTCCCGCGGGTATTGCTGGAGCGCCAGTATCGTCACGCTGCCGGTGATTACCTTTGGGAACTGCCTGCGGGCCGCATCGATCCTGGCGAAAACGAGCTCAAGGCTGCGCAGCGCGAATTGATCGAGGAGACCGGATACCGCGCCAAACGCTGGCGCCGCATACTTAAGTTTTATGCCAGCCCGGGTTTCATGGCTGAAACCATGGCCGTGTACCTGGCTACGGGCCTGCAATCCGGCCTGGCCGAACCAGAGGATGACGAAGTAATCGTCAAGAGGATGGTGCAGCTTCCCTCCGCCGTAAAGATGGTTGTGAACGGCACCATTCGCGACGCGAAAACCATCTCTTCGATCCTCTGGCTGGACCGCGTCTGGCAGGAAAAGGGGCACGAAGGCTTGTAGCGATAAACCTGAGGCTTGAAGGTTTCGAAGCATTTTAGGTGAGCCGGCGGCGGCCTCGGTTGCCTGCTAAGTTGCGCCAGTCTTTATGCTTCAGCGCTTAACCCTTCCTACGCAAATTGCATCCTATGGCTGCCGGCACGTCCATCGCCCCCAAGAAAGGACGTGCGAACCAAGGGGGTTCAGTGGAACGCTTGAAAGGAACCGTTAAGTGGTTCAACAACGCTAAAGGATATGGTTTCATTGGGCGGAACGACGGTCCCGATGTGTTTGTGCACTACAGCGCGATTAGTTCTGAGGGATACAAGAGCCTGCAGGAAGGCGATCAGGTGGAGTTTGAAATCGCCGAGGGCCAAAAAGGGCCGCAGGCGGCCAACGTCGTGAAGGCTTCCTAGGGGCGCCGCGGTTTCACTCGCCCGGATTCCCAGGGCTTCGTGTATCTCGCGGCTTGCATTGATGGCGACCCGCATTTGCGCCTCCTGGAAAGGCGCATCCCCGCGCACTCTTCCCGGCCCTGCGCTAGCCCTGTGGTGGGATTCTTGTTTATCTTTATGGCGTGGATAACAAGGTCATCGCCAACATCCTCTACGAGACTGCCGACTTGCTCGAGATCGATGGTCAGGATTCGTTCCGCATTCGCTCCTACCGCAATGCCGCCCAGGCAATTGAGAGCCACAGTCGGCAGATCAAAGACATCATCGGCGATCCCAAGCAGGTCCTCGCTATTCCAGGCATTGGAAAAGGGATGCTCGGAAATCTGCAGGAGCTCTTCAACACCGGCAAACTCCAGGTTCAGGCCGAATTGCTCGCCAAGTATCACCCTTCGATGCTGCAGTTGTTGAAAATTCAGGGCTTGGGCCCGAAGACGATTGCTCTCATCTGGAGCGCCTACAAGATCTGTGACGTTGACGGTGTGGAAAAATTGGCGCGTGAAGGAAAGATCCGCGAACTTCCGCGCATGGGCGAAAAGCACGAGGCCAAGCTGCTCAAAGCCATCGAAGACTACCGTCGCATCGGCGGCCGCTTCCTGATCGACACCGCCGAGATCGAATGCGAAAAGATTACTGCCTATCTCGCGAAGTTCCCCGGCATCGAGAAAATCACGCCCGCCGGATCGCTCCGGCGGGGGCGGGAGACCGTGGGCGACCTTGACATTCTTGTCACCGGCAGTGCGTGCAGCACCGAGACGGGCCGCCAGAAAGCGATTGCCTACGCCGCCCAGTACCCGCCGTTGATGGATGTAATCGCCAGCGGCGATAACAAGATCAGCTTCCACGTGCGCAACGGCATGCAAGTCGATGTGCGCTTGCTGCCACCCCAGTCCTTCGGCGCCGCCATGCAATATTTCACCGGGTCCAAGGCCCACAATGTCGCCCTGCGCCAGCGCGCTCTGAAGATGGGCTACACATTGAACGAATACAGCCTGGCCACCCTGGAGGGAGAAAAGCCGGTCGCCGGAAAGACCGAAGAGGAAATCTACGCCAAGCTCAAGCTCGACTACATCCCTCCGGAGATGCGGGAGAACCTGGGGGAGATTGATCTCGCCCAGAGCCATGCCCTGCCCAAGCTTCTCACCCAGGCCGACCTGCAGGGCGATGTGCACATGCACACCGTGGAGACCGACGGGCGCAACACGATCGAAGAAATGGCTGAGGCCGCCAGGGCACGCGGGTATAAGTACATGGCCATCACCGATCACTCCCAGAACCTCGCCTTCGCCAATGGTCTCGACGACAAGCGCGCCCTCGAGCATATCCAGCGCATTCGGGCCGCCGCCCGGCAGTTCGAGGACATTACGATCTTCGCGGGCATCGAGGTCGATATTCTCGCGGAGGGCAATCTCGATCTCTCGGACGATGTCCTCGCACAGATGGACCTGGTGATCGCCAGCGTGCACTCGGTCTTCAACATGGAAGCCGCGAAGATGACCGAGCGGCTGATCAAGGCCATCGAGAACCCAAACGTTTCTCTCATCGGACATCCCACCGGCCGCATCCAATTGCGCCGCGATTCTTATCCCTTCGACCTGCCTGCCGTGCTCACCGCTGCCGCGAAACACAAAGTGGCGATGGAACTCAACGCCTACCCCGACCGGCTGGATCTCAATGACAACAACCTCCGGCAAGCCAAACAGCATGGCGTGAAGATCGTCATCAACACCGACTCTCACCACACCTCGCACATGGAAAAAATTCGCTATGGAGTCCTGCAGGCCCGCCGCGCCTGGCTCACCAAAGAAGACGTCCTGAACACGCTTCCCCCGGACAAATTTGCCAAAGCCATGAAGCACGCCTGGTGATGATTCAGGTTGTACCCGGTGCCCCATCCTTGTCTCGCGTTCTTGGCGAGATCGGATGGGACTTTGACTCTCTCGATCCCTGCTTCATGCCACCTGATTCCACTTCCTGCTTGGAAAACCGAGAGCCCATTGATACCATCCCGCGCATGTTGAAATCACTGCTGGTCACTCTCTGCCTGATGGGGACACTTATGGCTACAGACTTGCCCTCCAAGAAGTACTTGAACCTGGCTGCCATCAAGACGATGGTGGCCGGTGCCGAAGCCGAGGCTGCGCGCCGGAACGTGTCGGTGACCATCTGCATTGTGGATGAGAACGGCTCCCTGCTTTTTCTGCAGAAAGGTGATGGGGTCTCCATCAACACCGACGAGTGGGCGCAAAGAAAAGCGCGGCACGCAGCTCTGTACGGCAGCCCATCGAAGGACGCGGGCGATCAGGTGAAATCGGGAAATACGGCCGCGCTCGCATATCCGAATTTCTTCCCCGGGCAGGGCGGATTGCCGATCAAGGTTGACGGCCAGACGCTCGGAGCGATCGCGGCCAGCGGCGCCAAATCGGAGGTTGACGAGGCCATCGCGCAGGCCGGAATCGACGCGTTACTGAAGAAATAGCGAGGGAATCCAAAGGTTCTACCGCGTGTTGGTTCAGGCGACGAGCCGATTTCCACAGCCGAATTCAGACACTTGTGACGAACGACCTTTACTGTGGCGGCCGAACGCGCAAACTGGAGGCGTGCGCGCCCGCTCCACGGCACCAAAACGCTTCAAAGTGGACCAGCAGAAACGCCCCCTCTTTGACATCGAAGCACTCGCCTGGACCTACACCCAGAGCACCGGGGAGCTACAGCAAAATAGCAAGCAGCGGGCGACGGGATATTCCGGCGCGGGAGAGGGCAAAAACAATCCCGCCATGGAGCACGTGCGCGACGTCGGCCCCATTCCCCGGGGGGCGTGGACGATCACGGGCCCGCCCTCGGATTCCCGCTCGCACGGCCCCTACGTTCTGCGCCTAGAACCCGCCGCGGAGACTGCCACTCACGGACGCGACGGGTTCCTCATCCACGGGGACTCCAAGGCGCATCCCGGATCGGCCTCGCAGGGATGCATCATCCTGCCCCGGGCAGTTCGGGAAGAAATCTGGCACAGCGGCGACCGGGACCTGGAAGTAGTCGCCGGTCTCACGAGACACGAGAAAACAGGCCTTACAGATCCCCCGCAACTCGCCGCGGCTCCGGGACCAGGCGTAAAATCGGACGGGTAAGGCGTAACTCTATGCCCGATCAACCCCCCACACCCCCGCCTCAGACCCCAACGGCCCCGGCCGCTCCTGCCGGTCCGACCATCAACATCGGCGAAGAGTACGGCACGGCGAAGAAGAATCTTCCGCCTGCCCGGATCGTGCTGATCGCAATCGGCGTGGTCGCGGTCGTCGTGGTCATCGCATCGTTCCTCAAGCGCGCCCAGCCCCAGGGTTCAGGATCTCTGGACAACGTGGTGGCGGTCGAGATTCCCGGCCAGAATTCCACCATGGTTGCGCTGACGTTCATGCTGCACAACGGCAGCGACAAAGCTCTGTATGTGCGAGCCCTGCAGGGAACGGTGAAGACCACCAGCGGCGATTCGACGGCGGACGCCGTCTCCGCCATGGACTTCGAGCGCTACTTCCAGGCTTTCCCCGCGCTCAAAAACGGCGCCCAGCCCCCACTCTCCCCCGAGGTCCGGCTCGAAGTCGGACAAACCATCAATCGCACGATCATCGTGGCCTTTCCTATACCCCTGGAAGCGTTCAACCAACGGAAGTCGGTGAGCGCCGTGATCTGGCCGTACAACTACACCGTCCCGATAACGCTGAGCCGGTGACGCATCAGTTGCCGCCGTACACTGGCGGTTCCCCTAAGCTTCCTTTCGGCGGCAGGTGCCGTATGTATAGCACCAACTGCCAGATCTCCTCATCGTGGAAGATGTCTCTTGATGCCGGCATTCCGGATGGCGAGATTCCATTCTTGATGATCCAGTGCAGTTGGCCGTCACTGTACGCCTGAACCGCAGCCGATCTGAGCACGGGGACCGGCGGCGACATCTTGTCTGCAAAAGGGACACCCGTATTCTGGCCATCGAGTCCATGACAGATCATGCAGTACGAGGCGAAATTCCGCTGCCCGGCATGAATGTTGTCTTGCGTCACTGCCAGAGGGTTCACGTCCGACCGCCCGCCAACCGTGATCCGGCGCTTGGTACCTTCGATGAGCCTGGTCTCGATGCTGCCAGGCGTGCGGACCCCGCATGCCGCAGCGCAAAGCAGCACCGCTGCCACGCCAATGTTGCCCAACCACAAGCGCAGCCGGCTCACGCGCGGCATTATTCCTCCACCTTGATCGTCATGTTCATGTTGCCGTGGTTGGCGCCGCAAAAGTGATCGCAAATGGTGGTGAAGGTCCCGGCCTGCTGCGGCGTAACGATCACCTCCGTGGTTGCCCCGGCCGGGATTTCTTCATCGAGTTTGAGCGGGCGCAGGAAGAATCCATGCGTCACGTCTTCGCTGTGCAGGCGCAGTTTCACGGTCTGTCCTTTCTTCAGCGTGATCCTGTCAGGACTGAATGCGAAGCGCTTGGCGGTGATATCGATGACGGGCACGTCGTCAGCGTGAACACGGCTGGTGCCTCTAAGCAGCGTCAGTGCGAACAGAGACAGCAACGCTGTGAGGGCGGGCATGGATCGGTTGATTCGAGACATGGGTATGATTTCCTTTCTTTTCTGGGAGATTTCCGCTTACACGAGCGGGTTCTTGAGGAACTGGTGGACTCCATTAATGCCGCGGAATTCGCGAGCCGTGAGCTCAACGTCTTCGATCGAGAGCGGAGCTGTGCCAGGCTGCGGCGCCCCGTTGAAGCTGATCGTCCGCAGGCCAAGGTTCTTAAAGGGATGCTCTTTGTCGAAAGGCACGGGCTTGCGCGGGCCAGAAACTCCGTTGGGATCAGGAAACGCGAAAATCAGGGAGCGGGCGGCATAGTGATGAACAGGGCCAATCTGGTGCTCGTCGTCGCGGTGAATATGACCGTAAAGCACGGTGACGTTGTCGTACGCGGAAAGAACGTTCATCACGTCATCTCCGTCGCCGGTGAACCACTCCCAATCCGGCCGCAAATCGAATAGCGGACGATGCGTGAAGACGACGATGGGCGCGGCCTCCGGAAAGCGGGCCAGATCCTTCCTCAGCCAGGCGAGTTGTTCTGAGCCAATTTCGGGCTTGGCGCGCGTAACATTGTCCAGGGCAACAAAGTGCACTCCGCGGTGATCGAACGAGTAGTAGCTCTCGCCAAAGAATTCGCGGTAAAGGGCGCCGCCGTCGAGTCCGGCGTCGTGCTCTCCCGGAACATGTCTGATCACCGGCACGTTCATGCGCTTGGAGATCTCCCGAAACTGCTTCATGCGCTCGACGTGGACGTTTCTATCCTCGGTGTCATGGGTGAGGTCGCCGGTAAATAAAACCAGATCGGGACGTTGCGGAAGCGCATTCACCATGTCCACAGCGCGCTCAAACGCTTTGGTGCCAAGCGGATCGGGCGGGCCGTTGAAACCCACGTGGGCGTCGCTGAGTTGAACAAACGAAAAGGGGGCAACCTTCTCGCCATTCGCCTTACCAAGGTCGGAGTAGAAGCCTCCAACTTCTCCGCCGCTGGCAGCCGCCGGATAGGCCGAGTAGAGTACGCCGATGCCCAGGGAAGTGCCTGCAATCTTGAGAAATGATCTGCGGTCAATCTGTTTCATCTTTCCTCCTATGTGCCTGTGCGATGGAAAACCGGGGAACAGGGGAGATTATTCCCGCAGGCGTCAGGTATTTATTTTTTAGGGGCGTGGGAATAAAAAGGCAGACTACGGAGTTTATGCTGTGGAGGTGCCAGACCAACGCGTGTCCGCCGCGACGTTTGCAGAGCTGGCCCTGCCTCTTTTCGACCAGCTCTACAACTTCGCCCACTGGCTCACGCAAGATCCCCACGAGGCCGAAGATCTGGTGCAGGAGACTTATGCCAAGGCGCTACGCGGGTTCTCGGGATTTCAGCCGGGGACAAATTTCCGCGCCTGGATGTTTCGCATTCTTCGGAATTCGTTCCTGACGTCGCGGACAGGTCTGAAATCCACCGTCCCTCTGGAAGAAGATGCGCACGAGACTATCCCCTCCCCCGATCCTTCTCCCGAGGACGTTCTGCTCGAGCAGGCGAACCGGGAGACGGTAAGGGAGGCACTGAATGAGTTAACCGTGCCGTTTCGAGAGATTCTGCTGCTCTGTGATGTGGAGGAGATGTCGTACGAGGAAATCGCTCAAGTGTTGGCAATCCCGCAGGGCACGGTCATGTCGCGACTGCATCGCGCGCGAAAAGCTTTGCGCACCCGGTTACGGGAGAAATCTCCGGGAGGTGTGAATGCCGTGTGAAGTGTGGCGGGGAAAGCTCGAGGCCTACGTGGATGGCGAACTCCCGCTGCCGGAGGCGAACGCCCTTCGGGATCACATGCGTGGCTGTGCGGCCTGCGCTGCAGCGGCGCTGGAACGTGTTCAGATGAAGCGATCTGTGGCTATGGCGGGAAAATGTTATGAGCCCAGCGCCGGATTCCGGGCGAAGATCGCAACCACTTTCTGTGCCAAGGCTGAACCTCGTACCGGCTGGTTGCGGAAGATTATCATCGTGCCGGCCCTATTGACGCTGGTCTTCGCCCTTGGATTGACCTTCTATGTCAGTCGCGCCAGGGCGGAGCGGCAGCAGGTTTTCAGCGAACTGGCTGACCTTCACGTGGCGACGCTGGCCAGTGCGACCCCGGTCGATGTGATCTCGACCGATCGTCACACCGTGAAGCCATGGTTCGAAGGAAAGATTCCGTTTACCTTCAACTTGCCTGAATTACAAGGGACGGAGTTTTCACTGGTAGGGGGAAGGGTCACTTATCTTTCCCAGGCGCCCGGAGCGCATCTGCTCTACCGGCTTCGCAAACACGAACTTTCCGTATTCATCTTCCCTGACTCGAGCGCGGCAGGCACAACTGCTTCGGGGGCGTTTCAGATGAGATCGTTCAACTTCGAAGAGTGGACGCAGAATGGACTACGCTATTTCGTCGTCGGGGATGTCGGCACCAATGATCTTGCGGCTCTAACTAAACTTCTGCGGGATGCCAGGTAAGAGTCCGGTTTAAGTCGCTTTCCTTCCGCGGTACAAGCCTGCAATTCCGAAGGTGTAGGGTGTCCAAGTCGCCTCGGCGAAGCCGGCTGCCCTCATGCGGTCAATCATCTCCTGCGATTCAGGAAAGCGTTCCACCGACACGGGCAGATACGCATAAGGCCCACGCACGCCGGAGATGACTGTGCCGATTCTGGGCAGCACCTGCTTGAAATAAATACGGTAGAGAGAGCCAAGAACTCCTTTGGGCTCGCCGAAGTCCAGAATGCCGCATTCTCCTCCCGGACGCAGGACGCGGACGATCTCGCGCAGCCCGGCATCGTAGTCGGCCAGATTGCGGAATCCGAAAGCCGAGGTCACCAGATCAAAATGCGCGCTGGGAAATGGGAGAGTGAGAGCATCAGCTTCGATCCACTGGGGCGCGGAATCCTTCGCTGAAGAGCGCGATTTCGCGGTGGCACGCTGCAGCATGGCGTGAGAGAAATCGGCGCCCATAATTCTGGCGGGTGACTTCCCTGCCTCACGGCGCAGGGCGAATGCCATGTCGCCGGTGCCGCAGCACAGGTCCAGAATGAGGGCATCAGAACGAGAGATGATGTGGCGAAACGCGCGTGCGGTCCGGCGCCACCACATGCGGTCCACGTTGCAGGACAGCACGTGGTTCAGCAGATCGTAACGCGGCGCAATCGAGGTGAACATCTCGCGCACCGCGCGCGCCGCGGACTGCTGGTCAGGAGCGCCTGCGGGTGAGGCTCCGACTACGCTACGTTTAATGGTTTCAGGCAAGGCGGTCCAAAGCCGGTCAGCCCTTCTTCTTTCGTTTCGCGCTCTTCAGTTGCTTGACGATGCGCTCGATCTGCAGCACATGATTCGTATCGTGCCCGGCAAACATGCGTGTCAGATGCGCGATGGTTTCTTTGCCGCGCTCCAGGTGCATGCCGTAGTTATCCCAGATCTCGCGCGGAATTTCTTTCAGCATGGCCAGGTTATTCTCGCGGAGAACACGAAAGACTTCCAGCGAACGGCGGACATCGCGGTCGCGGTATTCGAAAGCGGAGGCCCAGGCATCCTGATCGTAGGGTTGGATGGTGATGCCGTTCTCGCCAATCACCGAGCGCATGCGCCAGCTGGCCACGATCTCGGTATCGGCCAGGTGCGCGATGATTTCGGCGATCGACCACTTCGCAGGCTCGGGGCGCCACTTCAACTCCTTAGGGCTGCGCCCCTGGATCAACTTCTTCAGTTTGGCAACCGTGGAGCGTTGAACTTTGATCGCGTCCTGACCTTCCACGTAACCCAGAATGCGCCCGATGTATTGCTCTGCAGTTTCCGGCATAGATTACTCGTTTCCCTGGTTGCTGGTTGACGATGGCCTTCGAGATCGGCTACGGATCAAACATCCACCATTATCTATTTTCTTTGAGCCATCCTCTGTGCGGACAGGCTGCGGATCTCTTCTACCGCCGCGACTACCGTGTTCTCCGGAACATCGCTGGAGATCTCAACTTTGCCGATCTCGCGCGGGAGGACGAAGTGAACCACCCCGTTTTGCGTCTTCTTGTCGGACTGCAGGCGGCCGACGATCTTGCGCGGGTTGACGTTCAACTCCGGCAGGCGGCCCAGGCTCAGGACGGCATCCGCAATCCGGCCGGCGGTGACGCTATCGGTCCGGCCAACGTTGAGAGCGATATTGGTGGCGGCAATCATTCCCCACGCGACCGCTTCGCCGTGGAGCAGCTTGCGATAACCGGTCTCAGCTTCCAGCGCGTGACCGATAGTATGGCCCAGATTGAGGACGCGGCGAAGCCCGCCCTCGTGCTCGTCGGCGGAAACGACCTCTGCTTTCAGCCTCACCGACTGCGCGATCAGCCACTCCAGTTCTGCCGGATCGCGCTTCAGGATGCGATCCCGGTTCTGTTCGAAGCGGATAAACAGCTCTACATTTCCGATGATCCCGCACTTGAGCGCTTCGTAAAGTCCGGCGCGGAACTCGCGGTCCGGCAGCGTCTTCAAGACCGTGGGATCGATGAGTACGACCCGGGGATGATGGAACGTTCCAACCAGATTCTTGCCCGCAACCAGGTTGACTCCGGTCTTACCACCGATGGAAGCGTCCACCTGCGCCAGGACCGTGGTGGGGACCTGCACGAATTCGATGCCGCGCATGTAGAGCGAGGCGAGCAGGCCCGCAACATCGCCTACCACGCCGCCACCCAGCGCAATAATCACGGACTTGCGGTCGGCGCCCAGCTTAGCTAGTTTCTCAGCCATGGCTTCGACGGTGGCGAGACGCTTGGAAGGCTCGCCATCCGGCATCATGATGACCTCGGGAGCGAAGCCTGCGCCTTTCAAAGAACTCAGAAGTTTGTAACCCCAGCGCTTGCGCACGGGTGGAACGGTCACCACGAAAATGCGGCTAGCCTGGGGCAGCAACTCGCTCAGGACCGATCCGGACCGTGACAGCAGGCCGTTTTCGATCGAGGCCTGGTAGGGGCGGGGCAAAACATGGATAGTGGCTTGCGGCATTGCGGTTCCATCATAGCGTATGGGTTATACAGACCGCTCTGGCCTTTCGGTGGTACTATTTTCCCGGTTTATGAAAGGTCTTCCAGCCGAGACCGATTTTGTCGTTATAGGCGCCAGTGTCGCCGGGCTTCGTGCCGCCATTGAACTGGCTCCCGCCGGCCGCGTTCTTCTTCTCAACAAAAAGGAAATCCCTAATTTCAGCGCGGTCGACGCCAAGAGCCAGGCCTCGTGGCTGAGCGATGAAGATGACATCAGCCTGCACTTGCAGGACACGCTCGACTGCGGCGATGGCTTGTGCAACCTGGCCGCCGTCAAACTGTTGCTGGAGGAAGCTCCAGAGAGGATTGATGAGTTGATGGCGTGGGGCAAATCCCACGGCACAGCGTTGGTTTTCGGACCGGAGAATGCGCACAGCCGCGGCCGCGTTCTGCACGCCGAAGGACAGCCGGCAGGCCGGGAGATCTACCGCATTCTGTGCGAAAAGTTGCAGTCCGTGAAACACGTGACCCTGGCACCCTCGACATTCGTCACTGGCCTGTTCAGCGAGGGTGGGCAGGTGACAGGCGTTTCGGTGCTGGACGAGAAGGGCACGCCGCACGACATCTCTTGCTCGGCGGTACTGCTGGCCACAGGAGGCCTGGCACAGATTTACCGCAACACCACCAATCCGGACGCGGCGACCGGCGACGGGGTTGCGCTCGGCTTCCGCGCGGGCGCGGAACTCAGCGATCTGGAATTCATTCAGTTTCACCCCACAACCCTGTACATGAAGAAGGTGCCACGCATTCCCCTGCCCGAAATGATCCTGGAGCAGGGCGGCTACCTGCGCAATTTCGAGCTGAACCGCTTTATGGGGAAGTACCATCCTGCCGGCGAGCGGGCGCCGCGCGATCTGATGTTACGCGCCATCATGCACGAGATGGAGGTCAGCGGCGCCAAAGATCCGTTTGTGTACCTGGATTTGACCCATCTGCGGGCGTCGGTGGTGCAGAAACAGTTCCACCGGATTTACGAGACCTGCATGGCGCACAATCTGGACATCACCGAAGACGTGATCCCGGTGCGTCCGGCGGCGCAATTTTGCGTGGGTGGTGTGCGCACCGACCTGAACGGCAATACGAACGTACGTGGACTTTACGCGGCCGGCGAAGCTGCCGGCACAGGTGTCCACGGAGCCAACCGATTACCCAGTAACGGCCTGCTCGAATGCCTGGTCTTTGGGACGCGCGCCGGGAAGGCTATGGCTGCGATGGAAAAGAAACCCGCAGCCCGGGCAGAAATCCCACCCAGGGCAGCTTACTCCAACGGTCCGGTGGAGGCGGGCGTGGAGGAGTTGATTGGACAGATCCAGGATCTGATGTGGAAAGACGTCGGCATTGTGCGGACCCGCTCGGGCATGCAGAAAGCCGTCAAGACTCTGGAAGAGATGGCTCCGAAGCTGGCGCATCCCAAAACGCGCCGGGGGCATGAAGCGGCCAACCTTCGCCTATCTGCATTGCTGGTGGCCCGGTCGGCGCTGGCGCGTGAAGAGAGCCGCGGGGCTCACTACCGCATGGAATATCCCGACCACGACGACAAGAAGTTCCTGAAGCACTCGGTCGTGCGCGGGGACAAAGTTGTTTTCTTGAACTGAGAATATTGATTGGATGAAAACAACTGACCCCGGACGAATGCGTCTGGGCTACGTGGTCGATTTCCCGGGCGCGGGGAACAGCACCGAGAGCGCTACCGCTATCAGCAAGACCCCAGCCACCGCGGCCAGGGTAACGTGAATCGGAACCTTGAGAAAATTCGATAGCAGCATCTTGAGTCCGACCAGAATCAGAATCACCGCCAACCCATAGTGCAGGAAGCGGAAGAGCTTCATCAGTCCCGACACCGCGAAGTACAGCGAGCGCAGCCCCAAAATGGCAAACACGTTCGAGGTGTAAACAATAAAAGCATTCAGCGTGATCGCCAGGATTGCAGGGATCGAATCGACCGCGAACAAAACGTCGCTGGTCTCGATCAGAACCAGGACGATCAGCAAGGGCGTTGCCGAAAGCACCCGGTTCTCTCGTACCATGAATTTCCCGCCCCGGTAGTTCTGGGTGATGGGAATCACTCGCCGCACCAACTTCACGACCGGATTCCTGGCAGGATTAACGCTGTGCCCCCCTGACAAAGCCAGTTGAATTCCGCTGTAGACCAGCAATGCGCCGAACACGTAAAGAATCCAGTGAAAGCGATGGATCAGGCCGACCCCGGCGAGGATGAACAGGCCGCGCATAACGAGAGCGCCGATGATTCCCCAAAACAGGACCCGGTGCTGCTGCTCGTCGGGCACCGAAAAATACTTGAAGATCACGAGAAATACAAACAGGTTGTCGACACTCAGGGAAAGCTCCAGCACATACCCGGTCAGAAATTCCAGGCTGCTTTGGGGCCCTTGCCAGAAATAGAGGCCGCCGGCGAACAGCAGCGCGAGCCCGACGTACATGGCGCTCCAGCCCAGGGCTTCGCGAAAGCGCACAACATGGCCGCCCCGGTGGAAGACCTTCAGGTCCAGCACCAGCATGCCCAGCGCGAAAAGGTTGAAGAGAACCCAGAAGTAGAGCAAAGGAATCGGAATTGCCGAGTTCGAGAGTGCGGCTTCAGATTTCAGATTTAAGATTGCAGATTTTATAGTGACTTCATGCAGTCCAGCATATGTAGCCTCCGGCAGCTAAATCTGCAATCTAAAATCTGCAATCACTTTTGCTTTCCCCGTTTGCCGCTGACCCAGTCGTCCCAGATACCGTTGGCTCGGAATTGCCGAGCTTGAGAGTGCGACTTTAGATTTCAGATTTTAGATTTAAGATTGTAGATTTAATAGTGATTTCATGCAGTCCAGGCATTATGTAGCAATCTCCGGCAGTTAAATCTGCAATCTAAAATCTGCAATCTGCAATCACTTTTGCCTTCCCCGTTTGCCGCTGACCCAGTCGTCCCAGGTGCCGCTGGTCTTGAGCATTTCCACACTGTTGCTCTCACGCATGGTCTGTTCGATCTGGTCCCGCGTTAGCCGGGCGCCGACCTTCTGATCCAGGTTTGCCAGCTCGAGGCTCAGTAAAGCGGCCTCCGCCACGTGCTTTTTCAATTGCCCCAAATCCACCTTGTCATAGGTATCGGAGATGGCGTGGTAGTTCTCAAGATAGTTAGCCTCGTCCTGGTCGGCAACGAAGGTGGGGACGCCTTCCAGCATAAAGTCGAAATGATCCGTGCCCCATTCCATATCAGTTTTCAAATCCTTGACGCCGAACTGGGCCAGCGGAGCGACCAGTTGCTTGGCGGCGTACGCAATGTCGGTGCGGCCACCCAGTGAAAAGCCTGTGGTTTTACCGGTACCGGAGTCGTAGATGATCACGCCGCCGGCCTTGTCGAGTTCGGCGCGGTGATGAGAGGCGTACGCGCGCGAGCCGAGCAGGCCCTGCTCCTCGCCCGAGAACAGGATGAAGCGGATGGTCCGCCGCGGCAGGACCTCCGATGCCTTGATCGCACGCAGCGTGTCCACGACCAGAGCGGCATTGCAGCCATTATCGAGCGCGCCGGTGCCCAATTCCCAGGAATCCAGGTGCGCCCCCACAATGACGAACTCGTCCGGCTTTTCCACGCCGCGGAGTTCGGCTACCACGTTGGCCGCTTTCACCGGGCCCCCGATCTGGTTGGGAATGAAGAGGTCGGCCCAGACCAGGTTCTTGTCCGCCAGCAGGCGCGCCATGCGCTCCCCATCTTCGCGAGCGACGATCACCTGGGGCAGTTGATCGATTTCTCCTGCGCCCGAGTTGGTGTGTCGGTACAGGATGTCGTGCTCGCGGGTGGCGATGAATGCGATGGCCTTTGCTTTCGCGTTTACCGCGCGACGGATCACCGGAGGCGCATTGGCATACTCGGCGAACAGGTCCGCCCAGGTCTTCAGAACCGTGCTGTGAACCAGAAGAAGCTTTCCACTTACATCCCCGGCCTTCTGGAAATCAGCGTCCGTTCCCTCGCCGACATCCACCACCGGCACGTGTTTCACAAGAGCGAGCGCGGGCGCCCACGCTACCGAAACGGCGCGAACGCGGAACGAGGACAGCACCGTGCCTCCCCCAACCCGGTTGGGATTCACCTCGTAAGCCGTGGTCGCGGTCATCTCGGTTGCGCCTTCGGACCATGAATTCGGGATTTCGAAGCCCTCGGTGTGGACGCTATCGGCGCCGGCCGCAGTAAACGCCTGCATCGCCCACTGCACCGCGTGCTGCATCGCAAGCGTGCCCGGAACGCGGCCTCCTACCTCGTCCGTCAAGCGGCGCAGGTTGTCTTCGAGCGGCGAGGGTTGCAGCGCTACCTGGATGATGTGATTGGCGTCGGAATTGGCATCGGCGGGAGGCGTTGCGGCAAAGCTAAGGACTTTAAGAATGCAAACAAAGAAAAGGAGTTTCACAGTTCGCATGTTGTTGTGCATTAGAAATCAAATTCCCTAAAAGCGCAAAGCGGCAGTTCCCGCGCTCCGCACCCGCCTCCCAGTATGCGGCCCCCAGATAACCCCACCCACAGCTTCTCTCGAGTCTCACTTGGGCGGAAGCGGCTCCATCTTGTCCAAGATCCGCAAGCTTTCGAGCATAGTCTGTCCGACGATCTTCAGGCTCTGCGAGCTCACTTTGTCGATGGTGTCCTGGGGTGAGTGCCAGAAAACATTGTTGTAGCCATAGCTGAAATCAATCAGGTCCACGCAGGCTACCCCGCGCTTCAGGAAGGGGAGATGATCGTCGTCCATGGGAAGAGTTCGGCCGAAGAAGTGGGACTGGTATCCCAGGCGGCTGGCCGCTTCATAGATCACGCTTTGCAGCCACGGCGTAGAGTTACCCTCCCGGTCTACGTTCAGATCCGCGTCCCCGATCATGTCGGCGAGCAGAAAGGCTTTAACTTTCTTCAGCGTGCCATCGCCTTCCCACTTTTCCGCCAGATGAGTGATCCCGTAGAGGCTGTCGGACATGAAGTCAACTTCCGTGTCCGGCTTCATGGCCTCCTCTGCATCGTCCCAGACCAGCCAGACAGTGTAACCGTCGCGCTGCTGGCCCCGTAACTGGTTGGCGATTTCCAACAAAAGCGCGCTGCTGGAGGCTCCATCGTTGGCCCCCACATAGGAAGTGTTTCTTAAGGGATAGTTCGTATCGTAATGACTTGCCATGATAATAATGCCGTCTTTCTTTCCGGGGAATTTGGCGACGACATTATGTACCGGGAATTTGCCCAGGTTGGTTTCCGCGGTGAAAACGTCATCCTCCACCATATCGCCCTTCAGGTGAGCGGCAATATAGTTTTCCACCTTCTTGTGATTGGCGCTGCCCAGAGGGCGCGGACCGAAGTCCACAATCTCCTTGGCATACTGCAGGGCCCGGCCGGCATCGAAGCTCGGCGGCGGACCTGCGTCAGGCGGGAAGTTGAGTGCGGCCGGTGCGGCTACCGGGGGAGCCGAGGCGGGATGATCCTGCGCGCTGCCCTTCTCGCGCTCGCACGCCATCAGCGCCAGCGCTGAGACCAGCACAATCCAGGTTGCCGGCCTAGCCCGGGTCATTTCGCGTGTTTCTCGCTGCGGGCGGCGCGTTGCTTGGGATGGACCAGCCACGCCACGCCAATGCTCAGCGCGTACAGCGCGATCATGGGCGCGGCAAAGATGCACATGTTCAGGATGTCCGTTGTGGGCGTCACGATGGCCGCAATGATGAAGATTACGAGGATCGAATAGCGGAAGTTCTTCAGCATGAATCCAGCGCTGATGATCCCCATCAGGGAAAGGAAGAAAACCAGGA
>Ga0070741_10011232_pt1 | contig 16603 bp, 15 predicted proteins | sample Coa_R1_4_FD_66440 | JGI IMG/M metagenome (GOLD analysis project Ga0070741, IMG submission 66440) | Surface soil microbial communities from Centralia Pennsylvania, which are recovering from an underground coalmine fire - Coalmine... | ecosystem: Environmental > Terrestrial > Soil > Unclassified ...
CGGCGCCCTCCGCGCCGGACGAGAACCACTTGTGGCCGTCGATCACCCACTCGTCGCCGTCGAGCACGGCCGTCGTCTTGAGGCCGGTCGGGTCGGCGCCCGATACCTCCGGCTCGGTCATCGAGAAGAACGACCGCGTCTCGCCGTCGACCAGCGGCCGCAGGAACGCATCCTTCTGCTCGGCCGTGCCGTACAGGTGCAGGATCTCGCCGTTGCCCGCGTCCGGCGCCTGGCAGTTGAAGACGAGCTGGGCCCAGAGCGACCGGCCGATCTCCTCGTTCAGGTCGGCGTATGCGAGGAACCCCTGGCCCGTGCCGCCCGCCTCGGGGGGCAGGTGCGGCGCCCACAGCCCCGCTTCCTTCGCGCGCGAGCGGAGCGAGCGCATGAGCTCGTCGGCGGCATCGTCCTCCCCGGCCAACACCGGCTCGGCCGCATAGACGTGCTCCTCCATGAAGGCTCGATACATGTGCCGCATGCGCGTTTAGCATCGCAGGTATGCGCCTCGGGTTCAGCATGGGGTACGCCCCACCCGGCACGAACCCGACGGAGCTGATCGCCCTGGCGCAGGAGGCCGAGCGGCTCGGCTACGACTCGGCCTGGGCGGCCGAGGCCTGGGGCACCGACGCGGTCAGCGTGCTCGCCTGGCTGGGGGCGACGACGACGACGCTGAAGCTCGGCGCGGGGATCATGCAGATCCCGGCCAGGTCGCCGGCGATGACGGCGATGACCGCCGCGACGCTCGATCTGATGTCCGGCGGACGCGTGCTGCTCGGCCTCGGGACGTCCGGGCCGCAGGTGGTCGAGGGCTGGCACGGCCAGGCGTTCGGCCGGCCGCTCGGGCGCACCCGCGAGTACGTCGAGATCGTCCGCTCGGCGCTCCGGCGCGAGCTCGTGGAGCACGACGGCGAGCACTACGCGATCCCGTACGCGGGTGCCGACGCGACCGGCCTCGGCAAGCCGCTGAAGCTGATGCTGCGGCCGCTGCGCGACGAGATCCCGATCTACCTCGCCGCGATCGGCCCGAAGAACGTCGCGCTCGCGGCCGAGATCGCCGACGGCTGGCTGCCCGTCTGGCTGTCGCCGGAGAAGGCCGGCGCCGTCTTCGGCGACGCGCTCGCCGCCGCGAAGCCCGGTTTCGACGTCGCCGCGTTCGCCGTCCCGGTGGCCGTCTCGGACGACCTCCAGGCGGCACGGGACTTCGTCAAGCCGCACCTCGCCCTCTACGTGGGCGGCATGGGAGCGAAGGGCCAGAACTACTACAACGCCCTCGTCGCCCGCTACGGCTACGAGGCCGAGGCCCGCCAGATCCAGGAGCTCTACCTCGGCGGGAAGAAGCTCGAGGCGATCGCCGCCGTTCCCGACGCGCTCGTCGACGAGGTCGCGCTGGTCGGGCCGAGGGAGCGGATCGCCGAGCGGCTCGACGCGTGGCGGGAGTCGCCCGTCACCACCCTGCTCGTCCAGGCACACGATCCTGCGACGCTACGGACGATGGCGGAGCTGGTCCTCTGAAGTCGAGCGAGCTGTTCGACCTCTCCGGCCGCGTCGCGATCGTCACCGGCGGCGGCAGCGGCATCGGCCGCCAGATGGCGACCGGCCTCGCCGAGGCCGGCGCCGACCTCGTGCTCTGCGCGCGCAAGCCGGAGCGCTGCGAGGAGGCGGCGGCCGAGCTCGAGCGCGAGCTCGGCGTGCGCGCGATCGGGATGCGCTGCGACGTCCGCGACCCGGCCGAGGTCCAGGCCGTGGTCGACCGCACCCTCGCCGAGCTCGGGAGCGTCGACGTCCTGGTCAACAACGCCGGCACGTCGTGGGGCGCGCCGGCCGAGGACCACCCGCTCGAGGGCTGGCAGAAGGTGATCGACGTCAACCTCACCGGCGTCTTCCTGTTCGCGCAGGCGGCGGGCCGCACGATGATCGCGAAGGGCGGCGGCAAGATCGTGAACATCGCCTCGGTCGCGGCGCTCGGCGGCGCGCCGCCGGAGCTGATGAACGCGGTCGCCTACAACGCGTCGAAGGGCGGCGTCGTCTCGTTCACGCGCGACCTCGCGACCAAGTGGGCCCGGCACGGCATCACCGTCAACGCGATCGCGCCGGGGTGGTTCCCCTCCGACATGAACAGGGCGCTGCTCGACTCGAACCCCGAGCCGTACCTCGAGCACATCCCGCTCGGCCGGTTCGGCGGGCCCGACGACCTGAAGGGCGCGGTCGTCTTCCTCGCCTCGCGGGCGTCCGACTTCGTCGCCGGGCAGGTGATCGTGGTCGACGGCGGCCAGTCGGCCTGGTGACCGGGGAGCAGGCGCCGCTCCTCGTCCTCGAGAACGTCGAGGCGTTCCTCGACGAGCACGGCCTCGGCTCCGGCCCGGTGCAGGCGACCCGGATCGGCGAGGGCGGCGGCTCCAACTTCTCGTTCCTGCTCGAGCGCGGCGGCGACCGCTTCGTCCTCCGCCGCCCGCCGCGCCCGCCGCTACCGCCGTCGGCGCACGACATGGTCCGCGAGGCCCGGCTTCAGCTGGCGCTCGCGCCGCACGGGATCCGGCTGCCGACCATCCGCGCGGTCTGCGAGGACGAGGCCGTGATCGGCGTCCCCTTCTACGTCATGGACTACCTCGCCGGCCCGATCGCCACGCGCGAGCTCCCGCCCGGCCTGGAGGGCGAGGACGCCCGCCGCCGGCTCGGTCTCGACCTGGTCGACGCGCTCGTCGAGATCCACTCGGTCGACGTGCACGCGCCGGGCGTGGCCGACTTCGTCCGCGATGGCAGCTACCTCGAGCGCCAGGTGCGCCGGTTCACGCAGCTCTGGGAGGTCAACCGGACGCGCGACCTGCCCGCCGTCGTCGAGGTCGGCCGCCGGCTCGCCGCGAACCTGCCGGAGCAGGCGTCGGTCGCGGTCGTCCACGGCGACTACCGGCTCGGCAACATGATCCTCGACCCGGACGGGCCGACGAGCATCCGCGCCGTCCTCGACTGGGAGATGGGCGCCGTCGGCGACCCGCGCGCCGACGTCGGCTACCTGCTCGCCACCTACAGCGAGCCCGGCGGCGAGGCGAATCCGCTGGGCACCTCGCCGGTCACCGCGCTGCCGGGGTTCCCCTCGCGGCGTGAGCTCGCCGACCGCTACGCCGTCCAGAGCGGCCGCGACGTCGAGCCGCTCGAGTGGTTCCAGGCGCTCGCGCTCTGGAAGGCCGCGGTGTTCTGCGAGGCGATCTACGGCCGGTTCATTCGCGGCGAGCTGGCGGAGGAGGACACCGGCGCGGCGAGGTTCGAGCAGGGCGTCCCGCTGCTTGCCGAGACGGCGCTCGCGCTGGTCACCGGCAAGTAACACAGTGTTACAAGGTCGCCGAAGCGCCCCCGTAAGCCGCAAACCGGTTAAGTAACACAGTGTTACAAGGAGGAACGGGCTCTCGCGTACGTCCGCTTCGGCTCCCTTCGCTCGGCCGAGCCGGCCTAGCGCAGCACGGCCTGCGTCTGCGTGACGCGGGCGACGCGGCGGCCGGTGGGGTCGTACAGGTCGGTGTCGACCACGATCGTCGTCTTCCCGACGTGGAGCGGGCGCGAGATCGCCTCTACCCACCCCTCGCGAACCGCCGCGAAGAAGTTCGTCTTCGACTCGATCGTCGCGGTCCCCGCCGCGTCCTCAGGGAGGTTCAGGAATGCGCAGAAGCCGCCGGTCGAGTCCGCCAGGCCCATCAGCGCGCCGCCGTGGAGGATGCCGCCGGCGGTGCAGAGCTCCTCCGACCAGGCGAGCCGGGCGCGCACCTCCTCCGCCGAGGCGGCCGTCACCTCCAGCCCGAGGCGCTCCCCGAACGGCATCGCCGAGTTCAGCTGCTCGGTGAGGTCGCTGTCGCCCATGGTGGAGGGGCGGGGCCGGAGCCCCGCCCCGGATCGATCTAGCCTCTCGGCCGCGTGTCGGTCAGCTGGCCCATCGGGGCCCAGGTGCCGTTGTTGAACCTGATCAGCTGCTGCTGGGAGATCGGGAAGAAGTCGTTCGGTCCCGTCTTCGTGACCACGCCCGGCAGCAGGAACGGATTCGACTTGTCGTTCATGTTCAGGATGGCCTTCATCAGACCAGCGCGGGTCGGGTTCGGCCCGGCCGCCTTCAGCGCCTGGACGAACGTGTACGCCTTCGCCATCCCGTAGATGTAGAGGGCGTCCGTGACCTTGACGCCGGACGGGGCGTACTTGGCCATGATCGACTTGTAGAGCTTCATGCCGGCGTCGTTGTTCCAGGCCGGGTTCGCCGGGTCCTTGGTGTAGTAGGTGCTGATCGAGCCGTTCACCTCGGCCGCGCCGGCACGCGCGACCGCGATCCCCATGAACGCGTCGGTCGCCGAGACCGAGTTCAGGAAGATGTTCGCCGGCTTCCACCCGACCGCCGCCATCGTCGCGTAGGTGCGGATCGTCGGGGTCGGCGTCCCGAAGATCATCAGCGTGTCGACTCCGGCCCGCCGCAGCGCGATCACCTGGTTGGCGACCGACGTGTCGGTGACCTCGAAGCCCTGCTGGCTGACGATCTGGTCCTTGTGCGACCCCAGGCCGGCCTGCAGCCCGTTGATGTAGTCGCGGCCGTAGCTGTCGTTCTGGAAGATGATCCCGATCTTTGCGTTCGGGAGGTTCTTGGCGATGTACCGGCCGTAGATCGCCCCTTCCGCCTGGTAGTCCGGCTGCCAGCCGATCGTCCACGGGTGGCTCGCGTGCTTGTCGCGGGCGCCCCACTCGGTCGCGCCGGTGGAGACGTAGATCTGCGGCACCTTCTGCTGGTTGGCGTAGGCGGTGACCGCCTCCTGCGGCTCCGTCCCGAGCCCGCCGACGAGCGCGAAGACGTGATCCTGCTCGACCAGCTCCTTGGTCTTCTGCACGGTCAGCGCCGGGTTGTAGCCGTCGTCGACCGCCTTGAACGAGATCTGCCGGCCGAAGACGCCGCGCTTGCCGTTCGTCTTCGTGGCGTTGACGTAGCTGAAGTACGCCTGCATCCCGACCGGGATCGGCGCGTAGCTGGACGCGGGGCCGCTGAACGGGAAGGTCCCGCCGATCGAGACGATCTTCGCCGTGACACCGGGCGTCGCCGATGCCCCGCCGAGCGCCCCGGGAAGCACGATCGCCGCGGAGAGAGCGACGACCCCGAGGGCGAACACGACTCTTCTCATTTGCGCTCCTTCGTCGAAGTCACGCTGTCGCGCGTGAGTCGGCGCGACTGTACAGCCACTCCCTCAGGCGTTTCAAGCCGACGCCCAGCCGCGTGATCAGGCCCGCGGCGCCGGTCGGCATCACGAAGAGGACGGCGAGCAGCAGCAGGCCGTACACGACCGGCGACTGGACGGTCGCCTCGTTGTAGTGGATGTGCTTCGAGAGCTGCTCGGCGTACTTGGGGCCGAACTGGACGAAGAACGCGCCGAAGACCATCCCCTCCATCGAGCCGAGGCCGCCGATCACCGCGCCGGTGAGGAGCAGGATCGACAGCGAGACCGGGAACGTGTCCGGGTTCACGTACGTGACCGCGATCGCGTACAGCGCGCCGGCCACGCCCGCGTAGGCCGCCGAGATCCCGAACGCGAGCGTCTTGTAGCGCGCCAGCCCGATGCCGGACGAGACGGCGGCGATCGGCGCGTCGCGGACGGCGCGGAGGGCCCGGCCGAACGAGCTGCGCAGCAGGAGCCACGCGGCGAGGAACATCACCGCGGCGATGCCCCACGCGAGGTAGGAGATCCACTCGTTCGTCGAGATCCCGCCGATCGGCGATTCGAGCAGGCTGGTGTGCAGGCCGCCGCCGCCGCCGGTGAACCGCTCGAACCGCTTGGCGACGAGCGGGATCGAGATCGCCAGCCCGAACGTGGCGAGGGCGAGGTAGACGCCGGAGAGCCGCAGCGCGGGCAGCCCGAACAGCAGGCCGAAGATCCCCGTCAGGACGCCGGCGATCGGGATCGTCCAGTACTTGCCGACGTCGGCGTGCGTCCCGAGCGTCACCGTCACGTACGCGCCGAAGCACATGAACGCGCCGTGGCCGATCGAGATCTGGCCGTTGTAGCCCGAGACGATGTTCAGGCCGATGATCGCGATCAGGTAGATGCCGACGAACGCGAACTCGAAGTTGAGGACGTCGTTGCGGGCCTGGGGGAGGAGGACGACGAACAGGCCGACCCCGACGGCCGCGGCCAGGCGAAGTACGAGGCCGCCCTTCACGAGTGTCCCTCCACCGGCGGCCGTGGGTTTTTCGCCGCCGCGACCGACATGGCGGGCGCGGCCCGGAACCGCTCGCCGTGCGCGAGATCGCGAACGCCGGTGGCGAAGCCGCCGGCGGAGCTCGGAAGGGGGTCCACGGGGGAAACCGGCCGTTTCCCCCGTGAAGCGAGCCGAAGGCGAGCGACCGTCATACGCGCCTCACGACGACGCGGCCGAACAGCCCGGCCGGGCGCAGGACGAGGACGCCGAGGAGCACGGCGAGCGCGACCGGCAGCTGCAGCTCGGTGCCGAGGAACCCCGAGGCGTACCCGGTCAGCAGGCTGATCCCGATGCCGATCAGGAACGCGCCGACGACCGAGCCGAGCGGGCTGTCGACCCCGCCGAGCACGGCGGCGGCGAACGAGTAGGTGAGGATCACCAGCATGTAGTTCGGGTCGAGCTGCAGCTGGCTCGCGGCCATCATCCCGGAGACGGCGCTGAGCATCGCGGCGAGCCCCCAGCCGATGCTCAGCATCAGCGTCACCCTGATCCCGAGCAGGCGGCTCGTCGCCGGCCCGACGGCGGCCGCGCGCATCTGCAGGCCGAGGCGGGTGAAGCGAAAGAAGCAGAAGACGAGCACGACGCAGACGAGCGAGACGCCGATCACGCCGAGATCCTGGACGTTGACGACGACGCCGCCGACGTGCAGCACCTTGAGCGGGAACGGGCTCTTCAGGAACTTGACCTCGGGCGACCAGATCCAGCCGGCCAGGCCGTTCAGGATCACGAGCAGCGCGATCGTCGCCATCACCACGGTCAGCTCGGAGGTGCGCGCCAGCGGCCGGATCACGACCTCGTGGATCACCGCTCCGCCGACGAAGGCGATCGCGAGCGTCAGGAAGAACGCGCCCCAGTAGGGCAGGCCGTGGTGGTAGATCAGCGCCCAGGAGATGAACGTCGCGAACATCCCCATCTCCCCCTGCGCGAAGTTGACGATCCCGGTCGCGCGGTGGATCAGCACGATCGCGAGCGCCAGCGTCGCGTAGACGCCGCCGTTCGCCAGCCCGACCACGACGTACTGGAAGAACTCGCTCATCGTCAGTAGCCCAGGTAGGAGGCGCGCACGCCCTCGTTCTTCGCCAGGTCGGCGCTCGTCCCGCTCATCGCCACCCGGCCGACCTCGAGCACGTACGCCTGCTGGGTCGAGGCGAGGGCGATCCGGGCGTTCTGCTCGACGACCAGGACGGTCAGGCCCTCCTCCCGGTTCAGCTCGCGGACGACCCGGTAGAACTCCTGCACCGCGGTGGGGGCGAGGCCGAGCGAGGGCTCGTCGAGCATCAGCAGCCGCGGCCGCGCCACGAGCGCCCGCGCGAGCGCCAGCATCTGCTGCTCGCCGCCCGACAGCGTGCCGGCCTGCTGCTTGCGGCGGCTGGCGATGCGCGGGAAGTACGCGAGCGCCGCCTCCGCGTCCTGCTTCACCGCGCTCCGGCCGCGCCGGGACGAGCCGCCGAGCAGCACGTTCTCCCAGACGGTGAGCTCGCCGTAGATGCCGCGGCCCTCGGGCACGTGCGCGATCCCGAGCCGCGCGATCGACTCCGGCGCGCGCCCGGTGATGCGCCTGCCGTCGAACGTGATCCGGCCGGCCGTGCGCACCGTGCCGGAGATCGACCGCAGCGTCGTCGTCTTCCCGGCACCGTTCGCGCCGAGGAGCGACACCGCCTGGCCCTCCTCGACGGCGAGCGAGACCCCGTGCAGCGCCCGGATCTGACCGTACCGGGCCTCGACGCTATCGAGCTCGAGCAGGGCCATCGGGATGGCCGATCATAAGCCGGGACGAAGGGACTGGCTTCAGCCTGTCCTCTTGCCACGAAGGGACAGGCTTCAGCCTGTCCCCTAGCCTTCGGTCGGCGCCCCCCGCACAGGCACGGGCCAGGCTGAAGCCTGGCCCTTCGGTGGTGTCTGTGCCCGTGCCTTTCGCGGGTGCCGTTGGAAGGCTGGGGGCGGGTGGTGTGTCGAAGGGACAGGCTTCAGCCTGTCCTCTTGCCTTCGGTCGGCGCGGCCGCAAAGGCCCGGGCCAGGCTGAAGGCTGGCCCTTCGTGGTTGCGCTGTCCTCGTGTCTTGGGTCGGCGCCGCTGCACAGGCCCGGGCCAGGCTAAAGCCTGGCCCTTCGTGTTTGCGCTGTCCTCGTGCCTTCGGTCGGGCCGCTGCAAAGGCGGGGGCCAGGCTGAAGCCTGGCCCTTCGGTGGTGCCTGCCCCCTTGGCTTTCGCCGGTGCCACCGCAAAGGCCCGGGCCAGGCTGAAGCCTGTCCCTGCGAGAGGGCCAGCGGACCCGTCCTCTAGCCTCGAAGGCCGTGACCAGGCTGGATTGGATCCTGCTGGCGGTGGTCGTGCTCGCCGGGCTCGTCGGGCTGCGGAAGGGGCTCGTCGCCGGGCTGCTCGCGATCACCGGCATCGTCGCGGGCGCGGTCGCCGGCGCGCGGCTGGCGAAGGTGATCCTCCCCGGCGGCTCGCACTCCGCCTACGCGCCGCTCGTGGGGCTCGCCGGCGCGATCGTCGGCGCGGCGGTGCTCGAGGCGGTCGGCTCGATGGTCGGCTCGCTGTTCCGGTCGGGGCTCCGCTTCCCGCCGCTCCGGGCGCTGGACAGCGCCGGCGGGCTCGTGCTCGGCGCCGCCGCCGGCCTCGCGCTCGTCTGGGTGTTCGGCGCGACCGCGCTCCTGCTGCCCGGGAAGCCGGGGCTGCGCAAGGACGTCCAGCGCTCCGAGCTGATCCACCGCCTGAACTCGATCGTCCCCGCCGACCGGCTGCTGCACATCCTCGCGCGGGTCGACCCGTTCCCGTCGCTGACCGGCCCGGCGATCCCCACGGGGCCGCTCGACGGCCCGATCGTCGGCGACCGCGCCGTGCGCGCCGCATCGGCGAGCGTCGTGCGGATCCTCGGGTCGGCGTGCGGGCTCGGGATCTCCGGGAGCGGCTGGGTGGCGGCGCCGGGCCTGGTCGTCACCGCGGCGCACGTCGTCGCCGGCGAGCGCTCGACCTACGTCGTCGCGCCGCGGGACGAGATGCGCCTGGACGCCGACGTGATCGCGTTCGACCCGAAGAACGACGTCGCCGTCCTGCGCGTGGAGGGCCTCACCGCCAGGCCGCTGAAGCTGGCCGACCCGCAGGAGCGGCGCCCGGTGGGCATCGTCGGCTACCCGCTGAACGGGCCGCTCGACATCGAGCCCGGGCGGATCGGCAAGACAGCGAACGTGCTGACCGACGACGCCTACGGCAAGGGGCCGGTGGACCGGACGATCACGAGCCTCGCCGGTTCGGTACGGCACGGCAACTCCGGCGGTCCGGCGATCGACAGCGACGGCCGGGTCGAGCTGACCGTGTTCGCCTCGAAGGTGGGGAGCCCCGGCGGCTACGGGATCCCGGCGAGCGTCGTCCGCAAGGCGCTCGACAAGGCGTTCGCGCCGGTCTCGACCGGCGAGTGCGCTCCCTAGAACCCCGCGCGACTAAGGTGGCCGGCGGTGAGGCTGCGGTTGATCTGTGCGGCGGTGGTGGCGGTGCTCGGCGCCCTGCCGGTGGGCCCGGCTGGCGCGGCGCCCGCCACGCGCGGATCGCTCGTGATCGTGCGGGTGGCGAGCGGCCTGCCCGGTGCGGTCTTCGTCGCGCCGGCCCCCTCCGGCGTGCCCGGCCGGCTCTACGTCGTCCAGAAGGCCGGCCGGATCGCGCTCGTCGACCGCGGCCGCACGCAGCCGTTCCTCGACATCCACGGGCAGGTCGCGGGCGGCGAGCTGCGGGGCCTCTTCTCGGTCGCGTTCCACCCGGACTTCCGGCACAACGGCGAGCTGTTCGTCAACTACGTCGGCCGTGACGGCGACATCTACGTCACCCGGTTCCGGGCGATCCACGGCGTCGCAGCGCCGTCGTCGCGCCGCGTCCTGCTCCGGGTGCCGAGCGGGACGGCGAACCCGGAGGGGCACTACGGCGGCCAGCTCGCGTTCGGGCCCGACGGGCGGCTGTACGTCGGCTTCGGCGACGGGAACGACCCGGAATCGGCGCAGGACCCGGCGACGCTGCTCGGCAAGCTCGTTCGCCTCGACGTCGACACGCCGGGCGCCGCCGCGGAGATCGTCGCCTACGGCCTGCGCAACCCCTGGCGGATGTCGTTCGACCGGCCGACCGGCGACCTCTACATCGGCGACGTCGGCGGCCTCCACCGGGAGGAGATCGACCGGCTGCCGAAGGGGTTCCGCGGCGTGGCGAACTTCGGCTGGCCGGTCTGGGAGGGGTCGGTGCGGACGGCGGCCGTCCCGCCCGACCTGCACGGACGCGTCGTCCCGCCGGTGCTCGAGTACCCGCACGCGGGGAAGCGCTGCTGGGCCGTGGTCGGCGGCTACGTCGTCCGCGGCACCGCCGTCCCCGGGCTGGCGAACCGGTACGTCTACGGCGACCTCTGCGGCGGCGTCTGGAGCGCGCGCATCACCGGCGGCGTGGCGCACGGCCGGCGCCCCGAGCGGCTCAGCCCCGGCGGCGAGCTGCTCGTCTCGTTCGGCGAGGGCGCGGCGGGCGAGCTCTACGTCGTCACGCTGAACGGGCGCGTCTACCGGGTCGCGTCCGAGTGAGTAACGTCAGGGGCATGACCCGGGCGGACGTCGACCGCTGGCTCCAGGCGTACATCGAGGCCTGGAAGTCCTACGACCGGGAGCAGATCCGGGCGCTCTTCAGCGACGACGTCGAGTACCGCTACCACCCGTACGACGAGCCCGTGCGCGGCGCGGATGCGGTCGCCGGCTCCTGGCTCGGCGAGGGCGACGACGGGAACCGCTCGACGCGCGACGAGCCGGGAACCTACGACGCCGACTACCGCACGGTCGCGGTCGACGGCGACACCGCGGTCGCGGTCGGGACGAGTTCGTACCGCGACGCCCCCGGCGGCCCGTTCACGCGCGTGTACGAGAACTGCTACGTGATGCGCTTCGACGCCGAGGGCCGCTGCTCGGCCTTCACGGAGTGGTACATGCTGCGGCGGGCCGGCTAGCCGAGCAGCTCCAGCACCGAGAGCGGCTTGCGGTACGGCGCGACCACGTAGACGCCGGCAGCGCGCTCGCGCGCGGCGGCGATCACCTCGCGGGCGTGGTCGAAGCCGACCTCCGACTCGCGCGGGCCGGCGTCCCGGAGCCGCTGCTGGAGGTCGTCGGGGACGACGATCCCCGGCACCTCGTTGTGCAGCCGCAGCGCGAGGCGGTAGCTGGTCAGCGGGAAGACGCCGACGATCATCGGCACGGGGGAGGGGCCGCCGAGGCGCTCGAGGAAGCTGTCGAGGTGGTCGAGGTCGTAGACGATCTGGGTCATCGCGAACCGCGCTCCCGCGTCGAGCTTCCGGCGGAACCGGTCGAGCTCGAGGTCGGGATCGTGCGCGTTCGGGTTGAGCGCGACGCCGGTGTAGAACGAGGTGGGCGCGTCGATCGCCTTGCCGTTGAAGTTCTCGCCGCGGTTGAGCTGCGCGATCAGGTGGGTGAGCCCGATCGCGTCGACCTCGTAGACGCCGCCGGACGCCGCGTAGTCGCCGATCTCGGGCGGGTCGCCGGTGACCGCGAGCACGTTGCGGATGCCCTCCGCGTGGGCGCCGAGCAGGATCGCCTCGAGGCCCATCACGGTCGTGTCCCGGGGCGTCAGGTGCGGGATCGTCTCGATGCCGACGATCCGCTGGATCGCCGCGGAGACGATCAGCGGGTTCATCCCCACGCGCGCGGTGGCGTTGTCGTTCACGTCGACGTACGCGCCGATGCCGGCGGCGTCGATCGCGGCCGCGACCTCCAGCAGCCCGGCGTAGTTGCCGCCGAGCGGAGGGTCGAGCTGGACCGAGGTGACGAACCGGCCCGCGGCGAGGTCGGAGGCCAGCCGGGTCTCGACCTCCTCGCGCTCGACCGCGATCGCGAGCTCGCGCTCGGCGATCTCGAGCGGCGCGTGCGGGGCGCGCTGCTCGTCGACCGCGCTGCGGATCGCGCCGATCTCGGTCGGCGTCGTCCCGCAGCAGCCGCCGATCACGGTCGCGCCCAGGGCACGTGCGTGGGCGGCGAACTCGGCGAAGTACTCGGGCGCAGCGTGCGGGTAGATCACCCGCCCGCCGGACATGCTCGCGAGGCCGATGTTCGGGAGCGCCGCCAGCGGGAGGCCGCTCGCCCGCATCGCCTGGAGCGCGTCGAGCGCCGAGGCCGGCCCCGCGCCGTGGTTCGCGCCGATCGCGGCGACGCCGAGGCCGGCGAGCCGCTCGGCCGCCTGAGCGGCGCCGACGCCGCCGATCGTCTCGGCGTCCTCGCCGAAGGTCAGCATCGCGACGATCGGCAGCCCCGACGCCGACCGCACCGCCTCGATCGCGGTGACGAGCTCGTCCAGGTCGAAGAACGTCTCGACCATGAGCAGGTCGACGCCGCGCCCGGTGAGCAGCTCGGCCTGCTCGGCGAAGAACGGCCCGCGGTCCTCCGGCCACGTCTCCTCGCTCTCGCCGACCGGGCCGATCGAGCCGGCGATGAAGACCTCCCGCCCCGAGACCTGCCGGGCGTCGCGGGCGAGCTTGACCGCCGCCTCGTTGATCGCGACGAAGTCGTCCTCGAGGTAGCGCGCGGCGAGCTTCGGCCGGTTCGCGCCGAACGTGTTGGTCTCGATCAGGTCGGCGCCGGCGTTGATGAAGCTCAGGTGCAGCGAGACGACCGTGTCCGGCGCGCGCAGGTTGGCCTCCTCGGGGCAGCGCAGCCGCGGCGCGGCCGCCGACACCAGCGGCCCCATGCCCCCGTCGGCCACGATCGGCGGCCCGGAGCGGATCCGGTCGAGGACGCTTGCCATCCCGACCCACTGTAGTCGGGCTCTCGCTCAGGTTCCCGGCCCCGACCGCCGATACAAGAGGTGCTCCTCAGACCCCGAGGGACTGACGGCAATCTCTCCCCACGGTTTTGGGAGCTGCGGCGGCGGGCGCGAGCCCGCCGCTTGCTTCACTCAAGTGAGCGAGCGAAACGCGAGCTCAACGCGCCGATGGTCAGCAAGTGGGAGAAAACGTCTGCCATCGTCCCTGGCGCGCTGCCGCCGTCGTCCTGCTCGTTACTGGGCTGGCCGTTCTCACAACCCCTCGATCAACCGAGGCGGCCAACAGTGCCGCCTGCGCAGGAATTCAGGTTGGGGTCAATGACGATCTCAGCAGTCTCGTTGACTCCAGGCCTGACTACTCCACGTTCTGTGTAAGCGCAGGGCTGCATCGGCTCTCACGCCCGGTTCACGTCAAGGGTCACGACGCAATCATTGGCGCCCCCGGGGCAATCCTCGATGGCTCGCGTCTTCTGACCACGTTCATGAAGGCCGGCCAATACTGGATAGCGCCACAGCAGACAGAAGAAAACAGCTACATGGTCGGCCAGTGTGCACCGAGCTACCCAGTGTGCCAGCGTTCAGACGATGTATTTGTTGACGACCATCCACTTCGGCGGGTCTCCGCTCTTGGACAGGTTGTCGCAGGCACGTTCTTCTTCGACTACGCCGCTGATCGCATCTATCTCGCTGACGATCCGACTGGACACAAGGTCGAAGTCGCCGTGGTCGGACCCGGTCTATACGGTGACGCTCTTGGTCACGCACAAGTGTCCGGCTTAGTCGTACAAAAGTTCCTGGGTGTCGGCATCCGAGGCACCGACTGGCTCATTCAGGGTAACGAGGTACGTTTTAACCATCGCATAGGCATCGCGGTAGCGGCTAACGGCATCATTAGAAACAACTATGTACACGACAATGGTCAGCTTGGGATTGGCATGACTGGTGACGAGCGAACCAACATCATAGTTGAAGGCAATGAAATTGCACACAACAACTATGCTGGCTATTGTCCATGCTGGGAAAGCGGCGGAATCAAATACACGCAAACCGTCGGTCTTACTGTCAGAAACAACAACGTTCACAACAACTTTGGCCCCGGTATCTGGATCGACTACGACAACAACAACGTTGTAATTGACGCCAATAAGGTCGAAGCCAACACCGACGAGGGTGTCATCATTGAGGCGAGTTTCAACGTCGCTGTCCACGACAATCTCGTGAAAGACAATGGTCTTCGGATGGATCCCACTTGGATGCAGGGTGCCGGAATCGTTAATCAGAGCTCAGCAAATGTGGATGTCTACGGCAACACCGTCGATGGCAATCTAAACGGGATCGGAGCAACTCAGCGAGCGCGAGGCAGAGGAGCGTTCGGTGCTCGCGAAGTTGCCAACTTTCGGGTCTACGGAAACGTGATCATCATGAGGGGCGGGCAGAGCGGCTTAGTCGAAACGACTGGAGATAGCACGTACTACAAGAGCAAGGGAAATCGCTATTGGGGCAACCGGTACGTGCTGGGCTGCCAAGAGAAACCGTTTATTTGGAAGGATCCTCTGAACCGGGCGTCGTACCGAAGCTTGAGTACTGCGGAGTGGGTAGCCGCGGGCAATGATCCGAGCGCCAGCGTATCCGTGGCCTGCCCGTAGCGGTTTGCCCTAAAATCATATGCGCGGTGTTTCCTGAAAGTGGAGGTAGCGATCAGTCGCTACGCTTCGGCCAACCCCGTAAAGGTCGAATCCGAAGGTGTCAACGATCGCAAACGCCCGCTCTTCTCTCCGACGGTCGATGTGCAGAGTCCACCGCGTCACGGCCTCCGAGGCAGACTCGTTCAGCAAGGAGGGGCGGCGGGCAGTGGTGGTCGACGCGGATGGCACGCCCGCTAACCGGAGCATCGACGGGGTGATGATCAGGTCGACCTCGGCGCCGAGTCGTCCAAGGGAGCGTGACGGATCTAGCAAGAGCTCTTCATACGTCAAGAAGCTCCAATTGCCCACGCCTGACCGCCACGAGCGAAAAGGAACAAGGTTGTCGAGACACCATTCCAGAACGAAGCGGTCAAGCGCGCTGCCCTCGCGCAGAATGTCCCATGCAAAGTCAGTCAGTGCACTTCCCATCTTCGCACAGAAACCGGGATGTCGAAGATTGGCAACCGCGCGGCATGTGACATTCGAGCGCATCATGGAAAGAGCCGTTGCGATCGGATGTCTAACCAGATAGATCGAATGTAGTGGCCAATGCTGCACACCGATCCAGTCTGCGATGGCTGTCGCATGTACGATCTTGATTACACGGCGGGTGGTGAAGACGTGATATTGTGGTGAGCAGAGGTTGTATGGACCGCGAATCCTGGTTGATCGCGGATCCATGAAATGTCGCCGGAACGCGTCCTCACTGCCAATTGGAACATCGACGATCTTTCTTAGCTCCGGTGGCAGATGGTTCTCCAGTCCAGTAGGGAGCTCAGCCTCATAGATCAGCGACTGTATATCGGGCTCATTCACGAAGCGTAGCCGGGGCGCCGATGCCAGGAGTTCCATCAGCCAAGTCGAGCCACTGCGCCGGCACGCAAAGATCATCAAATCCGCATCTTCGCCGCTTGCATGAAACGACAAGCGCGTCAAGATGTGCCTCGACCACTCTCGGATCCTGGGGTGCGCTCGAACCCAGTCGATCATAGAGTGCACGCCACAAGGGTACCGCACGACGAGCGTCGGATACCGCGGGTCGTGCGTTTCGTGAGATTTGCTGCCACGCTTGGCTCGCGAGCGGCGGGCTCGACCGGGACTGGCGCATCTCTCCCGACCGGTACGGCGGCCATCGGTGATCGGTGACCAACCGCGCAGACGCCTTACCAACTCCGGCCTTAGGAGTCGCGACTAGTGACGCGACCGCGATGAACAGCTCGCTGCCTGTCGCCAAGTAGATAGGGGGTCGCCTTGAGCCCGACCAGGTACGCCTATAGCGAGACGCCCGCTATGTCGTGGAAAGCGGCCGAGACTCGTGCGCCTCGCTACGGTGTGATGGTTGCCAATGCGAGTCTTGCTTGTTCACAACCGCTATCGATCGACTGGCGGCGAGGAGCGGCACGTCGACCTGCTCGAGGAGTGGTTGCCGTCGGCTGGCATTGAGACACAGCGGTTCGAGGTCATAAGCCCAACGGAGCCTTCCTGGTTCGCTCAGTTCAGAATGGGTGCGGGGCTTGCGTATCGACCGTCCGGTGCTCGTCTGCTCCGACAGGCCATCGAGATAACAGCACCGGATGTTGTCCACTTTCACAACATCTTTCCGCTCTTGACCGTGTCTGCGATAAGAGAAGCGAAACGTGCCGGTCTGCCAGCGGTTCTCACCACGCACAATTACAGATTCGCGTGCCCCTCCGGGACGCTCTTACGTAGCGGCCGTCGCCACGACGATTGCGTCGAGGGATCATCGCTCTTGTGCGGACTGAGAAATTCGCGTGGCGTTTGGACCGAAAGCATCGCATACGGCATGGCCCTCGAGATCCAGCGACGCCTGCGGCTCCTACACAGATGGGTGGATGCGTATGTGACACCGAGTCGCTTCATGGCATCAATGCTATCGCGCGCAGGATATCCCA
>Ga0070741_10011233_pt1 | contig 16602 bp, 17 predicted proteins | sample Coa_R1_4_FD_66440 | JGI IMG/M metagenome (GOLD analysis project Ga0070741, IMG submission 66440) | Surface soil microbial communities from Centralia Pennsylvania, which are recovering from an underground coalmine fire - Coalmine... | ecosystem: Environmental > Terrestrial > Soil > Unclassified ...
CAGGTCGAGCGCATGGGTGCGCACCTTCGCCGCATGTGCTTCGCGCAGCTCGTCCGCGGCCCGCTCAAGATCCGCCGCGCTGCGGGCGACCAGGTCGAGCACGGCGCCCTCGGCAGCGAAACCCTCGGCGCACGCGCGCCCGATCCCCTTGGAGGCGCCCGTGATCAGCACCGTGCGGCCGCGCAGTTCGAGGTCCATCGGCATGGTCGAATTCTGCTATGGCCGGCCAAGGCTCGGCTTAAGCAGGCGCCAAGACGTCCGGATCGCGCCGTACGGACCCGGGGTCAGGAGCCGCGCTTGACCGCCTCGGAGAGCCGCGCCGCGGCCTCGACCACGGCCTCGCCGTGCAACTTTCCGGGCTGGCGGGTCAGCCGCTCGATCGGCCCGGAGACGGACACCGCCGCGATCACCCGGTTGTTCGGGCCGCGCACCGGCGCCGAGACCGACGCGACACCCATCTCGCGTTCCGCGACCGACTGCGCCCAGCCGCGCCTGCGCACGCCGGCCAGCGTCGTGGCCGTGTACCGCGCACCCTGAAGGCCGCGGTGCATCCGGTCCGGCTCCTCCCAGGCCAGCAGCACCTGTGCGCCGGAACCCGCGGCCATGGGCAGCGCGGTGCCGACCGGGACCGTGTCGCGCAGGCCGGAGAGCCGCTCCGCGGCCGCGACGCACACGCGCATGTCGCCCTGCCGCCGGTAGAGCTGCGCCGACTCGCCGGTGATGTCGCGCAGATGGGTCAGCACCGGCCCGGCCGCCGCGAGCAGCCGGTCCTCGCCCGCCGCGACCGCCAGCTCGGACAGGCGCGGGCCGAGGATGAACCGGCCCTGCATGTCCCGCGAGACCAGGCGGTGGTGCTCGAGCGCCACCGCCAAGCGGTGCGCGGTCGGCCGGGCCAGGCCGGTCGCGGAGACCAGCGAGGCGAGGGTGGCCGGGCCGGCCTCCAGCGCGGAGAGCACGGCGGCGGCCTTGTCCAGCACTCCGACCCCGCTGGAACCGGAGTCGAGCGAGCGGGCACCCTCCATCGAGCGCAGGCTGTCCGCCGGTCGGGCGTGCGGGTCGGCGAGGCGGCCCGGGTCCCCGGCGCGGGGCGATTCCGCTGCTCTGGCAAGCGGATCGAGGGCGCGGGCCGGATCCACGGTGCGGAGGCTGTCCACGGAGCGGGCTGTGTCCATGGAACGATATTGCCATCTCAAATCACGAGACACAAATGCGATGGCCATTGAGACGGTGCCAGGCTCGTCCCACCGACCGAGTTCGACGAGCGCAGCGCCGGGCAGATGGTGTTGATCCGCCGAGCAGCCGGTGTGACTGTGCCTATCGCCCATCGCCGGAACAACCCCAACGGCGGGGCCGGCGAAGCCGAAGGAGAGAAAACCGATGGCAGCCAATGCCTCAGGGACCGCGGCCGACAAGGGCCGCACCCTGGCCGAGAAGGTCTGGGAGGCGCACCTGGTGCGCCGCGCCGAAGGCGAGCCCGACCTGCTCTACATCGACATGCACTTCGTGCACGAGGTCACCAGCGCGCAGGCCTTCGACGGGCTGCGGCTCGCCGGCCGCCGGGTGCGCCGGCCGGACCTGACGATCGCCACCGAGGACCACAACACCCCCACCCTCGAGATCGACAAGCCGATCGCCGATCCGGTCTCCCGCACCCAGATCGAGACGCTGCGCCGCAACTGCGCCGAGTTCGGCGTCCGGCTGCACTCCCTCGGTGACGCGAACCAGGGCGTCGTGCACGTGATCGGACCGCAGCTCGGCCTCACCCAGCCCGGCATGACGATCGTCTGCGGCGACTCGCACACCTCGACCCACGGCGCGTTCGGCGCGCTCGCCTTCGGCATCGGCACCAGCGAGGTCGAGCACGTGCTCGCCACCCAGACGCTGCCGCTCAAGCCGTTCAAGACCATGGCGATCAACGTCACCGGCCGGCTGAAGCCCGGGGTGACCGCCAAGGACGTCATCCTGGCCGTGATCGCGAAGATCGGCACCGGCGGCGGGCAGGGCTACGTGCTCGAGTACCGCGGCGAGGCGATCCGCGAGCTGTCCATGGAAGGCCGGATGACGATCTGCAACATGTCGATCGAGGCCGGCGCCCGCGCGGGCATGATCGCGCCCGACGACACCACCTTCGGCTACCTCAAGGACCGGCCGCACGCCCCGCAGGGCGCGGACTGGGAGGCGGCCGTCAACTACTGGTCGACGCTCAAGACCGACGAGGGCGCCGTCTTCGACGCCGAGGTCGAGATCGACGCCGACGCGCTGACCCCGTTCGTCACCTGGGGCACCAACCCCGGCCAGGGCGCGCCGCTCGGCGACCGCGTGCCGGACCCGGCCTCGTATGCCGACCCGAACGAGCGCACCGCGGCTGAGCGCGCGTTGGAATACATGGGCCTGACCGCTGGAACGCCGCTGCGCGAGATCGCCGTCGACACGGTCTTCGTGGGCTCATGCACCAACGGCCGGATCGAGGACCTGCGCGCGGCCGCCGAGGTGATCAAGGGCCGCAAGGTGGCCGAGGGCGTGCGGATGCTGGTCGTGCCCGGTTCGGCGCGGGTGCGCCTTGAGGCCGAGGCCGAAGGGCTGGACAAGGTCTTCGAGGCCGCGGGCGCGGAGTGGCGCTTCGCGGGCTGCTCGATGTGCCTCGGCATGAACCCGGACCAGCTGGCCCCGGGCGAGCGCTCCGCCTCCACCTCGAACCGCAACTTCGAGGGCCGGCAGGGCAAGGGCGGGCGCACCCACCTGGTCTCGCCGCTGGTCGCCGCGGCCACCGCGGTCACCGGCCACCTGTCCGCCCCGTCCGATCTGCTGGAGGTCTGAGAGCCGTGGAGAAGTTCATCAGCCACACCGGCACCGCGGTTCCGCTGCGCCGCTCGAACGTGGACACCGACCAGATCATCCCGGCCGTGTACCTGAAGCGGGTCACCCGCACCGGTTTCGAGGACGGGCTGTTCGCCGCGTGGCGCAACGACCCGGAGTTCGTGCTCAACAAGCCGGAGCGGGCTGGCGCCTCGGTCCTGGTCGCAGGGCCCGACTTCGGCACCGGCTCGTCCCGCGAGCACGCCGTCTGGGCCCTGCAGAACTACGGGTTCAAGGCGGTCATCTCCTCCCGCTTCGCCGACATCTTCCGCGGCAACTCGCTCAAGGGCGGGCTGCTGACCGTCGTGCTGCCGCAGCAGACCGTCGAGCAGATCTGGGAGCTGATCGAGGCGGACCCGAAGGCGGAGGTGACCGTCGACCTGGAGGCACGCGAGGTGCGCGCCGGCGAACTGGTCGCGGCCTTCGAGATCGACGATTACACGCGCTGGCGGCTGCTGGAAGGGCTCGACGACATCGGCCTGACCCTGCGGCACGTGGACGCGATCGACACCTTTGAGACGGAGCGCCCGTCGTTCAAGCCGGTTACGCAGCCCATTCCGGCCTAACCGATCAAGCAGATCACAAGCGGCGCGTCGTACCGGTCAGCACCGGTGCGACGCGCCGCTTCCGTGTTGGACGCGGCCGCGTGGATGTCTGTGCGCCGCGGCCAGCCCGTGGCTGGAGCATGCCCCAACTCGGGGCACAATGGACGAGTGCAGGTGGAGCAGCGCGGCGCGGATCAGGACGGTGACGAAACCGGCCATGGCGCCGCGTCCTCGGCCGAGCTGTTCGATTCCGAGGAACTGCGCCAGCTTTCCGGTTACGCGCGGCTGGCCGAGCTGCTGAAGGAAGCGCACGGCGTGTTGCGCGGAATGGATCTGGAACTGCCGGACCGGGCTGATTTCGTGAGGCGGCTGCTCGTCATCACCGCCGCTTCCCGACACGATCAGGATGACGCCATGCGCCGTCTCGAGCGATTTTTGAGCGCGGTAGACGAGAAGCGCGGCGCCGCGCCCGAGCTTTAACGGCCGCCACAGAACCCGGATAGCGCGCGGTTCGAAGCGGATAGTCCGACTTCCGGCGTTCCTCCCTCGGTGGAAACCATTGCGACACAAGGGTGATTAGGGCCGTCGGTGATTGATTCGTCCGATTCATCGCTCTACGGTGCGGAAAAGGTCGTTACGACCGGAGGGAAATCCGGGCGCGGCGGCCCAGGTTTCCACCCGTGCGGCGCGTACCGCGCACCGCACCCTCCCCAAAGGGAAGCAACGTGAACAAGGCGCAGCTCATCGACGCGGTTGCCGAGAAGCTCGAGGTGTCGCGGCGGGCGGCCGGCGAAGCGGTCGACGCGGTACTCGACGGGATCACCGGGGCGGTGGTGGCCGGTGAGAAGGTCTCGCTGACCGGGTTCGGCACCTTCGAGTCGGCGAGGCGGCCGGCCCGGATCGCGCGCAACCCGCGCACCGGCGAGCAGGTCAAGGTGGCGGCGGCGACCGTGCCGAAGTTCCGCGCCGGCCAGGCTTTCAAGGACGAGGTCAACGGCGCCAAGAAGACCGCCAAGAGCGCCGCGGCGAAGAAGGCCGCTGCCAAGCGCACCGGCGCGGCCGCCGCGAAGAAGACCGCGACCGCCTCGCGCGCCACCCCGGCCCCCGCCCGCGCCGCCGCCGCCAAGAAGGCCGCGCCGGCGAAGAAGGCAGCCGTACGCAAGACCACCGCCACCAAGGCGGCGGCCACCACCCGCGGCACCACCGCGAAGAAGGCGGCGGTGACCAAGGCCGCGGCGAAGAGCACCGCGAAGAGCACGGCGAAGAAGGCGGTCACCAAGAAGGCCGCAGCCCGGCCGGTCTCCCGCAAGACCGCGGCCGTCGCCCCGGCGACCAAGACCGCCGCGAAGAAGACCGCGGCCAAGAAGGCGACCGCTAAGAAGACCACCGCCAAGAAGCGCTAAGGCGCGGCGGCGCTGGTAGCAGCGCTGACAGAACTGCGGGGCTGGAGCACTGCAGGACTGAAGCCTGCGGCGCTGAAAGGCTGCAGGACTGGAGCACTGCGGGGCTGAAACACTGCGGGGCTGAAACAGCGTGGCGTTGAAAGGCTGCGGCGTTGAGAGGGCGCGGCTTCGAAAGCCAGCGACTCTGAGCGCCGCCACCACTAAGCCGGCGCACCGCCGGTAGACCGACGACAAGCGGCCCGGGTATCGCGCGATACCCGGGCCGCTGTCTGTCGTTTCCGCGGCCGGTTCCTGACTTTCTGTTAGTTCGACGGTGCGTCAGTTCCGGCGCCGGATATCAGAAATCGCCAAACGCGGATTTGCCGCCGGCGATTCGCAATCGCGCCGGGCTAATTCGGCAGCGGCAAAGTGGCCAGAGTCAGCGCCGTGATGCGCCCTTCCGCATCGACGCGCAGCGCGACGCGCTGTCCGGGACGCGCGAGACGCAGTCCGCCGGCGTTGAAAGCGGCGGCGTCATAAGCCAACTCGGTTCCGTCGTCGAGCACTACGGAGCCGGCTCTGGTCTCGGGGTCGAAAACGCGAACGGTCCCTTGCATACGATCAGCGTAGTGCCCGGTCGGAGGTCAGCGTAGGGCGCAGTCGCCCAGCCGAGGCACGCAGTCCAGAAGCTTGAGCGCGGCTGTTGTGTGCGCGCCGACGCCGAGTCCGATCGCGTCTGCCAGGTCTTCCATGGTGTCCACGTCGCGCCGCAGCGAGCGACCCGCGCCGGCCAGCAACAGCGCGCCGCTCGCCTCGTGCGCGTAGCGGGAGTCGACCCCGAAACGCGCGGCGAGCGTGCCGTGCGCGTCCGAGAGCAACAAGGTCGTTCCGCTTCCCGGGGCGTCGGCGACGAACGCCCGGCCGTCCGGAGCGGAGACCAGAGCCTCGGTCAGATCCACGGTACGCAGGCCCGGCAGATCGGCGGTGAGAGCGGCTACGCGGCGCCGCGGATCGTCCGCGAGCGCGCGGATCCGCCCCGCCTCGATCGCGCCGTTGAGTCCGCCCGAAGCGTCATCGGGCACGATGCGCGCACCGAGTGCACGGAGCCGCCGTGCCACCCGCCGGTCATCGGTGACCACGAAAACCGCCGCCACCGCCGGCGAGGCGACGGCCGCGACGACCGTGTCGCTGGCGAAGGCCAGGGCCAGCGCGGCGCGGTGCTCGCCGGAAAGCGGCGCCAGCCGGGACTTGGCCTCCGGCAGCCGCTTGACGGGAATCACCACGGACCACACCCGAAGATCTTCCCACGCCCCGGCGGCGCAGTGCGCGGGAACCGGTCGAGCTTGGCACCCGAGCACCTGGCGCGGGACACTGAAGCGCTGTGCTCCGGCCGGTCCGTGCGATCAACCGCCGAGCACCACTCCACTGGCCAGCACAACGGAAGAAGGATCGACGGTGGCCCGCGCATCGCGCCGCAATCCCCGGCCCGGGGCAGCGTTCAAGTTCATCGAGGCGATCTGCCGGCCGCTGCTGGTGGTCCTGGTCAAACGGGACTGGCGCGGAATGCAGAACGTGCCGCGCGAGGGCGGGGTCATCGTGGTGGCGAACCACTATTCGTTCTTCGACCCGATCTCGGTGGGCCACTTCCTGGTCGCCGCGGGCCGCACGCCGCGCTTCCTGGCCAAGGCCGGGGTGTTCAAGCAGCCGACGCTCGGCAAGCTGTTCCGCGCGGCCGGCCAGATCCCGGTGTACCGCGAGTCCCGCGACGCGGCGCTGGCGTTCAAGGACGCGCTGGCGGCGGTCGAACGCGGCGAGACGATCATCGTGTATCCGGAAGGCACGATGACCAAGGACCCGAACCTGTGGCCGATGGTCGGCAAGACCGGAGCGGCCCGCATCGCGCTGCGCACCGGGGCTCCGGTGCTGCCGATCGCGCAGTGGGGCGCCCAGGAGGTCTTCGCCCACTACTCGAAGAAGCCGGACTTCTTCCCGCGCAAAACCTTGAAGGTGACCGCCGGCAAGCCGATCGACCTGCGCGCCGAGTTCGGTCCCGAAGTCACCAGTGAGGCGCTGCGCACCGCGACCGAGCACATCATGGACGTGATCACCGGGATGCTGGCCGAACTGCGCGGCGAACAGCCCCCGGCGGAGCGCTTCGATCCGGACGCGAAGCCGAAGCCGAGCACTGAGACGAGCGCTCAGAACACCGCGAAGTCGGCTGCGACCGCCACGGACCCCGGGGCGCAGGCGTGACCCGAGCCGCCATCTTCGGAACCGGCAACTGGGGGACCGCCTTCTCCCTCGTGCTCGCCGACGCGGGCACCGACACCGTGCTGTGCGGACGGCGCGCCGAGGTGGTCGACCGGATCGAGCGCGAGCACCACAATCCCGAGTATCTGCCCGGGATCACGCTGCCCGAGGCGGTGCACGCGACCACCGATCCGGCCGCCGCGCTCGACGGCGCCGACTTCCTCGTGCTCACCATCCCGGCGCAGAGCCTGCGCGAGAGCCTGACCCGCTGGGCGCCGCTCATCCCCCCGCAGACCGTTCTCGTCTCGCTCATGAAGGGCATCGAGCTGGGCACCTGCATGCGGATGAGCCAGGTCATCGCGGAGGTGACCGGGGCGGCGCCGGACCGGATCGCAGTGGTCAGCGGGCCGAACCTGGCCCAGGAGATCGCCGAGCGGCACCCGGCGGCCTGCGTGGTGGCCTGCGCGGACCAGTCGGTGGCCGAGCGGCTCCAGAAGGCCTGCCACAGCCCTTACTTCCGGCCGTACACCAACACCGACGTGATCGGCTGCGAACTCGGCGGCGCGGTCAAGAACGTGATCGGCCTGGCCGCCGGAATCGCCGACGGCATGGGCCTCGGCGACAACACCAAGGCGTCGCTGATCACCCGGGGCCTGGCCGAGACCACGCGGCTCGGCCTCGCGCTCGGCGCGGACCCGTACACCTTCTCCGGGCTGGCCGGCCTCGGCGACCTGGTGGCCACCTGCGCCTCCCAGCTCTCCCGCAACCACCGCTTCGGCAGCCTGCTCGGCAGCGGGCGCACGGTGGCCGAGGCGCAGCAGGAGGTGCGGCAGACCACCGAGGGCGTCAAGTCCTGCGCGTCAGTGCTCGAACTCGCGCGGCGGCACGGCGTGGAGATGCCGCTGGTGGAAACCGTGGTGGCGGTCGTGCACGACGGCCGCTCGCCGCGCGAGATGCTGGCCGCGCTGATGGCGCGCTCTGCCAAGTCCGAGTCGCTCTACTGAGGAGTCCGTACGGCGAAGACGGTAAGGTCTCGTTGCTATGAGCGAGTCCCTGCCTTCCGTGCCGCCGACGCAGCAGCGCAAGATCCGGATCGCCGTCGTGTTCGGCGGCCGTTCCTCCGAACACGCGATCTCCTGCGTCACCGCGGGCAGCGTGCTGCGCGTCCTGGATCCGGAGCGCTACGAGGTGCTGCCGATCGGCATCTCCACCGACGGGCGCTGGGTGCTGATGGCGGGGGAGGAGACCGCGCAGCTGGCGATCACCGGCGGGAACCTGCCGGCCAGGATCGACGAGACCAGCGGCGCGCTGGTCACCATGGCCGCCGACCCGACCGCCCGCGAGCTGACCGTGCACGAGCCCGGTTCGGTGCCCAAGGCGCTGGGCGAGGTGGACGTCGTCTTCCCGCTGCTGCACGGCCCTTACGGCGAGGACGGCACGTTGCAGGGCCTGCTGGACCTGGCGGGCGTGGCCTATGTCGGCTCCGGGGTGCTTTCCTCCGCGGTCAGCATGGACAAGGAGTTCATGAAGCGGCTGCTGGCCTCCGCGGGCCTGCCGGTCGGGCCGTACGTGGCGGTGCGCCGCGGCGAGTGGCTCCGGAACCCGGGGGGCGTCGCGGCGGCGGTCGCGGAATTGGGCTTCCCGGTGTTCGTGAAGCCCGCCCGCGCGGGCTCCTCGATGGGTATTTCGAAGGTGCACGGTCCCGAGGAGCTCGCCGCCGCGATGGAGGTCGCGCAGCAGCACGATCCGAAGGTCATCGTCGAGGCGATGGTGCGGGGCCGGGAGATCGAGATCGGCGTGCTGGCCGGGCCCGGCGAGGGCCCGCGCACCTCGGTTCCGGCCGAGATCAAGGTGCGCGGCAGCCACGAGTTCTACGACTTCCAAGCCAAATATCTGGACGACTCCACGGACATCGGCCTGCCCGCTGAGCTGACCGACGAGCAGTCGGCCGAGCTGCGCCGGCTTGCCCTGGCCGCCTTTGAGGCGCTGGAGTGCGAGGGCCTGGCCCGCGTCGACTTCTTCCTGGCCGACGAGGGCCCGGACCAGCCGGCGCGCTGGCTGGTCAACGAGGTCAACACGATGCCCGGTTTCACGCCGACCTCGATGTTCCCGCAAATGTGGGCCGCGTCAGGGGTCTCCTATGCGCAGCTGGTGGACCGGCTCATCAGCGAGGCGCTGTCCCGCCCGACCGGCCTGCGCTAGCGCTAGCGCTACCGGGAAGCCGACGGCGACGGGTTGGGAGACGCGGAAGCCGAAGCGGACGCGGAAGCGGAAGCCGTCGCGGAAGCCGAAGGAGAAGCCGTCGAACTCGCGCCGGCAGCCGGCGACGTGTCCGGCCCCGAAGCGCCGTCATTGCGCGGGATGGCCTTGATGACGGCCGGGGAGAGGTCGATGACAGCGCCAGTCTGCGGGCTGTACGCGTTGGGCACGTCCACTTCGACGTAGACGGCGCGCTGGGCGGCGGTGAATCGGTAGCCGTCGCCGGTCTTCTCGATCAGCCAGGCGACGCCGTTGAAATAACCCTCTTCGGCGGTCGGGTCATAAGTCTTTGACCCTGGTCGCAGAAGTTCGGGCTCCGGTACGCCGCAGCGCAGCGTGATCGCCGGATCGCCCCAGGCTGCGGTAAGCGGTGAAGACGGATCGGTACCGCGGCGCTTCTCGTTGTCCACAATCTGCGGCACGGCCTTCGTCAGCGCGGCGCATTCGGACTGCGCGCTCGACGAGGTCGGTGTGGGCGCGGCGACGGCGACCGCGTTGCCGGAGTTGAACAGCAGCCAGACGGCGCCGCCGGTCAGGGCGGTCACCCCGAGCGCGACGGCCGCCTGGAGTGGAACGGGAAGCCTTGCGTACTGCACGTCAGAGCCGCACCACCGGACAGGTCAAGGTACGGGTGATGCCGTCGATCGTCTGAATGCGGGCGACCACGAGCTTGCCAAGGTCGTCCATCGTCTCCGCCTCTGCGCGCACGATGACATCGTACGGTCCGGTGACGTCCTCGGAGTTGGTGACCCCGGTCAGGCCCGCGATCTTCTGAGCGACCGCAGCCGCCCGGCCGACCTCGGTCTGAATGAGGATGTACGCCTGCACCATGCGGTCCTCCCTGCCCCTCTATCCGGTTGGACTAGTGAGAGTAGTCAATTAGAACTATGCGACGGCGAAACGTTACCCGCCTGATACCTCTCCGGCGCAAGGGGGAGGCGGCGCGTTACCACCTGCGGGTGGCCATAAGCTTTGAAAGTGAGCGAACGGGCGGCCGAGGCGAGCGGCGAAACCGGTAAAGCGGACGCCGGGGCAAGGGCCAGGAGCAGGGCCGGCCATGTCGGCGCGTCCGGCGAAATGCGGCGCGCGGCCGAGTTCGCTGCTGAGACGGAGCACGACGCTCAGGGCGCTGGCCAGTCGGGCGGAATGCGTCGTGGCGGCGCTGGAATCGCTCGTGACGCTGCGGCGGACGTCGAAGGCGACGCCCGAGGCGCTGGCCAGTCGGGCGGAATGCGCCGTGGCGGCGCTGGAATCGCTCGTGACGCTGCGGCGGACGTCGAAGGCGACGCCCGGGGCGCTGGCTACTTGGCTGCGAATGCGGGAGCTCTTGGCGTACCCGCGCGCGATCTCGGTGACAGCGGCGAAACGCTGCGCGACGTCGGCGAATTCGGACTGATCGACCGGGTGGCGCGGCACTCCGCCCAGAGCCCGACCGTGCTGCTCGGCCCCGGGGACGACGCCGCCGTGATCGCCGCGCCGGACGGCCGTGTGGTCGCCTCCACGGACCTGCTCCTCGAAGGCCGCCACTTCCGCACCGACTGGTCCACCGCCTACCAGGTCGGCCGAAAAGCCGCCGCGCAGAATCTCGCCGACATCGCCGCGATGGGCGCCGTGCCGACCGCGCTGCTGGTCGGCCTGGCCGCGCCGGCCGACCTGCCCTTCACCTGGGCGCGGGAGCTCGCCGCCGGCCTGGCTGACGAATGCGCGCTGGTCGGAGTCTCCGTCGCGGGCGGGGACACGACCCGGGCCGAGACGATCATGATCGCCGTGACCGCACTCGGCGACCTGCGCGGCCGGGCGCCGCTTACGCGTTCAGGCGCCCATCCGGGGGACAAGGTTGCGGTTGTCGGAGAACTCGGCTGGTCCGCTTGCGGCTACACGTTGCTGGCGAACGGTTCCGACGGACCGGAAAAGGCATTCTCGAGGCACCGCATGCCCGAACCGCCTTACGCGCAGGGCCCCCTCGCAGCCGAGGCCGGCGCGACGGCGATGATCGACGTCAGCGACGGCCTGCTCGCGGACCTCGGGCACATTGCCCGGGAGAGCGACGTCGGGATCGATCTCGAGCCCGAAGCGTTCGCGATCCCCGACGAAATGCGCGCTGTTGCGGACCGTCTCGGGATCGATCCGCTCGGCTGGATTCTCACCGGCGGTGAGGACCACGCACTCGCCGCGTGTTATCCCGCCGCCGTCGACGTACCGCAGGGCTGGACGGTGATAGGCACGGTGGCCAAGCGATCCGTCGATCACGCTGCGCCACGCATCACCGTTGCGGGTAAGGCGTGGCGCGGCAGCCAAGGGTGGGATCACTTTGCCTGATGCGGAGGGCACGCGGCGGTACGCCGACTATCTCAACGCGGACGTGGAATCGGACGTTGACGCGGACAAGGAAATTCGGGGCTGGGTGCGGCTAGGCCAGCGGCCGAGACCTCGTGTCCTCACGATTGCGGGTTCTGATTCAGGCGGTGGGGCCGGAATTCAAGCCGATCTCAAGACGATGCTGGCCCTTCGCGTGCACGGCATGAGCGTCATCACGGCCGTCACCGCGCAGAACTCCATCGGCGTGCACGGTGTCTGGCAATTGCCGACCGAAGCCATTGCCACGCAATTCACCGCCGTCGTCGAGGACATCGGCGTCGAGGCGGTGAAAGTCGGCATGCTCGGCACCAGGGACGCGGTCGCCGAGGTGGCACGACTGCTCGCGACACTCGATCCGTCGATCCCCGTGGTCGTCGATCCGGTAGCCGTTTCCAAGCACGGCAATGCGCTGCTCGCCGATGACGCCCTCGACGCTCTGCGAACCGAACTGCTGCCGCGTGCGACGATCATCACACCGAACCTCGACGAGGCTCGCGCCCTTACCGGCCTTCCCGTCGCGGATCTCGACGGGATGCGCGAAGCCGCGGCGAACCTGCTCGACCTCGGCCCGGGGTGGGTGCTGGTGAAAGGCGGGCACCTGGGTTCGGATTGGTGCACGGATCTGCTCACCAACGGCCCGGACGAAGTCACGCTCACTGCCGAGCGTGACGTGAACCACCACACGCACGGCACGGGGTGCACACTCGCCAGCGCCATCGCGTCATACCTCGCGCTTGGCCGCACCATGCCCGAGGCTGTACGCGCCGCGAAGCTATACGTCACCGGCGCGATCAGGGCCGGATTCCCGCTCGGCGCCGGTATCGGGCCGGTGGATCACGGCTGGAAACGCTGACGCGCAAGGCGATCGCGCAACGCAATCGCGTCAAGCAGTCCCCACGTGCAACCGGCGCAAGCAGAAGGCCCCGCGCTCGTCGCGAGGACGATGCGGGGCCTTAGCCGTTGTGCCTAGCGGGAAACCTTGCCCGCCTTCAGGCACTTGGTGCAGACGTTCTGACGCTTCGGCGTCCCGTTGGGCAGCGTGGTGCGGACCCGCTGGATGTTCGGGTTGAACCGGCGCTTGGTGCGGCGGTGCGAGTGCGAGACATTCATGCCGAAGCCCGGACCCTTGCCGCAGACATCGCAGGTGGCAGCCACGGGAGACACTCCAAAAGACCGATGGTTACGTACGAGAGCTTGTCGCCGGAGCCGAGTCGTCTCCGTCGTGGGACGCAGACGCCGATAGGCAACCTGGTCAGGGTAACCCAACCGGCCCGGCAAGAGCCAATCCGGTCCGTGTCGCGAACCCGCTCCAGCGGTATGGGTAGCACATATCCTCGGGTACAGATTGTTTCCGACCCCGGCGGACAGAGAGGCACAGCGTGCTTGAGACGCTCGACGGGCCGGCGGTACGACTGTGGGCCAGGGCCTGCCTGGCCGCGTTGGGCCGTGCCCGCGAGGAGCTCGACGCGCTGAACGTCTTCCCGGTGCCCGACGCGGACACCGGCACCAACCTCTTCCTCACCTTCGAATCCGCGTGCGAAGGACTCGACGCGCTCGATCCCGGCGCCGAGGCGGAGGCCGGGGAGGCGGGCGCGGCTGCGGCGCTCGGCGCTCTCGCCGCCGGCGCGCTCAAAGGCGCGCACGGCAACTCCGGGGTGATTCTCAGTCAGCTGCTGCGCGGACTCGCCGACGAGGTCGGGGCCGCGATCCGGGACGGTCAGCCGACCGGTCCGCGCGTGCTCGCCGCCGCGCTCGCCGACGCCGCGGAACTCGCCTGGCAGGCGGTCGCCGTCCCGGTCGAGGGGACGATGCTCACGGTCGCCAGGGCCGCTGCCGACGCCGCGTGCGCCGTGGTGGACGGTACGAGCCTGCCGGGGGACTGGACTCTCGAACCCACCTTCGCCGCCGTCGCCGAGGCCGCGCGTGACGCAGCGGAGGCCGCCCTCGCCCTCACACCCTCGCAGCTGCCGGTGCTTGGCCAAGCGGGCGTCGTCGACGCCGGTGGTCGCGGCGTGTGCATCCTGCTCGACGTACTCGCCGCACTGCTCGGCGGTTACGACCCCACGCGTGCGGTAAGAGTGGGGCGTGTGCGTGTTCCGCCGAGGGTTGTCTCGGCCATGAGCAACGGAGCCGCCCGTACCGAGCCGGTCGCGTCCCCGTCCTTCGAGGTCCTCTACATGCTCGAGACGAGCGAGCCGCAGCTCGCGCAGCTGCGCACCACGCTCGAAGAGCTCTGTGAACAGGGCGACGGCGACTCGCTGGTGATCGCAGGCGGCGACGGTGCTTACCGCGTACACATCCACGTAGACCAGCCGGGACCGGCTATCGAGGCCGGGATCCGGCTCGGTAAGCCCTACGACCTACGCGTAACCGCACTGGCCAACTGCTCCGTCGAAACGCTAAGCGGTACCGCATCGGACGGAGAGCTGATCGGCGCGCACTCCGCCGAACCGCAGCCAGCCGGCCACACCGCAGCCGCCCCGCACTACCGCGCCGCGCCAGGCCGCGCAGTACTCGCCGCCGCGCCCGGACCCGGCATCGCGGAGCTGTTCGCGGAGGCCGGAGCGATCCCGCTGGCCTGCCCCAGTGGGCGCCCGCCGAACAGCGCCCAGCTCAGCCGGGCCATCGCCGACGCCGGGGTCGAGGAGATCATCATTCTGGTGAACGACCCGGACGGCCTCGCCGCCGCGTCCGCAGCTGCCGAGCAGGTGCACCGCGGTTCCTCCGGTGCCCGCGTCGCCGTCGTACCGAGCAAGGCCGTGGTGCAGGGCATCGCTGCGGTAGCCGTGCACGAGCCGGGCCGCCGCTTCGACGCCGACATAGTCGCCATGACCGCCGCCGCCGGAGCCACCCGGCACGCCGCCCTCCAGGTCGCCGTGGAGGACGCGTGGACCATGGCCGGGGTCTGCCACGCCGGCGACGTGCTCGGCTTCATCGAGGGCGACGTCGCGCTGATCCGCTCGACCCTGCTGGAAGCGGCGCTCGCGGTGGTCGATCGCATGGTGTCGGCGGGCGGTGAGATGGTGACCTTAGTCACCGGTGACGGGCTCGACGAGGCCGCCGGCGGACCGGACGGAACCCGCCTGGACGCCGCGGAACTGGTCGAGGCCGTGCGGGCACGTGTACACGCGACCAGGCCGGAGATGGACGTAGTCGCCTACGAGGGCGGCCAGGGCGGCTGGCCGCTGCTGATCGGGGTGGAGTGAGCACGGCGGGAGCGAGGAGCGCGATGGTCGAAACGGTCCGGGGGCGTCCGGCCGGTGCCGCCGACCCTCTGGCCGAGCCCCTCAAAGACCTGGTCGGCGGGCGTACCGCGAAGGTGCTCGAACGCAACCTCGAGCTGCGCACGGTCGGTGAGCTGCTGCGGCACTATCCGCGCCGGTACGCCAAGCGCGGCGAGCTCAGCGACCTGGCGAGCCTGACGCTCGACGACTACGTCACCGTGCTGGCCGAGGTGGAGAAGGTCGCCAAACGCCCGTTCAAGGGCCGCCGCGGCTCGCTGACCGAGGTCACGGTCACCGACGGCACCTCCTCGCTCGCGCTCACCTTCTTCAACCAGCCCTGGCTGGAGCGGGACCTGCGGCCGGGACGCGTGGGGCTCTTCTCCGGCCGGGTCACCGAGTTCCGCAGGCACCGCCAGCTCGCCCAGCCCGAGTTCGAGCTGCTCAAGGACGACCAGGACGCCGAGGCCGAGGCCGAGCGCTACGCGAACGAGCTGATCCCGTTCTATCCGGCGACCGCGGGCTTCTCGACCCGCAAGATCCAAGCCTGCGTCAGACTCGCGCTCGACAGCCTCAAGTCCGTGCCCGATCCGCTGCCGCAGCAGGTGCGCGACCGGCACCGGCTGCTGGGCCTGCGTGAGGCGTTCGAGAAGGTGCACCGGCCCGAGGAGCGCTCGGATTATCAGCTCGCGAAGAACCGGCTGAAGTGGGACGAGGCGCTGCCGCTGCAAGTGGTGCTGGCCCAGCGCCGCCGGGCCGCGCTCGCCCTGCCGGCCGTGCCGAGGCCGGTGCGCACCGGCGGCCTGCTGGACCGCTTCGACGAACGGCTGCCCTTCCAGCTGACGGCCGGTCAGCGCGAGGTCTGCCGCCAGATCGAGCAGGACCTGGCGGCCACGCACCCGATGCACCGGCTGCTGCAAGGCGAGGTCGGCTCGGGAAAGACCGTGGTCGCGTTGCGCGCCATGTTGACCGTCGTCGACGCGGGCGGCCAGGCGGTGCTGCTCGCGCCCACCGAGGTGCTGGCCCAGCAGCACCACCGCTCGATCCTCGACCTGCTCGGCCCGCTCGCCCGCGCCGGCCAGCTCGACGGCGATCCCGACGGCACCCGTGTCGCGCTGCTCACCGGATCGCAGGGCGCGAAGGAACGGCGCGCCAACCTGCTCGACGCGGCGAGCGGCGCGGCCGGGATCGTGGTCGGCACGCACGCGGTGATCGAGGACACCGTCCAGTTCGCCGACCTCGGCCTCGTCGTGGTGGACGAACAGCACCGCTTCGGCGTGGAACAGCGCGACGCCTTGCGCGCGAAGGCGGAGAAGCCTCCGCACCTGCTCGTGATGACGGCGACGCCGATTCCGCGCACCGTGGCCATGACCGTGTTCGGCGACCTGGAGACCTCCGTGCTCGCGGAGTTGCCGCGCGGCCGCTCGCCGATCTCCACCTTCGTCGTACCCGCCGCCGACAAGCCGCACTACCTCGCGCGCGCCTGGGACCGGATCCGCGAGGAGGTCGCCGCCGGGCACCAGGCCTATGTGGTCTGTCCGCGGATCGGCGAGGGCGCGGAGACCGGCAGCGACGAGGCGGGCGGCTATGAGGCGCAGACCGATGAGCAACCGAAGGCGCGGCGGCGGCGCAATCAACACGAACCGGACCCGGACGACCGCGATGGTGACGGCGAGAGCGCCAGCGACGGTCACGGTCACGGCGACGACGACGCGGACGCCGAGTCGGCGC
>Ga0070741_10011234_pt1 | contig 16601 bp, 19 predicted proteins | sample Coa_R1_4_FD_66440 | JGI IMG/M metagenome (GOLD analysis project Ga0070741, IMG submission 66440) | Surface soil microbial communities from Centralia Pennsylvania, which are recovering from an underground coalmine fire - Coalmine... | ecosystem: Environmental > Terrestrial > Soil > Unclassified ...
CTGAAGTAGTTTTGAAATGATATTGTTGCAAGAGTTTTGCTCTCCTGCTGGATTTCGACGCCTTCTTTTGCTTCAACTGCCTGATGAAGCCCGTCGCTCCAACGGCGTCCAAACATAAGGCGGCCGGTAAATTCATCGACAATAATAACCTGGCCATCTTTTACCACATATTCACGATCACGAAGATAAAGCGTCTTAGCTCGAAGCGCGTTTTCAATATGGTGTATTGCGTCGAAGTCTTTCTCGTACAAATTGTCAATCCCTAATATCTTTTCGACTTTTTCTATTCCTTTTTCCGTCAGAGTAGCGCTTTTGTATTTTTCGTCAACTGTGTAATGGGTTTCTTTTTCCAACTCTTCAATTAAGGACGCGAAACGGTAGTACTTATCCGTTGGGTCTGTGTCCGGAGCTGAAATAATCAAAGGCGTGCGGGCTTCGTCAATCAAAACCGAGTCGACTTCGTCGACTATGGCAAAATAATGTCCTCTCTGGACCATCTCAGTGAGGGACTGGACCATATTATCTCTGAGATAGTCAAATCCAAATTCATTATTGGTTCCGTAGGTGATGTCTGCGGCATATGCTTCTTTTCTTTCAACCGGCTTGAGATGGGACAACCTTTCGTCGCCGTGAGATTTGTCGATATACTTTTTGTCATATATAAATGATTTGTTCTCTTGAATTATTACCCCCACTTTCAGGCCTAATAGATCAAATGTTGGTCCGTTCCAACCTGCGTCACGGCGGGCAAGGTAATCATTGACTGTTACCAGATGGGCGCCTTTGTCAGTTAGACTTCTTAAGTAAAGTGCTGGAACCGCGGAAAGTGTTTTTCCTTCTCCAGTTTTTTGTTCTGCCACACGGCCTTTGAAGAGAGCGATTGCCGCAATCAGCTGCACCTCGTAATGCTTCAACCCAATTGCTCTGCGAGATGCTTCTCTTACTAGGGCAAACGCTTCAGGGAGAATTTCATTCAAGGTTTTTTCCTGGTCTTTTGAGCTTGCGAGTTTTTTTCTGAACTCCAGGGTTTTTTTGGCAAAGTCTTCGTCTTTGAGTTTTGCCATCTTGGGTTCAAAACTGTTTATTTTTTGGACAATCTTTCGAAATTCATTAATTTCGCGCGCATTTACGTCTAGGATCTTAGAAAATATATTCATATTTCGGACCTACAATCTTAATCTTCTTGAGTATAACAGACAATAGCTAAATTTGCCTTGGGGTATATATAGTTTACCTTCTGAAATACTTTTTCAAGTTTCTTTCCAAACTCTATTGTCTTTGGCTTTTGATTTTTACCATACAGCCTATTAAAGATAGCAATGCCATTTTTGCTTAAATGCGACTTAACTTCTTTTATAAAACCACTTTGTTCAAATTTTTCAGGATAGCGGTCCCCGTTATAAAGATCGACAATTATTAAGTCGTATAAATTTGGTGAATTGGATATGAATTTTGCCGCGTCCATTATAACTACTTTTATATTAATTTTGTCCAAGGAGAGATATTTTTTGCCAAGTTCGACAATCTTTTTGTCTATATCAACTCCCAGAATTTCAGCGCCTACCCAATATTGGGATACAATTTTTGCGCATGTTCCTCCTCCCAGGCCCAATATCAAGCAACTTTTGACATGGGGTTTTTCTTGAGTAATTTTTTTTAGTATATTTTGCCAGATGTTGGCTATAATTCCTCCTGACTGGGTAAGACCTTTCACTATGATGAGCGTGCCCCATGACCAATCTCTTACCACCTTTATTTCTCCGTTGTATTTGCTGTTTACGACCTCAAGTGTTTTAGGACCTGAAAGCAAGTTGAAGATCTTTGTCAGCATAATCTACTGTTGAACGAGAAACTTTGTAGTGTGCCATCGCGCTTAAATCACAAGAATCCGCAAATTCTTTTGGCGTTCTTGACATTGGTAGACAGATTGGTTTTGGAACGTCTGGCCTAAATCTACGGATTACTATCGGTTTGTTCTTCATGGACTAATTTTAACACAAGCGGGATTAAGTTTAAACTTTACTTCGGATGTTTTTCGGTTTAATATAGAGTTGTGTCACATATTCCTTTGCCTGAAAAGTTAAGACCTAATAAGTTAGATGACTACATAGGACAAGGGCATATTGTGAACACGATCAGAAAACTTTTAGATTCGAGTGGTTTTTTCCCTTCTTTGATATTTTGGGGGCCGCCTGGATGCGGAAAAACAACCCTTGCCAGAATAATCGCTAATGAGTTATCGAGAGAGTTTTATGAATTTTCCGCAGTTTCCACAAAGATAAAAGATATTGAGGAGGTTTTGAAGAAGTCTAATAATCAACCTATTGTTTTTATAGATGAGATTCATAGGTTTAATAAGGCTCAGCAAGACAAACTTTTGCCTTTTGTTGAAAAAGGGACGGTTGTTTTAATAGGGGCGACGACAGAAAACCCTTCATTTGAGGTTATTCCTCCACTTCTTTCAAGATGTAGAGTAATTGTACTCAAAGAACATTCTGAAGATGATTTGGAGAAAATACTTACTCGAGGCTTGAAATTACTCAAAATAAAAATTAATAAAAGCGCAAAAGATTTTTTACTGCAATCAAGCAATGGAGACGCAAGAGTGTTACTGAATGTCCTAGAAATTGCCAGTAACTTAAGCAAAACTAAAAAATTAAAAGTTTCTGATATAGAAGAGGCGTTGCAACGAAAACAGTTGACTTTTGATAAACAAGGCGAGGAATTTTACAACGTTATTTCCGCCTTTATAAAAAGCATGAGAGCAAGTGATGTGGATGCCGCTTTGTATTATCTTGCTAGGATGGTTGCAGCAGGACAAGATCCGCTTTATATCGCAAGAAGAATGGTTATCTTTGCTTCTGAAGATATCGGGATGGCACAGCCTACTGCTTTGGTTGTCGCAAATGAGGTTTTTAGGGCTTGCGAGACTGTTGGATACCCTGAATGCCAAGAAAATTTAGCGCATGGGGTTGTTTATTTGAGCTTGGCCAAAAAAGATCGTCGCGCTTATGATGCTTATATGGAAGCGTTAAGAGATGTTGAGAGTTTTGGAAACCTTCCTGTTCCCATGAATATACGAAATGCTCCAACGGAATTAATGAAAGAGCTTGGGTATGGAAAAGGATACGAGAAATATACAAAAGACTCACTACTCCCAGAGAAAATAAAAGGGAAAAAATATTATAAGATTATCCAGTAATTTTTTCTTTTCCCATCCATTTTTGAAGAACTTTGGGGATGGATACACTTGCGTCCTGGTTCTGGTAGTTTTCCAGTATTGAAATTATTATGCGGCTAGTTGCGATTGCGGTACCGTTTAACATGTGAATGAATCCCTTCTCCCCATTATCTTTTTTATATCTGATATTTAGATTTCTCGCTTGGTAATCGGTGCAATTAGAGGCTGAAGTAATTTCCCCATAGTCGTTGCGGCCTGGCATCCAGGCTTCAATGTCATATTTTCTCGCTGCCATTGCTCCAAGGTCTCCTGTACATATTTCCAAGACGCGATATGGAATTTCTAAATCTTTATAGATTTCTTCTTCTATTTCCAGCAATAGTTTGTGCATTTTTTCTGAATCATCCGGAAGACAATAGATAAACATCTCTGCTTTTGTGAATTGGTGAACTCTATAGAGTCCTTTTGAATATTTCCCATAAGCTCCAGCTTCCTGCCTAAAGCAATGAGAATACCCTACGTACTTCAAGGGCAATTCACTTTCTAATAAGACTTTGTCGGCGTTTTTGCCTGCGAGGGTTACTTCGGCTGTTGCTATTAAGCCAAGATCTTGATCTTCAATTGTATAAGTTTGAGCTTCGTTTCCTTTAGGGTTATACCCAGTTCCGAGATAATATCTAGACTTAGCCAAGTCAGGGGTGATTACCGGGATGAATCCTTTTTGACTTAGTTTATCAAAAGCATAGTTGATAAGAGCAAGCTCCAATTTTGCGCCGTCCCCATATAAATAATAAAACTGAGACCCGGCAACTTTAGCACCTGTTTCAAAATCTAATATTCCCAAATTGGTTCCGATCTCTAAGTGATCTTTTGCTTTAAAATCAAATTTCCTGATCTTTCCAACTTTTTTAATTTCAATATTATCCTTTTCGTCCTTCCCTATCGGAACGTCATCAAAAGGAGTGTTGGGTATTTGATTTAGTTTGTTGAGATAGATCTTTTCCGTTTTTTCCAGTTCAGGTTCCTTTTCTTGGAGTTCTTTTTTAATTTTTCTGCCTTCTTCGACGTCCTTTGCGTGGGCTGCTTTATTTCTTTTTGCTCTTAATTCGTCTATCTCTGAGATGAGTTTTCTTCTTCTCTCGTCAAGGATTAAAACCTCGTCTATTAACTTTGGGTTAAAATTTTTTGAGGCGATTTTTTTCTTTACCTCGTTTGCATTTTCTCGAATATAATTAATATCCAGCATTATTGTCCTCCTTACTTGAATCTTCGTCGTCATCGATGGACGGATACTCATTGAATACCCTTAGACTTTCATTTGGTAAATTGAGAGCCATTATTAAATTGTCGGACTTTTCTTCTAGATCGTCCCCTATGATAAATGCTTGTATTAAGTATCTTGCCGCTTCCCTTTGCATGGCTTATTATCTCATAATCCGAGTTCTTGCGCTATTGCCTGCATGGCCACTAAGGCAATTTGCATGAATTCATCGAGAGGAATTTTAAGTTTTGATTCACATTTTGCAACTTGTTCTCTATTCACACCTGATGCAAAACTTTTTTCTTTCCATTTCTTTTTTATAGATTCGATAGTTACATCAGCGAGTTGCTTGCTTGGCCTTGTTAGAGCAACGGCTACGATGAATCCTGTTAATTCATCGCAGCAATAAAGCGACCATTCCATATTGTTTTTTGGTTCTGGACTGCCATCTACAAATCCCCATCCGTGGGCAATAATGGCGTTCTTAATATCATCGCCTGTATCGTATTCGTTAAGCCACTCAAGAGTTTTTTTGGTATGTTCATTTGGTGTTTCTTTTGTTTGCTCGTAGTCTGCGTCGTGGAGAAGGCCGGCTATTCCCCATGATTCGACGTTCTCGTTAAAATGTTTTGCAAGGCCACGCATTACGGCTTCCACGGCGAGGCAGTGCCTTATTAAGTTAGGGGAGGTTATGTTTTTGTTAAGTAAAGCAAGCGCTTGTTGTCTAGTCATGTTCTATTTTTAGTCCCGCGAAATGTCTTTCTCAGGTCTCAAGAGCGGGAATAGCACTGTTTCTCTAATTGGCAGATTCGCCAAAAATGAGAATAGCCTCTCGGCGACTCCAAATCCTGTTACTGGCGGCATACCGTATTCAAGCGCCCTTATAAAATCGTAATCCTGCATCTGGGCTTCAGCGTCCCCTTTATCCCTCATTTCTTGTTGTTTTTTAAATCTTTGAGCCTGGTCAATTGGATCGTTTAACTCGCTATATCCGTTACCCATTTCTGATCCTGCGAGAATGATTTGATACCTTTCTGTAAAATTTGGATTATCTTGCATTCTTTTTGCAAGAGGGGAGACCTCAACCGGGTGACCAACAAGAAACACCGGACCCGAGATTGTTTTTCGGACTTGTTTCCAAAGCAGGTCGATTAATCTTTCTTTATTTGCGCTTTTTTCAAATTCTACTTGCAAATCCGTTAATTTGGCTTTTATTTCATTTTCTGTCGATTTTGAGATGTCGATCCCCAGTTTTTCTTTTATGGTTTGGGTGTAGTCGATTTTTCCCCATTTCTTTCCCATGTCGACTTTATGGCCGAATATTTCAAACTTGAGAGTGCCGAATGTTTTCATTGCCACAAATTTATATAGCTCTTCTACCAGTTTCATTGAATCTTCATAATTGGCGTATGCCCAATAAAACTCCATTTGAGAATAATCTTGAAGGTGTTCTCTATCTATCCCTTCGTTTCTAAATTGACGACCTATTTCAAAAGTCTTTTCGAAACCGGCCACCATCAAGCGCTTTTGCCAGAGTTCACCCATCGAAATTCTCAAATAAAGGTCGATATCCAATGCGTCGTGGTGGGTTATAAATGGATTAGCATCCGCTCCGCCTGCTTTGTTCTCCAGAACGGGAGTTTCAACTTCCAGGAATCCCTTGTCAATCATGAATTGTCTCATTGATTGCCAAAATATCGCCTTCTTTCTGAAGAGATCCTTTAGATTATCATTTAAAATTAAATCTACATATCTTTGGCGGTATCTTTCTTCTTCGTCTTTGAGGCCAAACCAAACGGATGGAAGCGGCCTGATGGATTTTGATAGGAGCTGAAATTCTTCTACTTCAATAGTAATTTCACCTGCTTTGGTTTTTATTACTTTTCCACAACATGCCAGGAAGTCTCCCGAGTCGATAAGTCTTAAAACTTCATACTGATCTTTTAGTTTATCCTGTGTAAAAAGGAGTTGAATCCGCCCGCTTTCGTCACGAAGATCGCCAAAAAGTATCGCGCCGTGGCCGCGCGTTGAGATTAAACGACCGGCAACTAACGCCTTACCGTTTAACCTGTTTCTTGCTTCTGAAATTTTTATTAATTTGCCTTTTATGGCGATCTTTGATGGATAAGGGTTAATATTGAGTTTCTTAAGCTTATTTAATTTTTTAATCCTCTCGCTTCTAATACTATCTAGACGATTTGCCATATCTGAAGTATACGGCCAAAATCATTCAATCTCAAGAATCTCATAGATGACTTTTCCGGCAGGCGCGTCGACTTCCACTTTTTCACCCTTTGCCTTGTCCATTAGGACCTTACCGAGTGGCGAACTTGGTGAGATTTTCTTATTTGCAGGATCCGCTTCCCACTCTCCAACGATTGTGAAAACTTGAAACTTGCCATTAAGTTTTACTGTTACTTTGGTCCCAACGCCAACTTTCCCGTTTGAATGGGTATTTTTATTTGTGACTAACTCGGCATTATTTACAACTTCTTCAAGCTCGGAGATTCTGCCATCGAGGAATTCGAGTTCTTCTTTTGCGCTTTGATAGTCAGCATTTTCACTAAGATCTCCTTCTGCCATAGCCCGGCTAAGCCTTTCAACCAGTTTCGGTCGTTTGACTTCATTCAACTCTTTAAGCTCTTTTTGTAAATTGCTTAAAGCTTCTTTTGTTAATTGAATTTTTTGGTTTTGCATATTTTTGATTAAAAAACCCCCGACTTTACTTTATTTATTTTTGTGAAAATTTTAGATTCACAAGAGGTTTAGCCGATAATAATAAGATTGGCTTTAAAGTAAAATGAGGAGGTACGTTTTGACATATGACTTCAAAACTTAGGTAGTTTAAGTCTTTTGGAAAACTTTGTCAAGTGAGAATAACCGGATCTTTGGCCGTCAAACAATATCAATTTTGCCCGTTGACAGGGGATAAAAGCTTTGATTAAGATGGATATTGTCCATGGGGAAAGTTTGCCTGCCTTGGCTTTTTGGGTCCTTTGTTTTGGGAATTTTTGCGATGCTTTCCCTGTCGTCGTATTCACATGTTAATGTAAAGGCTGCAGCCCGCCATGTGGTTATATCTGAAATACAGATAGGGGGGGGCGGGTCTGGGAATTCTGACAATGATTTTATTGAACTTTACAATCCAACCGATTCTGACGTTAATCTAAATGGATTTAGGCTAGTTAAGAGAACGGCAACAGGTTCCGCTGATGTTTCTATCAAAGCTTGGGATACGGATACAACGATTCGTTCTCATGGGTTTTATTTGTGGGCAAATAGCAAGATTGCTGCTTCCCTCTCGGCGGATGCAAGCACATCGGCTTCGATTGCAGCAGATAATGGTATTGCTTTAAGGCAAGGAGCTTTGAACGAGGGAGCGATAATTGATAGCGTTGCTTGGGGGGTAGCTAGTAATGCGTTTGTTGAGGGCTCTCCTTATCCAATAAATCCCCCGAATGGTACTAGTATTGAAAGGAAGGCGTGCGCTTCGTCGACGGATCTGACGATGGTTGGTTCTGATTTGAATAATGGAAATGCAGAGGATTCAGATAATAATGCCAATAATTTTGTCGCGAGGACTTCACCTCAGCCACAAAATTCCTTAAGTGACGCAGAAACTCCGGGATGCGCGGGTTCTACCGCAAACCCCAGCGCCTCGGCAACTGCGAGTCCTTTGCCGACTGGATCGTCGACGCCGATTGGCTCGAGTGAGCCGACTGACACGCCTACCCCAACTTCGACACAGGCGCCTACGAGTGCTCCAACAGCCACTCCAACGGCAGCCGCGACGGCGACACCTATCCCCTCACCGACTTCCTCGGCAACTGCGACTCCTGTTATTTCGCCAACTTCGACGGGATTTCCATTTCCCTTTAGACCTTTGGTGTTTATTTGCCGAGTCAATTATGAAGCGTTCAATATGGGATGGTTCATAATTAGCCTCCCTCAGGTATTTTGTGGATTTAACCTGATTTAGGGGCTCTTGGCAGATTTGTTTTACAAGCTCTTTCCTGATGGATAAAGTATTGTTTTAGTAGTATTTTGTGTGTTGAGGATATTGATAGAGTCTTTTTAAACCGCAAAGTATCTTCTGCTTTTGAGATAATTAGCACTTTTGGTGCTGAAAATATTGAAAATGTGAACCACGTTTATAGTGTTCCGAACGACATTATATCTCAATTTATAGAAACTTTGAAGGAGTGGAAAGAGATTTTTGAAGATATTCAACCCACACTCACTACTTACTTGACCTAGATTTTGAATAAAAGGATTATCTAAAAAGTGGCATGAATAATGTGATTACAAAAAACTGAAGTTACAACTCAAAAGCTTTCAAGATATACCCCTGTACATTTGGAGGAAATTCCATTTTTTTGACTTCTTCTATTGTGACCCACTTACAATCTATTGTGTCTTCTAATGGTTTTGGGTCTCCTGATTTATATTTGCATTTAAAGACCATTGCAATGACATGTTGTCCATCTGATCTTATGAAAGTATTGTTTGTAACCAATTTAACTTCATCTTCAATCTCAACACCAGTTTCTTCCATTATTTCTCTTGCTAAAGTTTTTTCAATAATATTAAAAACATCACCTTCTGTTCGGTCTATTTTTCCTCCAGGAATAGTCCATTTACCTGGTTCATGGGCTTCTTCCATACTCCTTTGAGAAACTAATACTTTATCGCCATTGAAGATAACTCCATTAACTATTACTGAATGAACTTTTGGATTTATTTGATCTGCCATATTATTTGTCCTTTTGTGCTATGAGTATTATAGCAAGTCTTTCACCTCTAGATGTTGCAATAAATTCAAGTCTCTTAATAAATCTATGTTTTCTTCTCTATTCGGGGAACCCATTATTGCTGACATATTTTGGTCAACTACTGGTTTTGGGGCTTTTTTTATAAGTGGAGAGTAATATTTTATCGCATCGTAAGTAACAGACTCAATCGTGGCTGATAATTTATCTGCCATTCTTACAGCTCTAAGCATACATTCACAATTCCTCACAAAGGTATTAGGGGCAACCATTCTGACCATTCTATTTCTGATGTCCTCAATGCCATTTAGCGGATCTATTATATTTTGTACATTAAGTGCATTTCCCAAAGGCAAAAACAAAGCGTTTATAGTGAAATCTCCAAGAGTAGCATCATCGTAAATCAAACTTTCCACGGTTGAATTTCTCCCATATGTATTCGGTTTTGCCAGTAATATACCTATGTCGGCAGAAATCGTGCCCGATTGTGCTGGCAAGCTTAGCTCAAATACAGGAGTCTTCTTTCTGTTTCTTCTTGCAACAATTTCAGCTCCCTGATCTCGTAGCTCCTTGGTTACCCAATTCACTCCGTTAGTAAACATAATATCCAAATCTTTAGAGCTCAAATTTGTGCCATTATAAAAATTGGATATATAATCTCTCAATACACCACCCTTAAGATAGCCATATACCCCTGCTCTTTGAGCAGCAGTTAATGCCTTGTCAAGCCAATTTCTTGACTCGATAGATAATTCTTGACCAGTAAAAATTGGCGTAAATTCTGACATATTTTGACTATTTTATCACGATAACCTATAATTTGAAAACTTATGAGTGAACGAGAGCCTAATACACGACCTGAATCAGCCCAACAGGAAAGAATGGAATTTTCTTTTTTGTTGATAAAACCCAATGCAGTGAAGACTGGAATGACTGGTATCCTACGGCAGGAATTAATAGAAGCTGGTTTTGATATTGTTACGGAACAATCTACAAGAATTTCTAGATACGGAGCAGAGGTTTTTTATTCCAGTTTGGGTGAGAAAAAAGAACCTGTAATCGAGCACATTGTTTCAGGAGATTCTCACGTCTTCGTGGTCTACGGACTAGGCACGATTAAGAGATTGAGAGATTTACAGGGACACACAGCATGGAAGGATAGACCTGCAAAAGGCTTAAGAGGTAAATATGCTTTTGACCATATCCAAAACTCAGTTCATTGCCCTGATAGTTACAGAGAGTCTGTAGTTGAATTAAACGAAGTATTTAGTGATATCAGAGATAAAATGTTAAAATCACAATTAGCTGATGAGGTTGTTGAGTTTCTTAATAATACAGAAGCAATCGAGAACGGGGAAAAATACTTAAGCACATATGCAATTTGATATTCAAGACTTTCAAAAAAATAGTATCGTGAAGTTCTACTACGATCGTGGTAGGCACACTAGTACTTCCTTGAGATTATATAAGGGAGATTTGTATGTTCACAAGCTTCTTGGTGCGGAGTATAAAGGCGTTTCTGATGCTGAATACAAAAAGGAGATAGGCTTAATGGAAGATCTATTTCAGTTTTTGAAAAATAAAACTAAATTCAAATTACCAGAGACAGTCTATCTTGGATACAATTCTGACTGTAATTGTATTGAAAGAATTGAAAGATATTCTGGTATTACTTTAAGGTATGCCTTCCCAACCGCTACGGAAAAGGAGCGAAAACAAGTAGCAGCTACAATCATCGGTCAAATCAACTCACTTATAGAAGCAAATGATAATAAAGTTGATTTAGACTATTCAATTGACCCCACTCCAGATAATTTTACTTCTGACGGAAAAGAAATTTATTTTATTGATTTTATGCCTCCACTAGTTCGTGGAAAGAAAATAGATCCACAGCTCATAAGCGATAAGTCAAGAACAAAGGTCGATTTGTCGGTGCAAATGTTCAGGTATTTTAACCAAAAAGGACTATACCTCACGTTCCTAACTAAGTTTGGTGCAGTAGATATCACCTTTTTCCAAGAACTATTTTCCATGACTCTTGATAGTATTAAAAATCAGGAAGTTAAAGAATTTTTATATAGTGACGATACGAAATATATAGAAAACCTAACTAAAAGAAATCTATATTGCAACGAACTGGAGCTAAAAATCAGGAAAAGATTAGAGAATTACGGTAAAGTTCAAAGAGACATGCTTCGTTTATTGGGAGTCTATTTTATTAACGATATCAACAAAATCAGAAATAATGCCAAAAAATATAGAGCTGGCGAAGTAATGAATTTTCTTGATGATAAAAGAAGCACGGCAGACTTAATAAATGGTTTAATATATTCCGAATTCCGTGGCTCGGAAATGCATGAAGACTTTAAAGAAATTGTGATTGATTTAATAGCCCTTCAATATGGTCAGTAAACAAAGATTGTCAGTAGACATTGTCGTAATCACATGGAATTCATTAGATTATCTGAAATCCTGTTTAGAAAGCATCTATAAGTACACCAAGGATATTTCCTACAGACTAATAATCATTGATAACGGATCGAACGATGGAACTAGTAAATTTTTAGATAAATTGAAAGAAAATAACAGCATAATTGTCAAGACTAACAAGAGAAATCTCGGAGCTCCAAAAGCATGGAGTCAAGGCTATGAACTTACCACCTCTGAACTTGTTTGTTTGGTCAACGATGATGTAATCGTTTCACCTCATTGGCTTTCTAACCTAGTAAGAGTTATGCAAGACAACAAAAATCTGGGTATTCTAGGCCCAGTAAGACCTGGTGCACAGTTTTTGCATCCATATACTAAAACTCTAAGTAAGGTTATTTTAGAAGAATCAAAACTTAAGAGAAAAACACCATGGGGTCAGCTAAGATACTTTACTCACGGCAAAAAGTACGAGACATTTGTAGAAGATTATAAAACTGCAAATAAACAAATATTATCTGAGTTCAAAAGCTTGCCTACTATCATTAGTACTTGTTGTGCCCTGGTAAGAAGAACTGCCATCAAAAAAGCTGGTGGAATAGCTGATATTCAGTTTCTGCAATATGGCGGTGAGGATACAGATCTTAGCTGGAGGTTAATCAAATCTGGCTACAGTCTAGGTATAACTTCTAGCTCGTATATTCACCATTTTGAACATACTAGTATGACAAAAAACAATGTTGATAGACAAAAACTATTAAAAATAAATTCAAGGAAATTGTACAAAAAATGGGAGAGAGAAATTAAAAGTTATATAAAAACAAAAATAAAATCTGGAAATACCAAAGAACAGATTTTGCAAGAAAGTTGGTTATTGCAAAGGCTTTCTGACGCAGTTGGGAACGATTTTTGGAAGAATATTAACTTTCCCAAATAGATTTAAATAAATCTTTTACTATCGTTTCATTCATCCTCTCAATGCGAGGTAAGTAATTCCTAAATAGTAAGTACGCATTCTCTTTTTCTAGTGGTAGCAAAGATTTGAGATATTTTTGGGTTTGCTTTTGTGCTTTACGCAAGATTTGACTTTTATCAACATAAATATCGCCAAATAGTAAATGAGAAATAAAGATAGAGCCATAAAACTCATTGTCTTCAAATATAAATATTGGGTCCTTCCTCATATAAAACTTACTATTTACTAGTTCTAAAGGAGTAGTAAACTCAATTTTTTTCCCATTTAAGCTTTTGTATTCCTTTATTTGTTGTTTATTGTGTGGTCTAAGATTTGTAAAATACTTTGAACTTAATCCTCCAATTTTATTAACTAGCCCTAAGATGTCTTTTTCTAGAAATAAATAGATACTTCCGTTAAAGTCTCCAATGCTTGTTTTCATAGAGATCGTGTTTGTAGAGTTGTTTTTATGGCGGAGCATTTCTTTAAAAGTGAGTATAGTTTCTTTTGGAAGATTAGGGATCTCATCTAACGCTAGGTTAAAATCATTAATATTTTGTGCGACTAGATAAAGATCTATATCTGAAGTTTGAGTTACAGCATAATTCTTTCCCCAAGCAATAGATCCTGTCACAAGTAACCCAGAAAGAGAACTTTCTTGAACGTAATTACTGATACCTTCAATTATCTCCAACCTCTTCTTAGTTTCGTCTTCTGGAGTAACGATCATATTCTGAGAGTTTTTGGTAAATATGAATTGTCATTATATTTCATTATTTTCAAACTTTTTTTATCTTTATCTATAATTAATTTCGTAATCGCTACATGATTATATTTATCCTTTATTGCTTCTTCGCCACCCTCAAGAAAATCTGACAAAAATAATCTGATTATCCGACCATGGCTCACAATCAAAATGTTATTCTCATCCTCATTTGTAGCAACTATATTATTCCAGAAATATTTAGAAAACCTTTCTTTCCCCTCATTATATGACTCTCCATTTTCAGGTTTAAAATTCCAGTCTGCCCAACACTTAATTTTTACCTCATTTCTGTTTGGAAGGTTTGGTACGATACAAGGATCTGCTTCTCTTAAATTCTTGCTTTTAGATATCTGTTTAATGTGTAATCCGTCAGTGACCGCTTTTGCCGTTTGAACAGCTCTTAACATATCACTTGAATAAACCTTATTTATTGAATATTCTGCTAACTCTATAGCCAATAGTTTCGCTTGTTGCAAACCAATACCTGTTAAATTTCTGTGGTAATGTTCTTCAATTGTGTTTTTGGAAGAGGTATCCTTTTCGGCATGCCTTACTAAATAGATATTCATGCTCCAACTATTTGTTTAGCTTCTGATACTAATTTCTTGATAGTATCCTCAAACTCTGGAAGAGTTGAAAAGTGTGAAGGAAGTGAATCAAGTTCCACCCATTTTATTCCATCAAGTTCCTCAATCTCCAAATTAGGCTTGAGAGTTGAAGGGTCGTCACATCGCAGAATAAAAAATGTAATCTTTGGACCTACAAATCCTTTTTTTTCTTGTACATCCATTGGCCAAGTGTATTTGTAATCAATGTTGCTTTGTTTAAGAACTGAAAATGAAGTTGAACTAAGCTCCTCTTTCATCTCTCTTTTTATCGCTTCTTCCAGAGACTCTTCTGGTTCAACACCGCCTTGAGGTATTTTCCAAAAATCAGGACCATGATTTTTATTGTGAGTTAATAATACTTGATTATCTTTGTTTAGAATGAGAGCAGAAACTGTTGGTTTGTAATCATTTGATACTGTCATGTTGTAATTATATTACAAGAACAAGACAAAATCTAGATTTTATATCTATTATCTTATTTGCTCTCCAGATGCCAAATGAAAATGTAATTGATTAACCTCTTGTCTTGTGCCTCCATTAACAAGTAATGTATATCCATTTTTCTCCCATCCAAGTTCTTCTACAATCTCTTTAGCAATTACGAATACTTCGTCAATATATTTTAAATCTTCTTCTTTCAACGAAGTTAATTTTTTTATAGATTTTTTAGGAACTATCAGAATATGCTTTTCCCAGAAAGGTTTTGGGTGCCAAAAAGCAATTACCTTATCTGTTTCTTTTACTCTCATTACAGGTAACAGTTTATTAAACTTACCGAAAGCCAAACCTACAATTAAATCTCCAACTGGAGACTTGGCTAAAGAGAAAAGTTTTTTAGATATCATTTTTTAATAATTGTCGGTTTAATGTGTTATTTCAGAAATTTGGCTAGTTTTCGCAATCTTTTTAGAAATCTCTCCTGCAAAGAGTCTGAAGGCTAAACGCTTCTCTTTTGGGTAGATGTAAGAAACCCCAAGTGTATCTTTACAGTTCAGACAAATGAGGTTGGGAATATCTTTCAATGCCATATTTTCCAGATTTCCATATTCTTTTGACCCAATAATTCTATCTAAATAAAGTCTCTTTAATATTCCAGGTCCATCCTTTTGATAATAAAAAAGATGAGTTCCACATGATTCACAAAAAATGTCTAGGACTCTTGAATTTCCACCTCTACTTTTCCTATATCTGTCTTTCTTTAATTTAAAATTCATAATTATTTGGTTATTTTTTAGAACTATCTTTTTGAGCCATAAATTTCGAAACAAAGTCTATATACAGTTTTTGAGCAAGCCTTTTATTTTCTTCATTTATTTTTGTAAAATTGTGATTAGCTCCTTCAATGATAATTTTTTGTTTCCTGGCCTTTTTATAACTTGCAAATAGCATATTTTGTGCTTCAATTGGTACAATATCATCTTTGCTTCCTTGAAGAAAGAGTAGCTCTCCTTTGAAGTTTGCAGCAGAATCTAAAATTTCTTTTTCAGAAGGACAAGTTGACAGAATTGGTTTAGTAGAATCTGAAGGTCTAATTCCAGACCCAGCCAACACAATTTTATCAATATATTTAAATTTGTCTTTTAGAGTTGAGGTGATTGTTCCACCAATTGAGTTGGCAACAATGTAAAATCTAAGTTTTTCTTTTTCAACTCCAAAGAGTAATTTGCTTTGGTCAAGAATTAAATCAATTGTATCTCTTAAGTCATTAGCTTCTTGTTGAAATGTTTTTCCAGCAAACGCCTTTTGTTGTTTTGGGTAATTGCCATCAGAGGGAAAGATATTCCAAGCCCGAGAAGAGGAAAATTGTACTACGTTTGCTATGTTGCTCTCCAAAATCTTGCCACCCAAAAGTTTTGACTTGGAACCTATATCGCCTGACATTGCATACAACCCATGAACATTAAGATATACTTTATTTGTTTTCCTTTTTGCCTTGTATACTCCTAATTTTATGAATGATTTGAAGTTCCCTTTTAGAAAAGTTTCCATCTTAATTATCGTATTCCTGTATCAATATTAATTTCTAAATTAGTTGTTTTGTTTTCTTCAATAATTACTTCTTTTGGAAATTCATTTTTACAGCTCACATAATCACATGGCTCAAGGATTAAGCTGTATTTTCCAGCAGGAACTTCCAATTCAAACTCACCTTCGAAATTCATTCTTGGGTACTCCGTTATGCCTTCACCTTTAAGGGTAAGCTGCATATTGGAGTAAAAATCTCTGATGGGAAGTGAGCAAGGCTCAACTGGACAAAGAGGAGCTATAGTTAGTTTCCCTTTTAACATTCCACCTGGTTTGAAAGTATCCTCACCCTCCCAGATTACGCCATCTGGCGCTCCATGGCTGCCGTCAAAGGGTCTAGCACGGTTAAGTAATACATATGCCATGTCCCAGGCACTCATGCTTTTTGATATTGTGTAGACTGCCTCTTGGTCAATAGTATTAAATCCAACTTTTATTGCTCTATCTTTTCCTGGTTGTGTTGTATCTTTTGAAACAAGAAGCGCAATCTTAAAAGCAAGTTTGTTTTTAATGTAACCCTTTTCAAAAAGATTTTGGGTTACACCAAATTCTGTTGCATTTTTAGTTACTCTTAATGTTGCTTGCTTTGCCTCAACTTCTGGAGCTTGA
>Ga0070741_10011235_pt1 | contig 16601 bp, 16 predicted proteins | sample Coa_R1_4_FD_66440 | JGI IMG/M metagenome (GOLD analysis project Ga0070741, IMG submission 66440) | Surface soil microbial communities from Centralia Pennsylvania, which are recovering from an underground coalmine fire - Coalmine... | ecosystem: Environmental > Terrestrial > Soil > Unclassified ...
GGCGCCGTGCTGGTCTACCAGTTGACGCTCCTCTATCGGCACCAACTGGGCGCCGACCTGCGGGTCGGGCTCAAACCCTTTCTCAAGGCGGCCTGACGATTTATGACCGGGCCTCAACTAAGCGTCCTGCTCTAGAGGGCAAGCGATGCGTTTCGATACTCAGCGCGCCATTGAGGCGGTCTGGCGGATCGAGTCCGCCCGCCTCATCGCGGGATTGGCGCGGATGGTGCGCGATGTCGGATTGGCCGAGGAGCTGGCGCAAGACGCGCTCGTCGCCGCGCTGGAGCGGTGGCCCGAGTCCGGCGTGCCAGACAACCCCGGCGCCTGGCTCATGGCCGTCGCGAAGAACCGGGCGATTGACCGCCTGCGGCGCCGGCAGCGCCTGCAGCGCAAGCAAGAAGAGCTGGGGCGTGAGCTGCAGGTCCAGCAGGAGCTGGCGATGCCGGATCTCGACGACGCGACCGACGGAGACGTGGGCGACGATCTGCTGCGTTTGATCTTCACAGCCTGCCATCCGGTGCTCTCACGGAGGCGCGCGTGGCGCTCACCCTCCGCGTGCTCGGCGGGCTCACCACCGACGAAATCGCGCGGGCGTTTCTCGTCCCCGAGGCGACTATCGCCCAGCGCATCGTCCGGGCCAAGCGGACGCTCGCGGCAGCGCGCGTGCCGTTCGAGGTGCCGGGCGAGGCCGAGCGCGCCGCGCGGCTGGCCTCCGTGCTCCAGGTGATCTACCTGATCTTCAACGAGGGTTACGCGGCGACCGCGGGAGACGACTGGATGCGGCCGGCGCTCTGCGAGGAGGCGCTGCGGCTGGGCCGCATCCTGGCCGAGCTGATGCCCCAGGAGCCGGAAGTTCACGGGCTAGTCGCGCTGATGGAGCTGCAGGCGTCGCGCGCCCGCGCTCGGATCGGTCCGTCGGGCGAGCCAGTCCTGCTCCTCGACCAGGACCGCGGGCGCTGGGACCAGCTTCTCATCCGGCGCGGACTGGCCGCGCTGGCGCGAGCCGAGGCGCTCGGTGGCGCGCACGGCCCGTACGCGCTTCAAGCCGCGATCGCCGCCTGCCACGCGCGTGCCCACACCGCGGCCGAGACGGACTGGGCGCGCATCGCGGCGCTCTACGACGCGCTCGCCGCGCTCGCGCCATCCCCGGTCGTGGAGCTGAATCGCGCCGTCGCGGTCGCCATGGCCTTCGGTCCCGCCGCCGGCCTGGAGCTGGTGGACGCCCTGACCGCTGAACCGTCGCTGAAAGGTTACCACCTGCTGCCGAGCGTGCGCGGCGACCTGCTCGCCAGGCTGGGGCGCCCTGATGAGGCCCGAGTTGAGTTCGAAAAAGCGGCGGCCCTCACGCGGAACGCGCGCGAGCGGGCGCTTCTCCTCGCGCGCGCGGCAGCCTGCGCCGACGGCTGATCGCGGCCTGCCCTTCGCAACACCGCGGTGGCGACAGCACGGTCGCATCACCTGTCGCATTCACGCCGGCTCGTTCGTCGTATCAGTAGTAGGGAGGGACGTCGCCGCTGAGGCTAGTAGGAAGCGTCGCCTTGCGCCGACGTGGCCAGACCGCGGGCTGATCGCCGGAGACGGGTTCACGGAGAGACGCGGATCCCTAATCAGAGAGGAGAGACCATGAAGTACGCGCTGTGGATCGTGCAGGGGCTGCTCGCAGTAGTATTCCTGTTCGCCGGGATCACGAAGCTGGTCATGCCGTACGAGGAGATGGTGGCCCAGATGTCGCTGCCGCTGCCAGAGCTCTTCCTGCGGTTCATCGGTGTGGCCGAGGTGCTGGGCGCGCTCGGGCTGGTGCTCCCCGGGCTGCTGCGCATCCGGCCGGGCCTCACGCCGCTGGCCGCTGCCGGGCTGACCGTCATCATGATCGGGGCCACGATTACCACGCTCGCGACTGTCGATGCCGTGCTGGCTGTGATCCCGCTCGTCGTGGGCCTCTTCGCGGCGTTCGTCGCCTACGGCCGCTGGCGACTAGCGCCTCTGCGCGACCGATCGGGCAAGGTAGCCCTCCGGCCCGCCAGTTCAGCCCCCAGCGCCTGACGCGACGCGGCCTCGTCCGTGCGAGCGCCCCGGCGCCTTCGGTCCTCGGGGGCAGGGGCGCTCGCCGGTCGAGAGTCCGGCGCGGACGACATCCCAGCCACGGAGCGTGATCGGCTACTGTTTCGGCCACTGCCGCCTGGCTCATCGTCCCACGCTCCCCTCCCGCCCGCAGGCCCGGGCCGCTGGTCCGTCGCCACCCGCCGCGGCCGCTCGCCCGCATGCGCCACCGCGTCTGGCGCCGCCTCCGCCGCGCGGGCGGTGATCGAGCGGCCCCAGGCGGCGGCCAAGCGCTACGCCGGCCGGGATACGCAATACGCCCGCGGCGACACCGCGGCCCGGCGTCCGGCGACCTTCACCCGGTGTGCCACTCTGGCGGGCGCCCTCGCCGCTCGGCGGGCCGCCGCGCCGGTACCGCGGCTCGCGCCCACCCACATCCTGGCGCACTACCAGCCCGCCGCGTTGAAAACTGCAGCTTTCGTAGGAGCGCGCGACCGGGGACTTGACTCGGCGCGTGGACGCGCTATGCTACGAATAGGAGCCGTGCGGGGAGGAAAGATGGCGGACGGGACTGCGCTGTTGATCACACCCGAGCGGCTAGCTGACCCCACGGCGGTGGTCATGGGGCTGGCGCGCCGCGACCTTGCGGTCGTGTGGGCGCGCTCCGTGGACGAGGCGATCGAGCAGCTCCCCGCCGAGGTGCCGCAGGTGGTCCTGCTGGACCTGACCGTGGCGGGGGCGGCGGGCGAGCACGCTGGGCCGCTGTGCCAGCGCCTCCGCTTCCTCACCCAGGCGCCGATCATGCTGCTCGGCACGCCGCAGGACAAGCCGGGCATCTTGCGTGGGCTGGGCGCGGGCGCCGATGCTTTCCTGCTCAAGCCGGTCCCCGCCGATTTGCTGGTCGCGGCGCTCGCGGCGCTGCGACGGCGGCCGCTGCTGGGGGAGGACGAGGTGCCCCCGGTCGTGCGCCTGCGCGACCTGGAAGTCGACCGCGAGCGCTGCGAAGCACGGCTGCGCGGCGAGGTAGTGCCGCTCACGCCAACCGAGTTCCGGATCCTCGGCTGCCTGGCCCGCAACCTCGGCCGCGTCGTCTCCGCGCGCCAGCTCTTGCAGGAGGCGCAGGGCTATCCCTGCACCGAGCGCGAGGCGCAGCAGATCGTGAAGGTCCACATCCGGCACCTGCGCAGCAAGCTGACCGCCGAGCCGGATGAGCCGGGCTACATCGCGAACGTGCGTGGCTTCGGCTACGTCCTGGAGCGGCGCACCACCGCGCGGCCGGACGACCTCGTCGCCGCCCTCGCAGAGCCCCAGGACGACGAGGACGGCGCCGCGGGCTAGGCCTCGGCCGGCGCTCCCCCGCCCGCGAGCAGGTCGCCGGCGCCCGCCGCCATCAGGCGCGCGGCCAGCCCCATGCCGAGCAGCGCCGCCGCGGCCAGCGGCGCCGTCAGCGAGTCACGGATCACCTGGCTGCCGTCCGGCGCCGCCACCATCCCGTGTAGGTGCAGCTCCTCGCCGTGCGCCTCCGCGTGGGCGGCGATCGGCACCTTGCAGCCGCCGCCCAGCGCGGCCAGCAGCGCCCGCTCGGCCCGCACCGCCGCGTGCGAGGCGGCGTCGTCGAGCGGCGCGACGAGCGCCCGCGTGGCCGCGTCGGCGGCGCGGCACTGCACCGCCAGCGCGCCCTGCCCCACCGCCGGCAGACAGAGCGCCGTGGGCAGCGCCTCGGCGATGCGATCCGCGAGGCCCAGGCGGCGCAGCCCGGCCACGGCCAGCACCAGCGCGTCGAGGTCGTCCTGCTCCAGCTTGCGCAGCCGCGTGTCCAGGTTGCCGCGGATGTCCACGATCTGCAGGTCGGGCCGCGCGGCCCGGAGCTGCGCCGCGCGGCGCGGGCTGCCGGTCGCCACGCGCGCGCCCGGCGGCAGCGCCGCGAACGGCACGCCGCCGCGGCTCACCAGCGCGTCGCGGGCATCCTCGCGCGGCGGCACGGCGGCGATCTCCAGGCCGGGCGTCTCCACCGAGGGCAGGTCCTTCAGGCTGTGAACGGCCATATCCACGCGCCCGTCGAGCAGCGCCTCCTCGATGGCGCGGGCGAACACGCCCTGGCCGCTGAGGAGGTGGAGCGGTACTTCGGCGGCGCGGTCGCCGTGCGTGCTGATGGCGGTTAGCTCGACCGCGAGGCCCGGGTGCCGCGCCAGCAGGGCGTCGCGCACCAGCGCGGCCTGGCGCAGCGCGAGCTGGCTGCCGCGCGTGCCGAGGCGGAGCGACGCGGCCATCACGCGCCCCAGCAGGGCTGGCGGCGCGTCGAGGGGGTGCCGCGGCGGAGCGAGTTGGCCATTACTCGGGGAGGCCGAATAGGGCGCGCACGGCCGGCGCGTACTGGCGGCCGTCGTGGTCGGCCGAGCGCTCCTTCAGGCGCACCACGGGCTGGTGCAGCAGCTTGTTTACGATGGCCGAGGTGAGCGCGCTGATCGTCTCGCGGTCGCGCTCGGAGAGGTCGCCCAGCCGCGCCAGCGCCTTCGCCAGCTCGCCCTCGCGGATGCTCTCGGCGTGCTGGCGCAGCGCGGCGATCGTCGGCACGACCTCGCGCGCGTCCCACCACTGGAAGAAGCGCTCCGTCTCCTCCGCGACGATCCGCTCCACCTGCCGCACGTCGCCCGCCCGCCCGGCGACCTCGGCCTCGCACACCGTCTGCAGGTCGTCGAGGTTGTACAGGTGGACGTTCGGCAGGCCCGCCACGGCCGGGTCCACGTCGCGCGGCACGGCCACGTCGATGCAGTAGAGCGGCCGCTGCGGGCGCGCGACCATCGCGGCCTGCACGGCTGGCGCCTCGACCACGTAGCGCCGCGCGCCGGTCGAGCTGATGACCACGTCGGCGCGGCCGAGCGCCGGGGCGATCAGATCGAGCGGCAGCGCCTCGCCGTCCACGGCGCGCGCCACCGCCTGCGCGTGCTCGAACGTCCGGTTCATGACGATCAGGCTGCCCGCGCCGCTCGCCCGCAGGGTGCGCGCCGTCAGCCGTCCCGTCTCGCCCGCGCCCACCACGAGCGCCGTGCGCCCGTTCAGGTCGCCAAGCGTCTGGCGCGCCAGGCCGACCGCCGCCGCGCTGAGCGACACGGGGCTCTGGCAGATGCGCGTCTCGCGGTGCGCGCGTTTGCCCACCTCCAGCGCGTGGTGGAACAGCCGCGCCAGCACCGTGCCCGGGCTGCCGTGGCGGCTCGCGGCGGCGTAGGCGGTGCGCACCTGCCCGAGGATCTGCGTCTCGCCGAGCATCATCGAGTCGAGCCCCGCAGCCACGCGGAACAGGTGGCCGACCGCCTCTTCCTGGCTCAGCACGTAGGCGTGCGGCTCCAGGTCGCTCGGCCGCAGCCCGTGGTAGTCGGCCAGGTAGCGGAGCAGCGCGCGGCGGCCGGTGTCGTGGTGGCCGACGAGGCCGTAGAGCTCGACGCGGTTGCAGGTGGAGAGCACCACGCCGTGCGCCACGTGCTCGCGCAGGGCGGCCAGCGCGCGCCCCAGCGTCTCGGGCGGGAACACCACCCGCTCGAGGAGCGCCAGCGGCGCCGTCTTGTAGCTCAGGCCCAGGGCCATCACGAGCATTGTGCTCAGGCCTCCGTGTGAGTCTTGGGAATCACGAGCGGCTGGAGCACCAGCCCCGCGCGCAGTCGCGCGCGCGCGCCCGCGCGGTCGCCCGCGCGCAGCCGCGCCAGCACGTAGTCGTCCACCGCGCTCTGCCAGCGCTCCGGCGGCACGTCCACGCCCTCCGCGCGCAGCTCCGCGCGCACCTCGGCAAGCAGCGGCAGCAGCTCGGCGTACTCCGCGGGCAGCAGCCGCTCCAGGTCCTCGCGCACGCGCCGCGCGAGCGCCGGGCTGCGCCCGCCCGTCGAGATCGCGATCTGCAGGTCGCCGCGCCGGATCACCGCCGGCAGGATGAAGTCGCAGCGCTCCGGGTCGTCCGCCGCGTTCAGCCAGACGCCGCGCGCGCGTGCCTCGGCGGCCACGCGCGCGTTCACCTCGCGCTCGTCGGTGGCCGCGATCGCCAGGGCCGCGCCTTCCAGGTCGCCATGCGCGTACGCCCGCCGACGCGCCGCGATGCGCCCCTGCTGCAGCAGGGTCTCCAGCGCCGGCGCCAGCACGGGCGCCACGACCGTCACGCGCGCGCCGCACTCCAGCAGCCCCTCAACCTTGCGCGCCGCCACGCTGCCCCCGCCGATCACCACGCACGGCCGGTCGTGCAGGTCCAGGCACACGGGATAGTACGGCGTCATGGCGCCCCCCGCCTGGCAAGCGACATGCCATCGTCCCCACGCGCAGCCGCCACCTTGCCCCGCCGGCCGCTCGTCGCGCGCCGGGCCTGCTCCGCGCGGTTCTCCTCGTAGCTGCGCGTCAGCGCCAGCAGCACCGCGTCGAGCAGGTCCGTGACCGCCACGAGCGCCTCGCCGGCCGGCAGCGCCAGCCCCGGGCGCGCCCGCACGGTCGCGTTCACGCTCTCCAGGATCGGCGTGCGAAAGAACAGGAACGCGGCGAGCGCGTCGCTCGCGCCCAGGCCCAGCCGCGCCACCTCGCGGCCGTACTCGGCGCCGATGCGGCGGCCGTCGCGCAGCAGCCGAGCGCGCTCGCGCGCGCCGGGCGCGGCCAAGAGCCGCGCCACCTGCCCGAGCAAGCCCTCGCCGAGCGCGTGGACGCGCGTCCGCGCCGGGGCGTCGAAGCGATGGAACCAGGCTTGCCGCTGCGCCTCGCCGCGCACCATCTCGGCGTAGCGCGCCCGCAGCGCCTCGGCCAGCTCCGCCGCCACTACGTCCCAAGCGGCGTCCTGCCGCTCGGCTAGCAGGCGCCGCACCTCGGCCTCCGCGTAGCGCCGGTGCCCCCCCGGCGTGACGCCCGCCCGCACCTTGCCCGCGGCGGTCCACAGGCGCAGCGTGGCGGGGCTGACGCCGAGCAGCTCGGCCGCGCGGCGGATCGGCAGCCATGTCGTCTCGTCGGCGTGCGGCGCCGCCTCCCCGGGCGGCGTGCTCGCCGCGGACGCGGCCGAGGCGACGGCCGCGGCGCGTGGGGCAGCGCGGGAGCTTACGCTGGGCAAGGGATCAGCGCTCCTGGCAGGTTCATGGCCGAGCGAGGCGGGCTCGCGGAAACCTGCAAAAATCTATAGCCCGTGGACCTGCCCCAGGCTACCACGGCCCGCCGGTACTGTCAAGGAACGCCGACAGGCGCCAGGGGCGGAGCGCTAGTGCCGGTGCGGCCGCGAAGCAGCGCGCGCCCCGACTCGCCCGGGCGCCGGGAGAGGGCAGGTCGCTCAGGCGTGCTCGGCGGAGGCGGCGCGCGGCCGGCGCCTCAGAAGGCGCCGGGGCCGCCGCCGACGAACGTCGGCCAGCTTCGGCCGCAGGCGTCCACCGCCCGGAGCTGAATGGTCGTCGCTTGCCCGGGCGTCACCCGCCGCACGAAGAACACCGCCGTCTGCGTGCCCGGGCCGAGCGGCTGGGTGAACGGCGGCGCCTGCCCCACCGCGCTGCCGATGTCCACCACCCCGTTCGTGCTGCTCGCCTCGAACTCCAGCCGCGGCTGGCCGGTGCAGCCCGCGGTGGCGAGCGGGAAGCTCACCGTCACCCGCAGCCGCTGGTCGCCGTTGTTGACCGCCTGCACCAGCGGGTTGGGCGCGGGGGTAGGCGTCGCGGTCGCGGTCGCCGTGCGGGTCGGCGGGAGCCCCGTCGGCGTGGCCGTGGGGGTAAGCGTGCTCGTCGCCGTGCTCGTCGCCGTGGGCGCCACGACGGCGAAGGGGTTGCTGGTGGCCAGCCGCTGGAAGGTGTTGTTGCTGAACAGCCGCAGCTCGTAGCTGCCCGGGGCGAGCGTGCTCGGCAGCGGGAACGGCACGCTGCCGGCCGCCGTCCCATCGGTGTAGCGGAACGCCAGGTAGTTGCCGTCGGCCACCGGCACCAGCGCCGGGTACAGGCCCAGCCAGTCGCTCGGGCTGGGCGTCGGGACGTTGGCCCAGGCGGCGGTCACGGCCCCGCCCGCCGCCACCTCCGTCGGGCTCGCGCTCAGGCTCACCGGCGGCAGCGGCGTGGCCGTGGGCGTGGCCGTGCTGGTAGCCGTGGGCGTCGCGGTGCTCGTGGCCGTCGGGGTGAGCGTGGGCGTGCTCGTCACGGTGGGGGTGGCGGTCGGCGTGGGCGTGAGCGTGGGCGTGGGGGTCAGGGTGATGAAGCCCTCGAAGGCCCCGCTGTCGCAGGCCGCGCCCTGCGGCCGCGCCACCCCCCGCTGGTCGGTGTTCGGCGGCGGGCAGGCGTTGTGCGTCACCCAGTCGAGCGCCGGGCTGCCCGCGAGCAGCGGGATGGTCTGCGTGAACCCGCCGTAGTTGCCCAGCGTGCCCAGCAGCGGCGTGCTCGGCGCGACGACCTGGTCGTGGAGCCCGCTCGGGTCGTGGGCGAAGCACGTGCTGTCGTCGCTCACGTTGTCGCCCTGCGAGGTGACCGCGGAGTCGCAGTTGCCGCCGCGATTGCGCGCGACGATGCTCGCTTGCAGCGTCGGCATAAACGATTGAGGTTCGTTGTATAGGCCGCCGCCCGCGGCGGCCGAGTTGTCGCTCACGGTCGTGTTCGTCAGCGTCAGGGTGTCACTGTTGTAGATGCCGCCGCCCGAGCTAGCCGCAACATTGCTGCTCACCGTCGTGTTCGTCAGCGTCACGGGGCCTACGTCGTTGTAAATGCCGCCGCCCGAGCCGGCCGAGTTGCCGCTTACCGTCGTGTTCGTCAGCGTCAGAGGGCCCCCGGCGTAGATGCCGCCGCCCTGGTTGCCCGAAACGTTGCCGCTCACGGTCGTGTTCGTCAGCGTCAGGAGGGCATTGTTCGCAATACCGCCGCCACTCGTACCCGCGACGTTGCCGCTCACCGTCGTGTTCGTCAGGGTCACGACGGCGCCTCCGCTTATCCGAAGGCCCCCACCGTACTCTCCGCTGCCCACACGCCCGTGTTGGACCGCCACGCCGTCCACGTAGAGAGTCACCCCGGCGGTCGGCGCCACGTCCAGCACGCGGCTGGCATTGTTGCCGTCGAGGGCGACCGCGCCCCCGCTGGTGTTGGCGATCACCAGGATCAGCCCGTGAGGCGTGCCGTCCACGGTAAGCTGCCCCAGGGTGAGCAGGTAGGTCCCCGCGACCCCGAGGTTGATGGCGTGGGCGATCGTGTTCGGGCTCTGCGCCGCCAGGTCCCGCGCCGCCTTGATCGCCGCCCGCAGCGTGCAGGTCCCCGCCGCGGTGACGCACTGCCCGGTGAAGCCGGGCGCCTGGTCGAGGTCGTCCGTGCTGGTGACGGTGAACGTGGCGGCGTGCGCTGGCGGGGCGGCGGGCAGGCCGAGCGCCAGCGTCAGCAGGGCGCCGAGCGCGACGAGCAGGGCCTTTCGGTGCGCGAGCATGCAGCGTGTCCCCCAGGCGTGGCGGCGTGGCCCCGCTCGGGAGAGGCGAGGCCGGCGGCCGGTGGAGCCGCCAACGACGCGCGCCGTGGTGCAGTGGGCGCGGGAGCGCCACCGGCACTATGCCAGACAGCCGCCAGAGGGTCAAGGCGCCGCGGCCACGCGCAGGCGCGGGGGTACAGGGCGCATTTGAGCAGTTTGCGGCGAGTTGGGGGCGCCAGAGCCGGAGGCTTGGCGGCGCGGGAGCGGGCATTCGAGGCGACGCTCGGGTACTGGACGGCGGCCACGCCGGCGGGAGGGGACCGGAAATACCGCAAGGCCCTGGATGTCCAGGGCCTTGGGCGGCTCGATAGGTGCGCGCCGCTACGGGATGGTGACCGTCCCCGTCACGTTGCCGGCGCCCGTGCCGAAGCCGAACGGGAAGCCGCCGAAGCCGCCAAGCCCGCCGGACCCGCCGAATTGCAGGAAGGGGATCTGGCCAGCGATCTGCCCCAGCGTGACGTTATTGAAGCCCTGGCCCTGCGGCACCACGAAGGTGCTCAAGCCGTTGCCGAGCGTGAAGGTCAACTGGCCCTGTGCGTTTACGCCGCCGGTGCCGATCCCGAGACTGAGCAGTTGGGCGATGTTCGCGTTGGCGAGCGGCGCCAGGCCGGTCTGGCTGAGCGAGGCGAGCGGACCGAAGCCGCTCAGACTACCACCGGTCTGCGTGGTGCTGTTCTGCAGCGCCAATAGGTTCGTGAGCTGCAAGGTCGTGAACGGATCGAGGGGGGAGTTGGTGGCCCCGAAGAAGGCGGCCGTCTGCAGCGTCGGATAGGGGCCGAACGGACCATAGTACGGAGTATAGGAGCGCCAGCCACCAGGCCCCAGGTAATTGCTGCCCGCGCCGCCCATCAGCCACGGCATATACCACTGGGCCGGCCCCGTCGGCGCAAGCTGGTCGGCCGGCAGCAGCGAGCCGAAGCCGGTCGGCCCGCCGGCCACCCGGGCGGTGGGGCTGTCGGCCAGCCGGCTGCCCTGATCGGCCGCCGCCACGCCAGCCGTCGTGCCGGCGAGCAGCAACAGAGCCACAGACACTGCCATCGCGCGCGCTCTCATCGCGCTTCTCCTCCTAGCGGGCATCTCCCGCGCCAGGTCAAGTGGGCCTGGCGGCCCCGATCGTCGCGGGGCGCGGCATCTGCCAGCACCGCATCGCTCGCTACGTTAAACGTGCCGCGGCCCCAAAAGTTACAGCGAGGTGCGCTTGGGGGTGTCCCCCAAGCCCGCGTTCTCGCGCGCCTAGGGAGCGCCGGCGGCGAAGGCGGCGTAGGGGAAGTCGCTAGCGGCCATGGCGCGCTGGAGCTGGTCGGCGTGGATCAGCCGACCGTAGCCCGGCCCGTCGTCGATCGGGTCGTTGTAGAGGAAGAAGTCGCCCGCGATGCCCGTCAGGACGATGTAGTGATCGCCCCAGTACGGCACGTCCTCGCGGCCGGGAAGCTGCCGGTACATGACTTGCGGCACCACGGGGTGGCCGGCACGGAGCGCGGCCCGCACGTCGTCGAGGCTCCAGCGGTGCCGCTTGCCGTCGTCGCCCGTGAGGCCGAGCGTCCGCAGCCCGTACTTCTCGGTCGCGCCCGCGAGCGCCTCGATGAACGAGCCGCACTCAGTGCAGTTCGGGGTTCCCTGGAGCGCCATCACGTCGCGGCGCACGTCGGTCGGGGTGGTCAGGATGCCGTGCGCCTCGAGGACCATGGTCACGCTCGTCGGCCCGCAGTTCGCCGCCGCCCAGGGCGTGCCGTCGAGCTGCGACCGATACGGTACCTTCAGCCACACCTCCGGCGACCGTGCGAGCGCCGCGGCGGTCGCGGTGAAGCGCGCCACACGCTGCGGCTCCACGTCCGACGGCCCCAGATCGGCGACAGTCAGCCAGCCGACGAACGGCCCGTTGTCGCGGCCGTCGCCCAGGTACAGCGCGCGCACCCAGTCACTCGGGCCGTCGCGCAGGATCTCGACGTAGGCGCCGCGCGGCACGGTGGCGAGCGACCGCGTCCGCGGGTCGGCCTCGGCGTACATCAGGGTGGCCTGGCGCACCTTGGCGAACTGCGGCGGATCGGCGCCGAGCACGCTGTCCCGGTCGACCCAGGCTTCGCCGGGGCGGCGCCGCGCCCGGTCGCCGCCGTAGAACACTTTGTAGCGGCTGTCGGTGGCGCCCAGGATGCGGAAGTACGAGCCGGCGGGCACGGAGTTGTACGCGTCCGCGTCGGGGTCGGGCGAGGCGTAGAGCGTGACCGTGTCGGCATTCTGCGCCCAGAGGGGGAACGCCGGCGCGGCCGCGACCGGGGTAGGCGACACCGGGGGCCGGGTAGGCGTCGGCAGCGGCGGGCGGGTCGCGGTGGAAGTAACGGTTGGCGCCGGCAGCGCGGCCGAGACGCCTCCGCCGAGCATCAGCGGACGCTCGGCAGCCGCGGCGGGCGCGGGTCCCAGGTCGGGCAGGCGCGGCACGAGCGGCAGCCCGCCGACCGCCCACACCACCACCAGGTATACGCTCGTGAGCAGCAGCCACAGGCTGACGCTGCGCTGCCGGCGCAGCCGCAGGAAGCGCGTGATGGCGTAGAGCGCGATGCTCGATGCGCCGAGCCAGCCCACCACGCCCAGGGCCGTCGCCGCCACGTCCCAGCCCCAGCGGCTGGCCAGGGTCGCAGCGAGCTGCGCGACGGCAATCACCAGCGCGACGCTGGCGACGATGCCGAGCACGCCCAGCACTTGCCGCGCGAGCCAGATGGCGCTGGCCCGCAGGAATTGCGCCCAGAGGAGCGAGCGGTTGCTGGTCAAGGTATGCCCCGTGCCTTTCCCAGGCCACGCTCCGCGCGCCACGGAACGTGGCGCCAGCGGCCCGGGAATCGTCGCATTGTAGGCGCGCGGCAGCGGCAGTGTCAATCAATCGCGGGGCCGGCTCGGTGCGCCGGCGCGCTCGCTCTCGCGCAGCGCCGTGGGGCCGGCAGGCCCGGCTGCGCCGAATACCGTATAACCTAGAGCGGTGCCACTGATCCCAACGACGACAGCAATGCGGCCCGGCCGGTGCGGCCGCGCCGCGTGGAGGAGCGAAGCATGGCTACCCGCCCGAAGGCGACCAAGGACCTGAAAATCGCGCAGGGGAAGCAGCGCGACGCCTACTTCCAGCGCTTGCGCCGCCAGTCGCAGCCGCGCAAGGCCGCCGCGGCGCCGCGCACTGCCGGGCCGCCGGCTGCCGGATAGCCCCGGCCGGCAGGGTGGGCGCCCGAGATGGTGAAGTACTGTCCCCACTGCGCGACGCCGCTCGCCACGCGCGAGATGGAGGGCTACCCGCGGCCCGTGTGCCCGGCGTGCGGCTGGACGTACTACGAAGACCCCAAGGTCGCCGTCGCCGTGCTGGTCGGCCGCGACGGCAAGCTTCTGCTGAACCGCCGCGCCATCCAGCCGGGGCTAGGCAAGTGGTCGTTTCCCTCGGGGTACGTGAACCGGGGCGAGGTGCTGGAGGAGGCCGCGGCCCGTGAGGTCCAGGAGGAAACGGGCCTCGACGTGCAGATTCAGCGCCTGTTCGGCGTCTATAGCGAGCGGGGCAATGCCGTCGTCCTGATCGTCTACACGGCGGAATCCGCCAGCGGCGACGCGGTCGCTGGCGAGGAGGTCTCGGAGATCGGCTGGTTCGCGCCCGACGAGCTGCCGCCGCTCGCCTTCCCCCACGATCACGCCATCATCGCCCGCTGGAGCGCCGAACGCTGCTAGCCGGCGGTCCTCGGTGAGTCGCCGTAGCTGTGATCTCGCCCATTGCCCGCGCCGCTTGTGTGCGCGGTGAACTCGGTGTACCCTGGCCCCATCACGACAACGAGCGGTGCGGCCCCGGCTGCCCCGAGGCGGCCGGGCACTGTCGCGCGCTCCAGTGAGGGTAGAGGGATGAATAGTAGGGGGCTCGATCGGATCGCAACGCGTCTGGTCACGACGGAACCCAGGCCGCGACCGCGAGGCGGCCTGCTCGGTCTCGTGCTGACCGGCCTACTCGGCCTCTCGTTAACGCTCGGGGCGGGCCGCGCTGGCGCGGCCCAGGATGTGCCGACGCCGAGCGCCGGCCCTGACGCGGCCTCCGCGAACTGTCCGGCGACGACGGAAGCCGAAAATATCGCCCTGGCGCGCGCCTGGCATGAAGAGGTGATCAATCGCCGCAACCCGGCCGCCCTTCAGGACATCCTCGCTCCGCAGGTCGTGCATCACGCGGCCGGCGGCTACCCGAGCATCCTGACCGCGGATGGTGTCGCGGGGATGATGGACGACTTCCTTACGGCCTTCTCCAATCTCCGCTACAACTTCGACTTCTTCGTCGTTCAGGACGACCATGTAGTGGAGCGCTATACGGCGACCGGGACCCAGGATGGACCGTTTCAGGACTTCCCGCCGGGCCGCACGGCGACCTGGACGGGGATCAACATCTTTCGGATCGAGTGCGGGCGCATCGCCGAGGTCTGGTCGGAGGTCGACGCGCTGACCCGAAACCAGCAGCTCAGCGGCACGCCAACCGCTACCCCGGCGCGGTAACCGTCGGCCTGGCCACACGCCTACCGAGCAACCGCGCGCCGCGGCGCCCGGGGCGCGGGCCATTCCCGGGCTTCAGCCGACGCAACCGCTGGTCCCGGGCCGGCGCGCCCCGTGGCGCGACAGCCCGGACGGCGCCCCCGCGAACCGAGGGGCCGCGCGCTAGCTCGTGACCGCGGCGGGGGCCTGGCCGACGCCGACCGGGCGCAGGGCGGGCATCACCTCGCGGGCGAAGCGCTCCATGTTCTGCCGCGTCAGGTCGGCCGGCAAGCTGCCGAACTGCAGCAGCGTCACCAGCTTGCCGAAGCCGAGCCGCTGCTGGTAGTCGAGGAGCCGCTGGCGCACCGTCTCGGCGCTGCCGAAGACGATGAATCCCTTGTCCTGCATCTCCTCATAGGTGCGCTTACCAGCGTCGCGGCGCTTCAGCAGGTTCTCCGCGAAGCGCGCCATCGACTGCGGGCTGCTGTAGCCGGGCGGCATCAGCATCTGGATCGGCCGCTTGGTCAGCTCACGGAAGAGGTACAGGATGTGCCGCTCGGCCTCCTGCTGCGCCTGCGCGTCGGTCTCGCCGACGTACACGGGCACCATCCAGCCCAGGTGCTCGGGGCCGGCCTCCCAGCCGCGCCGCGCCGCGCGCTCGCGGTAGTCCTCGAACATGCGCTGCACGGCGGCCACCTCGTCGTACACGCGGATGAAGGGGAAGCGGGCCTCAGTGGCCCACTCGAGCGTCTCCACGCTGCCCGTGGAGGGCACGAACACGGGCGGGTGGGGCTTCTGGAGCGGCTTCGGCCAAGGGTTGACGTAGCGGAACTGGTAGTGCTTGCCGTGGTGGATGAACGGGCCGTCCTCGGTCCAGGCGCGCAGGATGAGCGCCACCGCCTCATCGAACCGCTCGCGGGAGAAGGCCGGGCTCTCGCTGAACGAGAAGTACTCGCAGCCCACGCCGCGCACGAAGCCGGCGATCACGCGGCCGCCCGAGATGACGTCGATCATCGCCACCTCTTCGGCCACCTTCAGTGGCTGGTCGTAGAGCGGCGCGGCGTTCCCCAGGATGGCGATGCGCACGCGCTTCGTCTGGCGCGCCAGAATCGAAGCCATGAGGTTGGGCGCGGGCATGAGCCCGTAGGCGGTCTGATGGTGCTCGTTCACGCACACGCCGTCGAAGCCCAGCTCCTCCGCGTAGATCATCTCATCCAGGTAGCGGTTGTACAGCTCGGTGCCCCGTCGCGGGTCGAACAGAGCGTTCGGGGGCGTGACCCAGGCGGAGTCGTAGCGATCGTAGAAGTCGGCCGGCAGGTATGGATACGGCATGAGGTGGAAGAAGTAGAACTCCATGCGCCCCTCCCTCGGGCTTCGCAGCCAGGTACCGGCATTATGGCACAGCGGCGCGGGCGCGCACCCGGCGCGCGGCCGGCTGGTACAATGGCGCGGCCCCCCGCCGACACTGGACCGAGGAGAGCGGCATGTACGCGGTAGGCGTCTCCGACCACATCATGATCGCGCACAGCCTGCGGGGCGCTGTGTTCGGCCCCGCGCAGCGCCTCCACGGCGCCACCTACGAGGTGCGGGTCGAGGTGCTGGCGCCCGCGCTCGACGCCGACGGCATCGTCGTGGACATCGGCCGCCTGCGCGACGCGCTCGCCCAGGCGCTGGCGCCGCTGGCCTACCGCAACCTGGACGAGCTGGCCGAGTTCGCCGGCCGCAACAGCACGACCGAGGTGCTGTGCGAGTACGTCCACCGCCGCCTGTGCGGCCTACTGGGTGCCCGCCCGGGCGCGGAGCTGGCCGTGACGCTCGTCGAGTCGCCCAACGCCTGGGCGCGCTACCAGGCGGCACTGGCCTGAGCGCATCCCCCGGCGCGCGAGGCCGTTCGCTGGCACGCAACCTGCACGCAAGGGGGCGCGGCCGCGCGGGCCGGGTCTGCCGGGCCGCGTAGGAGAACTGGCATCCCGCTGACGTGGTGTCCGGCCGCGGCCCGCCCAGGCCCGCGAGCGAGGCGCGCCCCGGCGACCAGCGGGAGACGCGACGATGTATGAGGAGAGGGTGCCATGGCAACCGAGCGCTGGGGCCCCATGAGCGACATGCTGAGCCTGCGCGACGCGATGGAGCGGCTGTTCCAGGAGAGCTTCGTGCGGGCGGGCCACGCCGTGGCCTCGGCCACCGGCGAGCCGATTCTGCTCGACGTGGCCGATATGAGCGACCACTACCTGATCCGCGCGTCGCTGCCGGGCGTGGCGCCCGACGACGTCAACGTGTCGGTGCAGGGCGAGACGCTCACGATTCGCGGCGAGCGCAAGGCAGCGGAGACGGAGGCGGGCGCTAACTGGCTCCTGCGCGAGCGGCGGGCCGGCCTCGTCGAGCGCACGATCACGCTGCCCGGCCCGGTCGACGTGGACGCCGCGCGGGCGAGCTGCGCGAATGGCGTGCTGACGCTGACGCTACCGAAGGCCGCGGAGGCGCGGCCCCGCAAGATCCGCGTGGGCGGGGCTGGCCAGAGCACGGCCGGCACGGGCAGCGCTGGCGGGGGCGCGGCGCCGACCACACCGCTCACCGGCGCCGTGCCGGCCGCCGCGCCCAATGCGGCGCCCGGCGGCACCGGAGCGCCGCCCATCCCCTACGACAAGGTG
>Ga0070741_10011236_pt1 | contig 16601 bp, 15 predicted proteins | sample Coa_R1_4_FD_66440 | JGI IMG/M metagenome (GOLD analysis project Ga0070741, IMG submission 66440) | Surface soil microbial communities from Centralia Pennsylvania, which are recovering from an underground coalmine fire - Coalmine... | ecosystem: Environmental > Terrestrial > Soil > Unclassified ...
GGCGGAACGCGTAGTTTAGCAAGCCCGATTCCTCGAACCCTCTGTGCAAGCCGCATTTTTCTCCGCGCGGACGTGAACCGCGCCCCCAGCCGCGCTAGGATGTCCGCACACCGGCTCGGCCTGCGACTCCATGGCGACGAAGAAGAAAAAGACCGCAACGAAGCCGATCAACCTCGCCCTGCAGGGCGGCGGCGCGCACGGCGCGTTCGCTTGGGGTGCGCTCGATGCGCTGCTCGAGGACGGCAGGCTCGAGATCGAGGCGGTCAGCGCCACGAGCGCCGGCGCGATGAACGCCGTGGTGCTCGCCGACGCGCTCGTGGAGGGCGACCGCGAGCATGCGCGCGAGCGACTGGTCGCGTTCTGGCGCGCCATCGCCGACGCCGGGCGCAGCTACAATCCCGTGCAGCCGCTGCGCGACTTCATGGGCGGCGCGCTGCCGCTCGAACATTCGCCGTTCTATTGGCTGTTCGACAGCATGGTGCGCGTGTTCTCGCCCTACCAGCTCAATCCGTTCAATTTCAATCCGCTGCGGCACGTGCTCGAGGAGCACGTCGACTTCGCGCGTCTGCGCCGCACGAACGGTATACATGTGCACTTGTGCGCAACGAACGTCGAAACCGGCAAGGTGCGCCTGTTCGAGCGCAAGGAACTCTCGGTCGACGCCGTGCTCGCTTCGGCCTGTCTGCCGTTCCTGTTCCAGACGATCGAAATCGACGGCGCGCACTACTGGGACGGCGGCTACATCGGCAATCCGGCAATTTTCCCGCTCATCTACCATTCGCAGAGCCGCGACGTCGTCATCGTGCACATCAACCCGATCGTGCGCCCGGGCGTGCCGAAGACCGCGCCCGAGATCATGAACCGGATCAACGAAATCAGCTTCAATTCCTCGCTGATGCGCGAGATGCGCGCAATCGCGTTCGTCACGCGCCTCATCGCCGGCGGCAAGATCGACGCGTCGGAGATGAAACAGATGCTGATCCATTCGATCCGCGACGACGCCGCCATGACCGCGCACTCGATCGCCTCGAAGCTGAATCCGGACTGGAAATTCCTGTGCGGTTTGCGCGACAGCGGCGCCGCGGTCACGAAGCGCTGGCTCGCGGCACACATCGACGACGTGGGCGAGCGCTCGACCGTCGATCTCGAAGCGGAATTCCTCTGACGATCCGTCGCCTTGCGCGCCGCGAATGGCTATCATGCGGCTTTGCGCGGCCGCGTCCGGCCGCCGGGAACCTGGAACAGCAATGCCTGCAGCGATCGAGTTCGCGGCGCTCGCGGAACATCGCGTCTACCTGTTGAAAATCGCGCGCCTGGAGCTGCGCGACGATCATCTCGCCGAGGACTGCGTCTCCGACACGCTCACCCAAGCGTACGAGCGCCGCGCCTCGTTCCGCGGCGACGCCTCGCTGCGCACCTGGCTCACCGCGATCCTCAAGAACCGCATCGTCGATCTGCTGCGCAAGCAATGGCGCGAGCAGCCGCTCGATCCCGCGCCGTCCGCCGACGTCGAATTCGATCCGCTGTTCGACGCGAGCGGCCATTGGTCGCAGGCGCCGTCGGAGACGCCCGATCCGGCGAGCCTCTGCGAACAAGATGCGTTCCTCGACGCGGTGAAGCGCTGCGTCGACCGGCTGCCCAAACGCATCGGCCAGGTCTTCGTGCTGCGCGAGGTGTTCGAGAGCGACACGAAAGACATCTGTAAGGACCTCGAGCTCACCGCGTCCAATGTCTGGGTGCAGCTTTATCGTGCGCGCGTAATGCTGCGCATGTGCCTGGAGCAGCGCGGCTTCGCGCCCGAGGGAAGGTCCGCATGAAACCGTTGCACATCAGCTGCCGCCAAGCATCCGTGCTGCTGTCGCAGCGCGAGGACGAGCCGCTCGGCTGGTTCGACCGCTGGCGGCTGCGTGCGCATCTGTCGATCTGCAGCTACTGCCGCAACGTCTCGCGCCAGTTCGCGAGCCTGCGCCTGGCGATGCGTCGCTGGCGCGATCGCGAGGAGTGACCTGGGTCGCCGCTGGAGAGCCAAGAAAGACAAGGCTTTCCGGCGCCGGCATTTTTGAATCGAGCCTGTGGGACTGCTGATGAATCCGACGACACTCTCTTTGCTTCTTTTGGCGACCTCAGCGATCGCCACCGAGCCGGTCGTGATCCGCGATCACGACGCACTCGCGCTCTCGCCGGCCGGTGATCGCACGCTCGATGTCGAGGCGCTCGATCCCGGCAATTTGCCCGAGGAAGCGCATGGCAGCGTCGTGCTGCGCGCTGCAGACGGCAAGCTGCTGACGCAGTACGACCCGTGCGCCGCGTGCAAGTACAGCGACACGGCGTGGTCGCCGCGCGGCGACGCCTTCGCCTTCGTCGGAGCCGATTTCAAGGCCGGCAAGACCACCGTCTTCATCGTCGAAAACGGCACGCTGCGCGAGGCGGCGCATCTCGACGGCGTCGCCAATACGCTGCGCTACGCCCCAGACGGCAAGCGCATCGCGCTGCTCGCCACGCCCGGCGCGCACAAGAAACGCGGGGCCGTCGAAGCCGGCGCGGCGCAGGTCGGCGAAATCGGTGCCGAGGAAGACGAGCAACGCATCGCGACGATTCCCTCGAGCGGCGGCGAACTGACGTTCATCTCGCCTGCGACCCTGTACGTGTACGAATTCGATTGGATGCCCGACGGCTCGGGTTTCGTCGCCACGGCCGCAACCGGCAACGGCGACAACAATTGGTGGGTCGCGAAGCTCGACTACATCGACGCCGCGGGCGCCGTGCGCACGATCGCGGCGCCGCCGATGCAAATGGACTTGCCGCGCGTCTCGCCCGACGGGAAGACGATCGCCTTCGTCGGCGGACTCATGAGCGACTGGGGCTCGATCGGCGGTGATATCTACACGGTGCCGTTCGCAGGCGGCACGCCGACGGATGCAACGCCCGGTTTCGTCGGTTCGTTCCGCGCGCTCGCCTGGCACGGCGCGAAGCTCGTGGCCGGTGCGATCGTCGACGACACGAATGCGATCGTCGACGTCGATCCGCAAACGCGCGTAACGCGCGCGCTGTGGTCGGCGCCGATGCGTGCCGAGGCGCAGGAATTCGACGGGTCGATCGTGTTCGACGCCGACCGCTCGATCGCCGCGAGCATCCTCAGCGATTTCACGCATGCGCCGGAGATCGCCGTCGGGCGCCTCGCGAAGCTCGAGCCGACGACGCACGACAATGCCGCGCTCGGTGCGCAGGTATCGGCCAGGAGCGTGCACTGGACGAACGACGCGTATCGCGCACAAGGGTGGCTCGTCGGGCCGAAGGAAGTCGATACTTCGCGCAAGCATCCGATGGTCGTGGTCGTCCATGGAGGCCCGAGCTCGGCCTACCAGCCGCACTACATCGCCGCCGGCGGCCAGCACGGCACCGGTTTCGATTTTGCCTACGACCTCGTCGAACGCGGCTATTTCCTGTTCTATCCGAATCCGCGCGGCAGCTACGGCCAGGGCGAAGCGTTCACGCGTGCGAACATCCGCGATTTCGGCCACGGCGATCTCGCCGACATCGTCGCCGGCATCGACGCCGTCGAGAAAATCGCACCGGTCGACGACGCGCGCGTCGGCGCTTTCGGACACTCCTACGGCGGCTGGATGACGATGTGGGCGAACACGCAGACGCGCCGCTTCAAGGCGATCGTCTCGGGCGCCGGCATCGCGAACTGGACGAGCTACTACGGCGAGAACGGCATCGACCAATGGATGATCCCGTTCTTCGGCGCCTCGGTCTACGACGAGCCGGCCGTCTACCGCGCGTCATCGCCGATCGAATTCATCAAACAGGCGAAAACGCCGACGTTGATCTATGTCGGCGAACGCGATGTGGAGTGTCCGGCGCCGCAATCGCTCGAATACTGGCACGCACTCAAGGCGCTCGGCACACCGACCGAGCTCATGATCTACGCCGGCGAGGGCCATCACTTCCGCGATCCGAAGCACCTCGAGGATTTGCGCGGGAGGATCATCGGCTGGTTCGAGAAGTATTTGGGCTAGCGCCGTTCCCGCCCTCGTTCCAGCTATTCCGCCTCGACGTCGTGGAACCGCGCCATGTCGATGTATGAATGCCGCGGGTGATCGCCGTCGAGAAAAATGTCGACGAACCGGCGCCCGAAGACGATGTGCTCGGCGGCATAGGTGTAGCGCGCAGTGATGTTGGCGGCGAAGACTTCGTCGGTGCCCGCGATCGTGACGGCGAGCCGCATATCGCCGTCTTTGAGCATCTGCGTGTCGACGCCGTAGAGCGGGCTCGTTTCGTCGATGCGGTGCATGATGAGCCAGCTCAATGCGAATAGCGGCGTGCGCGGACGCTGCAGGTTGAGGTCGAAGAAACGCGTGAGGCTGTGGCCGTCCTTGGTTTCGACGTCGCGTATCAACACGAGCGACGCCGAGGCTTCGAGGATGTAGCTGCTGCGCTGGTTCGCGACGCGCAGCATGAGCGTCGGCACGCCGTCGTAGGGCGTGATCACGGCGACCTTGCTGAACAGCAGGCGCGCCGTCGGTTTCGAGAAACGCGCGAAGACGAGGCTCGTGATGACGGCCATGCTGAGCAGGCCCGTGATGATCTCCGCGGTCGCGATGCAGTGGCCGTAGATCGTCGCGGGGCTCATGGCGCCATAACCGACCGTCGCGAGGGTCTCGACACTGAAGAAGAAATCGTCGGAGAAATCCTTGGCGTTCGCGATCGCGTGGTCGCCGGCAAAATAAAGGCAGGCGAACACGAGGTTGGCGCACAGGTAGACGACGATCGCGCCGCCGAAGAACTGCGGCCACGTCAGCGACATGATCGTGTGGAACGCATCCTGCCAGCTGAACCGCGAGACGCCGAGCTTGGTGACTTCGTAGGGGCCGAGATTGAGGGTGATGCCTTGCTTGCGTCGCGTGGGGCTGGTCATGGGCGGCTGCATCGGTGACGATGCGCCGATCATATCGGCCGGAGCGTCCGCAGCGAAAGCTGCCTCAGCTGCCCATGGCCATCTCGAGTTCGTCCAGCCGACGCGGCGCGACGAAGCGGAAAAGTATACCGAGGACGATGCCCGTCGCGGCGCCGCTCACGTGGGCCATGTAGTCGATGTGCGAATTCGGGTCGGGATGCGTGAGATCGTAGACGTTCCAGCCGATGTGCCAAGCGGCGATCAGCAGCACGGGCACGCGGAATACGCGAAAGAAGAGCAGGAACCAGAAAAAGCACCAGATCTTCGCCCGTGGCAGCATCGTCGTGAGGAGCGCCATCATGCCCATGGCGACGCCGGAGAGACCGATCGACGGCATGCCCTCGGTGCCCGCGACGGTGTAGTGGTAGGCGACGCTCGACACGACCGCCATGAGCAGGAAACTGCCGACGAATCCCGCGTAGCCGAGCGCGCATTCGACGCACGACGCGAAAATGAAAAAGAACACGAGGTTGCCGATCAGGTGGCTCCAGCTGCCGTGCGCGAACGTCGAGGTGATCATCGTCAGCACATTGAACCCGTCCGGACGATACGCGAGCCTGTCGGTGAGCTCCTTCGGCACGATCGAGGCGAATTCGTCGTAACCGTATTTGATCGCCGAGTGCTTGTAGGCGATGTCCTGCGTCTTGTCGACGTAGAAGTCGAGGCCGCGCACTTCGTGTGCGAGGCGCTCGATGGTCGCGTCGTGATCCTTGGTCTCGCGGATGCCCATGAGCACGTTCGCGCAGCCGCGTGGGATCTCCGCATCGTCGATCGCATCGAGGATCGCATGCAGGTTCGCATCGGTCTCGTGCGCGCAGTAGTCGGCGATGTCGCGGCCGAACGTGTGCGCCGATTTCACCTGCGACAGGAACGTGGCGAGGCAAACGACGCACACCAGCGCCGTGAAGAACGGGATGCGGTAGAGATTGACGTCGAGCCGGTACGGGAAGAACAGCATGCGCTTGTCCTCGTCGCTGCCTGCCGACTAAACGTCCGGCCGGGATCGAACCGAACTGCAAGCCTTGCAACTTTCCGCCAACCTCAGCGCGGCGCATCCTTGGGATCGATTTCGACGTGGCTGCCGAGATCCGAGGCCTTGCCGAGCAGCACGGCCTTGCCGAATTTGAGCGCCAGGCCGAGCGCGGATTCGTTGCCGTCCCAGCAGCGTGCGGCGGATGGTTCCACTTTGAGCAGCACGAGATTGGGGTCGTCGCGTCCTTCCGGAAAGAACACGGTCTGCGCCGCGCTCCAGAGAGCGTCGATGCGCGCGCGATCACGCACGATCTCGGCCGTGCCGGCGATGCTCACGAAACGCTTGTGCGCCGGATCCGCGTAGACGAGGTTCACGTGCGGATCGGTACCGATGTCGGCCAGCTTCGCGCTCTCGGCCGAAGTGAAGAACCAGAGCGCGCCGTGCGGATCGGCCTTGAGCGTCTGCAGCGGGCGGCCGACGAGGCTGCCGTCGGCCGCGCGCGTGACGAGTGTGGCGATCTCGATCTCGGCCAGCAGCGCGCTGAGCGCCGCCCAGTCGCGCGGCAGCCCGGATTCCGCGGCCACGCTACCGCCCCTCAGCGCTGCGCGAGCCAGTCGTGGATCGCGCTCGGCACTTCGCGCTGCGCGCGTCCCGACACGTAGATGCCGATGTGGCCGCCGCGGAAGGCGAGTTCCGTGTAGTCCTTCGTGCCGGCGAGCTCTTTGAGCGGACGCGACGCCGACGGCGGCACGAGATGATCCTGTTCGGCGAAAATATTGAGCACGGGCATGCGCACGTTCTTGAGGCTCACGTCCTTGTCGCCGATCTTCAAGCCGCCCGTCACGAGCTTGTTCGCCTGGTAGAAATCCTTGATGAATTGGCGGAACGCTTCGCCGGCCTGGTCGGGGCTGTCGAAGATCCATTTTTCCATGCGCAGGAAGTTCTCGAGCTCGGGCTTGTCGTCGAGGATGTCGACGAGGCCGACGTATTTCTGCTGGTTGAGCCGCACGGGCTTCAGCGTCAGGTAGCACCAGTTCATGAGATCGGCCGGCACGTTGCCGAGCGTGTCGACGAACAGGTCGACGTCCATGCCGCGCGTCCAGTGCGACAGCATGTTGTCCGGCGTGTGGAAATCGACCGGCGTCACCATCGTGATGAGATTGCGGATCTTCTCGGGGTAGATCGACGCGAAGCACAGGCTGAACGCACCGCCCTGGCAGATGCCGAGCAGGTTGATTTTTTCCACTTTGCAGCGTTTTGCCACGGCCTCGACGCAGCGCTTGATGTAGCCGTTGATGTAGTCGTCGAGCGTGAGGTAGCGATCCGAAAGATCGGGGTAGCCCCAATCGATGAGATAGACGTCCTCGCCGCGTGCGAGCAGGTTCTTGACGAGCGAGCGGTCGTCCTGCAGATCGACCATGTACGGCCGGTTGACGAGCGCGTAGCAGATGAGCAGCGGCGTCTTCGCCGTCGGTGCCTTGTCGCCTTTGAAGCGATAGAGCACGAGCTTGTCTTCGCGGTAGATTTCTTCCTTGGCCGTGGCGCCGTAGTCGACATCGTCGAGATTGCGCAGGTTCTTCAAGCCCGCGGCGAGCTTCTGGTTGAATTTCAGCGCTTCGTCGAGCGCGCGCTGCGGATCGATGCGGATCGGGTTCATGCCTTGCCTCCCTGCTTGCGCGGCGTGGCGCGGCGCATCGCTTGGATCGCATCATCGAACGAGAGCGCACCGCGGCGCGAGGCGGCTTTCGGACTCGCGACGGCGGCCGCCCGTCGCGGCGATTTCGCCGGCGCTTTCGCCGCCGGCTTGGCCGCTTCGGCACGCTCTGGCTTGGCTACTTCGGCACGTTCGGGTTTCGCCTGCTTCGCCGCGAGTGCGCGCTTGAGCTCCTCGACCTCCGCACGAAGCGCGGCGATCTCCGCCGCCGTTTCGGACGCGTGCGCGGCGCGGAATTCGCGGCGCAGGTCGTGCAAGCGTTTGTGCACGCTGTTGAGCTCCGTGCGCGTGGGCATGCCGAGATCGGTGCCGACGCGCTCGACTTCGGCCTGGATCTGCGCACGCACGCGCGTCTGCGCGTTGACGACGTCGCCGTATACTTTGCGGAAATCGTCGGTCAGCGCGATCTCGGCGTAGGCTTCCTCGGCCGCGTCGACCCAAAGATCGTAGAGCGCGCGCATCGAATCGATCTGCCGGCCGGGCTCGCCGCGCTCGGCGAGCTTGCCTTCGAAGATCTCGAAGCTGCGCCGGCTCGATTTGAGTATCAGCTCGTTGTAGCGCTTGAGCGCCTCTTGGTATTCGACGAAGGCCGCGAGCATGCGCTGGTAGTGCTCCTGATGCTCGCGCGCGTAGCCGAAGGCCGGCGCGTGCAGCCAGGACATGCCCTCCTCGCGCGCCTGCGCAAGGAACGGCGCGAAGCTTTCGGCAAGTTGCTCGAAACCCTTGGCGCCGTCGCCGCCGATGCCGCGCAGCATGGCCGCGAGCGGGTTGTCGAGCGCCGAGGCGTCGACGCCGGGCAGGTTGAAGCCCTGGCGCAAGGCCTCGCTCCAGGCCGCCACGGGGGCTGCGGCATCGCCCTTGCCGCTTGCGGCGGCGAGCATCGATTGCATGAGCGCCACATAACTCTTCGCACTCGCGAGCAGGCGATCGGCGGTCTCGCTCTGCTTGCCCGAATCGCCGAACAGGCGCGCCCACTGTTCGAGGCCCTCGTGCCACGGCGTCGAGGGCGGCGGCATTTGGCCGACGGTCTGGCGCGTCGCGTCGGACCACGCGCTCCAGTACTGCTTCTGCAGCGCCTGCCAATCCTGCATCCAATCCTGGGTGGATTTCTTTTCCATGAGTGCGTCTCCGCTGGCGCTCAAATGCTAACATGCGCTCATTGCAAGCGTCATCGAACGAGCATGGATACCGCCACTCCACTCCCAGAACTTCGCCTCGAAGATTTCCTGCCGCTCGTCGGCAGCCGCATCGGCGTCGAACTCGGCGAGCATCGCGCGGAGCTCGAAGTCAAGGAAGCCGCGCTGATCGGCAGTCCGTCGCCGCGCAAGGCGCCGTCGTTCCACGTAATCCTGCGTTCGCCGCCGACCTGGCGCGCGACGCAAGGCATGTTCCGCCTGCAGCATCCGACGCTTGGCGCGATCGAGGTCTTCACGGTGCCGGTCGGACCGGACGGCGTGGGGCTTTGCTACGAGATCGTCTTCAACTGAGCGGCGCTTCGCGCGGATCCCAGCCCAAGAAATCGTAGATGCCGCGGTGCTCGATGAGGCGAAAACCGAGCCGGGCGTAGAGCCGCTGCGCCGGATTTTCGGGTTCGACGTGCAGCGTGACCTTGGCTCCGGTCGCACGCGCTTCGTCCATGATCTCGCGCAACAACGCTTCGCCGAGGCCGCGGCCGCGACGCTCGGGCACGAGCGTCACTTCCATGAGCCGGATCTCGCCCGGCGAGCGATAGACGTAGATGCGCCCGATCGGTCGGCCGGCCTCCTCGATGACGAGGAAATCGGCGCCTTTGTAATTCTTGACGTAGTGGCAGTGCTGCAGATCGCACTGCTCGGCGAGGAACGCGAGCTTCCGCGCCTCGGGCCATTCGACGGGCGCCATTTCGCGCGCGCGCACTTCCGCGTAGAGGGCATGAAGAAACGGCCGGTCGCCGTCTTCGACCGGACGGAATCTGAGCCCGTCGCGACGCTGTCCGGCATCCGTACCGACGAAAGCGCGCGTCACAGCCGGATCAGGCGTACTGCCGGACCGCGAACAACGCGTAGGGAATCGCCAGTTCCGCGCCGCTCGCGAGCGAGACGAGCTTCATGCTCACGCCGCCCGACGAAACGCTGCGCAGCCCGAGGCTGCTCCACGCGGGCGGTCGCTGCGTCCCCGGCACGATCGTGAGCACGTAGAGACCCGGCTGCGCGGCGACCTCGGTCAGGCTCGACGTGTTGCTCGACTGCACCGTCAGCGGCAGCGGATTGGCCTTGGACGCGTTCCAGTTTATGGCGACGGGCGCCGAACGCTGCAAGAGTCCGTTGCGCGACCACGCCTGCCAGAAATAATGAACGGCATTGCCCGCATATTCGGCGACGAGTGCGAACGGCGACGGCGTGCCCGCACCGACGACGCGCAGCTCGAACATTCCGCGCGCGGAAGGCACCGACAGCGCATCCACGATGGCGGAATTCGACGATCGGCAATAACCCATGCTGACGATCGGCGCAATTTTCGATCCGACGGTGGCGGCAAGCACGCGCGCGCCCGGGAGCGCGGCCAAGCCGGCTCCCGCGACTGCGGCCTTGAGCACCTTCCGCCGGGAAGCGGACGTCGTGGCGTCGACGCCCGTAACACGGTCTGGACTGTTCATGAGTTCACCCCTGTACCCAGACCACTATACCGCAGCCCCCCGGCTGCGTCACGTTCTCGGCGGATAGACCCCCTGCAGCGCGATGCAGAAGTTCAAGGTCAGGTAGGGCATCAGATTGTTGTGCGGCTGATCCCCGCCTGCCGGCGCGATCGCATTAGCGTTGAACGCGACCAGGGGCGGCGTCGGCGAGCCCGGGAAAAACGGGGTCGAATTGACCGCGCGCGCGATCGAATTGCCGATCGGCGTGGTGCGGTTCGCGTTCGAGTTGATTCCCATCATGCTATGACTGTGCGACGGGATCTCGGATTCGAGCAGCGAGACCGTGTCGGAGCCGCCCGTTTCACCCAAGTCGTACAAAGACAGCCCCGGACCCTGGCCTGGGTGCATCGGCACGTTGCCTTGCATATTAGGCAGCGCGAAGTTCGACTTGCCATCGCCGCCATAGGTAGTGCCGAGCAGCGAAAACAATGCCGTGTTTTGCGAGAGCGGCAGAATCTGCCCGTCGCAGAAAGCCCAGCCCTTGGGAGCGAAATTGAATGGAAAGATTCGGATTTCGGCAACGAATGGATCCGACATTTGCTTCTCTCCTCAAGTTTGCGACGGAAAAATGCCGAACAGCGAAATGATGAAATCCACGCACAGGAACGGCTGCAGATTGTCGTGCGGTTGACTGCCGCCAGTGGCCGTTACGGCGAGGCCGGAGAGCGGCGAATTCGGTGTCTGCGAATCGTACAGCGTCGGGCCGCCGAGCGCCTGAGCAAGCAAGTTATTGCTCGGCGAAGTCTGATTCGCAGTGCCGGAAGTGGCCAAGAACGGATGCGAGTGAGCCGGAATCTGGCTGACCGTAAGCGTCACCGTCTCCACTCCGCCGGTCTGCGCCAGAGTGAAGCCGTTACCGAAGTGGATTGGCACCCTTCCGCGCAAGTCTGGCAGTGCGAACGTCGACTGCCCGTCGCCGCCGTAGGTCGTGCCGATCAGATTGAACAATGTTTCGTATTCGGAAATCGGAAGCAGCTGGCCGTCGCAAAACATCCAGCCGGCGGGTGCGAAATTCCCCGCAAACATGCGGATTTCGCCGACATAGGGCTGTGCCATGGGAATGGTCTCCGTCAGGTCTGGCTGGGGAAGATGCCCTGCAGCGCGATGCTGAAATTCAGCACCAGATAAGGCTGCATGTTCTCGTGCGCCTGGCTGCCTCCAACGTTCGCCAGGGTCGCGGGATTCATCGCGCCGAGATTGTTGTCGGGCGGCAGATAGGGCTGCTGGGCGGCGACGCCGTACAGGGCCGTCGCAGGCACTGGCTGGTTGCCCGTAGAACTCGTGCCCATTGCAGTATGTGTGTGCGTCGGGATTTCCGAGATCGAAAGCGTGTGCGCCTGTTCGCCGCCGCGCTCGCCGAGCGTGTGGCCGCTGCCCATGTGCATCGGGGCACGGCCTTGCAAATTCGGCAGGCCGAAATTCACGCGCCCATCGCCACCGTAAGTAGTGCCAAGCAGTGAGAACAGCCCCTGGTTCTGGTTGATCGGCAACAGCTGCCCATTGCATAAAGCCCAGCCTTTCGGCGGGAAACCAAAGCTCATGATGCGGATTTCACTCAGGAATGGCTCTGTCATGGCGTTCTCCGGAAAAACCCAGTTCGTCAATTCACCGTTGCCGGCGGCGTTGCCGTCAATGTGACGGTACCTTGCGTCGCGACCCAGCCGGCGGTCGGACCGGTGTTGCGGTTGACCAGCGCCGCATTGACCGACGCATCGCCGAACTTGTTGTACAGGGCAGCGGTTTCTGGGCCCGAAGCACCACTGACCGTCTCGAACCAGACCATCGAGTCGTTGCCTGCGCACGGACTCGAATCGCAAGCGCTCTGCGTCGGCACCTTGTTGTCGTGTATCTCGGCAAGCACGTTCGAGCCCGAATTGGCCTGCGCGTCCGAGGCGACATAGATCGCGTACTGATTGTTGAACGACGACCCGGTGTACTGCTGGTCGATGTCGTTGTTCGTAATTGTGATCTGCGCCGAGGTCTGACCCACACCGTTGTTGGAAGAACCGAGTTCCTCCACGTCGATACCGCGTGCATCGAAGCTGTCGGGTCCGGACGAGTTGTTGTCCAGGCCGCGAATCACGTTATTCGTGATAGTCAAGGTCGCCGACTGCTGACCCTGCATGAAGAAACGCATGCCCTCGCCGATATCGGAGCCCGAAACCGCGACTCCAGCTTGGCCGATGTGGTTGTTGTTGACGAAGGCCTTGAACGTGCCGGTACCCCCGGTCGAACCGTTGGCGAAGTTCACCGCCACGCTGTGGCTGAACATGATCGTCGCGTTGTTGGTGAAACGGTAGTAAACCGCCCCGCCATTGGCTGAACCGCCGCCACCTTCAAAACTCGCCGCGACGTCGTCACTCGTGAACGAGCAACTGTCGACGGTGATCGTACCGGTGCCCGGCGCGCCGACACCATTGCCCATGACCGTGCTGTCGTTCTGCTGGAACTGGATGCCCTTCGAGAAGTTGTTGTTGAACGTCGCACCGCTCACGAGCGCGGTTTGCAGCACGGCGCTGCCGTGAAGGTCGACCAGGAAACCACCGTTCTGCACGCTGCTGCTGTAGGAGCCGCCGGTCACCGTCAGCGAAGATATCACCGCGGTCGATGAGGGCGTCGTGGTCAGCTGCACGTTGAAGTTGTAGTTGCCAGTCGCCGTGTCGTTGACGAACGAAACGGCTCCGACCGTATCTGTCAACTTGACGCCATCCCGGTTGTTCGCGGCCGTACTGTTGTTGATCACCGAGCTGTTCTGCAGCGCGAACCCGTTGACGCCGCTGCCGAGGACGCCTTCCTGCGAATTGGCCGATACGTTCATCCAGGACAGTGACACGTTCTTGGTGCTGGTCAGATTGATGCCCACCGTGCCTTTCTGAATCGTGCCGCCGCTACCCGCGCTGCCCGTACCGGCTATCACGAGACCGCCACTCGTGCCCGTGTTGTTGAGCACGATACCGTTCGCCGGTCCACTCGCCGCCGTGCCGGCGCTCACGCTCTTGAACTCGAGATTGGCCGCGCCGATCGTCGTGTTCGCCACGTTGATCGCGGTGCCGGTCGTCGTGGTGATCGTGCTGTTCGTATTGCTGGTCGAGACCGTGCCACCGCCCGTCGCGGTGAACGCGTCGTTCGCGCCCGTCGACAGCGTGAGCTGACCCGAGAAGTTGATCGTCGAGCCGCTGTTGCCGGTCAGCGAGACTCCTTGCCCGGTTCCCGACACCGTACCGCTGAACGACACGGTTCCACCGGTCCGCCCGCTGACAGTGACCGGCGAACCGCTCGTCGAACTGATCGGCGCTGCGATCGTGACCGGACCCTGGCCGGCCGCACCCGTCAGCGACACGGCCGCCGCGCTGCTGCTGTGCGTGATCGAAGACGCGCTGTCCAGGTTGAACGTGTGCGTAGCCGCTTGGCTCGTCAACGCGATCGCATTGGCCGTGCCGCTGCTGCCGATCGCGAGGCTCTTGGCCGTGGTGGTTCCCGTAACGGCAGCACCGCCGCTGATTCCCGCACCCGCGGACGGATTGATAGCGAAGTACTCGATCAGGTTGTTTCCGCCCAGAACGAGCACGTTTCCGGCATTGTTGAGCACCGGCGTCGTCGATGCGGTGATGTTCGTGGGCGCAACGCTATCGGTCGCCAGCGTGATGCCCGCGTCGCTGATGGCCTGGTTGAGACTGACGAAATTGCCGACGATCTTCTGATTGTTGTTCAACGAGAACGTGGCACTGCCGTAGGTGCCGCTCTCGACGAAGACCAAGTCGATGGCCGGGCTCACGGACGCGGCCGCATCCGCCACCGCAAGCGTGCACGGCGAGGCCGGTATGCACGAGCCGCCGCCGCCGGTGCTCACGACCATGATGCGGTCGGTCACCGTTAGCGTAACGGTTCCGGTCGCGCTGCTGACGTCATTGGCGATGATGTACTTGAACGTATCGGTACCGTTGAAGTTCGCCTTCGGCGTGAACGTGTAGCTGCCGTCGGCGTTGAGTGCGACGGAGCCGCCCTGCGCCGTCGGCGTCGCCGAGCCCAACGTGCTTTGTTCCGAACCGGTGCTCGCGCCGTAGCTCTTGATGGCAATGACCGTGCCCGTATCGTTGCTCAGCACGCCGTTCGCGGGTACGGAAATCGCGACGTTGCCCGTCACGGCATGGCTGTCGGCGCCCGCGACGGCAGGATCTTCCATCGTGGTCGCCTGCTGCACCTGTGGCGCGGCGTTCCAATTGCTGTCGCCCGCTTGGTTCGCATCGATCACGCACGTGCCCGGCGTGTTGAAGTGCACCGTGTTTCCGCCCGTGATCGTGCAGCCGCCCGTGGAGCTCGCGTCGATCGAGAAGGTCACGGCCAGGCCGGACGGCGAGGCCGTCGCCGTCACGGTGTACGTGGTCGAAGTGGCGGAGAACGCAGCGAGCACACTCGTGAACGAGATGGTCTGGTCGCCCTTGGCGACGAGGAAGCTCTGCTGCACTTGCGGCGCCGGGTTGTACGCGGCGTTGCCGGGCTGGTTCGCGTCGATGACGCAGGTGCCCGCGCCGATAAACGACACCGTCGAACCCGAGATCGAGCACACCGACGTCGCCGTCGCATCGATCGTGAACGTGACCGCAAGTCCCGAGGTCGCCGTGGCCGCCACGGTGTAGGTCGGCCCCGCATTCTTCGCGTTCGCCGGCGCCGTCGAGGTGAACGATATCGTCTGATTGTTCTTGTTCACGATGAACGACTGCTGCACCTGCGGCGCCGCGTTGTAGTTCGCGTTGCCGGCCTGGTTCGCGTCGATGACGCAGGTGCCGCCGCCGATGAACGAGACGGTCGAACCCGAGATCGAACACACGGACGTCGCCGTCGCATCGATCGTGAACGTCACCGCCAAGCCCGAGGTGGCCGTGGCCGTGACCGTGTACGTCGGGCCCGCGACGAGAGCGTTGCTCGGCGCCGTCGAGGTGAAGCTGATGGTCTGATCGGCTTTCGCGACCGCGAACGACTGCTGCACTTGCGGCGCGGGGTTGTAATTCGCGTTGCCTGCCTGGTTCGCGTCGATGACGCAGGTGCCGACGCCGATGAACGACACGGTCGAGCCCGAGATCGAGCACACCGACGTCGCCGTCGCGTCGATCGTGAACGTCACCGCCAGACCTGAGGTCGCGGTTGCCGTCACGGTGTAGGTCGCACCGCCGAACGTCGCGCCGGACGGCGCCGTCGAGGTGAAGCTGATCGTCTGGCTGCCTTTCGCCACCGCAAACGACTGCTGCGCCTGCGGGGCGGGATTGTAGTTCGCGTTGCCGGCCTGATTGGCATCGATCACGCAGGTACCCGCGCCGATGAACGACACGGCCGAGCCCGAGATCGAGCACACCGAGGTGGCCGTCGCGTCGATCGTGAACGTCACGGCCAGGCCCGAGGTCGCCGTCGCCGTCACCGTGTACGTCGGGCCGCCGACCGAGGCGCCCACGGGCGCGGTCGAGGTGAAGCTGATCGTCTGGCTGCCCTTGCCGACCGCGAACGACTGCTGCACTTGCGGGGCGGCGTTGTAGTTCGCATTGCCGGCCTGGTTCGCATCGATGACGCAGGTGCCCGCGCCGATGAACGACACGGTCGAGCCCGCGATCGAGCACACCGACGTCGCCGTCGCATCGATCGTGAACGTCACGGGCAAGCCGGACGGCGATGCCGTCGCCGTCACGGTGTAGGTCGGCCCGCCGACCGTCGCGCCGACCGGCGCGGTCGAGGTGAAGCTGATCGTCTGGTTGTTCTTGCTCACCGCGAACGACTGCTGCACCTGCGGCGCGGCGTTGTAGTTCGCATTGCCCGCCTGGTTCGCGTCGATCACGCAGGTGCCGGCGCCGATGAACGACACCGTCGAGCCCGAGATCGAGCACACCGAGGTGGCCGTCGCGTCGATCGTGAACGCCACGGCCAGGCCCGAGGTCGCTGTCGCCGTCACGGTATACGTCGGTCCGCCGACCACCGCGCCGGCCGGGGCGGTCGAGGTGAAGCTGATCGTCTGATTGCCTTTGCCCACCGCAAACGACTGCTGCGCTTGCGGGGCGGCGTTGTAGTTCGCATTGCCGGCCTGGTTCGCGTCGATCACGCAGGTGCCCGCACCGATGAACGACACGGTCGAGCCCGAGATCGAGCACACCGAGGTCGCCGTCGCGTCGATCGTGAGCGTCACGGGCAAGCCGGACGGCGATGCCGTCGCCGTCGCGGTGTACGTTGCACCACCGACCGTCGCGCCGACCGGCGCCGTCGAGGTGAAGCTGATCGTCTGGCTGCCCTTCGCCAC
>Ga0070741_10011237_pt1 | contig 16600 bp, 15 predicted proteins | sample Coa_R1_4_FD_66440 | JGI IMG/M metagenome (GOLD analysis project Ga0070741, IMG submission 66440) | Surface soil microbial communities from Centralia Pennsylvania, which are recovering from an underground coalmine fire - Coalmine... | ecosystem: Environmental > Terrestrial > Soil > Unclassified ...
GCGCGCACCGAAATGTTCATGCCGATATAGCCGGTCAGGCCGGAGAGGAAGGCGCCGATGGCGAAACCTCCAGCCGTCGGCCAATCAATGGCGAGTCCCAGGGCAATGAGCAGGACGATGCCGACGATGAAGATGGTCGAGTACTGGCGATTGAGATAGGCCTTCGCGCCGGCCTGTATCGCGGCCGCGATCTCCTGCATGCGCGGGTTGCCTGGGGGCAGGCGCAGGATCGAGCTCATCGAGAACACGCCGTAGAGGACGGCGAGCACGCCGGCAGCAATCGCCACCCACAGCCACGAAGCGGCATCCATCTTCAGTTCTCCCCAAGGATCAATGAGTTGTAATCCCAAAAAGGTCGCGCACTATATCACGCCAGGCCCTGCCGGCAGCCGCCCGCAGCGGCGTGGGATCGGTTGCGATCAAACCGGGAATTCGGTCTTGAGCTTGCGCCGGACAGTGACGCCCTTGATGCGGACATAAGCCGGCAAACCATCCTTGTACGGAGGGTAGGCTTCACCCCCGGCGAGCGGTTCGAGATAGCGACGACAGGCAGCGGTGATGCCGAAGCCGTCGGAGGCGATGTAGTCCGGCGGCAGCTTCTTCTCCTTGTTCGCCACCTGCTCCAGTGGAATGTGTCCGATGACCCACTTGTAGGGTTTGGCGCGCTTGCGCACGATCGTGGGCATCACGGCGTTGATACCCTTCACCGCCAGGTCCACGGCCGCCTTGCCCACCGCGTACGCCTGATCGACATCGACCTTGGAGGCGATGTGGCGTGCTGAACGCTGCAGGTAATCGGCAACCGCCCAGTGATACTTGTAGCCATGAGCCTCGCGGACCATGTTCGCAACGAGCGGCCCGACCCCACCGAGCTGCGTGTGACCGAATGCGTCCCGGGTGCCCGCATCAGCCAGAAACTTGCCATCGGCGTAGGCGGCGCCTTCGGAGACGACAACGACACAATATCCGTAGTCGCCCACGCACTGCTTCACTCGCGAAAGGAATCGCTCGCGATCGAAGGCAACTTCGGGAAACAGGATCAGATGCGGGGGCTCGGCCGGGGAGTGGCCTGCAAGCCCGGCTGCCGCCGCGATCCAGCCCGCGTGGCGGCCCATGACCTCCAGAACGAACACCTTGGTGGAGGTTCGGGCCATGGAGGCGACATCAAGGCCCGCCTCGCGGGTAGAGATCGCGACATATTTCGCCACCGAGCCGAACCCCGGGCAGCAATCGGTGTGCGGCAGATCGTTGTCCACCGTCTTGGGAATCCCCACACAGGTGATCGGAAAGCCCATGGCCGCGCCGATCTGCGAGACCTTGAGCGCGGTGTCCATCGAGTCGTTGCCGCCGTTGTAGAAGAAATAGCCGATGTCGTGCGCCCGGAAGACCTCGATCAACCGTTCGTACTCGGCGCGGTTCTGCTCCAACCCCTTCAGTTTGAAACGGGCCGATCCGAAAGCCCCCGCCGGGGTGTACTTCAGCCCGCGCAGCGTCGCGGGGTTTTCCCGGTACACATCGATCATGTCCTCGGTGAGTGCGCCGATGATTCCATGGCGGCCCGCATAGAGCCGGCCAATGTGCCGGGAATGCCTGCGGGCAGCGTCGATGACGCCACAGGCCGATGCGTTGATCACGGCGGAAACCCCGCCTGACTGGGCGTAGAAAGCGTTCTTCTTCAACGGTTTCGTCATGATGTTGGCGCAGGGGTGAGCGGGGGGCGCAAGGATAGCGCAGTGAGGCGAACTCCGGTAACGTGGCGAGCGTTTCACGGATACAGGACCTCGACGTACAGCACATCATGCGCATCGTTCTGTTGGGCGCGCCCGGTTCGGGCAAGGGGACGCAATCGCAGCGTCTGGTCAAACTTCACTCCATCCCGCAGATCTCCACCGGCGATCTTCTGCGCGCGGCTGTCGTCAAGGGCAGCCCTCTCGGCCTGAAGGCGAAGAAGGCAATGGATGCCGGCGCACTCGTGGACGATCAGATCGTGCTCGGCATGATCCGCGAGCGGCTTGCCGAGGCGGATGTGCGCAATGGCTTCGTCCTGGATGGCTTTCCGCGCAATCTGGCCCAGGCACAGGCGCTCGAGCAGCTGCTCGGCGAGCTCGCACAGCCGCTGGATGCCGTCATCCAGATGGAGGTGGAGTATGCGGAGCTCATGCGGCGCATCTCCGGACGGCGCACATGCGCCGATTGCGGGCGCGTGTTCAATGTAGCGGAGCCAGCTTCCAGCCCGGGCTGCGGGGAAGCCTGTCCGAAGACCGGCGCCCCGCACCAACTCTTTCAGCGGCCGGACGACAATGAGCAAACCGTGGCCGAGCGCCTCCGGGTCTACGAGGACAAGACGCGTCCGCTCGTAGAGTTTTATCGCGCGAAGGGAATCCTGCGGACAATCGATGCGCAGGGCCAGGTCGATGCCGTGACGCAGAGGCTGGAGCAGGTTCTACGCGATTCCGCCTCGGCCGCACTGCCGAAGAGCAGAGGCGCGAGCCAGCCGCGGCGGGGCTGATCAGTCCGTTCGCGGCGCCTCGCCGCGCAGTGCCGTCTCCTCGGGGCGCACGGAGGTGTCGAAAGGCTGGCTCGTCGGCCCCGGCTCTGTACCGACAATCCGGGGCGCCACGCGCGGCAGAACCACCGTGAACCGCGATCCCTGATTGCATCCGGCACTGCTGGCGCTGACCGTACCGCCGTGCAGCTCGACCAGCCGTTTCGCCAGGGCGAGGCCGAGTCCGAGTCCCGGATAGCCTTGCGCATTGGCCGTATCCGCGCGCCAGAATCGATCGAAGACAAAGGGGAGTTGCTCGCTGGGGATACCCGTCCCGGTGTCCGTGACGGAGACTTCGCAATGAGCACCGTCGGATTTGACGCTGACGAGCGCCAGGCCATCGCGGGCGGTGAACTTGATGGCATTGCTCAGAAGGTGCCAGATGACCTGCTGCAAGCGATGCGGGTCGCCGAACACCTGGCACTCGGGGGTCGCGAATTCCTTACGCAGCTGAACTCCCTTGCCCTTGGCCATGGGCGAAAGCATGTCCAGCGCCGCCTCGACGATCTCGCAGATGTCGGTCTCCTCGGGATCGACGCGGATCTTGCCGCTCGTGATCGCGCTCAAGTCCAGAAGATCGTCCACGAGGTGCGCAAGCTGGCGCGCGTTACGCGCTATGGTCTCGCCGCCCGAACGGGTCTCGGCGGCATCCAGCCGTCCGAGCTCCATCAGCCGTGACCAGCCGATGATCGAATTCAGGGGCGCTCGCAGCTCCTGGCCGAGCGCCTCGAGGAACTCGTCCTTCAGCCGTCCCAGCCGTTCGGATTCGGTGCGCGCCTCCCTCTCGAGCTGGAGCATTGCGCGCAGCTCCGTGATCGACTCATTCATGGCCTGTCAGCACCGCAGTGGTCTCGAGTTTGGCCGCCTCATGTTCGACCCACTTTATAATCCATTCGTTCATAGTGCGGCCAGCATCCGTTCCCCCAGGACACGGCGCCGCCAGCCACGCAGCAGGGTGAGATCGCGTCGCCCGTCTGCGAGCAGCTCCAGGTCGCGCCGGGTGGCCAACACTTCCGGGCTGATGCCGAGCTCAGCCGCGATGCTCTGATTGAGCAGTGCGAGTTTCCTGATGAGTGCGCTCTTGAGCGGATCGGGCCGCATCCGCGTGTTGATCGGCGGGGCCGGATCCGGCACTTGCGCATCGCGGATGCATTCGAGCAGCTCCGAGCCACAGTGCCTCAGGACGGCGGCGGGGAACTCCGGAAGTGCGGCCAGCGCAGCGGCCGAGCGCGGCACCTGCATCACGATGTCGCGCAAGCGTGCGTCTTCCAGGATCCAGCCGCGCGGGCGATTGCGCTCGATGGCTCGCCGCTCGCGCCAGGCGGCCAGCCGCTGCGCCAGGCGCTCGCGCGCCGGATCGAGCGAGCGCAGCCCTTTCACGCGCTGCCACGCCTGCTCCGGCTCGGCAGTGATATGTCGACTGTCGGTCAATGCCTGCATTTCCTCCTCGAGCCAGGCAAGGCGGCCGCTACGCTCGAGCTTTTCCACTAACTGTGCCTGCAACGGCAGGAGATAGCGCACATCATCCAGAGCGTACTCGATCTGCTCCGCCGATAAAGGGCGCCGCGACCAGTCGGTCCGGGTGTGCGCCTTTGCAAGCTCCCGGCCCAGCAGACGGCGTACGAGCTCTGCATATCCGACCTGGGCCGGCAGTCCAATGAGCGCCGCAGCGGTCTGCGTGTCGAACAGCGGCTGCACGAGTCCAGCGATCGGAAACAGTACCTCGACATCCTGTCGTGAGGCGTGCATGACCTTGGTGGTGTGCGCGGCGACGAGCATCGGTGCGAGCGGCGCAAGATCGGTGACCGCCAGCGGATCGACGCAGGTCGCATCGTCGGGTGAGGACAATTGCAACAGGCAAAGCTCGGCCCGGTACGTGCGCTCTCTGAGGAATTCTGTGTCCAGCCCCACACTCGTGGCGGCCCGCAGTCGGCCGACGAGCTCGATCAGCGCTGCGGATGTCGTGATGAGGGGCTGCAACTGTTTCGGGGATGATCTGTACAATCGGGCGATGCCCATTATGCGAGTCGGACGTCCGTATCGAAAGCCATGAAGGACCTGATCCGACTGTTCGCGCAGATCGCGCTGCTGCGCCGCGGGCCTCAGGACGTGCCCGCATCGCCGCTGTTGCTGGCATTGACGATCGCGGGTTATTTCCTCGTCAATCTTCTCGTGAGCTGGGTATTGCCGCCATTTCAGGGACCGTGGCTGGCGCATCTCGGTGTGGATGTCGGCTTCATGTTCGTCTGGTATGCACTCCTGATGCGACTCGTTCGCCGGCCGGAGCGCTTCCTGCAGACCACCACCGCCGTGTACGGCTACCAGGCGGTTCTCGCGCCCTTGTTGGTCGCGTCGGAGTCGCTGACGCGCCGCTTCGCGCAGGATGCGTTCTGGCAGCTGCCCGTGACCCTGATGAGCCTCGCTCTGCTGGTCTGGATCATCGCCGCGAACAGCCATATCGTGAAGGCGGCACTCGAATGGTCGATGCCGCCCAGCGTCGCGCTCGTCATCCTGCAGACCTTGGCGGGCTATCTGCTGCTGGTCGCCCTGTTTCCCATTCCACCCTGACAGCGTCATCGCAACTGGAGCGATCAGGTCCATGCACGTCCACATACTCGGCATTTGCGGCACCTTCATGGGCGGCGTAGCCGCGATCGCGCGCGCGGCGGGTCACCGCGTGACGGGCTCTGACCGCAATGTCTATCCGCCGATGAGCACGCAGCTCGAGGCGCTGGGTATCGAAGTGACGGAGGGCTTCGAGGCCTCGCAGCTCGAGCCGGCCCCCGATGTCATCGTGGTCGGAAACGTGATGACCCGGGGCCAACCGGTCATCGAAGCGCTGCTCGAGCGCCGCATTCCGTACATGTCCGGACCCGAATGGCTCGCTCGCGAGGTGCTCAGGGACCGGTGGGTGCTGGCCGTGGCCGGAACTCACGGGAAGACGACGACCTCCTCGTTGGTGGCGTGGATCCTCGAGGATGCGGGACTTGCGCCCGGGTTTCTCATAGGGGGCGTACCCGCCAACTTCGGTTGCAGCGCCCGTCTGGGCGAGGCGCCGTTCTTCGTCATCGAAGCCGATGAATACGACACGGCCTTCTTCGACAAGCGCGCCAAGTTCGTTCACTACCACGCCCGCACGGTGGTGCTCAACAACCTCGAATACGATCACGCTGACATTTATCCTGATGTTGAGTCGATTCAGAGGCAGTTCCACCATCTCGTGCGCATCGTCCCCGGCAGCGGCCTCATTGTCTGGAATGCCGCCGACGCGCGACTGCAGCAAACCCTGGAGATGGGCAGCTGGACGCCGCTCGAGGGGTTCGCGCGCTCGGGTGCGCAGGACGTGCGCGCCACGTGGACCGCGCGCCCCGCAGAGGGGGCAGAAGACTATTCGCGCTTCGATGTATTCGAGGGCGGACGGTTGCAGGGTACGGTGGAGTGGTCGCTGATCGGTGCCCACAACATGGAAAACGCGCTCGCCGCCCTCGCGGCGGCCCGGCATGCGGGCATCGCAGTGCAGCAATCAATCGCCTCGCTGCGCTCGTTCAAGGGGATCGCACGGCGCATGCAGCTGCGCGGCGAGATCAACGGAGTCCGTGTGTACGATGACTTCGCACATCACCCGACGGCGATCGCCACGACCGTGGACGGATTGCGGCGGCGCGTCGGCAAGGCCCGGATCATCGCGGTGTTGGAACCCCGCTCCAACACGATGCGCATGGGCGTTCACCAGCAGACCCTCGCTCCCTCGCTGGAAAGGGCGGATGAAGTCTGGCTGTATACGGGCGCGGATCTGGGCTGGGATGCTTCCAGCGTCATTGCCGAGCTGGGCTCGCGTGCCCACACCGGCAAGGAAGTCGACACTCTGGCGCGAGAACTGGCCCGCTCCGTCCGCCCAGGGGATCACGTGTTGATCATGAGCAACGGAGGCTTCGGCGGCCTGCACGGCAAGCTCCTCGCCGAGCTGACGCATATGCGCTAGGGCCTGTTCACACTTGCCTGGCTGCCGCACAGGGTGCGAAAGTCGCGCCTTTCGCACCCGGCATCGGAGCTCATGTCTGAAAAATCGCTGCAGCGATTTTTCCCATGGACTAGGCTGCGTTGGACGGGAGGCGGCTACGACAGGTGCCTCTCCCGGATAGCCGCCGGCGATGTCCCGCACCACACAATCCGGACCCTCCGCTGCCACCTCTGCAGGCGGAACACCGCTGTTTCCACTCAACACCGTGTTGTTTCCCGGAGGTCCCCTGCCGCTGCGGATCTTCGAGACGCGCTATCTGGACATGGTGAGTCATTGCATCCGCAGACGGCGGCCGTTCGGGGTGCTTCTGCTTCGTGAGGGATCGGAGGTGGGCGCAGGCGGGGCCGGGCAGACGAGCGAGCTCGGAACGATGGCGCGCATCATGGACTTCGACTCGCTGCCCGACGGGCTTCTGGGTATCACCTGCCGCGGCCAGCGCAAGTTCAGCGTCCTGCGTCGCTGGCAGCAGCCTGATGGATTGCATCTGGGGGACATCGAGTTCTGCGCGCCCGAGGAGCGCATCGAGCTGCCCGGCGAGTTTCAGCATCTCGGCGAGTTGCTGCGCAGAGTTCTGCCCGAGCTGGGCGACCTCTACGCCGAGGTGCCGAAGCACTTCAACGATGCCTCCTGGGTGGGTTGTCGGTTGGCTGAGATCCTGCCGTTGAGTCTGACGGAGAAGCAGTACTGTCTCGAGCTGCAGGATCCCCTCGCGCGCCTGGCGAGGTTGAGTCCCTTGATCCGGCGGGCGGAAGAATGAGCCGGGGTGCCGCTGCCACTGCGTGGCGCCGGTAGAAGCTCAGCAGCGCAAATCCCAGCACCACCGTCCACCCCAGCACGAGCCAGCCCACGAACCCATCGAATTGGCTGAGCAGAAAGCTCAGTGGCTGCCCCCTGACAGGTCGCGTCAGCTCGTGCGCCACCAGCATGACCCAGACCCAACCGGCATGCAGCCCGATGCACGCGGCGATGTTGCCTGTGACCGCCCGGATGCAGGCGAGCACCACGCCAACGGCGAACAGGCACAGAAAAGCATCGGCAATCTGCAGCGGATCTGCAAACAGGTGCAGCGTGCCATCCAACAGCGCGAGCCCGCTGGCGGCGCTCACCTGTTGCGCGGGAATGTGAAAGCTGGCGAAAAAGTGTGTGGCCGAGTAGACGATGGAAGTCAGGATGATGGCGGCCGGCGCGCCGGACTCGCGCTCGATTCCGGTGAACATTGCGCCGCGCAGGAACGTCTCCTCGATGAGACCGACCGCAAGGCCGCTCAACAGTCGGGCTCCGATCAGGCTGGCGAGGCGAGCGCCGCTGATCCCTTGCGCCTCACTCCAGTTGAGCAGGCCCAGCCCCGTCATGATTGCCACGATGAGCAGCATGGTGACGGCGCCGATGGCCAGTGCGCGCAGCAGCTCGCGCACAAACAGGCGGCGCGGGAGCCCATATCCCAGGCTGCATCGGTCGCCGAGCTTCGCCCGGCGCGCGATCAGGACGAACCCGACCAGCAGGGCCAGCATGCCGATCCGCTCTCCGATGCGATGGAACGGAAAATCGAAGTGCGGATGCAGCAGCAGCCAGGCGGGGTAGGAAAACACTGCCATCGCCGCGAGCGCGAGCAGCATCAGGCCCAGGAAGAGCGCGAACGCGCGCACTCAGCAGCCTCCATTTGCAGACCCGCCGCAGCGCGTGCGCGTAAATCTGCGTAAACACGCAGTCTTTCGCGCTGGCCCGCGGTGACGTTCCACTCGGACAATTGCGCGCTCAGTCATCACGGAGGGATGGGTCATGCAGGAACAACGTGCACGCAAGATACTTCAGGCGCTCGTTCAGGGGCTGGACCCCGTGACGGGCGAGGAGCTTCCCAGTGGAACCCTCCTGCAGCAGGCGGACGTGCTGCGCGCACTGCTGGTAGGCGTTGCGGCCTTGGATCAGGTTGCGGCTCGTGCGCAGAGGCGCTCGCAGCTTCCTGAGAATGTTGGACGCGCCTGGACCCCCGAGGAGGAGCAGAGCCTGATCGTCGCATTCGAATCCGGAGAGGCGCTGGCGGAGGTGGCAGCGCGTCATCACCGCACGCTCCGCGCAATCGAGGCGCGACTGGAGCGGCTCGGTCTGCTGGCCGCCGAGCAGCGCATCACGAATAACAGTTTCACGGGCTCTCCAACAGTGCGCGCCACCGATCCACGACCGCCGTGAGGCGAAAGCGCGGGTCGGGCCCCGTGCCGGGCCGCGCACCGTTGCGCCAGGCGCGGATTTTCTCGACGTAGGCGTCGAACAGTCCGAGCCGATCTGCGATCTGTGCCGGAGAGCGGCGCAAGCCCGGTGACCAGCCCGAGAACGCTTTCTCATAGGCGCGCAGCGCGAAAGTCACGGGCAGGATCTGCTGCGGGTCGGCAATGATCTCCGCCGCCGCGCCACAGTCATGTGTCAGGACCGGCGTGCCGAGGGCCATCGACTCGGCGAACACCAGTCCGAAGGTCTCCGGCAGCACGAAGTTAGGAAAAAAGGTGCACAGCGCCGTGCGCACCTCCAGGTGAATGCGCTGCTGCGGCTGCGGACCGAGATATTCAACGCCTGCAATCGGCGCGGAGCGGCGGATCTTGTAACCGGGATTGCCGACCTGCAGCCGCAGGTCCGGCATGCGGCGGTGCAGAGCCCGAAAGGCATCCAGTGCCAGGGCCAGACCCTTGTTGGGTGAGGAGAAGAAAACCAGCTTGCGGTCGTCGATCGATGAGCCATCCGGAGCGAGTTCATCCTCCACAGGGTTGTAGATCGTTCTCGCGCTGACCACGTCCGCCACGCGGATGTGACGCAGGGTCGCCTCGACACCCGCGCGCTGCGTATCCGAGACGCAGACGACGCGGACACCCAGCTCGCGAAGCTCGGGAGCGGTCGAGGCCAGCCTGCGTCCGCGCTTCGAGCCGGGGTTGAGCTGATCGTGCACCCACAGGTACATCCGCGCATGCGGATAGAGCCTTCGCACCTGCGAGAATGCGCGCGAGTCGCGATTGACAATGACGTGCTCGATTCCTGCGATCCGGCCCGGCGGGAGGTATGACTCGAAGGCTTCCGTGCGGTTGTGCTGCATCACAAACGCGCCAAGCGCGTCCGCCACGCGAGTTACACTGGCTTCGGTCCCGCCCGTCGCTTGTTCCCGTAACGTACGTGTGTCATACGGACGCTGGCACGAGGGATCGAAGAACAACACGGAGCTCATTCGCGCTATTGTATTAGATTGGAAAAAGCCGCCGACAGGCCTCCCCACGAAATCGAGCTAGCCTCGTGCAACGGGTTTGCAGATTGCGCCAAGATGCTCGCTTTCGTGGGACCCCGGGGCGCTTTTTCTGATCATCGAGGTGCGCTTGGAAACGTCCGGTCGCGGCCGCCTGTCCGCTTGCATCATCACCTACAACGAGGCCGACAGGATCGAGGCCTGCCTGCGGTCGGTCGCCTTCTGCGACGAGATCCTGGTCGTGGATGCGCATTCGACGGACGCCACCCGCGAGATCGCGGTGTCGCTCGGTGCGCGAGTCATCGAGCGGGATTGGCCCGGCTATCGCTCGCAGAAGCAGTTCGCCGTGGACAGCGCCACCTCGGACTGGGTGTTGTGCCTGGATGCCGACGAGCGGGTCAGTGCGGGCTTGCGTGCGGAGGTCGAGAGCCTGCGCGAGGCGGGCTTCGCGGGCTATGCGGGCTGGTCGGTGCCGCGCATCACGGACTACTTCGGACGCTTCCTGCGCCATGGCAATGCCTTTCCGGATCGACTGGTGCGGCTGTTCGACCGGCGCCGGGGCGGCTGGGTCGGTTACGAGATCCACGAGAACACGCAGGTGTCCGGACGCACCGGCCGCCTGCGAGGGTACCTGGAACATTACTCGTATCGCAGTCTGAGCGATCACCAGGAACGGATGCGCCGTTACGCGGACCTCATGGCGCGGGCGCTCCACGAGCGCGGCAAGCGCGGCAGCCTGCTGAAGGTGCTCGTGAACCCGCAGTGGCGCTTCCTGCGCGGTTACTTCCTCAGGCTGGGCTTTCTGGACGGTTGGCGCGGGCTGGTGTTTGCGCTGATCGAAGCGAACTACGTGCGCCGCAAGTATCTGCAGCTCTACATGCTCAGCCGTGGGCTGCCGGCGTAGGCCCTCGGGCCCTGTTCAGTTGACCGCTTCGGGCTTGTAGCCGTCGTGTTGCACGAGCTCGAGCAGGCCCCCCTGTCCGACCAGATGCAGAGCACCGACGACGACGAGATAGTCGCTGTCCGCGTGCAACATCTTCTCGATCTGCGGTAGCCAGTGCCGGTTGCGATCGGTGACCAGCGCGCGATAGAGCGCCGGAAAGCTCTTGTACTCATCGCTCAGCAGGGTCCCGAGCTTCGCCGAGTCTCCCCGCCGCCATGCATCGACCACCGAATCGGTCTCGCTGCCGACGTCCTGCATCTCGCCGATGACCATGTCCAGAAAGCGAGCCTGATCGGAATACGACATGCCCTGCAGCACGCCGAGCTGCTCATCGAGTGTCTCGAGCCCCTCGATCGGCTTGCCATCGGCTTGCGCGCGGTGCTCGAGCTGCTGCTCGACGCCCTGCTGCGGATCAAACCCGAGCTGTACGTACTTCAGCTCGAGGAGCTGCAGCGCCACGACCCAGGGCTCGAGCCGATCGAGTACCTCCGTCGGCACATTCAGGCGCTCGGCTTCCGCGCTCATGCGCTTGTAGCGCTCATCGCCGATCACCTCACGCAAGTCGGTGCCTTCCTTGAGCGTCCCGTGCTCCATCATCCAGCCTGCCGCCTCCATCGGATCGACCTTGTCCAGGGCGAGCTCCATCACGAGCGACTTCGAGCTGGAGTAGGCGCGATTGAACGCAGGGGGAAGGGCAGCATCGCCCGCCTTCAACAGGTGGACGGATCCGGCGAGATAAACGGTATTGTGGTCGCCGTGGATCGCCCAGACGGGGCTCCCGGCGTGTGCGCTCAGGCTGCCGAGCAGGCCGAGCGCGAAGAGCCAGCGGCGCGTTTTTCGACCCACATGACCTCCGTCAACACAGAGCCGTCTGCGCGCAGCTCGAGCGTGCGATAAGCGGGCGGCCGCCTGTCCAGAGCGAAGTCATCCGCGTGCGGCAGAAATTGTGCGCACGTCGAAGGCGTCCCGAGCAGCCGGACGTCCTTGCGCAATCCGTCGTACGCCTGATGGACATGGCCCCACAAAACGGCACGCACGTTGCGATGCCGGTCGAGGGTGGCGAGAAATTCCGTGGCATTCTCCAGCCCGACCTGATCGAGCCAGCGGCTGGACATCGGCACCGGATGATGATGCAGACACACGAGGCAATGGCGGCCCTGTGCCGACTGCAATGCCGTCTCGAGCTGCCGCAGCGACTGCGGACTCAATCGGCCGCTCGCCGATCCCGGAACGCTGCTATCGAGCTGTACGATTCGCCAGTGGCTGAAGTCCACGACTGCGTCCAGGACGAAAGGCTCGCCGGCGAGCTCGCGGCGCATCGCCTGAGGCTCGTCGTGATTGCCGGGAATGCACAGCACCGGCAGACCCAGCGAGCCGAGCACGCGCCGCAGATGGGCGTAGCCACCCGGATCATCCTGAACGATGTCGCCAGTCACCAACACTGCGTTCGGCGGCCAGCGCGTCGAGGATTGCGCATCGGCAAGCGCGGCCTTGAGCGCAGGGAGCGTCGCAATGCCGCGCAGCATCTCCAGCTCGTTGCCGTAGAGATGCGGATCGGTGAACTGGATGAGGCGCAATACGCTCATGATGAGATCGCCGGCTCGGAATCCTTGATTGAATGACTGCCGCAGTGCTCTGGCGGTTCCGGAGAAAGGGGCCGGCCATGCCACGAAAGCGTAACAGAGTGCCCCCGGGATGATGCAGTGAACTGGGTCAAAGGCAGCCGCGTTCTGCACCTGAACTTGACGCCGCGCACTGTTTTCGCAGCGAATATTGTGAAGCGGAACGCGCCTGTCCAGCGGCCGCAGGCCGCGTAGTGGCTCCTGCTGCGCAGACGCTCCGAGGGCGTTTCGGGGGGTCGCCGCTACAGGATCACCCACGGAAGGTGTGGCGTGACACGCACGCTGTGGCACACTCGTTGTTTTCACCGCATGTTTTTCCGACGATCGAGCTCATGACGACACGACGCGAACTCGCAAATTGCATTCGTGCCCTCGCCATGGACGCCGTGCAACGCGCCAATGCGGGCCATCCCGGCGCGCCCATGGGAATGGCCGATATCGCCCAGGTGCTCTGGGGGGACTTCCTCAAGCACAATCCCGGCAATCCGCTCTGGGTGGACCGCGACCGCTTCATCCTCTCGAACGGGCACGCGTCGATGCTGCTGTACGCGCTGCTGTATCTGACCGGCTATCCGCTCGGTCTCGAGGAGATCAAGAATTTCCGCCAGCTCGGCTCGCGCTGCGCAGGACACCCGGAGCACGAGCCCGCCATCGGTATCGAGACCACCACCGGTCCCCTCGGACAAGGGCTCGCCAACGCCGTCGGCCTGGCGCTCGCACAGAAGCTGCTGGCCGCGCACTTCAACAAGCCCGGATTCAACATCGTCGATCATTACACGTATGTGTTTGCGGGCGACGGTTGCCTGATGGAGGGCATCTCGCACGAGGCCTGCTCGCTGGCCGGCACGCTGCAGCTCGGCAAGCTGATCGTGTTCTACGATGACAACGGCATCTCGATCGACGGCAAGGTCCAGGGCTGGTTCACCGATGACACGCCGAAGCGCTTCGAGGCCTATGGCTGGCATGTGGAGCCGGAGGTGGACGGTTACGATCCGCAAGCCATCGCGGCGGCGATCCGCTCGTCTCAGGCGCAAACCTCGCGCCCCTCGTTGATCTGTTGCAAGACGATCATTGGCTTCGGCGCCCCGCACAAGCAGGGCACGAAGGCGGTACACGGTGAGGCGCTCGGCGCGGATGAAGTGGCCGCTGCCCGCAAGGAGCTCAACTGGCCCTACGAGCCCTTCGTGATTCCGGATGAGCTGCGTGCGCAGTGGGACCAGCGGCGCAAGGGCGCCTCGGAAGAGGCCGCCTGGCGCGACCTGTTCATGCGCTATCGCGATGCGCATCCGCAGCTGGCCCGTGAGTTCGAGCGCCGCGTGGCCGGTGAGCTGCCGCGGAACTGGCGCGAGACCGCGGCCCAGGCGCTGGCCGCTGCCACTCGCCAGAGTTCCGCGCAGGCCACGCGCCAGTCCTCTCAGGCCGTGCTGGATGTCATCGGGCCCGCGCTGCCGGAGATCTTCGGCGGCTCGGCCGATCTGACCGGCTCCAACAACACCCTGTTCAAGGGCGCGCACTCGTTGACCCGCGAGGACCCCGCCGGCAATTATCTCCACTGGGGCGTGCGTGAATTCGGCATGACGGCTGCGATGAGCGGCATGGCCTTGCATGGCGGACTGCTGCCCTACGGCGGAACCTTCCTGGTGTTCTCCGACTATGCGCGCAATGCCGTGCGCCTCGAATGCCTGATGCACGTGCACGTCATCCTGGTCTACAGCCACGATTCGATCGGGCTGGGGGAGGACGGGCCCACGCACCAACCCATCGAACACCTGACGAGCCTGCGCGCAATGCCCCACATGACACTGTGGCGGCCATGCGATGCGGCCGAGACCGCCGTCGCGTGGATCTCGGCAGTGGAGCACCGCGGTCCCACGGCGCTCGTCTTGACCCGGCAAGGCCTGCCTCAGCAGCAGCGCACGCCGGGGCAGCTCGAGCAGATCAGACGGGGTGGCTACGTCCTGATCGACTGCGACGGAGTCCCCGAGGCGCTGGTCATCGCGACCGGCTCCGAGGTAGGCATTGCCGCTCAGGCCGTCAATGCGCTGAAAGCCGCGGGCCGGCGCGTGCGCCTGGTGTCGATGCCATGCAATGAGGTCTTTGACGCCCAGGATGAGGCCTACCGGGAAAGTGTTCTGCCCAAGGCCGTCAGGGCGCGCCTGGCGGTGGAGGCCGGGGCGACGCTCGGCTGGTGGAAATATGTCGGCACCGAGGGCCGGGTGCTGGGCATCGACCGGTATGGCGCCTCGGGCAAGGCTTCGGATCTGTTTCCCCACTTCGGCTTCACAGCCGATAATGTAGAGAGTCAGCTGCGCGGCCTGCTCGGGGCGCGCTGACAACCGACACACATCAGCAGAGGACGAGGAATGGCAATCAAGGTGGGCATCAACGGCTACGGCCGCATCGGGCGAAATATCCTGCGCGCGCTCTTCGAGTCCAAGCGCACGTCCGAGGTGCAGATCGTGGCGCTCAACGATCTGGGCGATGCCAAGACCAACGCGCACCTGACCCGCTACGACACGGCCCATGGGCCCTTCCCGGGTGAGGTAGCGGTGGATGGCGATTCGATGGTGGTCAACGGCCAGCGCATCCGCGTCCTCGCCGAGCGCGACCCCGCCAAGCTGCCCTGGGGCTCACTCGAGGTCGAGTTCGTACTCGAGTGCACCGGCCTTTTCACGAGCAAGACCAAAGCGTCCGCCCATCTCAAGGGCGGCGCCAAGAAGGTGGTGATCTCCGCTCCGGGCGGTGAGGACGTCGATGCGACGATCGTCTACGGCGTGAATCACAAGGTGCTGAAACGCGAGCACACCGTGATTTCGAACGCCTCCTGCACGACCAACTGCCTGGCTCCGCTCGCCAAGGTGCTGCATGAGAAGGTCGGCATCACCGCCGGGATCATGACGACCATCCATTCGTACACCAACGATCAGGTGCTCACGGATGTGTATCACTCGGATCTGCGCCGGGCCCGCTCGGCAACCATGTCGCAGATTCCGACCAAGACCGGGGCCGCCGCGGCCGTCGGGCTCGTGCTGCCGGAGCTCAAGGGCAAGCTGGATGGCTTCGCCGTGCGTGTGCCGACCATCAATGTGTCACTCGTGGACCTGACATTCACAGCCCGGAAAGCCACCTCCGTGGAGGAGGTGAACAGTGCGATGAAGGAGGCGGCCGCCGCGGCGGCATGGAAAGGCATTCTCGCCTACAACGACGCGCCGCTGGTCTCGGTGGACTTCAATCACAACCCACACTCCTCGATCTTCGATGCGACCCTCACCAAGGTGATCGACGGCAATCTGGTGAAGGCGTGCGCCTGGTATGACAACGAGTGGGGTTTCTCCAACCGGATGATCGATACGACGGTCGCCTGGTCAAAGGTGTCATGAAGGTCCTGCGTCTGACGGACCTGGACCTGCGCGAGAAACGCGTCCTCATCCGCGAAGACCTCAACGTTCCGGTGCAGAACGGAACCGTGAGCAGCGACGCCCGCATCCGGGCCTCGGTGCCGACCCTGCGTCGGGCTCTGGAGCAGCGCGCGAAGGTCTTCATCCTCTCGCATCTGGGTCGGCCGGAGGAAGGCAAGTACGATGAAGCCTTATCGCTGCAGCCGGTCGCCGCGAGGCTCTCCGAGCTGCTCGGCAAGGCGGTTCCCCTGCGCCGCGACTGGCTGGACGGCGTCGACTGTCAGCCGGGCGATGCCGTGCTGTGCGAGAACGTCCGCTTCAACAAGGGAGAGAAGAAGGACGACGAAAAACTCGCACGCAAAATGGCGGCCCTCTGTGATGTATTCGTGATGGACGCCTTCGGCACCGCTCACCGCGCTGAAGCGAGCACGCACGGTGTCGCACGTTTCGCCCCGGTTGCCTGCGCCGGCCCGCTGCTCGTCGGCGAGCTCGAGGCTCTGGAAACCGCTCTGCACAAACCGGCGCGGCCCCTGGTCGCAATCGTGGGTGGCTCCAAGGTCTCAACCAAGCTGACGGTGCTCGAGTCGCTGCTGGAGAAGGTGGACAAGCTGATCGTCGGCGGCGGCATCGCCAACACGTTCCTGGCCGCGCAGGGTCTGCCTGTCGGCAAGTCGCTTCACGAGGCGGAGATGCTCGATGTCGCACGGCGCCTGATGAGCAAGGCCAGGGAGCGCGGCACGGAGATTCCCATGCCCACCGATGTGGTCGTGGCCAAGGAGTTCGCCGCCACGGCGCACGCTGACGTGCGCGGCATCAACGAAGTGAGGCCTGATGAGATGATCCTGGAC
>Ga0070741_10011238_pt1 | contig 16600 bp, 26 predicted proteins | sample Coa_R1_4_FD_66440 | JGI IMG/M metagenome (GOLD analysis project Ga0070741, IMG submission 66440) | Surface soil microbial communities from Centralia Pennsylvania, which are recovering from an underground coalmine fire - Coalmine... | ecosystem: Environmental > Terrestrial > Soil > Unclassified ...
TGGTGAGCTTGTCGTAGTCGAGGATCTGGCCCTCGCGGGTGTTCTCGACCTTGTAGGAGACCTTGCGCACCGGCGAATAGAGGCTGTCGACCGGGATCAGGCCGATCGGCGCGTCTTCGGGACGGTTGCGCTCGGCAGCGACGTAGCCCTTGCCCGAGGAGACCGTGAACTCCATGCGGATTTCAGCGCCCTCGTCCAGCGTGCAGATCTGAAGCTCGGGGTTGAGAACGGTGATGTCGCCGACCGTCTGGATGTCACCGGCGGTGACGACGCCCGGGCCGCTCTTCTTCACGACCATGCGCTTGGGGCCCTCGCCCTGCATCTTGATCGAGATGTCCTTGATGTTCAGCACGATGTCGGTGACGTCCTCGCGGACGCCCGCGATCGAGGAGAACTCGTGCAGCACGCCGTCGATGTGCACCGACTGCACCGCCGCGCCCTGAAGCGAGGAGAGCAGGATGCGGCGCAGCGCATTGCCGAGCGTCTGGCCGAAGCCGCGCTCGAGCGGTTCAGCGACCAGCGTCGCAAACCGGGTCGCATCATGGCCCGGAGTTACCTGGAGCTTGTTCGGCCGGATCAGTTCTTGCCAATTTTTCTGGATCGTCACTGTTTTCACCCATGGGCCAGTCGACCGGGGGACAAAGTCACTGGCGTTGGAGACCTCGCGGAACAGCCCGCGGCTTTAAAATCTTCTCAAAAACCTCAAGACGCCGGCGGAAACGCCGCCGGCTTAATCAAGGCATCAAACCCGCCGGCGCTTGCGCGGACGGCAACCATTGTGCGGGATCGTCGTCACGTCGCGGATCGAGGTGACGGTGAAGCCCGCCGCTTGCAGCGCGCGAAGCGCCGATTCGCGGCCCGAACCGGGGCCGGCAACTTCCACTTCAAGCGTGCGCATGCCGTGTTCCTGCGCCTTCTTCGAGACGTCTTCGGCAGCGACCTGCGCGGCATAGGGCGTCGACTTGCGCGAACCCTTGAACCCCATCGTGCCCGCCGACGACCAGGCAATGGTGTTGCCCTGCGCATCGGTGATGGTGATGGTGGTGTTGTTGAACGACGAATTCACGTGTGCGACGCCCGAGGCGATGTTCTTGCGCTCACGGCGGCGTACGCGGGTGGCATCCTTGCCCATCTAAGTACCTTTCTCTCGAGATCAACGCCGCCGTAATGCCAGCGGCTACACCTTTAGGGCGAACAGTGAGTGGCGAATGGCGAATAGAAAACTATTCGCTACTCCCAATTCGCTATTCGCTTCCTTACTTCTTCTTGCCGGCGATCGACTTGGCCGGACCCTTGCGCGTACGCGCATTGGTGTGCGTGCGCTGACCACGCACCGGCAGACCGCGGCGATGGCGCAGGCCGCGATAGCAGCCGAGGTCCATCAGACGCTTGATGTTCATGCCGACTTCACGACGAAGATCGCCTTCGACCATGTAGTCGCGGTCGATGACTTCGCGGATTTGCAGCACTTCCTGGTCGGTCAATTGGTTGACGCGACGATCGGTCGGGATCTTGACCTTCTCCATGATGTCGGCCGCATTCTTCTGACCGATGCCATGGATGTACTGGAGCGCGATCAGCACGCGCTTGTTGGTCGGGATATTCACACCGGCAATACGGGCCACGAACTTCTCTCCTGTCGCCGATCCCTCAAGGGGCTAACGGCCATATCTCTGTCATCGCTTGAGCATGATCTCTTCCGAAAACCGGTTCCCACTTTTCGGGATCATGCTCGGGCAGGTGTTCACAAACGCGAACACGACGCCCTCCCCGCCCATGATCTCGGGGCCCGGCATCGTTTAAAGCTATCCGACTTGGATGGGGGCTTATTAATGGATGAAAAGCGGTTTCGTCAACCGTCTCCAGCCCTTAAGCCCGCCGTTTCCCTGCCTTTTTTGCCGGTCTCCGCACGGCCTTGGCCACCCGCTTGCGGGAACCCGCAAGCGCTGCCCGGGGCGACTTTTTGGCCGCCTTCTTGGCGCTCGCCTTCCCAGGCCGCCTCAAGGCCGCTTTGGCGGCCTTTCTGGCCCCTCCAGCGGCCTTTTTGGCCGGTTTTGAGGCCTTCCGGCTAGCCCCCTTGCCCGCCGGCTTGGCTGCCTTTTTAGGCGTTTTCGGCTCGATCGCCCCGATCGCAGCCAGGATGCGGTCGATTTCATGGGTGACATGCTCGATGGTCATCATGCCATCGACGGTCAGCAATTTTCGCCGCTCGGAATAATAGTGAATCAGGGGCTCGGTCAGCGCGCGGTAGCTCGCCAGCCGCTTGATCAGGACCTCGGCGGTGTCGTCGACCCGAACCTCCTCGCCCCGCGCCCGCGTCTCCTCGGCGCGCTTTTCGACCCGCTCCACCAGCGCGCTTTCATTGACGCGCAATTCGATCACGGCATCGAGCTTGAGGCGCTTCTTGCGCAAAAGCTCGTCGAGCGCCTCTGCCTGCGGCACGGTGCGCGGAAAGCCGTCGAGGATGAAACCCCTGGCTGCATCTGGCTGGTCGAGACGATCGGAAATGATTCCGACGACAATATCGTCCGGTACGAGCCCGCCGGCCGCCATGATGTCCTTGGCCCTGAGGCCGACAGGCGTCTGCGCCGCGACCGCGGCGCGCAGCATCTCGCCGGTGGACAACTGGACAATGCCATAGCGGTGAATCAGCCGCTGGGCCTGGGTACCTTTGCCCGAGCCCGGGGGCCCCAAAAGAATCAGTCTCATGTCTCGCTTCGCCCCCATGGAACGCGCGGGATTCCACATGAATCACCACGGCGCTTCTATTTGTTTGAGCATACCCCGCGCAAAGGTCGCTAGCCCGTTTATCGCAAAGAATACCGGGGTCGTTTGCGTTAGCGCAAACCTTCGGTCCGGATCATGCTTCAGGCAAGCCAATCACCGCACACCCGCCATCCAAAATCAATCACTGCGGGACTGGCCGATGCGATGCACTGCAAAAACGCAGGGATTTACCGACGGCGGCCGCGCAATTTCGACTTCCGGATCAGCCCTTCATATTGATGGGCGAGCAGATAGCCCTGAACCTGCGCCACCGTATCCATCGTCACGCTGACGACGATCAGAAGCGAGGTTCCGCCGAAATAGAACGGCACCGAGGCGTAGGAAATCAGGATTTCCGGAATGAGGCAGACCACCGCGAGGTAGATCGCGCCGAGCACCGTAATTCGCGACAGCACATAGTCGATATATTCGGCGGTGCGTTCGCCGGGACGGATGCCCGGAATGAAGCCACCATGCTTCTTGAGGTTGTCGGCGGTCTCGGTCGGGTTGAACACGATCGCCGTATAGAAGAAGGCGAAGAACACGATCAACACCAGGTAGAGAATCAGGAACAGCGGACGGCCGTGGCCGAGCTGCGTCGTGATCCATTGCAGCCATTCCGGGCCGCGGCCGGCGTTGAAATTGGCGACCGTGGTCGGCAGCAACAACAGCGAGGAGGCAAAGATCGGCGGGATCACGCCCGAGGTGTTCAGCTTGAGCGGCAGATGCGAGGACTGGCCCTCGAACATCTTGTTGCCGACCTGACGCTTCGGATACTGGATCAGGAGCCGCCGCTGAGCGCGCTCCATGAACACGATGAAGGCGATCACGACGACCGCCATGATGATCACGAGCAGGATGACGCCGGTCGACATGCCGCCGGTACGGCCGAGTTCCAGCATGTTGTAGAGCGCCGACGGCAGCTCAGCCACGATGCCGGAGAGGATGACCAGCGAAATGCCGTTGCCGATGCCGCGCGAGGTGATCTGCTCGCCGAGCCACATCAGGAACATGGTGCCGCCGGTCAGCGTGATCGCGGTCGACAGGCGGAAGAACATGCCGGGGTCGGAGACCACGTTGCTGGCGCCCTCGAGCCCGACCGCAATGCCGTAGGACTGGAACGCGGCAAGGATCACGGTGAGATAGCGCGTGTACTGGTTCAGCGTCTTGCGGCCCGCCTCGCCTTCCTTCTTCAGCGCTTCCAGCTGCGGCGAGACCGTGGTCAGGAGCTGGATGATGATCGAGGCCGAAATATACGGCATGATGTTCAACGCAAAGATCGCCATGCGGTGAATGCCGCCGCCGGCGAACATATTGAACATGCCGAGAATGCCGCCGGACTGGGAGCGGAACACCTGGTCCCAGATGTTGGGATCGATGCCGGGCAGCGGGATGTAGGTGCCGAGCCGGTAGACGAGCAGCGCGCCGAGGGTGAACCAGATGCGCTTCTTCAGCTCATCGGCCTTGGCGAAAGCGCCGAAATTGATATTGGCCGCTAATTGTTCTGCTGCTGAAACCATCTTTAAGGCCTTTTCCCGCCGCCCGAGGGCCCCGCACCATCCCTGTGAGGCGGAAGCATCGCATTATTTGGTGGACGGCGCCTATAAGTCCATCGTTTGACCGGCGATTTCGTTACGCCGGCCAAGCCGATGACGCAGATGTTACGCCGCCTTGCCTTCGTCCTTCTCGGCCGGCGCCAGGATCTTCACCGAGCCGCCCGCCTTTTCGACCGCCGCGATCGCGGGCTTCGAAGCGCCGTGGACCTCGATGTTGAGCTTGGCCTTGATCTCGCCGCGGCCGAGCAGCCGCACGCCGTCCCGAGCGCGCCGCAGCACGCCGGCCTTCACCAGCGTCTCGGCCGTCACCGTCTCCTTGGCATCGATCAGCTTGGCGTCGATCGCCTGCTGAAGCCGGTCGAGATTGATCTCGGCGAATTCGAGCGCGAAGATGTTGTTGAAGCCGCGCTTCGGCAGGCGCCGATGCAGCGGCATCTGGCCGCCCTCAAAGCCCTTGATGCGCACGCCGGAGCGCGCGGTCTGGCCCTTGCCGCCGCGGCCCGAGGTCTTGCCCTTGCCCGAGCCAATGCCCCGGCCGACGCGCATGCGCTTTTTGCGCGAGCCGGAATTGTCGGCGATATCGGTGAGCTTCATCGTTCGATTCCTTTACTTCCCGTCGACGACGCGGACGAGATGCTGAACCTTCGCGATCATGCCGCGAATTTCCGGCGTATCGCTCAGCTCGGCAACGCGGCCGATCTTGTTGAGCTTCAGTCCGATCAGCGTCGAGCGCTGCGAATGGTGGCGGCGGATCGGGCTGCCGGTCTGCTCGACCTTGATCATCTTTGCGGCCTTGGCCATCGTCTTGAACTCCGTGAGCGCCCGTTGGAGCGCGGATGTTGTTAATCAGCCGCAGCTTCAGCGTCGCCGCCGACCCGGCGCGACTGCAACGTCGACACCTTGATGTTACGGCGGGCCGCAACCGAACGCGGTGAGTCCTGATGCTTCAGCGCGTTGAACGTCGCGCGAACCATGTTGTAGGGGTTCGACGAGCCGATCGACTTTGCGACCACGTCCTGGACGCCGAGCGTCTCGAACACGGCGCGCATCGGGCCGCCGGCGATGATGCCGGTGCCGGCGGGCGCCGCGCGCAAGTAAACGCGCCCCGCGCCGTGACGGCCGAAGATATCGTGATGCAGCGTGCGGCCTTCGCGCAGCGCGACGCGCGTCAGGTTGCGCTTGGCGGCGTCGGTCGCCTTGCGGATCGCTTCCGGAACCTCGCGCGCCTTGCCGTGGCCGAATCCGGCCCGGCCCTTCTGGTCGCCGATCACGACCAGCGCCGCAAAGCCGAAGCGCTTGCCGCCCTTGACCACCTTCGCCACACGGTTGATGTGGACGAGCTTGTCGACGAACTCGCTGTCGCGCTCCTCGCGATCCCTGCTCCGTTCGCGTCCGCCGCGTTCGCGTTCACCTGCCATGGTGTTTTCCAATCCTTGAGAGGCCTTGAGCCCCTGTCCTCGTGTAAACCTTTAAAAACTCAATCCGCTTTCGCGCGCGGCATCCGCGAGCGCCTTGACGCGCCCGTGATAGAGATAGCCGCCGCGATCGAACACGACTTCCTTGACGCCGTTCTTCACGGCGCGCTCGGCGAGCAACTTGCCGACCGCTTTCGCCGCATCGATGTTGGCACCGGTCTTGCCGGTATCGCGCATCGACTTTTCGAGCGACGAGGCCGAAGCCAGCGTCTCGCCCTTCAGATCGTCGATGACCTGGGCGTAGATGTGCTTCGACGAGCGGAACACCGACAGGCGCGGACGGCCGGCGGCCGAGCGGCGCAACGCAAGCCTCACGCGTTGCTTGCGCCGGGCATTCGTGACTTTCATTCTCGACATGACCGGCTCCGTTACTTCTTCTTGCCTTCCTTGCGGAAGATGAATTCATCGGCGTACTTCACGCCCTTGCCCTTGTAGGGCTCCGGCGGACGGTAGCTGCGGATCTCGGCAGCGACCTGGCCGACGCGCTGGCTGTCATTGCCGGTGATCGTGATCTCGGTCGGCTTCGGCACCGCGATCGAGATGCCCTCCGGGATCGCATAGACCACGTCGTGGCTGTAACCGAGCGCGAGCTGGAGGTTCTTGCCCTGCAGTGCAGCGCGATAGCCGACGCCGTTGATCTCGAGCTTCTTTTCGAAACCCTTGGTGACGCCGAGCACGAGGTTCGCGATCTGGGCGCGCGCGGTACCGTAGAGCGCCTGGGCACGGTTGGTTTCGTGGCGCGGCGCGACGGTGACCTTGCCGTCTGCGAACTTCACCTCGACGTCGTCGTGCGCGACGAAGGAAAGCTGGCCCTTCGGCCCCTTCATCTTCACCGTCTGTCCCTCGACGGTCGCGGTAACGCCCGACGGGATCGTCACAGGCCTTTTGCCGATACGTGACATCGTCTTCTCCTTAGAACACCGTAAAGAGAATCTCGCCGCCCACGTTCGCCTCGCGCGCTTCGTGGTCAGCCATGATTCCCTTCGGCGTCGACAACACCGAAATGCCGAGCCCGTTATTGACGCGGGGCAGGTTCTTGACCGAGGCGTAAACGCGCCGCCCCGGCTTGGACACCCGCTCGATCTCGCGGATCACGGGCTCGCCGTCGAAATACTTCAGCTCGATCTCGAGCTCGCTGCGTCCCGAGGCATGCTCGACGCTGGCGTAGCCGCGGATGTAGCCTTCCGTCTTCAAGACTTCGAGCACGCTGGCGCGCATCTTCGAGCCAGGGGTCGAGACCTTGGGCTTGGAACGCATCTGCGCGTTGCGGATGCGGGTGATGAGATCGCTGATCGGATCGTGTGTGGACATGCCCGATCCCTCCTTACCAGCTCGACTTCACGAGCCCGGGAACCAGGCCCTTGGAGCCGAGTTCGCGCAGCGCGATGCGGGACAGCTTGTTCTTGCGATAGTTCGAGCGCGGACGACCGGTCAGCTCGCAGCGATTGCGAATCCGGGTCGGCGACGAATTGCGCGGCATCTCGGCGAGCTTCAGCGTCGCCGCAAACCGCTCTTCCATCGGCTTGGTCTTGTCGGCGATGATCGCCTTCAGCTTGGCGCGCCGGGGAGCGGCGTTTTTCGACATCCGCTTGCGCCGGTTGTTCTTCTCGACTGAACTCTTCTTTGCCATGTCTGGCTCCTTCTGGTTCCGCGTTTGAGAGGCTACGAGCGTCTCACTGCCGGAACGGGAAATTGAATGCGGCCAACAATGCCCTTGCTTCGTCATCGGTCTTCGCGGTGGTGCACACCGTGATGTCCATGCCCCACGCTTCGCCCTGCACCTTGTCGAAGTCGATTTCGGGGAAAATGATGTGCTCCTTGATGCCGAGCGAGTAATTGCCGCGGCCGTCGAAGCTCTTCGGGTTGAGGCCGCGGAAGTCGCGGACGCGAGGCAGCGCGACGTTCACCAGACGATCGATGAACTCGTACATGCGCGCCTTGCGCAGCGTGACCTTGCAGCCGATCGGCTGGTTCTCGCGCAGCTTGAAGGTCGAAATCGCGATGCGCGAATAGGTCACGACCGCCTTCTGGCCGGCGATCAGCGACAGGTCGGCAGCGGCAACTTCCGCCTTCTTGCGGTCGTTGACGGCCTCGCCCACGCCCATGTTGAGCACGACCTTGTCGAGCCGCGGAACCTGCATCGAGTTGGCATAGCCGAACTGCTCGGTCAGCTTGCCGCGAATCTTCTTGTCATATTCCGCGCGCAGGCGCGGGATGTAAGCGGTCTCAGCCATCGATCTCTGCTCCCGAGCGTTTGGCGATGCGAACCTTGGTGCCATCCGCCTGAATCTTGAAACCTACGCGGGTCGGCTTGCCGTCCTTGCCGACGATCGCAATGTTGGACAGGTGGATCGGCGCCTCTTTCGATATGATGCCGCCCTCCTGGTTCTGGGTCTGCTTCTGGTGGCGCTTGACGAGGTTGACGCCGCGCACCAGAGCCTGGCTGGCGTCCGGACGCACCTCGAACACTTCGCCGGTGCGGCCCTTGTCGCGGCCCGACAGCACGATGACCTTGTCGCCCTTGCGGATCTTGGCAGCCATCACAGCACCTCCGGCGCAAGCGAAATGATCTTCATGTGGTTCTTGGCGCGCAGCTCGCGCGGCACCGGCCCGAAGATACGCGTTCCCACCGGCTCGGCCTGGTTGTTGATCAACACGGCCGCGTTGCGGTCGAAGCGGATGACCGAGCCGTCGGGACGGCGGATGTCCTTGCGGACCCGCACCACCACGGCCTTCATCACGTCGCCCTTCTTCACCTTGCCGCGCGGAATTGCTTCCTTGATCGACACGACAATGATGTCGCCTACGGTGGCGTAGCGGCGCTTGGAGCCTCCGAGCACCTTGATACACATGACACGGCGTGCGCCTGAATTGTCGGCCACGTCGAGGTTGGTCTGCATCTGAATCATTGATGCACCTCGTCCTCTTTCTGCGCAAAGTCGCGCTTAAAATTTTCCCGAAAGCTTAGCCGGCAGAGCCGAACCAGACCTCTCAGGCCGTTTTCTGATGCTCGCCCCGGACCACGGTCCAGCGCTTCAATTTCGAGATCGGCTTGCTTTCCTCGATCCACACCGTGTCGCCCGGCTTGAACTGGTTGTTCTCGTCGTGCGCGTGATAGTTCTTCGAGCGGCGGATCGTCTTCTTGTAGATCGGATGGGTGAAGCGGCGATCGACGCGCACCACCACCGTCTTGGCTTGCTTGTCGCTCACGACCACGCCCTGAAGCTGACGTTTCGGCATTGGGCCTGTTCCTTACTTCTTCTTGGCGCGCGCTTGCGCGGCAACCGTCTTGATGCGGGCGATGTCGCGGCGCGCTTCGCGCATCCGCGAGGTGTTTTCCAGCTGCCCGGTGGCGCGCTGGAAGCGCAGGTTGAAGCGCTCTTTCTTCAAATTGAGGACAGCGTCGTCCATCTGATCGGGGCTCATCGCGCGAATATCTTCGATCTTCATCTGGGCCATGGCCGTCTTCCCTATTCGTCAATTCGCGCGACGAAGCGCGTCTTGATCGGCAGCTTGGCGGCGGCAAGCGAGAGTGCTTCCTTGGCGGTCTGCACCGGCACGCCATCGATCTCGAACATGATCCGGCCAGGCTTGACGCGGGCGACCCACAATTCCGGCGTACCCTTGCCGGAGCCCATGCGCACTTCGGCGGGCTTCTTCGACACCGGAACGTCCGGGAAGACGCGGATCCAGACGCGGCCTGCGCGCTTCATGTGACGGGTCAGCGCGCGGCGGGCGGCTTCGATCTGGCGCGCGGTGACGCGCTCTGGCGCCATCGCCTTCAGGCCGAACTGGCCGAACGACAACGTCGCGCCCGAAGTCGCGGTGCCGTGGATACGGCCCTTATGCGCCTTCCGGAACTTCGTTTTCTTTGGTTGCATCATGGCGTTAAGCCCTCAAACCTTCTGTAACTTCTTAGGCCGCTGCGGCATCGCGGCGCGGCGGCCGTCCGCTGTCGCCTTCGGCCATCTTCTTGTCCTGCGCCATCGGATCGTGCTCGAGGATCTCGCCCTTGAAGATCCAGACCTTGACGCCGCAGGTGCCGAAGGTCGTGAACGCGGTCGCAACGCCATAGTCGATGTCGGCGCGCAGCGTGTGCAGCGGCACGCGGCCTTCGCGGTACCACTCCATGCGGGCGATTTCGGCGCCGCCCAGACGGCCCGAGCAGTTGATGCGGATGCCTTCGGCGCCGAGACGCATCGCCGACTGCACCGCGCGCTTCATGGCGCGGCGGAACGCGACGCGGCGCTCGAGCTGCTGCGCGATCGATTCGGCGACCAGCGTGGCATCGAGTTCCGGCTTGCGGATTTCGACGATATTGATGACGACGTCGGAAGCCGTGATGTCGGCGACCTTCTTGCGCAGCTTGTCGATGTCGGCGCCCTTCTTGCCGATCACGACGCCCGGACGCGCCGAGTGGATCGTCACACGGCACTTCTTGTGCGGCCGTTCGATCACGATCTTGGCGACGGCAGCCTGCTTGAGCTCCTTGTGCAGGATCTCGCGGATCTTGACGTCCTCGTGCAGCAGTTTGCCGTACTCGTTCTTGCCGGCAAACCAGCGCGAATCCCAGGTCCGGTTGATACCAAGACGCAAGCCGATCGGATTGATTTTCTGACCCATCGTATTCTCCCGCGCTCTTTAAGCGCTCGCCTCGACCTGACGAACCACGATCGTCAGTTGCGAGAACGGTTTGAAAACCCGGCCCGAACGGCCACGGCCGCGCGGAGCGAAACGCTTCATCACGATGCCGTTGCCGACATGCGCTTCCGCGACGACGAGATCGTCGACGTCGAGGTCATGGTTGTTCTCGGCGTTCGCAATCGCCGATTCCAGGCACTTCTTGACGTCGACCGCGATCCGCTTGCGCGAGAACTGCAGGTCGGCGAGCGCCGCCGAAGCTTTGCGGCCGCGGATCAGCTGCGCGACAAGGTTGAGCTTCTGGGGGCTCACCCGCAGCATCCGGGCGACCGCCTTGGCCTCATTGTCCGACAGGGCGCGTTGGCGCTTTGGTTTGCTCATCGCTTAATCCTCAAGCCTTCTTGGCTTTCTTGTCGCCCGAATGGCCGTGGAAGGTCCGCGTCGGCGAGAACTCGCCGAACTTGTGACCGACCATTTCCTCGTTGACCGATACCGGCACGTGCTTCTGGCCGTTGTAGACGCCGAACACGAGGCCGACGAATTGCGGCAGGATGGTCGAGCGGCGGCTCCAGATCTTGATCACGTCATGACGGCCGGATGCGCGCGCGGCATCCGCCTTCTTGAGGATCGATCCCTCGACAAACGGGCCTTTCCAGACTGAACGAACCATGTCCGGCGTTCCTTACTTCTTCCGCTTGTGGCGGCTAATGAGAATGAATCGGTTGGTCGACTTGTTCGACCGGGTCTTCTTGCCCTTGGTCGGCTTGCCCCACGGGGTCACCGGGTGGCGGCCGCCCGAGGTGCGGCCTTCGCCGCCGCCGTGCGGGTGGTCGATCGGGTTCATCGCAACACCGCGGTTATGCGGGCGGCGACCCAGCCAGCGCTTGCGGCCGGCCTTGCCGATCGAGATGTTCATGTGATCGGGGTTCGACACGGCGCCGATGGTTGCGGTGCAACGGCCGTGAACCAGGCGCTGCTCGCCCGAGTTCAAGCGGATGATCACGTAGTCCTGGTCGCGGCCGACGAGCTGGGCGTAAGTGCCGGCCGAGCGCGCCAGCTGGCCACCCTTGCCGATCTTCAGCTCGACATTGTGGACGATGGTCCCGACCGGCATGTTGCCCAGCGGCATCACGTTGCCCGGCTTCACGTCGACATAGTTGCCGGCGACGACGGTATCACCGACGGCGAGCCGCTGCGGCGCCAGGATATAAGCCTGGGTGCCGTCGGTATACTTGACCAGCGCAATGAAGGCGGTGCGGTTCGGATCGTATTCGAGCCGTTCCACCGTCGCTGGCATATCGAGCTTGGTGCGCTTGAAGTCGACGACGCGGTAGGCCTTCTTGTGGCCGCCGCCGCGGAAGCGCACGGTGATGCGGCCGGTCGCATTGCGGCCGCCCGTGGACATCTTGCCCTCGGTCAGCGCCTTCACCGGCTTGCCCTTGTAGAGGGCGGAACGATCGACCATCACCAGCTGGCGCTGGCCCGGCGTCGTGGGATTATATGTTTTCAGTGCCATGACTGCGCCGCCTTATAGTCCGGTGGTGACGTCGATGCGGTGGCCCTCTTCGAGGGTCACGACCGCCCGCTTCACGTCCGACTGCGAACCGAAATTGCCGCGGAAGACCTTGGTCTTGCCCTTGCGCACGAGCGTGTTGACGTTCTTGACCTTGACGTCAAACAGCTTCTCGACGGCTTCCTTGATCTGCGGCTTGGTAGCCTTGCTCGCGACCTTGAACACGACCTTGTTGTGCTCGGAGGCCATCGTCGCCTTCTCGGTGACGACGGGAGCGACGATGACGTCGTAATAGCGCGGATCGGTAATCTTCATTTGAAGCGCGCCTCCAACGCATCGAGCGCCGCCTTGGTCAGCACGAGCTTCTCGCGGCGGAGAATGTCGTAGACGTTGATGCCCTGGATCGGCAGCACGTCGATATTGGGAATGTTGCGCGCGGCGGTCGCAAAGCCCGTATTGAGCTCGGCGCCGTCGATGATGAGCGCATTGGTGACGCCGAGGCCGGAGAAGTGTCCGATCAGCGCCTTGGTCTTGGCGGCTTCGAGTGCGGCCTTCTCAATGACGATCAGGCTGCCATCCTTGGCCTTGGCCGAGAGCGCATGGCGAAGCGCGAGCGCGCGGACCTTCTTGGGCAAGTCGGTCGCATGCGAACGCACGACCGGACCGAAAGCACGGCCACCGCCGCGGAACTGCGGCACGCGGGCCGAGCCGTGACGGGCGCCACCGGTGCCCTTCTGCTTGTACATCTTCTTGCCGGTGCGCCAGATTTCAGCGCGATCCTTGGCCTTGTGGGTGCCGGCCTGGCGCTTGTTGAGCTGCCACTGAACACAGCGCTGGATGATATCCTTGCGCGGTTCGAGACCGAAGATGCCGTCGGAAAGCTGCACCGAACCGGCCGCTTTGCCTTCAAGCGTTGTGACTTTCAGTTCCATTACGCGCCCTCCGCCTGGGCAGTTTCCTGGGCCGGCGCTTCAGCCGCCTGCTCGCTCGAAGCGACCTTGAACTTGCCGGGCTTCGGAGCTTCCTTCGGCAGAGGCTTCTTGACGGCGTCGCGCACGGAGATCCATCCGCCCTTGGAGCCGGGAACGGCGCCTTCGACCAGGATCAGGCCGCGCTCGACATCGGTCTGGACGACGCGAAGGTTGAGCGTGGTGATGCGATCGACGCCCATGTGGCCGGGCATCTTCTTGTTCTTCCAGGTCTTGCCGGGGTCCTGACGGCCACCGGTCGAACCGATCGAACGGTGCGAGATCGACACGCCGTGGGTGGCGCGCAGACCGCCGAAATTCCAGCGCTTCATGCCGCCGGCAAAACCCTTACCGACCGAGGTGCCGGTGACGTCGACGAACTGGCCGACGACGAAATGGTCAGCCTGGATTTCCGCGCCGACCGGGATCAGCGCGTCCTGCGACACGCGGAACTCGGCAAGCTTGCGCTTGGGCTCGACCTTGGCGACCGCGAACTGGCCGCGTTCGGCCTTCGGCATATAGACGGTCTTGCGCGAGCCCGAGCCGAGCTGAAGCGCGACATAACCGTTCTTCTCGGTCGTGCGGTGACCGACCACCTGGCAATTGCCGAGCTTGAGCACGGTCACAGGGACGTGCTCGCCGGTCTCTGTAAAGACCCGCGTCATCCCGACCTTTTGTGCGATCACTCCGGAGCGCATCTTCGTGCTTCCTGTTCTTTCTGTCCGCGTTGAAAGAGCGGACGGCATTAAAGGGTTAGAGCTTGATTTCGACGTCCACACCGGCGGCGAGATCGAGCTTCATCAGCGCGTCCACCGTCTGCGGGGTCGGATCGACAATATCGAGAAGGCGCTTGTGCGTGCGCATCTCGAATTGTTCGCGGCTCTTCTTGTCGACGTGCGGCGAACGGTTGACGGTGAACTTCTCGAGCCTAGTCGGCAGCGGAATGGGTCCGCGCACCTGGGCTCCGGTCCGTTTCGCCGTGTTCACGATCTCACGCGTCGACGTATCGAGAATCCGATGGTCGAACGCCTTGAGGCGGATGCGAATATTCTGGCCGTTCATTGCCGCTGTCTTTCTTTAGTGGGTGGCGAGTAGCGAATAGCGAATGGATCAGACCACCCGCTACTCGCCATTCCCTATTCGCTTCTTACTCGATGATGCTTGCGACGACGCCGGCGCCGACGGTGCGGCCACCTTCGCGGATCGCGAAGCGGAGCTGCTGCTCCATCGCAATCGGAACGATCAGGTGCACTTCCATCGAGATGTTGTCGCCCGGCATCACCATTTCGGTGCCTTCCGGCAGATGCACGACACCGGTCACGTCGGTGGTGCGGAAGTAGAACTGCGGCCGGTAGTTGGTGAAGAACGGGGTATGACGTCCGCCCTCTTCCTTGGTGAGGATGTAGGCCTCGGCCTTGAACTTGGTGTGCGGCTTGACCGAACCCGGCTTGCACAGCACCTGGCCACGCTCGACTTCCTCACGCTTGGTGCCGCGGAGCAGCGCGCCGATGTTGTCGCCCGCCTGGCCCTGGTCGAGCAGCTTGCGGAACATTTCGACGCCGGTGACGGTGGTCTTCTGCGTGGCGCGCAGGCCGACGATATCGATTTCGTCGCCGACCTTGATGATGCCGCGCTCGACACGGCCGGTCACCACGGTGCCGCGGCCCGAGATCGAGAACACGTCTTCCACCGGCATCAGGAACGGCTGGTCGATCGGACGTTCCGGCTGCGGAATGTACTCGTCGACATTGCGCATCAGTTCGAGGATCGCGTCGTGGCCGAGCTTCTTGTCCTTGTCTTCGAGGGCGGCGAGAGCCGAACCCTTGATGATCGGGATCTTGTCGCCCGGGAAGTCGTACTTCGAGAGCAGCTCACGCACCTCGAGCTCGACGAGCTCGAGCAGTTCCGGATCGTCGACCATGTCGCACTTGTTCAGGAACACGACCATCGCGGGCACGCCGACCTGCTTGGCGAGCAGGATGTGCTCACGGGTCTGCGGCATCGGGCCGTCAGCGGCCGACACGACGAGGATCGCGCCATCCATCTGGGCTGCGCCGGTGATCATGTTCTTCACATAGTCGGCGTGGCCGGGGCAGTCGACGTGGGCGTAGTGACGGTTCTTTGTCTCGTACTCGACGTGAGCGGTCGAGATCGTGATCCCGCGCGCCTTCTCTTCCGGCGCCTTGTCGATCTGGTCGTACGCAGTGAACGTTGCACCGCCGGTCTCGGCCAGGATCTTGGTGATCGCTGCCGTCAGCGAGGTCTTGCCGTGGTCGACGTGACCGATGGTGCCGATGTTGCAGTGCGGTTTATTACGTTCAAATTTTGCTTTGGCCATTTGACTCTCCGTTCAGTCGTTAGCTCGTCACCAACGACAATCAGGCAAACTTCTTCTGGACTTCTGCCGACACGTTTGCCGGCGCTTCAGCGTAGTGGTCGAACTGCATGGTAAAGGTCGCGCGCCCCTGGCTCATCGAGCGCAGGTTGTTGACGTAACCAAACATGTTCATGAGCGGCACCATCGCGTTGATCACGTTGGCATTGCCACGCATGTCCTGGCCCTGGATCTGGCCGCGCCGCGAATTCAGGTCGCCGATGACCGAACCGGTATAGTCTTCCGGCGTCACAACCTCGACCTTCATGATCGGCTCGAGCAGGACCGACTTGCCCTTCTGCAGCGCTTCGCGGAAACAGGCGCGCGTCGCGATTTCGAAGGCCAGCGCCGACGAGTCAACGTCGTGGTACTTGCCGTCGATGAGCTGAACCTTGACGTCAACCACGGGGAAGCCCGCGACCACGCCGGAGGACAACACGCTCTCCAGGCCCTTTTCGACACCGGGGATATATTCCTTCGGCACCGCGCCGCCAACGATCTTGGACTCGAATTCGTAGCCTTTGCCCGGCTCGTTGGGCTCGACGACGATCGTGATCGCAGCGAACTGACCAGTACCGCCGGTCTGCTTCTTGTGGGTGTAGCTGTGCTCGACCCGCTGGGTGACGCGCTCGCGGAACGCCACCTGCGGCGCGCCGATATTGGCGTCGACCTTGTAGGTGCGCTTGAGGATGTCGACCTTGATGTCGAGATGGAGTTCGCCCATGCCCTTGAGGATGGTCTGGCCGGACTCCTGATCGGTCGACACGCGGAACGACGGATCTTCCGCGGCAAGCTTCGCCAGCGCCACACCCAGCTTTTCCTGGTCGGCCTTGGACTTCGGCTCGATCGCGATCTCGATGACCGGCTCCGGGAATTCCATCTTTTCCAGAATCACCGGCTTGTTGGCATCGCACAGCGTGTCGCCGGTGCGCGCTTCCTTGAGGCCCGCCAGCGCGACGATATCGCCGGCATAGGCTTCCTTGATGTCTTCGCGGTTGTTGGCATGCATCAACAGCATGCGGCCGATGCGCTCCTTGCGGTCGCGCGTCGAATTGATCACGCCGGTGCCCGAAATGAGCGTGCCGGAATAGATGCGGCAGAACGTGATGGTGCCGACGAACGGGTCGTCCATGATCTTGAACGCGAGCAGCGCGAGCGGCTCCTTGTCGTCGGCCTTGCGAACGATCTCGTTGCCGTCCTCGTCGGTGCCCTTGATCGCAGGCACGTCGATCGGCGACGGCAGATAGTCGACGACGGCGTCGAGCAGCGGCTGCACGCCCTTGTTCTTGAAGGCCGAGCCGCACAGC
>Ga0070741_10011239_pt1 | contig 16600 bp, 14 predicted proteins | sample Coa_R1_4_FD_66440 | JGI IMG/M metagenome (GOLD analysis project Ga0070741, IMG submission 66440) | Surface soil microbial communities from Centralia Pennsylvania, which are recovering from an underground coalmine fire - Coalmine... | ecosystem: Environmental > Terrestrial > Soil > Unclassified ...
AATTACGACGTGCCGCAGCATCCCGAGGATTACATCCATCGCATCGGACGCACCGGCCGCGCTGAAGCCACCGGCGACGCGTTCACGATTATGACGGCCGAAGACGCCAGCCATGTTTATTCCATCGAGCGCTTCATCAGCAAAAAAATCGAGCGCGTGAAACTGGAAAATTTCGATTACAAATACACTTCACTCTTCGACGAAAATAAATCCGGCAAGCCTGGCGGCTTTCCCGGCAAAGCCCGCGGCGTCCGCGTCCACGGCGGTTACCATTTCGGTCCGGCGAGACGGAGACGGTAATTGCCGAAACGAAGTTAGTGAGCCGGTGTTGATTTAATTGTGAGTGAATCAGATAAAGAAACTTCGTTCGCACTGAAATTAGCTTTCGTAACGATAGTATGCATGTGCACCGCCATTGTATTGGCTATCGTAATTCCAAATATGATTCGAGTGCGCAGCAGTGTTAACCCAGTTGGCGTTTGCCGAAATAACCTGCGTCAATTTGATGCAGCAAAACAGGAATGGGCATTGGAAAGTGGGAAAACAAATGGAACCGTTGCCACTGAAAATGATATCAAACCTTATGTGAAATTGGATTCAAATGGAAATCTTCCAAAATGTCCGCAGGGTGGCACTTACACCATTGGTCGTGTTGGAGAAAATGTGATGTGCTCCTTTCACGGTGATTTGCTTGGGACTAATTCACCCTGAAATCTGCTTTAGTAAGATTTGATAAACATCCGTTGATTCAATTTCCTTCGCGGCCAAAAGTTCCGCCCGTTCGCTGATGATGACCGGCCAATCCATTCTGTTCGCCGGCCGCCGGCCGTGCGAGCCTTTCACCAGATTTGCGTCGAGCGGAATCACATCCATCAACATTCGCACTCCCATTTTCTTTTGCAGCAACCGCCACGCGATTTTTAATTTTGGCAGCGGAATCTTCGGGTCGAGAAATAATTCCACCGGGTCGTAGCCCGGCTTGCGATGGATGTCCACCGTGCGCGCAAAATCCGGCGCGCGCGCGTCGTCGAGCCAGTAATAATAAGTGAACCACGCGTTCTCCGGCGCGACAGCGATGAGGTCGCCCGCGCGCGGATGGTCAATGCCCATTTCCGATTTTTCTTTCGCGCCGAGGACGGTCACGTCCACCTCAACTTGTTTTTCCAAAACGTCGCGCACTTTCGATTCGAGCGAACGGTCGTTCAAATAAATGTGCGCGATTTGATGGTCGGCCACGGCAAAAACTTTGCTCGCCCCCGCGTCGAGAATTTCCGCGCCGAGTTCGTCTTTGATGGCAAGCCAGCCTTTTTGCCGGAATAAACGGTTCAAATGAATCGGCGTTTCAACATTTGTGATGCCGTATTCGGAAAGCAAAATAATTTGCAAGCCGCGCGCGCTGAAATATTTAATAAGGTCGCCGACGATGGAATCAATTGCCTGCAAGTCAGGAATTATTTTTGAATTCAATTTGCCAGAGACATCGTAAGTTCCGTGCCGCTGCAAATTATAATCCAAATGCGGCAGGTAAATCAGATTCAACGTCGGCGCGAATTTATTTTCAATCCATTTGGCGGCTTCGGCAATCCATCGCGTCGCACAATCAGCCGGACCTTGCGGTGTTTTGATTCCGGCAGTGGGACCCCAAAATCCGAAAAATGGAAATTCGCCTAAATCGCGTTTGATTTCCTCGCGGATGGAATACGGCCAGGAGTAAATGTCGAAAATCTTTCCGCCGTCGGCTTTGTATATCGGTCGCGGCGTGATGGAATAATCCGCGCTCGAATACATGTTGAACCACCAAAAACAATTTGCGACGGTAAATTTGGAATCACGCGAACGCAATTCGTCCCAAATTTTCGGTTGCTGCACTAAATGATTCGACTGCTTCCAGAATTGGACTTCGGCGAGTTCGCGATTGAACCAGCCATTGCCTACAATGCCGTGCTGCGACGGCAATTGGCCGGTGAAATAATTGGATTGCGCGGAGCAGGTGACGGCGGGAAATGCAGGTGAAATATTTGCGTGCGCGCCGCGTTTTTGAAATTCCGCGATGCGAGGCGTATGCTCGCCGATGAGCGATTCGGTCAGGCCGACGACGTTAATAACGGCAACGCGATTCATTTTTGGCATCTTTGAAGCTCTTGAATTGCGGCGACAATTTTTTTGGAATTCATTTCATGGACTTCGACGCCGCGCCCGATTTCTTTCAAAAGCGTGACGGTCAATTCGCCGCCGAGATGTTCTCGAAATTCTTCGAGGCCATTCAAAATTTCCAAATTGTTTTTCGCATCAGCGTTCAGCAATTCACATGCGAACAATTTGAAGCCGAGTTGTTCGAGCAAATTCAAAATACGTTTGCAGGATTTTTTACCGAGCAATCCAACTTCGCGCGAATAAATCACGTCAAGCGCGATGCCGATGGCGACGGCTTCGTTGTGAGGCAGATGAAAATTGGAAAGCTGCTCGAGTTTGTGCGCCGCCCAATGTCCGAAATCCAGCGGACGCGCCGAGCCGGTTTCAAACGGGTCGCCGCCCGCGGCGATATGTTCCAAATGCAATTCGGCGCAGCGGCGAATCATTTTTTTCATTGCCGCCGGTTCAAATGAATTCAGTTTTTTCGCGTCGCACTCTATTTCATCAAAAAAATCTGCGTCACGGATGCAGGCGACTTTCACAGCCTCGACATAACCTGCGCGTTTTTCGCGCGACGGAAGCGTAGCGAGCAGATTAAAATCATTGATGACTGCGTGCGGCGGCGAAAATGTGCCCACGAAATTCTTTTTGCCGAAAGCGTTGATGCCATTTTTTACGCCGACGCCCGAATCGGCTTGCGCGAGCGTCGTCGAAGGAATGCGCACGTGCCGCACGCCGCGATGCGCCGTGGCTGCGGCAAATCCGGCGACGTCGAGCAGCGCGCCGCCGCCAATGACAACCAAATAGGATTGGCGGTCAATGTGATATTTATCAATTTGCGAAAGAATGTCGGTAACGATGGTGATGGAATTTTTCGCCTGTTCGCCGCCGGCGATAAAAAGCGGCGCACGAACGAGTTGCAATTGTTTGGTGTGAGCGGAAAAATATTTTTCGATTTGCGATTCCAATTCCGGCTGTGATTGGGATAGCGCGTCTTCGAGCACAACGAGAACCTTTCGCGGCAAATGGTCTGTGAGTGCGTTTTTTAGCGTGAGATTTTTCTGAGCGAAAACGTCTTCAGTGAAAAAAACGCGCAACGGCCACGAAACGGAAATTTTTCTTTGAATCACGGACATTGATTCAGTTTGAATCAGCGCCGGAGAATTTCGAGTTTTTAATTTTGGCCCGCGAGGATGTTCGCCCCGCCAAATTATTTCGTGACTGCCTTATCGTCAGGAATTCTCATGCAGTAAAATGAGCGATAGACGAAAATTAGCGCGATGAGAAAGCAAACGCCGCCGATAATCCACGAAACATGAGAGGTTGAATGTCCTTGCGCATCGGTGCTGTTCTTTTTCATCGTCACGGCAATTTCGGTCGCGAGCAATCCGAACAGCGTCGTGAATTTGATAATGGGATTCATCGCGACGGACGAAGTATCTTTGAACGGGTCGCCGACGGTGTCGCCCACGACAGTCGCCGCGTGAAGTTCGGTTCCCTTTTGGCGCAAATCCACTTCAACAATTTTTTTGGCGTTGTCCCACGCGCCGCCGGCATTCGCCATAAAGATGGCCTGGAACAATCCGAAGAATGCGATGCCAATCAAATAGCCGATGAAAAAGTATTGGTTGAAAAATGGCAGGCCGAGCGCGAAGGCAAATACGACGATGAAAATGTTAATGAGTCCGCGCTGCGCGTAAACGGTGCAAATCTCGACGACCTTTTTGCTGTCCTCGATTGACGCGGCGGATTTTTCGAGGTTCATGTTCTTTTTGATGAACACGACCGCGCGATACGCGCCGGTGACGACCGCTTGCGTGCTCGCGCCGGTGAACCAATAAATCACCGAGCCGCCCATGAGCAATCCGAAAACGATTTGCGGCTCAATCAAACTCAAACTGCTTTGCGCATCGCCGAAAGTGCGCTGCAGCAGCATGATGATTCCGAAAATCATGGTCGTTGCGCCGACGACGGCGGTGCCGATGAGAACCGGCTTGGCCGTGGCCTTAAATGTATTTCCTGCGCCGTCGCCTTTTTCCAATTCGAGTTTCGCGTGTTCAAAATCGGGTTTGAATCCAAAATCTTTTTCGATTTCAGAGGAAATGTTCGGCGCTTTTTCAATCTGGCTCAATTCATAAACGGATTGTGCGTTGTCGGTGACGGGACCAAAGCTGTCCACGGCAACAATCACTGGCGCCATCGCGAGAAAACCGAACGCGACGAGGCCGAACGCAAAAATCGGCGCGGCAAAACTAAATTCCGGCGGCATCAATTGGGTCAGCCCGCCGTGCAGCGAAAATAAATAGGCGACGAACATGAGAAACAAAATGACAAGACCCATCCAAAACGCGGAAAAATTTCCGGCGACGAATCCGGATAAAATGTTCAGCGACGCGCCGCCTTGTTCGGACGAACGCATGACTTCTTGAACATGCTTGGAGCTGGTGCTGACAAAAATTTTTGTAAATTCCATGATGAGCGCGCCGGCCAAAATTCCGCAGGAAATGATTCCGGCGAGCGACCACCAAAGGTCCGGCAAAGCTACGATTATGTTCGAATCGCCATCACCACTCGTGACAGTCAAATCGCCGAGCAACAATTTGGTCGCGCCGAAGGCAACGACGATGGCGATGATGCAATTGGTCCAGACGAGATTGGTCAGCGGCGATTCCCAGTTGAAATGTTTTTTGTCGCCGAAAAGAATTCCACTCATGAAACGGTTCGCGTAATACGAAAACAGCGACGCAAGAACCATCAAAGTTTGAATCGCGAACAGCCAGATGATTAATTTTGCGCCTTGCGTTTGCAATTGCGGCGCGGCGAGCGCGAGAGCGATAAACGCGATGAGCGCGACGCTGGTGACTCCGTAAGTTTCAAAACCGTCGGCCGTCGGGCCAACAGAATCGCCCGCGTTGTCGCCGGTGCAATCGGCAATGACGCCGGGATTTTTCGGGTCATCTTCCGGCAGATTGAAAACGATTTTCATCAGGTCGCTGCCGATGTCGGCGATTTTTGTGAAAATGCCGCCGCCAATGCGCAATGCAGAAGCACCGAGCGATTCGCCGATGGCAAATCCGATGAAACAAGGCCCGGCCAAATCGTGGGGAACAAATAGCAGAATTGAAATCATGCAGAACAATTCCACGCACACGAGCAGCAAGCCGATGCTCATGCCGGATTTGAGCGGAATAAAAAGTGTTCGCAGCGAATTTCCTTTGAGCGAAGCAAATGCGGCGCGGGAATTAGCGGTCGTATTGATGCGAATGCCAAACCACGCAACGCCATAGCTGCCGAGAATCCCTAAAATCGAAGACGCCAGAATAATAATTACGCTCGCGGCATCTTTGTGTTGCAACACGGCGAAGTAATAAATCATGCACAATGCGATGAGAATCCAGAGCGCGACGAGAAATTTTCCTTGTTGCCACAAATAGGTTTTGCATGTTTCCCAAATGATGTTGGAAACGTTCGCCATCAATTTGTGCACTGGCAACGCGCGCGTTTGTTTGTATTGAAAAAGTCCGAACAGCGCGCCAATGACGCAAACGGCGAGGCCGAAATATAAAATCGCATGGCCGCTGACGCTGCCGTTGAAAAAGGAAACATTTTGCAACGGCGGCAAATTGATGTCCGAATCGCCGGCAAAAGCGTTGGCGCCGCAAAACATCGCGAAAATCGCGCCTCCAATAATTTTTTTCTTTAATCCCATAAATTCAAAAGGATGCGAAGCTTGCACAATTTTACTGTGATTTTCCAGCATTATTTATTGAAAATTGTGCACAGTTTCCGGGAATGTTTTTGCGTTTAAAAACAAATCGGCTTGCCGCTGTCGCGCGCATTTCCCATTCTGCATGAAATGGCTGAACGTCCGGTCTCGAATTTGAACAATCCCGACGTAGCGCTCGAAATGACGCTGCGTCCGTCGCTGTTCTCCGAATTCACCGGCCAGCCGAAAGTGAAAGAGCGTTTGGAGATTTCGGTCGCCGCTGCAAAAAAACGCAAAGAACCCCTTGATCATATTTTGTTAAACGGCCCTCCCGGCCTTGGCAAAACGACTCTCGCACACATTTTGGCAAAATCAATGGGCGCGAATCTAAAATCCACGAGCGGCCCGACGATTGAAAAAGCCGGCGACCTCGCGGGACTGCTCACAAATCTCGAAGAAGGCGACGTGTTGTTCATTGACGAAATCCATCGCCTGCAAAAAACCATCGAGGAATATTTGTATCCCGCGATGGAAGATTTCAAACTCGACATCATCATTGACCAGGGACCGAACGCGCGCAGCGTGCGATTGAATTTGCCGAAATTTACTTTAATTGGTGCGACAACGCGCAGTGGACTTTTAAGCGCGCCATTGTTGACGCGATTTGGCATGCGCGAACGATTGGATTATTACGTCGCCGCTGACTTGGACAAAATTATTTTGCGTTCGGCAAATTTGCTGAACGTGCCCATTGATGAAAAAGGCGCGCATGAAATTGCCCGGCGCAGTCGCGGCACGCCGCGCATCGCGAACAATTTGCTTCGCCGCGTTCGTGATTATGCTGAAGTGAAACACGACGGCAAAATCACCGCGCAAGTCGCCGACAAAGCGCTCGCGATGCTGGAGATTGACGAATACGGTCTCGACGAAATGGACAAACGGATTTTGGAAACCGTCATCGTGAAATTCGGCGGCGGACCGGTCGGCGTCAATTCGCTCGCTGTCGCCGTCGGCGAAGAGCCGGACACGATTGAAGAAGTTTACGAGCCGTATTTGATTATGGAAGGATTTCTCAATCGCACGCCGCAAGGCCGCGTGGCAACGGGATTGAGCTACAAAAAATTGGGATTGAAACCGGCGGCAGGAAATCAGTCGAAATTGTTTTAGCCGGTTTTGTTTAAGTAATTTTCTTTCGTGCCGCAGCTATTCCGTGTTTAATCTTCCGCCGTTTGAACTATGCCCAAGCGCACTGACATCCATTCCGTTCTCATCATCGGCGCCGGCCCGATCATCATCGGCCAGGCGTGCGAATTCGATTACTCCGGCACGCAAGCCTGCAAAGCCCTCAAGGAAGAAGGCTACCGCGTCGTGCTCGTCAATTCCAATCCGGCCACCATCATGACCGACCCGGAATTCGCCGACCGCACTTACATCGAACCCATCACGCCCGAATGCGTCGAAAAAATTATCGCGCGCGAAGTCGTTGAGATGAAAAAGCTCAAGGCGAAAGGCAAACTCGTTTTGCTTCCAACGCTCGGCGGACAAACCGCACTCAACACCGCGATGGCTCTGCACAAAAACGGCGCGCTCAAACGTCACAACGTCGAAATGATTGGCGCGAAACCCGAAGCCATTCACAAAGGCGAAGACCGCCTCGCGTTCAAAGATTTGATGTTGAGCATCGGCCTCGACGTTCCCATTTCCGGCGTCGCGCACAACATGGACGAAGCCCGCGACGTCGCGAAAAAGATTGGTCGTTTCCCGCTCATCATCCGCCCCGCGTTTACGCTCGGCGGCACCGGCGGCGGCATCGGTTACAATCAGGAAGAATTTGAAGCCATCGCCAAGAACGGCATTGACCTCTCGCCCGTGAACGAAATTCTCATCGAAGAATCGCTGCTCGGCTGGAAGGAATACGAAATGGAAGTCATGCGCGACCGCGCGGACAATTGCGTCATCATTTGCAGCATCGAAAATTTCGACCCGATGGGCGTTCACACCGGCGACAGCATCACCGTCGCGCCGATTCAAACGCTCACGGACAAGGAATTTCAAATCATGCGCGACCAAAGCTTCGCCGTCATCCGCGCCGTCGGCGTCGAGACCGGCGGCTCGAACATCCAATTCGGCGTAAATCCCGACAATGGCCGCATGGTCATCATCGAAATGAACCCGCGCGTTTCGCGCAGTTCCGCGCTCGCATCGAAAGCAACCGGTTTTCCCATCGCAAAAATTGCCGCCAAACTCGCCGTCGGATATTTGCTCGATGAAATCAAAAACGACATCACGCGCGAAACACCCGCGAGCTTCGAGCCGACGATTGATTACGTCGTCACGAAAATTCCGCGCTTCGCGTTCGAGAAATTTCCGCAAGCCGACCCGACGCTGACGACGCAGATGAAATCCGTCGGCGAAGCGATGGCCATTGGCCGCACGTTCAAGGAAAGTTTGCAAAAATGCCTGCGCTCGCTGGAGATTGGCCGCAGCGGTTTGGGCGGCGACGGCAAACCGTGGCGCATCGGCACGGAAGTCTATGGCGACCGCGACATCCTGCCGCGCGATTTAATCAGCCGAAAACTGAGCGTGCCCAACGCCGAGCGCATCTTCTTCATCCGCCACGCCCTGCGCGCCGGCTTCACGGTGGACGAAATTTTCAACCTCACGAAAATTGACCGCTGGTTTCTGGTGCAGATAAAAGAAATTGTGGATTTTGAGGAAGAATTGGCCGGAGCGAAGAATTGAATTTTTAAATAGTCAGTTGGACAAATAAGACGGCTAGATGTATAAACGCAGCCAGATGGCAGCTTTAAAAACAGATATTTTTCACGGCGATTGTCTCGACGTCTTAAAAAAATTTCCCGACGGAAAATTTGACTTGGTTTTTACTTCTCCACCATATGCCGATCGCCGCAAACATACCTACGGCGGAGTCAAACCGGAAGAATATGTTGAATGGTTTCTTCCACGTGCTGCGGAATTTCGGCGTGTTCTTAAAAGTTCAGGTTCATTTGTGCTGAACATCAAAGAAAAAGTTGAAGATGGAGAACGTCATACATTTGTTTTAGAACTTATTCTTGCTTTGCGCAAACAAGGCTGGCTTTGGACAGAAGAATATATTTGGCATAAAAAAAATTGTCATCCTGGCAAATGGCCTAATCGATTTAGGGATGCTTGGGAACGTTGTTTGCATTTTACTCGAGAGAAGCATTTCAAAATGAATCAAGAAGCTGTCATGGTTCCAATGGGAGATTGGAAAGAGAAACGGCTTCGTTCACTTGGGACAAATGACATTGTTCGATTTCAATCTCGAGTTGGCAGTGGTTTTGGAAAGAATATAGCCAATTGGAAGGATAGAGAACGTGCTTATCCGTCAAATGTCTTACATCTTGCAACAGAGTGCGGAAACAAAGACCACAGCGCAGCATTTCCAAAATCATTACCTGAATGGTTTATCAAACTTTTCACAGATGCCGGTGATTGGGTTTTGGATCCGTTTGTTGGTTCCGGCACAACTTGTGTCGCCGCACAGGAATTGGGACGAAATTCGATTGGCATAGATATAAAACGAGAATTTTCGGAATTGGCGGAAAACGAAGTCGAATCTGCGACTATGGCACTCATGGAAAGAGCGACCAAAACAAATGGATATCACAAAAAAAATAAGCGATAAGGATTTGAAGGCGCACATTGAGGCGACGATTCCCGATTTTCACGCCGCTCGACTCAAAAGTCTGAACGATTTGAAGCTTCGCGAATTACTCCGAACAAAAAATCCTTATTTGTATCGAGCCAAAAACATTCTTTTGGCTTCGGAATTGGTTCAAGTCTTTCTGCTGGCGAGACTGTCGTCCCAAGAAGAAGGCATCTTTGGAACATTTTTAGAGCAACTTGCTATTTTCGTGGCTGAGAAAGCGTGCAAAGGACGAAAGTCTGGAATCAAGGGCATCGACATTGAGCTTGAAAAGGACGGCGTTCTGCATCTGGTCGTGGTTAAAAGCGGCCCAGATTGGGGTAACGACAGCCAAGTCGACAAAATGCGGGATTATTTTAAAACTGCAGCACGGACATTAAGAACAAATGCGAGACAACGTCCGTTGATTTGTATCAATGGATGCTGTTACGGACGCACTACAAAGGAAGATAAAGGCGATTATTTAAAGCTTTGCGGGCAATCTTTCTGGGAATTTATTTCAAACGACCCTGAACTTTACAAACGAATCATTATTCCCATCGGTTACCGCGCGCAAGAGCGGAACGATGAATTTGCCATTTCATTTGCAAAAGTTGTTAATCAATTTACAAAGGAGTTAACAGAAGAATTTTGTTTTCCGGATGGCGGAATTAATTGGGACAAATTATTAGAATTCAATTCAAAACGTCCCGTTCCAAAGCCGTTAAAAAAATTAGGTTCAAAGAAAAAATAATCGGACGCCTTTGAAATTGTTTTACACCGGCCCGGTCGTCAACGCCGAGATGCTCGTGTTGATGCTGGAGAAACATGGCATCGCCGCCACGCAATCGTTCGTGGATGCCGCCGCGCCGGACGACGGCGATTTGAGCCGTCCCGCGCAGGTCTCCGTTCCGGAAGCTGATTTCGCCCGCGCCCACCAACTCTTCTACGCCGAGCGCGAGGACGAGCTCTAATTTGAACCGCGAACCACGCGAACCACGCGAAAAATTAAAAAATGGAATTACGTTCGCGTATTTGGTGTATTTTGCGGTTAATTCATCAGCTTCTCTAAAATTTCTTCTGTTGATTGGTCTGGCTTCAATTCAATCCAGACTGCGTCAAGCTGGCGGCGAAACCAAGTCAGTTGCCGCTTGGCAAATTGTCGCGTCTTGGATTTCACCAGTTCAATCGTCTGCGCTAAATTGTTTTCGCCGCGCAAATGTTCCACCACTTGCCGATAGCCGATGGCTTGCATCGCGGTTTTATTTTGCTCAAGGCCATGCTTCAGCAATTCGCGCGTCTCATCCACCAAACCGCGACGAAACATTTCGTCCACGCGCGCGTTGATGCGTGCGTGAATATCAACCGGCTGACGCATGAAGCAGTAAAAATTTGTTTTAACGGGAAAAGCACCTTGTTCCTTCCACTCTGCGCGTTGTTCGGAAAATTTCTTTCCGGTTAATCGAATCACTTCAATCGCACGGATGACGCGGCGCGGATTTTGTTTATCAATTTTTTCGTAAGCTTCTGAATCGCGTTTGCGCAATTCGCGTAACAAAGTTTCAAATGGCAGCGCCTCCAATTCCGCGCGCAATTCGGGATTTGCCGAGGGCGCTTCGCCGAGTCCGCTCAAATATGCGTTGAAATAAAGTCCTGTGCCGCCGCAGAAAATCGGGACGCGGTTGCGCGATTGAATTTCTTCAACCGCCTTTTGCGCGAGCCGGATGAATTGCGCGGCATCGAATGATTCCGTCAATTCGCAAATATCAATCAGATGATGCGGGATTTTTTTGCGTTCTTCCGCGTTCGGCTTGGCCGTGCCGACGTCGAGGCCACGATAAACCTGCATCGAATCCACAGAAATGATTTCGCCTCCAATTTTTTCCGCGAGCGCGAGCGCGATTTCAGATTTGCCAGCCGCAGTCGGTCCGGCGATGAAAATGGGCGATTTCATTTCGCAGGCGCGCGGCGCGAGAGAATTGCGGCCAGCGCAAGTCCCGCGATAAAAATCGGCACGCCAATCCATTGCGCGGGCGTGAGGCCGAAGTGATAATGTAAATTCGTATAATCGCCGCGATAAATTTCAACGATGCCGCGAATGACGGCGTAGCAAATCAAATACGTCGCAAAAATTTGGCCATCGAATTTTTTACGGCGGAACAGCCACGCGAGAAAAATGTAGAGCGCGAAATTGAGCAGCCCGTCGTAAATTTCCGTCGGATGCAGCGGAATATTCAACGGCGTGCCGGATTGTTCGCGAGCTTCGGGATTTGTAAATGTGATTGCCCACGGCATGTTAGTCGGTTTGCCGTAGCAACAGCCGTTGAGCAGGCAACCGGTGCGGCCAAAAACACTTCCGAGCGCAATGCTCGGTGCGAGAACGTCGGCAGTTTTCCATAACGGCAACTTTTTCCAACGAATGTAAATTGCGCCGGCAATCGTCGCGCCGATGAATCCGCCGTAATACACGAGTCCGCCGCGCCAAATGGCAAAAATTTCCGTGAGCGGCTGGCCGGCAAATTCCTCGCGCCAATAAGTTGTCACATAAACAAATCGCGCGCCGACGATTGCGCCGACCATGAACCAAAGCGTGACATCGGCAATTTTATCCGGGGAAATTTTTTCGCGGCGCGCACGGAGCGTGGCCGTCCAAAGGCCGGCAAAAAACGCCAGCGCAATCATCACGCCATACCAATGAATCGTGATTGGCCCTAAATGAAATGCAATCGGATGCACAAATTAATAATTTATTTTAGCCGCAGCGATGCGGGCGCACGAGTTTTATTAAAAAATCCTTCGCGAAGTTTCTGACAAATTTGCGGAAGATTAATTCAAATTGGTTGCCACCAATTGCTGTGGTTGCGGGGGGTGCGGATGAATGTGCGGCGGAATTGGCGGGATGATGGGCAGCGGCGGCCATTGCGGCACTTTGGCCACCAAATCGCGCCACGCCTGCCGGTCTTTGGGCGACATTTTGGACCAGTTCTCGGCATTGCGCAAAAATTCCGCGCGGTCTTTCGCGCTCATGCCGGCAAATTCTGTGAACGCGCGAACGCATTGCATTCGTTGCGGGCCGGGTAATTTTTCAAATGTCTGCAATGTTTTTTCCATTTGCGCGCGCTCGGCGTCAGAAAGCGTGTTGAGCGTTTTTTGTTTTTCGTCCGGCGTCAGTTCAAAGAATTGGTTGAACTGGTTCGTAATTTTTTCGCGTTCATTCCCGGAAAGTCCATTCCAGCGCGCCGTTTCGCTATCGTCCGGCGCATGATGAAAATCATTTCCCGAAGAATTGGTCGCGTCAACGCGGGTGAAATAGCGCAACGCGCGTTCGTTGTCCAAAAATTCTTTTTGAAATTCCGGCGAGAGCGCGTCCCATTGCGCGAGACGCGATTGGACAAGGTCGCGCAAATTTTCGGGAACATTTGCCAGCCGCACGGCGCGATTGGTCGGCGACGTATGCAGCAGCGGCGTCAAATACCAGCGCAACTCGGTCGCGCTCAAACGCAATTCGCGTTCGTTCGGGTCGAGCGCCAAATACTCGTTCACTTTATCGAGAATTTTCGCGCGAACTTCCGGCGACTTGTTGGTTAAATAATTTTCGCGGTCTTTGGTTGGCATTACGAGCAATTGCCGAAAAAAATCCACCGGCGAATGTGGTTGCAATTGCGGGAGAAGATTTGTGATGGTGGAAAAAGAGTTGTGCGGCAACGGCGTCGGGTTGGTTTGCGCCGCGAGAGAAAATGAAATGAAAGCTGACGCCGCGGCAATTGCCACTGTTCCGCATTTCAACTGACGCCGCCAATTCATTGGAGCAGCGCAAGCAATTCGTCGTCCGCGTGCGCCGGCTGGCTCATGCGTTTGATGGCATCGAAATTTTGCAGCGCGTCCACGCTCGGCAATTGTTGATTAGCCACGAGCGCGACGCTGTCGGCAATTTGGCGGCGTTGGACGGAAGTTTCGTGTTGGTTGACCGCGACGCCAGCCAGAACGAGGGCGACTGTTGCCACTGAGACTCGCGGCAGAAGCGAATGCCAGTTCCAATTGAATTTCCATTTGCGTTGCGCGCGCGATTCTTCCAAATCAATTGCCGCCATGACGCGCGCCGTGAAATTGGAGGCCACCGGTGCGTCCGGCAATTTTGCCAGCGCATTCGTCAGCCGCTTTTCCAGTTCGGAATCTGGAAATTCATTTTTCATCATTCAGTTAAAAACCGCCGTTGCGGCAAAGTTGCGCTCGCCGCCAAAATTTTTTCGGCTATTCTGTCAGCCTAAAAATGACGAATCGCCAGCGATTTCTTGATGCCGCGAATTGCAAAGCCGTTGACCGTCCGCCGGTTTGGCTCATGCGACAGGCCGGTCGCGCGTTGCCGGAATATCGCACGCTGAAGGCCAGGCACGATTTTTTGAAATTGGTCCGCACGCCGGAACTCGCTGCGGAAGTCACGCTTCAGCCGGTTCGCCGATTTGATTTCGACGCGGCGATTTTGTTCAGCGATATCCTCGTCGTGGCCGAAGGTTTGGGACAAGGCTATAAATTTCGCGACGGCGGCGGCATTCAAATGGATTTTATTTTGCAATCGGCGGAAGAAATCAAAAAGCTCGACTTAAATGTGCTGCCGGAAAAATTGGATTACATTCCGCACGCGCTGCGGCTTGTTAAAAAATCGCTTAATGGAAAAACGGCGCTGATTGGCTTTGCCGGTTCACCGTGGACGATTGCCAATTTCATGCTCGAAGGCGGCAGCGTGAAAGAATTTACTCGCGCGAAAAACCTGTTTCACACGCAGCCGGAAATTTTTTTATTGCTGATGGAAAAACTGACCGCAGCCGTCACGAAACTTTTGCAAATGCAAATCGCCGCCGGCGCCGAAGTGGTTCAAATTTTCGACAGCCTTGGCGGGTTACTCTTGAAAAATGAATTTGCCGAAGCATCGGCAAAATGGATAAAACAAATCATTTCTGAATTAGGTGGCAAAGTTCCGGTAATTGTTTTTGCAAAGGACATTCATGGCAATTGGAACGATTTAATCACCACCGGCGCAAATGTTTTGGGAATTGATTCGGGAATTAAATTGGCCGACGTTCGCAAATTATTGCCGCCGGGAATTGGCGTTCAAGGCAATCTTGATCCGTTCTTGCTTTTGACCGCGCCAGAGAAAGTCGCGTCGGAAACGAATCGCATCTTGACCGAAATGCGCGGCGCGAGCGGTCACATTTTTAATTTAGGCCACGGCGTTCCGCCGGAAGCGAAATTGGAAAACATTTCGGCACTGGTCGAAACGGTGAAGAATTTCAAATGAGCGCGCTGAATGTCAATTTGGATTTGGTGCAAAAATACAATGTGGCCGGCCCGCGTTACACCAGCTATCCGCCAGCAACAAAATTTACGGACAAAATTTCGTGCGAAGAACTTGAACAAAAAATTTCCGAAAATAATAAATCGTCGCGCGACCTTTCGCTCTATTTTCACATTCCATTTTGTGAAACGCTTTGTTGGTTTTGCGGCTGCACAACAGTCATCACCAAAAATCATGGCGAAGGCAAATCGTATCTCGATTATCTCGAACACGAAGTCGCGCAAGTCGCGGCAAAAATAAATCCGAAACGCAAAGTCGTTCAATTACATTGGGGCGGCGGCTCGCCGACGTTTTTGCAGCCGGACGAAATCCGGCGGCTCGGCGACATTATCAAAAGGCATTTCACATTTTCCGACAACATTGAAGCCGGTGTGGAAATTGACCCGCGGCGATTGTCGCGCGAGCACATCGAAGCGTTGCGCGATGTCGGATTCAATCGTGCATCGCTCGGCGTTCAGGACTTTGAGCCGAAAGTTCAGGAAGCGATTCATCGAATTCAACCGCGTGACATGACGCAGCGTGTTTTGGATTGGGCGCGCGAACTCGGCTTCGGGTCGGTGAATTTCGATTTGATTTATGGTTTGCCGCATCAAACCGCGGAATCGTTCAACCGCACGCTCGCCGCGGTTTTAGAAATGCAGCCGGACCGACTCGCCGTTTTCAGTTACGCGCATGTGCCGTGGATTAAGCCGGCGCAGAAAATTCTCGAACAAAAAATTCTGCCATCGCCGGAAACGAAATTACAGCTGCTCAAAAATGTTATCGAGCGACTGACGGAAAGTGGAAAATACATTTACATCGGCATGGACCATTTTGCGAAAGAGGCGGACGAGTTGGTCGTCGCGCAGCGCAACAAAACGTTGCAACGAAATTTTCAGGGCTACAGCACACGCGGCAATACGGACATTTACGCATTTGGCATGAGCGCGATTTCGCAAATCCCCGAAGCGTATTGGCAGAACGAAAAAGAATTGCCGAAGTATTATTCCGCGCTGGACGATAATAAATTGCCGCTCGCGCGCGGCTATTTCGTAACGGGCGATGACAAAATCCGTCGCGAAACAATTATGCACGTAATGTGCGATTTGTCCGCCGATTTCAAAAATTTGTCGCAAACACTCGGAATTGATTTCGCAAAATATTTTGCGAATGAAATTGCATCGCTGAAATCATTTGAAGCTGATGGATTGATTTCATTTTCGCCAAATGGATTTGAAGTGACCGACGCGGGGCGATTGTTCATCCGCAATATCGCGATGTGTTTTGACAATACGCTGGCGCCGGCTGGCGAACGAAAATTTTCGCGGACAATATAAATTAAAAAACGCCCGCACTTTCGTGCGAGCGTCCACGTCCACAATGATTTTATTCAATTTGCGAACGTAAATTACGGCGTGCGAATCGTTGCGCTCGTGCCGCCGACTTTGGCCTGCAAATCCTGCGCCATGCGATAATGCTCGCGCAAGGTCGGCAACGTTTGCGATGCAAATTGTTTTAATTGCGGGTCGTTCAAAGTTGCCTGCGCATTTTCAAATTTTTGGATGTCTTCCTGATGGTCTTTGACCATTGCATCGGCATAAGCCTTGTCAAAGTCCGCGCCGTTCAAGGAACCTAAATCGCGATAAACAACGATGTCAGCATTGCGTTGAGTAAGCGGCGGCATTCCCAACTCTTTCGCGGGCAAACCTTTTGGATTGTCCAAACTTGGTTGGTTTTGGCTCGTCGCCGGATTTTCGGT
>Ga0070741_10011240_pt1 | contig 16598 bp, 11 predicted proteins | sample Coa_R1_4_FD_66440 | JGI IMG/M metagenome (GOLD analysis project Ga0070741, IMG submission 66440) | Surface soil microbial communities from Centralia Pennsylvania, which are recovering from an underground coalmine fire - Coalmine... | ecosystem: Environmental > Terrestrial > Soil > Unclassified ...
AACAGGCCCAACGGGTGCGACAGGTTTAACGGGGCCAACCGGAACTACAGGCCCTACAGGAAGTGGTGCAACGGGCCCAACAGGTCCGACGGGAGCGACAGGTTTAACGGGGCCAACCGGAACTACAGGCCCTACAGGAAGTGGTGCCACAGGTCCAACAGGCCCAACGGGTGCGACAGGTTTAACGGGGCCAACCGGAACTACAGGCCCTACAGGAAGTGGTGCAACGGGCCCAACAGGTCCGACGGGAGCAACAGGTTCTACTGGCGCTACTGGACCAACAGGTTCCACTGGAGTTACTGGCGCTACTGGACCAACAGGTTCCACTGGACCGACGGGAGCAACAGGTTCCACTGGAGCAACAGGTTCCACTGGAGCAACAGGGCCAACGGGAGCTACTGGACCGACGGGGCCAACAGGTTCCACTGGGGCAACAGGTTCCACTGGAGCAACTGGGCCAACGGGAGCTACTGGACCGACGGGAGCAACAGGTTCCACTGGAGCAACAGGGCCAACGGGAGCTACTGGACCGACGGGGCCAACAGGTTCCACTGGGGCAACAGGTTCCACTGGAGCAACAGGGCCAACGGGAGCTACTGGACCAACAGGTTCCACCGGACCGACGGGGCCAACGGGAGCTACTGGACCGACGGGGCCAACAGGTTCCACTGGACCGACGGGGGCAACCGGAGCTACAGGCTCATCTGGCGCGACAGGAGGTGCATTCAATGATTATGGGTTCTTTGTTGTGACGACGAACCCTGCTCAGGGAAGCACAGCGGTTGCGTTGAATGGAAGTGTTGCTTTTGCTGCTGTGGCGGTTTCTGGAGGAATAACTTATGCAAGTCCAACAATTACCATTGCAAACGCGGGGACTTATGAACTTTCTTATGGTTTCAGCGTCGCATCATTGCTAACTACTGCTGCATTTGAACTTTTTTCTGGCGCGTTGTTAGGAGCGAGTACGCGAGTGGGAACTCCGAATTCCAACGTAATGACGAGTACGTCGGCTATCCTAACATTTGGAGCAGGCGCGACCTTGCAATTGAGAAATGTCTCATCAGGAGCAAGGACATTATCTCCACCTGACACAGTCGAAGGCGGGGTTGCTGCCTATTTGACAATTAGCAGATTACAATAAAATCCAACTGAAAATCTAGTTTGGCCAAAAAAACTCTCGGTCATGTTAAGTATAGGAGTAGCGGATTGAACTTTAAATCAAAGGAGAAGCGAAGATGAGAAAGATGTTATTTATCCTATCTGCATTTAGTTTAAGCAGTACTGGTTTTTGTGCGACGACAAATTTTTCGAATGGAAAAACTGCTGGAGATTTGTTGTATGTATCAGCCCAATTTCCCATTGATCCTGTTACAGGGCAAATGATGGAAGGTGATATCGGACAACTCACTGACATTACATTAGATCATATTCAGCACATTCTTCATAAGAAGGGTTATAAAATGCAAGATGTTGTTAAAACGGAAGTTTATCTCATCGATATTCGTGACTTTGAAATGATGGATGCGACATATGGGGAGCGTTTTCCCTATCAGTTTCCACCTGCACGCGATATAATTGTCGCCCCGCAGTTGCTCAATAATTCTAGGATCCAAATTTCTTGCATAGCCTACAAACAGTAATTCGTTGTCCAGCAAGAATTAAAACAGAGTCCATGGCGCTTCAAATTTGGGTAGGCTACTGCTGATGCTGGAAAGCTGGAGAATTTGCCAACGCTTAAGGTTGCAGATTTGCATCTGAATCCCGTCCAGGTTGCTATTGAGAAACTAGAGCCTGGGCGGGTCGGATGCGAAGATGACCCTTCAGCTAAGTCAAAACGCCAGGTTTTCAGTGAAAGTACTGGTTCCGTTTCGATGGACCATAGAATTTCGATTTTAACAGCCCCCTTTGTAGGGGGCTGAATCGCTCATTTTAAGGAAAGGAAACTGTAACTATAGCACTCTCTGTGCTTGCGTTGTCAAATGCAGTGACTCCGTAAGTGACAGCGCCATTGTGCACTTGATTGTGGTCGTTATAAGTGACGAAGGAGGGATCAACGATGTCAATAAGCAAGCCATCGCGATATATTCCATAGGCGATAAGATTTGGATCTGGGCTAGCTGTCCAGCTGATGGAATTATAGTATTCTTGAAAGACGTCTCTATCATTCACAAATTGGGACACAAGGGGATTACTAGGTGGATCGACCAGAGTGCCTGTACCTGTTGAGGCTTGAATCACATTGTTTGTTCCATTTGAGCTAACCCATGCTGCGATCGCATTGCAATCTGTGCCAGTAATGGTGGATTTGATGACGGGAAAGGCGTTATTCTGGTTATCCGATAGGGTATAGGGATTTGTCCAAAATCCTGAGTTAATGCCTCCAATATGAGATTCCGTAGTATTGATCAAGACGGTATCACTCCCGGAGTCGTAAGTCATGTAAATTCCAAACGCATCTCCTAGAGAATTAGATGCTACATCTAGATTATACGAATAAAGGCTCGAGTCTAGAGTGGAGGGACTGTCCCATTGAGTGTAATTTGAACTTTCTGATGATTGTATTGTAAAGATGGACTCTAAGGGTCGTATTGTCCATAGGGCCAATGCACCTCCCGAATCCTTCATAAGCAATTTTGAAGTTAAGTAGGCGGGATTGCGCATTCCTGGAGCAGAGATGTCGACAGGTGAACTCCATGAGTCGGCCAAAGGGCGATGAGAGGATTGAAGTATAACATTGGAATAGCTAAGTCCGTTGAGTTCGTATTTGAACCATATCAAAACGGCGTTGCCGTTTGCATCTACGGCGGCTTGTGGATAAACGCTATGGAAGGCAGGATTTGAAACAAGTGTGGCCGTTGACCAACTTCCTCCTAAGGTTTTGCTAACGGCGTTGATGTTATAAAGAGAAGAGACGCCGTTTAAAGTCTGCCATGTAGCAATCACTGTGCCGTTGGAGCCGATAGCTACTTGCGGCGAGGAAGAGCCAGAACTAGAGAGTGTGTCGGGTGAGCCTGTCCAGCTCATGCCAAAAAGCTGAGTATCTGACAGGACAACACTACCTGTCACCCAAACAGCGACAACATCTCCAGTGGCAGTATCGATAGCGATTTGCGGGGAAGAGGAGGAGGAAGCGGAGAGAGTCGTTGCGCTATTCCATGATGATCCAAAGGGTTTATTTGCGGACTTGATGAGACCTCCTTCATTCCAAATAGCAACGGCATCTCCAGTTGTAGGGTCAACGACAACCTGAGGTGAGGAAGATCCGGTACCGGAAAGAGTATCGGCTGAACTCCAGCTTCCACCAAGCAATTTAGTTTTTGAAACGACAACATCTCCCTCAAGCCAAATGGCGACGACGTTTCCACTTTCATCCATTCCTACATGAGGCGACGAAGAATCAACCCCTAAGGATGAAATCGTGTCTGGAGGACTAGACCAGGTATCAATTTCGTTGGCTGCCAAATACGTGCAAACATAAAGACAGACTGCGGATAATATTCTTTTCATGGTAACCATCACATTTTAATGTTGTGTAAGCTTCTCTTTTTACTGAAGACAATCTCTTAGCAAAAACATATGGAAAGGATGCTATCAAATCAAAAATTAATATTTATTGGTAGTGTTTTTCTATACCCAATGTGACTGAAAATTTGGTTTAGGACCGAAGCGAAAGCCCCAGAATTGGGTTCGGTCTTAAATCCAAATTTTCAGTCACGTTGGGTATTTAGATTCAGTTGCTGTTGATTTTAGATCCAAATGGATAAGAGCTGAATCTGCATAATGCCATTTAACTCGCTTGATGCGTGAACAAATTTTGCTGATCAAGCGCCACTTTGGGAAGAATAAATTCCATATTTTTGTTCACACAGTCTCTGATGTTTTCCGGAAGATTTTTTATCGCTAGTAAATGCGTGCTAGATTTAAGAGCTTCTTCATAACGTCCAATCCAGTAAGCACAAATGGAATGCTCAAGGACAAGACCATGCTCGTAGATCCAGGTTTCTACGAAGAGAGGATCATCAGGTTGCTTCATGTTGAGTGCAAATTGGGAGAAGAGATATCCCATGAGATAATTTTCTTTGCGACGATAATAGGAGCTTAATCGAAAAAGAGGTTCGACGCGGCAAGGACGGAAATGATACGCTTTCAGGTAGCCTTTGGTGACAACATCTTCGGGCATTTCCAAAGTTTCTTGAAGAATTGCGATCTGGTATAGAGACCAGAATACCTCTTGTTCCCACCCGCCCATAGCGACCCTTCTTTTGTAGACGTCGATGGCTTTTTTAAGTTTCCCGGCATCTTTATAGCTTTGAGCGAGATAAAAGACGTTGCGCGCGTTTGTGGGGTCTTCTTTAAGGGCTTTTTCGAGAAGCTTTGCATCTTTTTCGAATTTTTTGGGATCGCAAGAGCGATCTCCCCCCCCGATGATAAGCATGGTGACGTTGTCGAGTTTTCCGAAGCTATGCGCTTGGTAGCTGACGAGTGCTTCGTGTACAACGCCTCCCCAATGCCAGTCGAGATCCGTGCGAATCATTTGAACGCGATCGTAACTGCTTCCGCTGTAATTGATTTTGATATAGTAGCCATCTTGATCGAATTCAGGGCGAACATAATCGGGGGAGATTTCAAATTTATCGTCCGCATCGATAAACAGCAAATAGTCTGCTTTATCTTTGGCAAGGTCTAAAGCCTCGTTGCGGTTGTGGGCAAAATTTACCCACGGGCGCTCATAAAGCTCCCCAGGGATGTCTTTCATGAACTTTTTGATGATTTCTTGTGTGCCATCTTTGGAACCTGTATCGACAATGATCCAGTAATCAATGAGAGGTTTGACCGATTCTAGGCAGCGTTCGATCACCTTGCTTTCATTTTTGACAATCATGTTGAGACAGACTTTAGGACGTTCTGGAGATGAAGCTTCCAGATTCCACGATGCGAAGAAGAGGAGGATAAAAAAAAATCTCATGACGTTTCACTTAGGTTGAAGGTGTTGAAATGAGCTTCATAAATAAAGAGATAAAATGGTCTTGTGAATATAGCTTAGCTGCAGGGCTTTGTAGGTAATTGCGAATGTTGCGCTGATATTCTTGATAACGCTCTTCCCCCATAGTTTTGAGGTAGGCATATAGAGCGGTGTCGCTTGGAAACTTTTCGCGCAAAATGTAGCAATTCTCTGGAATGTAGGAAGCAATATTGGGAGCTCCCCAATAAACAGGAACGGTTCCTGCTTGAAAGCAATCGAAGATTTTTTCTGTGATGTATCCAGGTACGCCGCGAATGTTTTCATAGGCGTAGCAAAAGCGGAATTGTTTTAAGACGTCAACTTTTTTATCAATGGGACCGCCATAAGTGGTTAGGCTTTCCTGCCACCATTTTCCATAGAGGGTGAAATCGTCGTTGGGAAAATTTTCATAAAATTGAATGAGACGGCGGCGTTCAGAATACAGTTCTCCAGGAAAAGAGGAATCTTTATTGCACGCGATTAGTGTGCACAACTTTTTAGAACTAAACTGTGGAACATTTGAAATTTCTGGATGGATGACAGGATAAAAGAACTTGAAGTACTTTTTGTCATCGATTAGGCCATCGTGCCAGGTGATTACTTTGGAAAAATCGCTGTGGTTTTCAAGAATGTAATTTGCGGGTATCACAGAAGGTGGCTCCCAAAGAAAAAGGATTTTTTTTTCTTTAGGAAATCGAGATAACAATGGAAGTTGATCCTCGAAGACGTCGAAGACGATAAGATATTCAAAATCTTCGATGTTCTCCAGATGATCTGCTTGATAAATTTCATAGCCAGCTTCGCGCGCTGTTTCTCGGAGGCGATAAAGGACTTCCAGGCAATTATCTCTGTTAAAAACAGGATTATCGATAGCAAACAATTCCCCCCAAAAGCCAGGAGTGATGTAGATTTTTTTGATAGGTGTTGAGGCAGTATAATGGACAAGGGGTTGGTATTTTTCTTTATACCCAACGTGACTGAAAATTTGGTTTAGGACCGAAGCGAAAGCTCCCGCGATTGGCGCAATCGAATCGTCGCCACTATTAGAAATAGGGGCTAGATTCGATCGTCCAATCCCGGGGCTTTGGCTCGGTCTTAAATCCAAATTTTCAATCACGTTGGGTATAGAGGCAATTCCCTCGCTAGTGATTTCACATTGTGAAGAATTATAGATGTAATGGATATCAGGGATGTATTTGCTATGTCTGCCTGCCATTTCTAATAATGGAATAAATAAAGCATAATCGGAAGAGGAAAAGGGCATTGCAAGAAGTTCTTCAGAGAGAATTCGTTGAAATAAGCCAGCGTAGAAAGTTTTAAGTGCTGGGAAGTAAGCGAGTTTGTTCCGATACTCATTATTTTTGACAATTTCTTCAGAGATGGGGGAAGCATTGCCGCAGGAATAATTGGGATAAATACTGTATTGGCCGTAGGTGAGCCATGTCGAAGCGTCTGCATAAATGTTTCGGATAGCGCTAAGAACATTGCGATGCGCAAGCCAATCGCAGCCTTTTAGAGGCATAACAATCGTATCAGGAGGATAGTTTTGAACAGTTTCAGCGAGGCAAGCAATCAGGCCTTTAGGTTGCTCATGTTTAATGAAAATAAGGCGTTCTTTCAAGGAGTTTATACGGATATAATCTTCAACACACTCTTGGGTGCCATCAGAAGATGCATCATCGATATAGATAACTCTAAAGTTGTTGTATGATTGGGCAAATAGGGAATCGAGATTCTTTTTGACCCAATTTTTGTGGTTGCTGGCATGAACCACGATGAGGAAAGGGGGATCTTCAATGGCGTAGGTGTAAGAAGAGAGAATCAATAAAAAAAAAGTGATGATCCGTTTTACAATCATTGGACAAAGATCCTATCTAAATAGAATAAGGAGTCGGGTTGAATAGGTTCATCGATCTCTGCGTGTGGCATGCGATGCAAACTGGTAAACTCAGTGAAACCAAATTGATGAAGAAGCAGTGAGAGGGAATTTTGATCAGGCCGGCGCGTGTAATAGGCATCTTTATCAAAAGCGGCTCTGTACCAAAGATCGAGAAGCTGACAGGGAGCTTCCTGAGTTAGATCCAAGCCGAAAAGTCCTGAAGAGCAGGAAGGAACGTGAAAGGTCTCAGCGCTCGTCAGACCAAAATAGGCAGCTGCCAGAGGTGTTATAAAAGGACCAACCGAATGGGAGTTTCCCATAACAAAATAGCCCTTTTCCTCAATCATTTCAAAAATTTCATTCAGGCTGGCAATAGGAACGACGGAGGCATCGAGCCAAAGCACTCGTTTGTAGCCTAATCTCTGAGCCTCTTTAAAAAAACAGGGTTTGAAAGCGTAAGGGACGTGGGCTAATACGAGGGAACCCCCTTCTTCATCTGGCCACCCTCCGACCCGATAGAGAACATGTCCTTTAAAGTCAGATTCTTCGATATATTTTAACAAGCGTTTTAAACCTGCGGGATAGCCGCGATTTAGCGACGAATAAAGAATGATGCAATTTTCCCGCTCATTTAGAGCGCAATTAACATGGATTGATCCCGAAATAGGGCTGTCTTCGGAGGTATCCCCAATAATTTTCATCGCTCGTATTCTTGACTCCATATCGCCAAGGCGATCGAGAGCATCCCTTTTTCCTATGCTTAAGTAGGCTTGTAGGAACTTATAATCGTTTTGTGTGGGATGCAAAATATCGTTAATACATGGGTAGAGAGAAGCTGGTGGAGCAGTGGGCTGTAAGGGGAGCTCTGGTAGAGGAGAATAACTCTTTTTGCTACGAATTATCGAGTCCATTTTATCTGCGTTAGGAGTGCCCGCTCGTTGTCCAATAGGAGGCAAAGAATAGTTAAAGATGTAAAGAATCTCCGGAATAAACTGCGTATGTTGTCCCGACATCTCCAGAAGAGGCAAGAGATAAGCTAAATCGTCGGCTTCCTGGAAGAACTCTCCTTCGTGCAAAAAGTCTTGCTTATCGATTTCTTGAAAAAGCGCAGTATAAAAACTGCGGAGATGTGAAACGCAGCCCTTGAGATCTCGAAACCCATGAGTGTTGATGACATGATCGGGAATCGGGGCGGCAAATCCTTTGGAGTAAAAGGGATAATAAAGAAACTGGCCATAGGTCATCCATACTTCAGAATTCGTATAGACGGAATTGAGTTGCGATAAGACATTTTCATGAGCCAACCAATCACAACCCTCTAGTTCAACAATGATTTCTTCTTTGCTGCAGGTAAAGGCCGCTTGGCACATACAAGCAAGGTGCCCTTTTTGCTCTGGGTTTTTGAGAAGAGTAACACGTTTCTGTTGTTGGTTTTTAACGATGTAATCTTGAACATGCTCATAGGTGCCATCAGTGGGGGCATCCGCAATGTAGATGACTCTATAATTGCTATAATTTTGATTGAAGACAGAGTCTAAGTTCTGTTCATACCAATCCAGATTATTATGGGATGAGATAATGATAACGAAGGGTTTTTCTTCTAAAGACTGTTCAGCTGCGCAGGCAGCAGAACAGAAGAGGAGGAAAAGAACTCTATACCCAACGTGACTGAAAATTTGGTTTAGGACCGACGCGAAAGCTCCCGCGATTGGCGCGATTGAATCGTCGCCCCTATTAGAAATGGGGGCTAGATTTGATCGTCCAATCCCGGGGCTTTGGCTCGGTCTTAAATCCAAATTTTCAGTCACGTTGGGTATACTCAAAAAGGTCAAAAAGCGGTGCCATGATAATTCAATCATAGGGCCTTTCTATAGGAGAATATTTTTGCTTTCTGCGCGTAGCAAAACCTAAATTTTGTTGGTAAGTTGGATCCACTTTTTGGTCATTAATAGGGGTGACGACGTTATAGACATAAAGGACTTCTGGGATAAATCGAGAATGGGTGCCTGCCATTTCAAGAATTGGCCACATGTAAGCAAGGTCCCCGGCCATGGGGAAAAATTCCCCCTCATGCAATAAGGCATCAATTTTAATCTTTTGAAATAGCCCAGCGTAAAAACTTCTTAGCGCTGTTGTCGTCCATTGATTCTCTCTAAATGCATTTTGCTCAATAATCTCCGAAGCAACTTGCGCTGCCCAACCGGGAGATCCGCAAGGGTAATATACAAATTGACCATACGTAACCCAGACGTTCGGGTCAGCATAAACCTCATTGAGCTTTTTTAGGACATATTCATGTGCAAACCAGTCGTCTCCATCCAGATTAGCGACGATTTCATCGGGCGCGCATAGCCAAATCCCTTTATAGATATTTGCCAGCGAACCTATGCGCTTTGGATTTTGAATGACAGTGGCTCGATGCTGCAGTTTTTTCTCTTTGATGTAAGCTTTGACAAGCGTACCTGTTCCATCAGGTGAAGCATCATCAATATAGATGATGCGGAAATTTTTGTAGTCTTGAGCAAAGACAGAGTCTAGGTTTTTCTGGTACCAATCCTTATTGTTATAGGAAGGAATAACGACAACAATGGGCTTTTCTTGGGCAGTTTCAAGCTTTTGCGCTTCGACAGCTTTTAATAGAAAGGGAAAACAAAATAAGCATAGAAAGAGGAGTTTATACCCAACGCGACTGAAAATTTGGTTTAGGACCGAAGCGAAAGCCCCCGCGATTGGCGCGATCGAATCGTCGCCTCTATTAGAAATAGGGACTAGATTCAATAGTCCAATCCCGGGGCTTTGGCTTGGTCTTAAATCCAAATTTTCAATCACGTTGGGTATATTCCTTCCTGCAGAAATTGCCGTTTTTCAGAAAAGATTGGATCAAAAACAAAATAAATACAACAAAATATTTATAAGAATGTTCAGGTGTCGATTTTGGATTCAAAAGAACCGGTATATTCTCTTAGCCTGAGAAACGGTCAAAAAGGTTCTACATTGCATGTCTCCTGTTTGGAAAAGTCTTTTTCCTTAATGATGTGCAAAAGAATGGCAGCAGCGATTTTATTGATCGATTCTGCATTATTTTCATACGGACGAGGACAATGGCAGTCGATATATTGGGAGATATCCAAAGTTTCTAGGTCCGTGGGCCAGTAAAGTCTATCAATCCGCCTTTCTACCCCATGCCCTAGACGCACGATATGTCCCCCCTTGCGCTCCCATTGATCTAAAAAGAGATACATGAGCAGTTCATCGGTGTTCCAACCCAATCCATAGGATCCCCATTGGGAGATTTTGTCTCGGATATTCTGAGGTGTGGAAACTTCGAAAATGGATGCAAAAACTTTTCCTTTTGCTGCATTATAGCACATAGGGTAATGCGGATACCCACATCCGTGAGCGCAATCGCGATAAACTACAAAGGCGTCCTCATGACATTGGGCAATCCCTTCCCTAAAATAGGATGGGGATACAGGAAGCATGTCGATATCAGAAATGAGACAGGTGTCTTCAGGGAAAAGCGCAGGAAGCAGCAGTCGGATGGCTTGCGCCTGTGTAGACTCCGCTACATCTGGGAGAGGATGGAACCGAATAACATCGCCAAGAGATGTGTCGATAGGACAATTTTCATCAGCGATAAGAGCCAATGTGGGATGAAATCCCATTGCTTGCCATAGAGGAGCTACAATGGGCCAAAATTGGATATAGTTGGGATTATTGTTAGTGGCAAGAATTACTCTTTGTAGTTCAACGGAACGTACGGGTAAAATGGCAATAATCAGTGGTAAGGTTAGAGATAGAATTTTTTGAATCATAAGTCCTCATTTTAAACGCCAGTTATCCTAACACTAAATTTTCAAGCCAGTCAAGACTCTCCGTTTAGAGACCAAAGGGATTGATTATGGACCTCATTAAAATTAATAATTATTGTAAATAAATTATTTATTTGTATTATTAAGAAAAAGACTGATGCATGTTGTTAGGTGCTCTTATGAAAAAAATACTGCTTGGGCTGTTTTGTGTTGGGGCTGCTGTTGTTATTTATTTTGAACCTTCTGGCTCTATTCACGTTACAGTTCCTGCGGGTAAGTACCATAGCTCGCGAAAATCTGAAATTGCTCGCGGATCATCCCGTTCTTATGAGAGGGGTGTGTATCATAAATCCGTAGCCAAGGCTCCTGCAGCGAAGAAACCATTGACTCAAAAGCCCGTGGCCCAATTGCCATGGTTTGCAAAAGGGGGGGGGGAGTCAACACCAAAACCAAGTAAGGAAATTCCAGATACGCGTCGACCCAACCCCTACCCAATTCCAAAAAGAATCGACATTGGTCACATTGAAGGCAAGGGCGTTGGATATGATACAGGTTATACAAAGCTGTCTGTCATTTTGGGGCCAGAATACCGGTTAGGTCATCATTTGACTCTTTTTGACCTGAGAGGGGTCGTTTTTGATGATGGCAAATTAGCAGCAAATCTTGGCTTGATCGGCAGATTTCCCTCTAAGTCCTTCTGCGAGATTTTCGGTTGGAACCTCTTTTACGATTTCCGCCAAGGAAGGCATGGAAATTTCAATCAGATCAGTGGGGGATTCGAAGTCTTAAATAAGAGATGGGAACTCCATATTAATGGAGGTGTTCCTATAGGACATCGAAAGCACGCTAAGACATGCGTATATGACAATTATATTGGGCCATATCGGGAAGTTTGTAAGCGCAATGAAGTCGCAGAATATTTTGTCGATGGAAGTGTTGGCTACTATTTTTTAAACTATAAAAACTTTCAGCTGTATGCGGCCGCAGGCCCTTACTACATGAATGGCCCGATAAATACCTCTGCAGTTGGCGGAAAAGCGCTGCTGCGTCCCCAGTTTGGCGATATCGCGTCGGTTGAGCTTAGTATTTCTCACGATCGCCTCTTTGAGACGATTTATCAGATCAATGTTGTTTTGACATTGCCTTTGTATAGGCTTTCTCCAGTGTTAAAGAATAAAAAAGGGCCATGCGGAATGGCGACAAGGCAGGTCTATCAGCCGATCGATCGCGATATGATTCTCTATAAGAAATGTTGCTGCCATAATAACTTCTAGTGTTGTGTAAACAAAAATCGCTGGGGATTTTCTAATTCGTTGATTTTTCAGTAATCACCCTCTTATATTGCTTCTTTCAAACTTGGATTTTTGCTGTTGCTGTCTTTGGCAGTGGCAAATTCTTCAGCTTCCAAGCGTCAGCAATTTAAAAAAGAGGCGATGATGAAGTACGCAGAAAAGTGGGATCTCGATTCTTTGTTTTCAGGAGGAAGTCACTCCAAATCCCTTCAAAGAGAATTGGATCGAATTCGAAGAGAAATTGCTTCTCTGGAATCTTTAAGAAACCCAGAGCATTTTTCAGAGCTAGTGGAAAGCATGCAGGAGCTTGATGTTTCTTTGCGCGAATGCGATGCTTTCATTTTATGTTTGCAATCTCAAGATCAAAAAGATGAACAGGCAGGCCAGCTTCGCGCTGCATTTTCAGTGCTTGAGGCAGATTTTCTGCTTTTTTCAAACCGCTTCGACGATTTTTTGATGGGACAGGATGAAACTGCTTTTAATTCCCTCGTACGTCAATATGAGCCGGTCCGCTTTATTTTGGAGGAGAGGCGAAAGCGCACAAAAATGAAATTGCCGTGCGAAAAGGAAGATTTGATCACGCAGCTGGCCGTAGATGGTTACCATAGTTGGGGAGAACTCTATCCTCTGCTCGTCAGTGAGATTAGGGTGGAAAGCGATGGACAGTCGCTATCCTTTGGACAAGCAGAAAACAAGTTGACAGATCCCAATCCCAAAGTCAGGCAAGAAACGTTTACTAAGCTTGAGGAAGCATGGAAAGTCAAGGGGGCGCTATTTTCTCAAGTGCTTAATCATCTTTCTGGTTATCGCTTGCAGGTTTACAAGCAGAGGGGGTGGAGCGATCCTTTACAGGAACCTCTTTTTGAGAACAGGATGTCTAAAGAGACTTTGGAAGCGATGTGGAATGCCGTAGGGGAGTTTAAACAGCCATTAGGAGAATACTTGCAGGCAAAAGCGGATTTACTTGGCATGAGTAAACTTGCGTGGTGTGATATCGAAGCCCCATTGTTTGAGGACAAGGCAGAAAAGGTCCCTTATGATTTAGGGGCGGAGATTGTTATAGGCAGTCTAGAAAAGTTTCATCCTCGTATGGGGGAGTTTGCCCGCAAGGCTTGCTATGAAAAATGGGTCGAAGCGGAGGATCGGAGTGGGAAAAGACCCGGAGGCTTCTGCGTGATGTTTCCTAAAAGTAAGCAAAGCCGCATTTTTATGACGTACAGCGGAACGATGCTCAACATTTCTACTTTAGCTCACGAGATCGGGCATGCGTATCACAATGCCATGGTGGAGGATCTTCCAGGCTTTACACAGAATTACCGCATGAATATTGCCGAAACAGCATCGACTTTTGCGGAACACATCCTTGGCGATGCTTTATTAGAAAAAGCTAAAACGCGCGAGGAAAAATTGAAGATTCTTAGCGAACGGATTCAGCGCTCGATTTCTTTCATGATGAATATTCATGCGCGTTTTTTATTTGAGACGCGGTTTTACGAGCAGAGGAAAAATAAATTCTTTTCCCAACAGGAACTTTGCGCTCTAATGCAAAAGGCTCAAGAAGAGGCTTTTTGTCAGGGATTATCCGCTTGGCATCCTTATTTTTGGGCTGCAAAATTGCACTTTTACTTTACGGGTGTCGCTTTTTATAATTTCCCTTACACTTTCGGTTATCTGCTCAGTTTGGGCATTTATCATTGGGCCAAAAAAGAAGGAGAGTCGTTTGCCGATCGCTTTGATGCGCTTTTGCGCGAGAGCGGAATGATGACCGTAGAAGATCTTGTCCAAAAACACTTGGGGTTTGATCTTGCAAAACCCGACTTTTGGAGAGAAGCTTGCGCAGCGGCTGTCGCCGATGTGGACACTTTTTTAAGGCTGGCAAAGGACCACCAAAGTCTCGACGTGGGTGGTTTGCGGAAACATGTCAAATCCTTCAATTGATGTGATTTGATAGCCCGCTTGAGTCAACTTTTGCAGGTCGCGCGCAAGAGTGCTTGGCATGCAGGAAACGTAGAGAATGTGAGCGGGTTTTTCTGCGATGAGAATTTGAAGCAGTTTTGGGTCGATGCCTGTTCGGGGAGGGTTGCAAAGGACGACATCGGGTTGTTCAGATTTGATTAAGCGGGCGCCTTCGATTTCAGATTTACCTTCGATGAATCGAACGGATAAGTGATTGAGGTGTGCATTCTCTTTAGCAAGTGCTAGAGTTTCGCGATGGAGCTCGATACCCCATACTTTTTTGTTCCGTTTGGCGCAAAGTAACGCGGTGATGCCAATTCCGCAGTAAAGATCGAGAACTTTTTCGCCCCTTGGAGGAAGAGCATTGAGAATGGCTTGGTAGAGTTTTTCGCTTTGTTCAGGATGGTTTTGCAAAAAGCCAAAGGGAGAAAAGCGGGCTTTGAGTCCTAAAAATTCTGCTTCGCAGGCGATATTCCCAAAGACAGCTTTTTTGCACGGAGACTGAGCAATGATGCCCTGCCAGGAAGGGTTGTTGTCTAAAGCGTCTTTGGCGGCATCGATGTTGAAAGGAAGTTCAGGGAAAAACTGGAAGGCTAAGATGAATTTTCCCTCGTTTGCTTTGATCAAGCGCAAAGACCCTTCTTCTACTCCTTCATTGGATAACAAGGCTAGCAGGGGTTCGAGCGTGCCAAGTAGAGATTCTTCGCTTGGAAGGAATATCGGGCAGTTGGCAACCTGAATGAATTGGGCGGGATCGCATCCGATGTATCCTGCTTTAAACCCTTTCCCTTCTTTTTTTAATTTAAGCCGGATATGGCGTCGATAATGCCATTGCTGGTTTGCTGGGTGAACGATGAGTTCTGAAACTTCTATCTTACCCATTCTTTTTAGAGCATCGAGGATGAAGTTGCGTTTTGCTTCTACTTGTGCTTGATAATTCATATGTTGTAGCTGACAACCTCCGCAGCTTCCGAAATACAAGCAGCTCGGGTCGATTCGGGACGTACTCGATTTTTTAAGATTAAGAAGCTTTCCACGAGCAAAGTTTTTTTTCTTCGATAAGATTTCAACTTCAGCTTGGTCGCCGGGTGCTGTAAACGGGACGAACATGACGAGGCCCTCGTGGCGAAGGATTCCTTCACCGCCGAAGGCGATGGATTCAACGGTTCCGCTAATCATAGAGCAATAGGATAACAAAAAAGAAGTGGCAAAGCCACTTCTTTTGTCAGCTAGTCAATGATACTATGCAACGCTTTAGAACGGGTTTCTTCCTGACCAGAAGCTACGGCTTGATCAAGTTCTGCGTAAAATAGACTTATTTTTTGCGCTTCCATTTGTGCAGTTTCATCAAGATGAGCAAGCTTTACCTCAATTTCATAAAGTTGCTCCTCCGTCATATTGCTTGCAGTTTTAGAATTTTCAAGCTCAGTTTGAAGTGCCATTTTGAGTGTTATACTTTGAGGATAATTAGGGTCCACGTAAATATTAGCTAATTTTAGGATACCGTCACCGTGTGACGTTTTGATGGCCTGGCGGAGACAGGTTTCAATGTCGCAGGAAGAATGGTGAGGGAAATGTGCTTGGAGTTCAGCCACCTTTGCTTTAAAACTAATGGGAGTGATCTTCTCGAGAGGTTGGCTTGCATAAGTAAGTGCGCTGTCTAAATACGCTTTTTCAAGGAAATTTTTAGAAACTGTCTCGAGCTTACTGTAAAATTTACGAGCAATCGGCTTACAGCAACTTGGACACCCTAGACACTCAGTATACTCAGTTTGGTTTGTAAACTTTCTATGTATCATATCAGCTACAGAATGAAAACTTGAGCGTACTATTTTTATAAGCCTTTGAAGCATCACATCAGCCATAGAATGAAAATCTGCAACTGTTATTTCAGGACACTTTTTTTTGCAAAGTGCAAAAAATTTATCCTCTATTTTTTCAGCGTAGCGAAGGTATGCAGCATTCTGCCGCTGTTCACGGGGAGAAATATATTGAATGGGTGATAGTCCCAATTGGCGAGTTTCAGAATCATTCAGAGGCGTGTGGCGAAGTGCGTCAATGAGTTCCATTCCAACAGTGCTTATTACATTAAACAAACAAATACGTATTTTGATGTGGGGTAAAGTTCGCATCGCTGATAAGGTTCGACATGTTTGTGTCAATGAACAAAGATCCTTATCTTCCGTGATATGGGTAATGATATAGTTAATTATGTCTTTTGGGAGAATTAAAAGGGGAAAAGGGGATTCAGCAATGACACTCCTGAAAAGAGAAGAGAAGGAAGAGATGATTTGATACAATAATCCCACTTCAGGTTTGTTTGCAGATTGACTAATGGACACTAGTGTTCCATTCCCTGAAGCATTTCTTCGCTTGCCCCGAGGTGGTAATGGGGGTGGGTTTACAGGGCTTGTATTTGGTGATACGGGTTGCATATTTTTAACCGTTTTTATGTTATTAAAGAAAAATATTAAAATGCTAATATTTTATACTAATTATAAATTATTTGTTGATTTTATAACAGAATGTTTTTGAAAATGTAAGCGTTTTTTAGAAATGTCACCTTTCCGTTAAATAGAAATGTCACCCCTGGTATGCAGAAGTTACTGGTACTTAGGAGGTGACCAAATGGAAGGACGAATTTCTATGAGCAGTAA
>Ga0070741_10011241_pt1 | contig 16595 bp, 15 predicted proteins | sample Coa_R1_4_FD_66440 | JGI IMG/M metagenome (GOLD analysis project Ga0070741, IMG submission 66440) | Surface soil microbial communities from Centralia Pennsylvania, which are recovering from an underground coalmine fire - Coalmine... | ecosystem: Environmental > Terrestrial > Soil > Unclassified ...
AAAAGCGCCGCACAGCGGCGCACTCCAAAACCTTCGGAAGAACGAGAGGCGTCGGAATTTCGCGAAGCGTTTTGGAGTGCGGCGCTCGGCGCCGTTTTTGGAACCGAACGACCGGCTGCCAATCAATGCGTCATCGTGTAGACGATGATGTTGATCGCCAGAGGGTAGGCAATGTTCTCAGAGAAACGGTGAAAGAAATAAACGTCTTCTCCCTCACGCTCCCAGCCGTCGCCGTTATCCGTGTTAAAGCAGCCCAGCGCCATCAGCCGGTTCTTGTCGTCGAAGAGAGCTCGGAAGTGAATGTCGCGGCAAACTTCCCCTTCATGAACCTCCCAGGTCACGCCGGTGCTCTCGGCGCGGCGTCCGATGACCACATTGGGGATTTGCAGCTTGTCCTTCGTCACTTTTAGATCGTAGACCGAATGAAAAATCGGGTGGTCCATTTCCAACTCGACCCAGTGGCGTTCGGGCAGGACGCGCTGGAGTTGTCGTTCGTAATTGGCCCATTGGGGTTTGCCCCAGCAATCGTCCGACATGAGAAATCCGCCGTTGAGGAGATATTTGCGGAGAATGGGGACCTCGGCATCTTCGAGGATCATCAGGCCCGGCTCGACGATGTAGATCCAGGGATAATCGAATAGTTCCGGGTCGGTGAGATCGATGACCCGGCCGTTGGGGTTGACTTTGAGCGAAGTCAATTGGTGGACCCTGAAGGAGAGGTTTAAGTCACTATCAGGATAATCGCTGTACCAATAGCCGCCATTCCACCAGGTTTGGCGGGAACGGGTTTGCCGCGTCCAACGCACCCGGGCGAACGAGAACACATCCTTTTCGAATCCGAACGTATTGGTCCAATCGGGGGTGGGTCCGCTGTGCCAGGGCGATTCGCGGGCGGTCCGGGCGAGGTGCACATTGGGATTCCAGCCCTCTCCTTGAAAGGAGTTGCGATCGTACGACGCCGGGTCAGCCTGAACGGCCCAGGATGAGACCGCGGCCATGGCCCACACGGTTGATTGCAACAAGCGACGCGTACGCCCAACCTCGTTGATTATCTCTTCGAGCACAAGTCGAGAAGTGCCTGAGGGTGTGATTGATTGTGATTGAATCTGTCGGGGAAGTTCCACCAGTGCCTGCGCCTGCGGCCGGGCTCGATCGAATCTATCAATGGTCTGGGTCTAGTCTATGCCGCGCAGAATAAAACCAACGAGGCTGTCGCTGAATTTGAGAGGGCGCTTAAGCTCGATCCTCGGTTCAGCGCCGCCCGGGTTAATTTGGCCACGCTTTTGGCCAACCACGGCCAGGTGTCGGCGGCCATCGGCGAGTATCAAACCGTTTTGAGGCTCGAGACCAATAACGTGGCGGCTCGTATTAACCTGGCCAAGCTGTGGTTCAGCCTGGGCAAGACCAACGAGGCGATCGCTTTGTACCAGCAGGCGCTCGAACTTCGGCGGGATAATCCGGTAGCCCACTTTGATCTGGCAAACGCATTCAACGCCCAAGGCCTTCACGCTGAAGCTTTGAAACATTACGGCGCCGCGGTTGAATTGCAGCCGGGCTTCGCCGATGCCCAATACAATTTCGGCGTCGAACTCGCCCGCGTAGGCCGAATCACCGAGGCCTTGCCCCATTTCGCCGAGGCGGCGCGGCTTAATCCCACTTCCGCGGAGGCGCATTTCAATTATGGCGTCGCTTTAGCCAAACTGCAGAGATATCCGGAAGCGGCAACAGAATTTCAGCAGACACTAAAGCTCGATCCCAAGTATGCCTCCGCTCAGGCGTTGCTCAACCGCGCCTTGCAGTTCAGCCACGGGCCCGCCTTGCAGCCCTGACTTGATTTGGCGCCGTGCGTCGTGGGCTCATTCCAAGGACGCGGCAGGTTTGGAAATGAGTTGCAGGTACTTCAACGCGGTGGGGTTATTAGGTTCGACGGCGAGCACCTGCTCGAATTGAGTTCGAGCCTCACTAAGCTTGCGTTGCCGCGCCAGGGAAATGCCAAGGCGCAAGCGCGCTTCCACCAAACGCGGGTCGAGCTTCAGGGCCGAGTCAAACTGCTCCGCCGCGGCGGAATCTTTCCCTTCCCGGGCAAGTTCTATTCCATAGCCCAAATGCCCGCCGGGGAAATCGGGGTCCAGGGTGACCGCCCTCGAGAAATGCTGCTGCGCCTCCGCAAATCGTGCTTTAGCGTCCAGAGCGCCGCCCAGGTACCATTGCACAAGGGCGTCGGCCGGGTTGAGAGTGGCGGCCTTTTCGAAACTGGCGACGGCTTCGTCGACCCATCCTTGGACCATGCAGATCCTGCCCAGCCTGGCGAGTAATTCGGGCGTTTCCAGGCGACCATGCAGCGCGGCGCGAAACTGTTCAGTGGCTTCGCCTTTGCGTCCGGCTGCTTCCAGGGCGGTGCCTAGGTTCATGCGCGTGTCGGCTGAACCTGGTTTGAGCTTCGCCGCTTTTTCAAACGTAGCGATGGCCTGGTCCTTTCGTCCCGATTGATTAAACGTCAGGGCCAGGCCATTGAGCGCCGGTACTGAATGCGGGTCATCCTGCAATATTGTCTCGAATTGCTTGCCCGCTTCTGCGGACCGCTGCATTTGAACCTGCAATAGTCCGAGGTCGAGCCGGACGGTGGAGTTGTGCGGCAACAATTCGAGGCTTCGTTTTAGCGCCACCTCGGCTCCGGCCAAATCTCCGACTCGGCGCAGCAAATCACCGTAATTCTTGTTAAGAATCCAGTCGTCGGGTTCCAATGCCAAGGCTTGCTGATATTCGGTCTGCGCGCGGCGCAGTCCTGCCGGACGTTGCTCGGGCAACAGCATTTCCAATTGGCGTTGCGCGTCCTGGTAACGAGTCGAGTGGTCGCATTGCGACGTAAAGGGCGGCTGGTTCAGGCGTAACATCAAACTCGTCGCCGTTTGGAATTGGTCCCAGCCGGTCCACGCCAGCCGTTTAGTGCACTCCTCTTCCGATAACCAACGGTGATTGGGATTTGTTCGGCTCCGGAAGGTCGCGGACAGACTTTCCACCACTTCGGAGGCGATTCCCAGCGCAAGCCGGTAATTGCCTCTAAAAGTCAGGTGCACGTGTTCATAAAAAAACTCACTCCCAGGGATTTTTTGTGGACTGGCCGCTCCCAATTCCTGTTCAGCGTCAAAAAAGCGCACACCGTTCACACGCTGGCCATTTGCCTCCCGGCGAACGAGTTCGTTTAGCCGGCTGTCTGCGCGAAATCGGAGGGTATCATAGTCTCGCGCCAGGCTCAGGTGTGCCTGGGCATCGGCTGCCCGTCCAAGTGCAAGCTCGCAAGTGCCGAGGCGGAACTGCAGTTCGGCGTAATGATCGTCGATAGCAGCCGCGGTCTCGAACCGTTTGAACGCCTCCGGCCAGTTGCCGCCGGCCTGGGCCTGTACCCCGGCACGAAACTCGCCTTCCCACTGGGATTGCTGGAGGGGATCCAACCTGGCGCGATGGCGCGAGCCGAAGGGCGCGCAATCCTTAAGGTTGGAAGCCACGGTGCTGATCACGACGCCGGCCCCGCTGGCGCGCCCCAGCTTGACGATGTCGTGCAGGTTTTGCTGAAAGTGCGAGTAAACGCTGGGCATGCGGGGATCGTCCGCAGTGACCTGGTTATTGGTGAACATGGCCATGCCCTGCCACTCGCTCGGTTCGCCGGCATCTGGTCGGGTCCGGGCCAGCCAGCTGGCAAGCAATTCGCCGAGCCGCGTGCTCTTCAGGGCGAGGCTTGCTCGAATCAGGGCCAGACTTGGGGTGTGTCGGCCAAAAACCGTCCCGCTGCCAAAAGGGCCGACCACCTCATTGTTGCCGATATATAGAACCCACACATCGCCATCCATTCCCGCGCAATCACTCGCAATCGGAAGGATCACGTTAGAGTTAATCCCGGTCATTGCGACGTTAATGACCTCCACTTTCACGCCAGGCAGCCTGTCCTGCAGCAGCACCTCCAGGAGTCGTGGCAGGCCGAAATCGGGCTTGGGATCCCCGTAGGCCGCCGATTCACCAAAAACAAACACTCGCACCGTGTTCGGCGGCTTGGAAACGGCCAATTCCATCGTTCGGGGCGTTCGCGCCAGTTCCGGTCCAAAAAAGCGCCAGCCGAATTTCTCGTTTTCCCGAAAAACGACTCGGCCGGCAATCTTCTGCTTCAAGAAAAAGGGGGTTGGATAGCCATAGCCGGCGATGCGCAAGCAGAGCTCTATTCCCGCGACCAGCAGCAACGGAAATAAGACCCCTGCGGCGATGCGGAACAGCCAGGTTTTGCAGCCTGCAATTGGTTGATTAGATTTAACGTCCTTCGGACCTGGAGCAGAGGCCTTTGGTGAGGAAGCAGATAGGCGACTATTTTTCCGCTTCTCGGGCACGTAACCGATTTTCAAATTCCACGGCGTTGAAGTAAAGCAGATTCGCGTGAGCTGCGCGCGCCAGAATCCGGGAGGCGCTGAGTGGAAGTCTGCGAACGCGGAGCCGAATTAAGGAGCCGATTGGAGCGCAGCTAGGATAGTTCCTCCGGGCGGGGCATTTTGGTGCGAAGCGTGCCGCCGTGAGGTAGCTGTTCAGTGATTTGTTTTGGCGGGTTCGCCTTTTCCGACTTCGTCAGCCGCAATCTCATCAGGCGAGGGATTTCGGGTCAGCGCGGCAAGCATTTCATGATTGACGGTTGGGTTCGGGCGTTCTGTTCGGGCCGGGAGGGGTGCGACTTTGTTGAGCAATGGTTGGAGAATTTCATGGCCCGCGCACGGCGTGTGGTCGGCGATCTCGGCCGGGTTTGACTTCGCAACCTCGAGCCGTTCCTGGCCGAGTTCGTCGGCAATCTCAAGGTCTTGCCGGACGAGATCCAAAGCCCGTTGCGCGGTGGCTTCCGGCAACAGGTCCGAGACACAGTAAAGGCTATCGCGACGCGCGAGAAGATCATGAAGGCTGCCCGTGGCCTCGATGCGCCCGCGACGCAAGACCGCCAGGCGGTCGCAGATGTCTTTAGCGTGGACCAAAGAGCGGCCAGTCAGGATGACTGTTCGGCCTTGCTGTTTGAGCAGGCGAATGAATTCGAGGATTTCGCCGCGGCCTGCGTCATCCAGCTTTGAGAAGGGATCGTCGAGCAGGACCAGTTCGGGGTTCTGCACAAGAATTCGCCGCAGAGCGCCACGGCGATCGTTTTCCCCGGCGGCGGCTGATGATCCTGATTTTCTGAAACCGAGCCTGGTTAGCCAGAAAAGTTCCTTGAGAAAATCGAGCAAGCCTGCCCAAACATGTGACCGCGTGGCGCTCAGGTTCTGGGGAAGGTACGCGACGCGCGCGGCGCTGCGCTTGGGCGAGCGGCCGAGGACCTTCACCTTGCCAATCGATGGGGACAATCGTCCGGCCAAAATCCGAACGAGGGTGGACTTGCCGGCGCCTTGGGGCCCAAGCAATCCGAAAACTTCTCCTCGACGTACTTCGAGATTAAGATCGATCAATGCTCTGACAAACGCCGGCCGATCGAAAAAGCGGCTGAGCCAGCTCACGTGTACCACCACGTCTTGGCGGCCCGGCGACGCAGGATCTGATTGGCGGGGCGTTTTCATTTCAGTGCGCAAACTCGCGCGCCAGCGTCTTGGACTGCGGCGGTTTGCACCGCTTTTGAAGGCGAAGCAGCGTCGAGATCTTCCGCGGGTCACCCGGCGTTTGGTTCCAAAAGCGCCGCACAGCGGCGCACTCCAAAACCTTCCGAATCTGCCTCGTTGGCATGCGTCATCTCACCGCACGGACGCTGGGTCCGGCTTCGACGCGCGCCGGATGTCATTGATCCAGTCGTTAATCGCGTCCGGATTTGGCGAAATAGCCTTGAGACGTTCGAGCAAGGCGAGGGCCTTGTCCGGGTGATGGGACTCTTGCTCGAGTTTCGCCAGCGCGGCCAAAGTCTGTTCCCTGACAAATTTGTCTTGCTCCTTCAGGTCTTTTGATTCCCTCGGGTCTTTTGCCGTCTTATCCAGATTGCGCAGTCCGGCTTCCCACACGTTGCGCGCCCGCTCAGGGTCATTTCGCGATTCCCAGTATAATCGTCCGAGGTCGAGCAATAACAAGGGACTGCCCGGGTTTTGGCGCAATCCTTCGTGCAGAAAATCCTCGGCCTCGTTGACCTTGCCAATTCGCCGCAGCCAATAGGCGGTGGCCGCATACGTCTCGACCCGTTTGGGGTCCAGTTCCGACGACAATTTCAACCAAGGCAGGATTTCGCGCGCCTCGATTTCCTTTTGCTTGCCGTTAGCTCCTCCTTCGGTCAGGTGGGTGTGAGAGGACGGGAAGAATTGACGGCCGAAGCGATCGATCCAGTTTCGGGGCGGGCCCAGGAAAGTTGCTTCATCGCCGGTATTATGGCCGCGCATGGCGCCGGAATCCTCGGCCAGGTGCGGTGTTTTGAAGGATTGCTGGTCGTCATAGATGCTCGGGTAAAAGCCGCTGTGGAAGTAGACGTCGGCCTTGACAAAAAAATGGTTGGCGAACAGGCGCCGCGCGTCGCCCATGGCGATCTCCATCAAGTTAGAGGAATCGGCGCGGTTGCCGGCCCATTTTTGAAACCAGGCATTCAAATCCGTGGCCAAACAGAAGCCGAGCGTCAGCAGCAGCAACAGTGAGAACTGGGCGACGTGAGTGTGTTGGGCGGGTTTTGCTGGGCCCGGCGCGGGTGCGGCATCCGCTTTCATAGCATCCTAATTGAGCGCTTTGCGGCGGAACAAAAGACAGGCCGCTACGAGGAAGAATGCGGCGTAAGCCGCCGCATAGGCCATGGCTTCGAAGCAGACCCACCAGCTCACGGGCGGCCAGTCATGCACGACCAGGTCGCGCAGATCAAAGAATTCGAGGTGGGGAATTGCGAAGAAAATGACCTCGAGAATGCCGCTGGCAGGCTGCCGAACCTGCATCGCCACTTGATCCAAATGCCGCCCGAGCAGCAGAATGAACGCGACCGCGACGAAACAAATGGTGGTGTTGGACGAGGCGGCGCTGAACACCAACGAGCCCAGTAATGCCAGGGCCACCACTACTCCCAGCATGGTCCAGTGCAGAACCATCGCCTGGAAATAATTTGCCAGCGGCCACTGATGTTCCTTCGACATGGCCGCGATGCCGAAGAAGAGATAGAAAACCAGCAGCGTGATCGCGCACGCCAGCCAGCACCCGAGAAATTTTCCCAGAATCACCTGCGTCCGGGTGACCGGTTTGGCCAGCAGGGGAAAGATGGTGCGGCTCTCGCGTTCCATGGGAATCTGGCGCGCGGTGGTGGTGATGGCGATGACCAGCGAGCAAACCCAAATCAGGAGGAGGCACAGTTCCTTGAGATAGCGGACGATGCGGTCGTCGTGAAACAGATGGACTGACCCCATCACCAGCGTGATGAGCGCGGTCAAAACGAACAAGACGTAAAAATCCTTCCGGCGGTACAAATCCTTGATGACGATGCTCGCGATGGCCAGGGTGGTGCTCATGCTTGGGTGCGCGCGGGATCAGGGATGGAATAGCCAACCACTTTGAGAAAAAGCTGCTCGAGGCTGAGTTGATATTGCTTGGCCAAATCGCTGACCCGGCCCACCAACTTGAGGCGGCCCTGGTCCAGGATGGCCACGCGGTCGCAGACGGTTTCAACCTCGCCCAATTCGTGGGAGGAAAAGAAAACCGTTTTGCCTTCCGTTTTGAGCCGTTGGATGATCTCGCGCACTTTCATCCGGCCGATGGGGTCCAAGCCGCTGGTCGGTTCGTCCAGGATGAGCAGGTCCGGATCGTTAATCAGGGCCTGGGCCAAGCCCACCCGTTGCTGCATTCCTTTCGAGTAGGTTTTAATCTGGCGCTTTCTAGCGTGCTCCAACTCGACCAGCTTCAAAACCTCGTCGATCCGCCGGTCGGTTTCGGTCCTGGGGATTTTGAAAATGCGGGCGTAAAAGCGTAACAGCTCCTCGGCGGTCAGAAACTTGTAATAGTAGGTCAGCTCGGGCAGGTAGCCGATGCGTTGCCGGGCAATCGGTTGGCGTACCGTCGTTCCAAAGATGTAAGCGTCACCGCTGGTCGCATTGATGAACCCCAGCAGCACGTTCATCGTCGTCGTCTTGCCCGCTCCGTTCGGGCCGAGAAAGCCGAATACCTCGCCCGGGTTTACCGACAGGTTGAGGCCGTCCACCGCTCGTTTGGCCGGCGAACGCGAGCCGGCGGCGCGGTATTCGACACAAAGATTTTCGATGCGCAGGATCGGTTCGGCTGCGCGAGCGGTGATTGATCCCCCGGCTGGGTTCGCTGCCGGGGACCTGGAGTCCTGGGATACTGGAGCGTTCATCCGGGCCATTCCTATTTGGTGCGCACCGTCTGGTTTCTTTCAACCTGATGCACCTGTTCGGTGTAAATGTTCACGATGTCGTGTCGAGCTTTCACTTGGTCATTGAACTTCTTGACCCATTCATCCCGCCGGGTCAGCAGCTCTTTCATGGCTTCGTTTTGTTTTTTAACCAGCATAGGCCTCGGTCAGCTTTGTCTGCAAGCTCGTGACCGCGCCGTGGTACTGAGATATTTCGCTGGTCAATCCTTCGGCAGTGATTTGCACCAGCTTGAAATCACAGCGTTGGCTGATCACAGCCGCTTTGGCCGCCACAGCCCGCTGGATGCCGGCGGATTTCATGAAATCAAACACGTACATCACCCGAGCCATGCGCAGCATGCCGCGTGCCGGTTATGTCCATCTATACGCGAAATTCTGCTCGGGTTGTGGGGTTTCCGGACTTAATCACGCTGGATATTCGTGACAATTCTGGCACCCCGGCACGGGTGCCGTGGAATATTTGGTCGACTGCCGGAGGTCTGCGCTATCGCTTCGACCTCCGTATACTGTCTGGCAACCCGGGCGGGTTGCGGATTTGGCAACAGAACACCTCTACCAAGTTCAACAAAACTGATTGAACCTCAGCCAGAATGATTTCGTGGCCCGCATCATCTCGGTCAGTTCAGAAACTGAGGAAGGCTTGGCCAAATAGGCGTTTGCACCCAACTCGAAGGCGCGTTCGATGTCGGTGGGTTCCCTGGAGGTGGTCAGCACGAGCACGATGACCTTTTTGAATTCCGGACGTCGGCGCAGCCAGGCCAGCACGTCCAAACCACTCTTAACGGGCAGTTTCAAATCGAGAAATAGCAGGGCGGGCAGGGGAAAGGCTATGCGATCGGAAAACTCTCCAACACCCGCCAGATAGTTGATGGCGCTCTGACCGTCGGCAACAATTTGCACCGGATTGGCGACTTCGGCAGTCGCGAGCGCGCGTTGCATGAAGATGACGTCATTCTCGTTGTCCTCGACCAGTAAGATCGTTTTGCCGCTATTGCTCATTTGACTTGGGAAGCTCGATCCAGAAACGACTGCCCTGGCCAACCGACGATTCCACTCCGACCCGTCCGCCCATGCGCTCGACGGCTTTGCGGACGATGGCCAGACCAATGCCGGTCCCGTCGTAATGCTTGTGGCTGGGTGCTTTTTCGAACATGTCGAAAATGCGGCTCCAATGTTCGGGGGCAATTCCGATTCCGTTGTCCTCAAACCAAAGCCGCACGGTGGAGCCGAGGGCTTCGGTTCGGATTTTCACCCGGGGCTTGCGATCCTCGGGCACAAACTTGAGGGCGTTGGTCAGCAGATTGGAAAAGACTTGAGTCAAGGAACCTTCATGGCCGCGGACCGGGAGCAGCGGCAGTTCCGGTTCGATCACGATGTTCGATGACCGCAACATGGGATAGCTTTCAATCACCTGCGCTAAAAGGTTCTCGACCCGAATGTCCTTTATTTCCAGCTCTGCGCGAGTGACGCGGCTGTAGGTCAGAATGTCCTGCACCAGCCGGTCGAGGCGGGCCGACGCCTGCAAAATGCGGCGCACATATTCTTTTCCTTTATCGTCGAGTTGCGCGGAATAATCCTCCCAAAGAAACTCCGAATAGCCCTGCATCGCGCGCAACGGGGTGCGCAAATCGTGCGAAACACTGTAAGAAAATGCCTCCAGTTCGGAGATGGTTTCCTTGAGGCGGGCGGTTCGTTCTTCAACCCGCTTTTCCAGTTCGTCCCGCGAGTCCTGGAGCGCCCGTTCGGCGAACTTGCGTTGGGTGACATCCCGCGTAAAAACCGAAATCCCGCTGGGCGCGGGGAACGCCCGGGATTCGAACCAGAGCTCCAGGGTGGGGTGATAGTATTCAACCGTGACGGGCACGCGCTCCAGCATGGCACGATGCAGCCCCGCCTTAAGAGTATTGGCCACATCCGGATTGAGCTCCCAATAGTTTTTGCCCAGCATTTCATCCCGGGACCGGTGCGCGATTTCAGCGGCCCGGTCGCTCACATAAGTGTAGCGCCAGTTGCGGTCGATGGTTACAAAGGCTTCATAAATGCTCGCCAGGACCACTTGCTGTTGCTCCAAGAGATCGCGAAGTTGGTATTGCCGCTTGCGCGCGCGGAGGGCGACCTGCAAGCTGCTCACCAGAGTGGACGGGCGCAGCGGCCGTTCCAGCAGGGTTACATTTCCAGCCGGTGCGACAATCTTGAGCGCGGATTGAACATCCCGCGCAACGTTTTCGCCGGAAGTGACCAGGACAACGGGAATGTCCGACCAGGGCGGCTGGCCCGCCAGGCTTTGAATCAGGCATTGGGTTCCCTCGGGGGTGAAAGCTTCTTCGGCAATCAAGAGCGCCCCGGCGCCCTCGGAGATTTTGGCGCAAGCGTCTGGCAGCTCCAAACAAATCTCCGGTTCCAAACCCGCTTCCTGCAATACCAGCGTGGCGTTTAAAGCGTCGTTGCCGGTGGGCGTCAGCACAAGAATCCGCAAGGAATCGTGCAGCGTCTGGTTCATCTGCTCTTAAGCATCTGTTGGACGTCCCCCGTCAAGGTCGGCACGCCGGTCAGCACGCCATGGAACTTTCGCAGCGGTTCACCAACCTGGAGACCCTGGCGATCGATCATGAGTTCGCGAATCGCTTTTTCGTGGCCGCCGCTGCGTTTCTTGATCACTGAAATGGCCTTTTTCACCTCTCCATCCGCTTCAAAAAAGCGCATGAGAATGACGCAGTCGGCCAAATAGGTGACGTCGATGGGAGTCTGCATGGTACCAATGAGCCCATGCTGGGTGACGGTGATGATGGTCACGACGCCTTGCTGGCTGAGGAAGGTCAGCAGTTCGTGCAACTGGAGGCTGAGGAACCGCTCGTCCGCCATGGCCTGCAGGTAGCCGATCAGGCTGTCGAGAACCACGACTCGCACGTCGTCCTGCATGACGGCGCGTTTGATGTTGTGCGCAAATTCGCCCGGGGAGACATCCGCGGGATCAATCTGCCGCAATTTGATTACCCCGCTAGTCACGTATCTTTGCAGCGGGAGACCCAGACTCTCGGTCCGACGCAAAATGGTTTTGATGTTCTCATCGAACACGAACAACAAACACTTCTCGCCCCGCTCGGCGGCATGGACGGCAAATTGGTGTGCGATGGCGGATTTGCCGGTCCCCGCCGGTCCGAGAATGAGATTGCTGGTGCCCCGGTCTAATCCGCCGCCCAGCAGCAAATCCAATTCTTTCAGACCGCTGGTGACAGGTTCGGCGGTAAATGTTTTGTGATGTTCCGCCGCCACGAGCCGAGGGAAAACCTGGAGACCGCCCGTGTCGATGATGTAATCGTGAGCGCCTTCGTGGAATTTCACGCCGCGCAATTTGTCGATGGTGATCCGCCGGCGTTGGGCGCCGAAGTCCGAGTTTTGTTTGTTCAGCGTGAGCACGCCATGGGCAATGCTTTGCACCTGCTGGTCCGCCGCGGTGCTCGTCATCTGGTCATCCAGCAGCAGCACGGTGCAATTCCTGCCGGCAAAGAATTGCTTCAGCGCCAGCATCTGGCGGCGATAGCGCAACGGGCTCTCCGCCAGCAGCCGCAATTCTGAAAGCGAATCCAGCACCAGCCGCGTCGGTTTCACTCGGTCCACTTCATTGAACAGCGTGGCGGTGGTTTTGTTCAATTCGATATCCGAAGGATGAAATAAGGTGTTCTGCGCGCTCTGGGCCAGTTGTTGTTCCATGGCGGAGAGTTCAAGAATGGCGAGCTTTTCCAGCGACCAATGGTGCGATTCGGCGACGCCGGTCAATTCGTCCTTGGTTTCGGAAAGGGTAATGTACAGGCAATTCTCTCCTGCGGCGACGCCGCTCAGGAGGAATTGGAGCGCCAGGGTGGTTTTACCTACGCCGGGATCGCCTTGAATCAGGTACAGCCGGTTTTTGGGCAATCCGCCACGAAGGATCTGGTCCAGACCTTCAATTCCGGTGCAGCAAGTCGGTGTCTTCATGTTGGCGTGTTTTCGTGGGCGCTCGGGTGTCGATAATGGCGCCGCGAACTGAGAGTCGAACTTTAGCGGTAGCCATGTCTCAACAGCCGCTGCCAGGAGCGTTTCCCAAGATCGGAAAATCTGGAATAAGGTTAAACCCTCCCTTGACCCTAAAGGCCTCGACACCCACCCGGTTGCCGGGCTCCGGGCAGTTACGCGCGGGAAAGGATTATTCTCGTTGTGCGAGAATGCAAAAAGGTGGTTATGAAACCGTGATGCCGCCGGCATCAAGCACCGGCAGGCGAGAGAGGGAGCGGATTTTCGTTTCTCAGCTCCCTCACGTGCCCTCAGATCATGCGAGTTTCCACGGGCCGCGGTAGGGGCGGGCCAGGAATTTGCTGGCCTCGGGGTCATCCACGATGACTTCCTTCTCGGCATCCCATTTAAGTTTGCGTCCGATGCGCTGGCCATTCTCATCGTGACCGCTCAGCAACGAGATGAGGCTGAGGTGTCCTGGAATGGCAGAGTGGTGACCGGTTTCAACAGGGGTAATGGTCGGTTTGCGGGACTTGACGCACTCGATAAAGTTGGCCTGGTGGTTATCGGATGCGTATAGCCGCACTTTGCAGTCATCGGGGAGCTTGGCTCGCCAATCGAGATTCGTGGCATCGAAGTGGCCTCGGTCAACCGACACGAAGCCGTCCGTTCCGATCCACTTGGCGCCGCCGCGGATGTCGCCATGACCGCCGGCGATGATCATCGTGATATCCTTCGGGTACTTGAGGGTGATGCGATACTTGGTGCAAGTGTTCCAGATGGCATTGGCGGGCGGGAATTCGCCCACGCTGCTTTCGATTTCCAGAGGGCCGCCGGTCTGGTCCATGTCCAGGCCCCAGTGGGCAATGTCGCAATGGTGGCCGATCCAGTCGAGCAACTGCCCGCCGCCGACATTGTAATTCCAGCGCCAATTCATGTGAACCCGAGCGCCGATATAAGGTTCCTGACGCGAAGGACCAAGCCACCTCTCGTAGTCCAGCTCGGCCGGAGGCTCGGTCACGGCCGCATCCCACTCGGGTGTGCCGGGAACGACTTTCGCCAGTAAGTCAGCCCGTGCGCCCGCCTTGAGTTTCTCCGCCAGCGGCCTGCCCGTGCGGGCAAAATCGGTATGGCCGGAAGGCAGGCCGACTTCGACGCGGGTGACCTTGCCAATCAGATTATTGCGGACAATTTCGGCCGCGCGCCGGAAAGTGCCTTGCGAACGCTGCCAGGAGCCGGTCTGCCAGATGCGGCCGTTCTGTTGGACGGCTCGGACAATGGCCTGCTGTTCGGCGATGCTGCGCGCGAGCGGCTTTTCCCCGTAAATATCTTTTTTGTTGTTGGCGGCCTCGACCGCAACCAGGGCGTGCCAGGTGTCAGGCACCGCCAGCATGACGGCATCGATGTCCGTGCGGGCCATCATTTCGCGGAAATCGTGATAGGGCTTACAGTCCTGGTTTTCATTATGCTTGTTGATGGTGTCGACGGCGGCCTGGAGATGGTGTTTGTCGAGGTCGCACGCCGCAACGACCTGGCAGTTCTTGAGCTTGAGAAATTCGGCCGTGTTGCCCGGTCCTTGCATACCCCATCCAACTACACCCAGAGTCACGCGCTCGGAGGGAGCCGCCTTTTGATCCTGCCCCAATGCGCGGCCCGGAATGATGGTAGGCGCGGCAAGCGCCAGCCCGGTTGCGGTAAGAAAACGACGCCGGTTCATCCCTGTACTGCGAGAAGGTTTATTCATAACTGTGTATACTTCCCACAAACCTCGAATTTTGGACATCCAATTCTTATTTTCGTCGTGACCGAAACTCTCGGCGAATGACCGTCGAGCGCCTGAAGGCTTGGGTATTGCTAAGCCGCGGCCATGCTTGTGAGCAGGCCCTTGACCTGAAGCAAAAGCAAATTCCTGCTCGCGCTCCAGAACGACTCGGATGTCCAGAATTGGAGGTTTGCCGGAAGTACTGATAAAATCTACGCACGTCGGCGGATTCAGTGCGTCTGTTCGATGAAACGACACCTCTATGGCAACCCGCATTTTGCCCGCTTCTATAATTTCAAACGCCCTAAGACTACTCCTGCTCGGCTCTGCGGGGGCCTTTGCCCAGCACGCCCCCAACACAGCGCCCTTACAAGTTTACTCCAAGTCTGAAGCGACCTTGTTCCCGCTGTCCTCCGTTCGGCTGTTGGATGGTCCGTTTGCCCTGGGTGTGGCGGCCAATCGCACGTACCTGCTCGCTTTGGACCCGGACCGCCTGTTGGCCCCGTTTCTCCGCGAAGCCGGACTGGCGCCGCGCAAACCCTCTTACGATAACTGGGAAAGCGGAGGCCTGGACGGCCATACCGCTGGACATTACCTCTCCGCGCTGTCCTTCATGAGCGCCTCCGGGGCGGATACGCCGCAGGGCGAACTGCGCCGGCGACTTGATTACTTGGTTTCCGAACTGGATCGCTGCCAACAAGCTTTCGGCGACGGCTACATTGGCGGCATCCCGGGCAGCCGTGTATTTTGGAAAGAAGTGGCCGGCGGCCGCATCGAAGCTTTCAGAAGTAAATGGGTGCCTTGGTATAACCTCCACAAGACATTTGCCGGACTTCGTGACGCCTGGCTGGTCGCGGGCAATCGGCAGGCCCGCCAGGTATTGATCCGGTTGGGGGATTGGTGTGACCGCGTCGTCGCTGGCCTCTCTGACCAGCAAATGCAGAAGATGCTCGAGATCGAACACGGCGGTATGAATGAAGTCCTGGCGGACCTCTATGCAATCTCGGGCGACCAGAAGTATCTCAAGCTGGCACGCCGTTTTTGCCACGAGGCCGTTCTCGGTCCGCTCATCGACCACCAGGACCGCCTCACCGGTCTGCACGCCAATACGCAAATCCCCAAAGTCACCGGCCTCGAGCGCATCGCCGCGCTTGCCGGTGACGAAAAAGCTGATTCCGGAGCGCGCTTTTTCTGGGACACGGTTACCAGTCGGCGAACGGTTGTTTTTGGCGGCAACAGTGTTTCCGAGCATTTCAACGCACCCACGAATTTCCACGGGATGCTGGAAAGTCGCGAAGGACCAGAGACCTGCAACACCTACAACATGCTCCGCCTCACCGAACAGCTTTTCGTGAGCAAGCCCGAGGCGGCCTACGCCGACTACTATGAACGGGCGCTCTACAATCATATCCTCGCCTCAATTAACCCGACTACGCCCGGTTATGTTTACTTCACCCCCATCCGCCCGGCCCATTACCGCGTGTATTCTCAGCCGGAGCATTGTTTCTGGTGCTGCGTGGGCACCGGCATGGAAAACCCCGGCAAGTACGGCGAGTTCATCTACGCCCACGCCGGCGACGGTCTGTACGTCAATCTTTTCATCCCTTCAGAACTTGCTGTTGCGGAACTCGGCCTGAAGCTGCGGCAGGAAACCATCTTCCCCGACGAGCCGCGCACACGGCTAAAACTGCAACTCAAGCGCCCCTCCACCTTTACCCTCCGCGTTCGTCATCCCGGTTGGGTCGCACCGGGCGATTTTGCCGTGCGCATCAATGGCAAGCCAATTTACGTCACCTCGTCTCCCTCTTCCTACGCTGCGCTTCACCGCAAATGGCATGACGGGGACCAGGTTGAAATTGACCTTCCCATGCGCACCACCGCTGAGCGCTTACCGGATGGCTCCGATTGGGTCGCTGTTTTGCGCGGCCCCATCGTGCTGGCTTCGCCTGCCGGTACGAACGACCTGGTCGGGCTTCGTGCTGATGGCTCGCGTATGGGCCACGTGGCTCGCGGTCCCATGGTACCTCTGGACCGCGCGCCCGTTTTGCTGGCGACCGCCACCGATCTGCCAAAGCACATACGTCCGGCTCCCGACCAGGAGCCCTTGCACTTCCGACTTGTGGACGTTGTCGCGCCGACCTTGCCAGAAGGACTCCCGCTCGTCCCGTTCTTCCGGTTGCACGACAGCCGCTACCAAATGTACTTTGAACTCACCACCCGCGAGGAACTAAGGTCCAAACAAGAACGTCTGCCCCTTTCCAAATGATTGGATGTCCAAGAATCGTGGTTTGCCGGAAGTAATGGTAGAGATTGACCAATGTCGGCAGATTCCACACAACGGTTCGGTGATTCAAGTGCTGCGCAGCAGCGCTTTCTTTCGCTGTTTCTGCGGAGCGAACGGGAGGTCTTTCGTTACGTGGCGGCCCTGGTCCCGAACTCAACGGACGCCGAGGACATCGTTCAACAGACCGCCATGGCGCTCTGGGA
>Ga0070741_10011242_pt1 | contig 16595 bp, 14 predicted proteins | sample Coa_R1_4_FD_66440 | JGI IMG/M metagenome (GOLD analysis project Ga0070741, IMG submission 66440) | Surface soil microbial communities from Centralia Pennsylvania, which are recovering from an underground coalmine fire - Coalmine... | ecosystem: Environmental > Terrestrial > Soil > Unclassified ...
TGCCGAGGGCCGCCCATGAAAGTACTTAGGCAACGTCCAGTACTGCCCGATCAGGTCCGAGCCGACAATCTGCCCATTGACTTTGTGCAGGCTGCCATTGGCCTGATAGGGAAAGAGCAACTGGGCCAGGCCGGTCACCACACCGGGGTAGATGATGCCGGTCAAGATCGTCAATAGCAGCGTCAACATCACTGCCGGGCGGAGATATTTCCGCCAGAAGCTCCCCCAGAATGTCCGCTTTGGCGCTTGTTCAGAGGCGGGCGTCACGGTACTCATAATTCGTTTCCTTCTTTCCATCGGGACCCGATATTGCCTACGCCAGATCCCGTATTCCCGATCAATGTCGGTGGGGGTTGGGCAACCGCGAGGGATTGCCCCTACAGCCCCGCCCTCTATTACAGCGTTAAATGCAGCGCGTACAAAATCAGGTCTATGGCCTTGATGCCGATGAAGGGGATGATAATGCCACCGATGCCATAGATCAGCAGGTTGCGGCGCAAGAGCGGCCCGGCACCGATGGGACGGTATTTGATGCCGCGCAGGGCCAGCGGGATCAGCGCGATGATGATCAACGCGTTAAAGATGACCGCTGAGAGCACCGCGCTATGCGGCGTCGCCAGTTGCATAATGTTGAGCGCGTTCAACTGCGGATAGGTTACCGCGAACGCCGCCGGGATGATGGCGAAGTATTTGGCAACGTCGTTGGTGATGCTAAAGGTCGTCAGCGCGCCACGCGTGATCAGCAGTTGCTTGCCCACCTCCACCACCTCGATCAGCTTGGTGGGATTGGAGTCCAGATCGACCATGTTAGCCGCTTCTTTGGCTGCCTGCGTCCCCGTGTTCATCGCCACTCCCACATCGGCCTGCGCCAGCGCCGGAGCGTCGTTGGTGCCGTCGCCCGTCATCGCCACCATGCGCCCACCCGTCTGCTGCTCGCGGATCAGCTTCATCTTGGTTTCAGGGGTTGCCTGCGCCAGGAAATCGTCCACGCCTGCTTCTTTGGCGATGGCTGCGGCAGTGAGCGGGTTGTCGCCGGTGATCATGATGGTGCGGATGCCCATGCGCCGCAGTTCATCGAAGCGAGCGCGCATCCCTCCCTTGACGATATCTTTAAGCTCAATCACGCCCAGCACGCGCGCGCGTTCTCCCGTGCCGTTGAAGCCCGCGTCAGTTTCAGCGACTACCAGCGGCGTACTGCCCGCGCTGGCGATGCCGTTGACAATCGTCTTCAATTCGTCGCTGGTCGAACCGCCATGCTCGGCAACGTAGGCCGCGACAGAATCACCGGCTCCCTTGCGAATGGTGTGTGCGGGCGCTGCCCCATTGCCTGTTCCGTTGAGATCAACCCCGCTCATACGGGTTATGGCTGAGAAAGGAATGAAGGCCGCAGCGGGGTCCACTTCATCAATGAAGCCGTACTGTTCCTTTGCCAGCGCGATGATCGAGCGGCCTTCCGGCGTCTCATCGGAGAGGCTAGAGAGCATGGCGGCATGCGCCAGATCGCGCTCCTCGACGCCATGCAGCGGTACAAAACGCGAAGCCTGCCGGTTGCCCAGCGTGATGGTGCCGGTCTTGTCCAGCAGCAGCACATCCACATCGCCCGCCGCCTCCACCGCGCGCCCGCTCATTGCCAGCACGTTGCGCTGCACCATGCGGTCCATGCCCGCAATGCCGATGGCCGAGAGCAGGCCGCCGATAGTCGTCGGGATCAGGCAGACCAGCAGCGCGATCAGCGTCGTGACCGAGACCGGCTGCCCCGAGTAGATGGCGAAGGGTTCCAGCGAAACCACGACCAGCACAAAGATGATCGTCAGGCTGGCAATCAGGATATTGAGCGCGATCTCGTTGGGCGTTTTCTGCCGCCTGGCCCCTTCGACCAGGGCGATCATGCGGTCCAGGAAGGTCTCGCCGGGGTTGGCGCTGATCTGCACCACGATCCAGTCTGAGAGCACGCGCGTGCCTCCGGTGACGGCGGAGCGGTCACCGCCGCTCTCGCGAATCACCGGGGCCGATTCGCCGGTAATGGCCGACTCGTCCACCGAGGCCACCCCTTCCACTACATCACCGTCGCCCGGGATCACATCGCCTGCTTCGACCAGCACCAGATCGCCCTTACGTAGCTCCGGTGCGGTGACTTCCTGCACCGGACCGCTGCGGTTCGCGGTGCTGAGCTTTTTCGCCATCGTGGTGGTACGTGCGCGGCGCAGGGTATCGGCCTGGGCTTTGCCGCGTCCCTCGGCCATTGCCTCGGCGAAGTTGGCAAACACGACGGTAAACCAGAGCCAGATCGCCACAGCCAGCACGAAGATGGTTTCGGCAGTGAGCTGCCCGCGCGTCACCGTCGCCGATGGCTGTGAGAACAGCAGGGTGTAGAGCAGGCGTACGAACTCAATAGTGGTAATGACGCTGCCAATCTCGACCACGAACATAACCGGATTCTTGACCTGCACGCGTGGGTCCAGCTTCTTAAAGGAGTCCGGGATGGCACGCCGGATGATCGTGGGGTCCCAGATCGAAATGTTCCCTTTGCGGCGCGTCTTCCACGCTCTGGTTTCTAATTCATCGGTACGGGTCGTTGTCTGTTGCATCTTAGAAGGTCCTCCCTGCCAGCATCAGCAAGTGCTCAACGATTGGCCCCAGTGAGTAGGCCGGGAAGTAGGTCAGCGCGCCCACGATAAGGATCACGCCGATGAGCAGGCCCACAAAAAGCGGGGTCGTGGTGGGGAATGTGCCCAGGCCAGCCGGTACCACCCTCTTCTTGACAAGGGCTCCTCCTAACGCCAACAGTGGGATCACCTCGGCAAAACGCCCAATTAGCATGGCAAAACCCAGCGTCCAGTTATAGAACGGGCTGTTGCCGTTCAAGCCGGCAAAGGCTGAGCCGTTATTGGCATTGGTAGAGGTGAAGGCGTACAGGATATCGGAGAGCCCGTGTGGCCCCAGGTTACCCGCGCCGGTTGTGAGTCCGGCTTGTCCTGCTGGCAGCGCAACCGCGACGGCGGCAAAGCCCAGGATCACCAGCGGCGAGACCAGCAGCGCGAGCACCGCCATCATGATCTCCTTGCGCTCGATTTTCTTGCCCAGGTACTCTGGGGTCCTGCCCACCATCAGTCCGGCAATGAAGACGGCGATGATCGCGAACATCAGCATGCTGTAGAGTCCGGCGCCCACGCCTCCAAAGATGATCTCCCCTAGCGCCATGTTGGAGATGAGCACCAGTCCGCCCAGAGGGGTATAGCTATCGTGGAAGCTCATGACGGTTCCCGTTGAGGTGGCCGTGGTGGTCACTTCCTGCAAGGCGGAGATGGTGATGCCGTAGCGCACCTCTTTGCCTTCCATGTTGCCACCAGACTGCGTATCGCTCACCACCTGATTGGCTCCTGCGCTGGTCAGCAGGGGATTGCCGGTCTGCTCGGCGGGGATGATGATAGCCATGCCGACCACAAACAGGATGGCCGAGACGATCCAGAGCACCCAGCCCTGTCTGGTGTTGCCGACCCACTTGCCAAACATGTAGAAGAGTCCGGCTCCCAACGTGATCTCGCAGAGGATGATCAGCAGAGCTGTGAACGCGTTGGGATTCTCGAAGGGATGGGCGGAGTTGACGTTGAAAAAGCCGCCGCCGTTGGTGCCTAGATCTTTGATGATCTCCATCGAAGCGACCGGCCCTTGCGCGATGGTCTGCGTCTGCCCGTTCAAGGTATGCACGACGGTGTAGGGGTTGAAGTTCTGGATCATGCCCTGCGAAACGAAGACCAGCGCGCCCACAATGCAGATAGGCAGCAACAGGTAGAGGGTGCAGCGCACCAGGTCCACCCAGAAGTTGCCCAGGTGCTGGGCGCTGCGACGGGCTAAGCCGCGCACCAGCGCCACCGCCATCGCGATGCCCGCGGCAGCCGAGACGAACTGGTGAAAGGCCAGGCCGGCCATCTGAGTCAGGTAGCTCATGGTCTGCTCGCCGGTATAGTTCTGCCAGTTGGTGTTGGTGGTGAAGCTGGCTGCCGTATTAAAGGCCAGTTGTGGCTCGACATTGGGCAGTCCCGCCGGGTTGAAGAGCGGACCGTGCCACTGCTGCGTGCGCTCAAGCAGGTAGAGCAGCAGCATACCCGCCAGGCTGAAGATCAGCACGGAGATCATGTAGCCGGTCCACTTCTGCTCCTCCTCGGGATCGATGCCGCTGAGGCGGTAAAAGAGGCGTTCCAGCGGAACGAAAACGGGTGAAAGCCAGGTGCGTTCCCCGTTGAAGATCTTGTACATGTACAGGCCAACCGGTTTGGTCAGCAGCAGTACGATGACCAGGAAGATTAGCACCTGCAAAACACTATTGAGTGTTACAGGCATAGGCGTACCTCCTTGCTGCGCCCTTGAGCTGTAGCTCCCCGATTCATCGTGGGAGACGCGGGAGCTGCGTTGGGGCGCAGAATATCAAGACTCCTCACTTTATCAATCAATAGCAGACGACATTAAAATTTTTCAGGCCGGAGCAAAGCGATAAAGAGATAGACCAGCACGCCCAGCGTAACAATGCCGACCAGAATATACTCCAGGGGCGAGTTCATAAAACATGTTCCTTTCCATAACTAGAGGCGCTCGCAGCCTTCGGTGAAGCCGAGAAACGCCAGAAACGTGAGTATGGTCACCAGCACGATAATCACATCAAGCATAAAAATCCTCCTCATCAAGGAAGGTATGATCGAGGAAGACATTCCAGGGGCGCTCGGTCTGCACTCGGTCTTCCCCTTCGTTGATAGCTTCGCTGTTCCTGCGCAGCGCAGCTTCTTTTGCCAATCTCAGGATCGCCTCCATCGGGAACGGTTTGGGCAGGTAGGCCAGCGGGTGAAATTCCTGCAAGCGGCGTGGGCTGACCCGCACTGCCGACAGGATCACCACAGGGATTTGTTCAGCATTCCCAGGCAGTTCCAGAGGAGCCAGCCGTCCCTCCTTGCGCGCGCTGCGTAGCACCTCCCAACCGGTCTCATCGGGCAGGTTAATATCCAGCAGGACGAGGTCAAACGGAGTGGCGCGCAGATAAGCAAGCGCAGACTGCGCGTCTGCTGCGATGGACACGTCATGCCAGCGTGCTTCCAGATTGCGCCGCACAAGTTCGCGCAGCACCGCATCATCTTCCACCAGTAAGATTCTCGCTCCTGGCATTGGTATGGCCTCCTTTCTGCCTGCAAACCATTCGTTCCTGGCGCTGCTGTTCAGCTCGGATCAATGTTTCAATCATTGCTGAGAGAAGACGCATCAAAAGTGAAAGTGGGTATCACAATGGGTATCGCCCGAAAGACATCTCACTCTCTATGCATCCTCGCTCTGGATGACTACAATCAACAGTGTAATCTTGAAACAGTAAATGTGCGTTCTGGATAGTTTGAGAAAAACACTGAATGTTCTCAACATTCTTGAAGAGGCGCTCTGAAAATGCTCAAGAGAGCAAGGGTACGCTTGACGCCTTCAGCTTCAATGGTATACTTCTCCTCAAGAGGGGGGCGGGAGTCGGTTGGCTATCTCGATCCGCTTGAGGATGCTGCAAGTTTCGTCATTGAAACGGTATCCCACTCCGGGGACAGTCAGGATAAATTGTGGATGTTCTGGCTCTGGCTCGATTTTCTGACGGAGCTGCGCTACATAGACGTGCAGGCTATGGATTCTGGCGTGCGCCTTCTCTCCCCAGACCTCTTTGAGCAATATCTGGCGCGTGAGAATCTTGCCACGGTGGATAATGAGCACCTTGAGCAGATCGAATTCGGTCGGGGTCAGGGCGATCTCCTGTCCGGCGAGTTGAACTCGCCGCCGCGCAAAATCGACGGAGAGCGGACCGATCTGGAAGCGTGGTTCGGCGCCGTGTGGTGGTTGGATGACGCGGCGCAAGGCAACGCGCACCCGTGCCAGCACTTCGTCGATGCCAAAGGGCTTGGCGACGTAGTCATCAGCTCCCAGGTCGAGCGCCTCCACCTTGTCGCGTTCGGCATCCTTGACTGAGAGCACGATGATAGGGATGTTCGATTCCGCTCGTACGCGGCGGCATACCTCCAGTCCGCTCATTCCTGGTAGCAGGAGATCAAGCAAGAGCAGATCTGGATGTTGTTGCCTCACTATTTCTACCGCGTCTTCACCGTTGCTGGCCGTGAGGACGGTGTACCCATGTCCTTTGAGCGCGCGATGGAGCGCCCGTACAATCTCGCGCTCGTCGTCAACGACGAGGATAAAGGCCCCCTGTTTGCTCATGCCACGATCCTTTCCCGGTTCCCACACGGCAATGTTACAAAGATGATCAGCCCACCGCCCGGGCGCAACTCCGCCCAGATGCGCCCGCCGTGCGCCTCGACCAGTCCTTTGCAGACTGCCAGGCCCAGCCCTGAACCCATCGAATATCTGGCTAGAGATGGCCCATTCAAGACACGGTAGAACTTGTCGAATACGCGCGTGAGGTCAGAGAGAGGAATCCCCGGCCCGCGATCCGCCACGCTGATCTCCACCTGCTCCCCGTGGCTGCGCGCGCTTACCTCGATAGGCGACTCCTCCGGGGTATAGCGGACGGCGTTCTCAATTAGATTGGTCAGCACCTGGTCGATCTCAAGGTAGTCCAGTTCGACCAGCAGCAGATCATCCGGTGGCAGGGAAGTACGCACATCACGACTACGCAACAGCGGCGCGAGCCGCTCTAATACGTCATGAATGAGCGTGGTGAGCGAGTACTCTTCTTTCTCCGGCCTGAGCGCCCCCTCCTCAATCCGCGACATATCTAGCAGGTTGCCGACCAGGCGATTGAGCCGATCCGCCTCCTGTTCGATGGCCTGAGCAAAACTGCGCCGCTCCTCCTCGGTCCACTCGATATCTTCCTGCAAAAGCGAACTGGCCGAGGCTTTAATCGCGGTCAGGGGGGTCCGCAGGTCATGCGATACTGAGGACAGCAGGGCGGCGCGCAATGTATCGGTTCGCTTCAGAAGCTCGATATGCATATTTTCCCGCTGCAAGCTGGCACGTTCGATGAGCGCCGTCACCTGATCAAGGAAGGTCCAGAAGAAAGAGGTCGGAGCATCGGCCCGTGCGTGCTCTTCCGCCTGATGCTCTTCCTGCAAAAGCTGCCGCGGATCGCCCTGTACCCGCAACAGCAGTAGAGCAACTACCTTCTCCCCCAGTTTGAGCGGGATAAAACGCGTAGAGCGACCGACCGTCTGACCGGCTGCGCTCCTATGCAAAATGATACGCTGCATAAAGCGTGAGGACGTGGGAGGCGTGAGAGCGTCATCATCATAGAGGCTCAGGCTGCGACCATGTGTCATCACCCAGATGGCAACGGCTTTCTCATCGGAGGAGAGGATAATCTGTTCAACAGGTTGATGCGCGCTTGCCTGCACCTGGAGCTCGCTGGTTGTAGCGGGCTGAAGGATGGCGCAATCATGCACTCCCCAGGAGGAAAGCACATCGGCAACCGCCAGAGCAATGGAGTGAAGCTGGCCCTCCGGCTCAGTCGCGCGGTTAGTGATGCGCACAAGGTCGTAAAGAATGCGCGTCTCGCGTTCCTTACGCGAAGATTCTAAAGCGCGCTCACGCAAAGCAACGGCCAGTTGGCTGGTCAGGATAGCTGTCACCAGGAAAACAAAGAGCGCAATCCACTCTTCAACGCGGTTGATGGTAAAAACAAACAGTGGGGGCACGAGAAAGTAGTCGAATGAAAGAAAGGCCACTAGCGAGGCCAGAATCGCTGCATAGCGCCCGCGTGTGCTCGCCAGGGCCAGCACTATCAGCAGGTACAGCATCGAAATGTTGGGGATGCGGGGGTAAAGCTGGAAAAAGTACATCATCATCGTTACCAGCATTGCCCCGCCGAACGCCAGTACGCTATCGAGCAGATAGCGCTGCCAGGAGAAGTGATGCGCTTTAACAGGTAGCGCGAGTTCCAGGGTATTCATCTGAACATGTTCTTTCCTCTACAGCACAACATGCATCCAGGAGAAGGTATGCCCCTTTTCTCTCAAGAGTACCTCTTCTCAGAAAAGTATAGGAGAAAAAGTGTAAGGGGGAGTTCTGGGTTTCCGGCGAAATGCTCTGGAAATACTCAAGAAGGCTGCTGTGAAAGGAACGGGCGCCACTACGATTTGTTCAGCGTGCGAAAAAGATCGTGCTCCCCTTGTGGCCGAGTTCCCTGTAGAGACCAGCTTTAGCGCGTCCGATTTATCGCCCGTCTTTCATGTTTTGTAGGATATTGCAGTAAACTGGACGCGCTAAAGCCGGTCTCTACGAAACGTTCACAGCATTTCTATTGGGGAGAGGTGCCGGAACTGAACCGGTCCAATAATCGTGTCTTATAGTAGAATATGGTGAGTACCATCTTTAAATCAATCTGGTTGTGGCCAGCTCTCTATGAATAGAAGGGGGGATAACGAGATGTATTGTTCAGCATGCGGGCAGCGGGTAAAGGACGGCGATCATTTTTGTCAGAATTGCGGCGCTCCTTTACAAGCTCCTGGTTCTATTATGCAGGAGCCTCAAACTCCTGCGCCGCGTGGTCGAGCAGCCGCGCAAGATCCGTATAAAGAGCAGATCGCAGAGATCAAATTAGAAATAAAGCAGCTTAAACTTTACCTCAAACAAATTACCACCAATATGTCCAGCACGCGTTCACAATATTACGAAACTGCGGCCTTTGTACCGCATGGTTTAGTGAGACGTGGCTATAAGTGGCTGGAAGATTTTCGCCTGTGGAAACCACAGATGCAGAAACAGCAATTGCAGCAACAAATTATGCAGCTTGAGCAGGAGCTGCTTGGGCTTCAGCAGGCCCAGGTTCAATGGAAAGCCCAGCAGCGCCGCTAACCCGTTCCTGCTCCCATCGAATACGACCAGCAACGCGAATGGAAAATCTGTTCAGATAACACCTGCGTTTTCGTGCTATCATAGGAGCAAAGTATTTTATGCTAAACGCTGGTACCTGGATCAGAAAGGCTGAAAGGAGCCGCCATAATGGAACCATTGTCGGTCAACGAAATGATAGCGGATGCACGCACGCGCATCGAGGGGTTATCGATAGAAGAGATGCAGCGCGAGCTAGAGGCGGGCGAGGCCACCATCATCGATATCCGTGATGTGCGCGAACGCTGGCGCGAGGGGACGATCCCCGGTGCGAAACATGTGCCGCGCGGCATGCTCGAATTCTGGGCCGATCCGCAAAGCGAGTACCACAAACGCTACATGGACCCCCAGAAGCGCACCATTCTCTACTGCGCCGGTGGCCTGCGCTCCTCCCTGGCAGCGGATGTCTTGCAAAAGATGGGCTATAAAGATGTGGCTCACCTTGAGGCAGGCTTCGACGGCTGGAAGCAGGCTGGCGGGCAATGTGAGGCAGTCCCCATCCCCAAAGAGCTCGCTAACGGCTAGACGGACCTGTAGCGATCCGATTTACCGTGTCCGGCCTTAAAATTCCGGCTTCCGAGCATCTCGAAAATCGACGATCTGAGCGGAGATGCTCGGCTCGCTTCAGAGGCGGCGGGACAAGAATCGATCCTGATTTATGTCCTGATTGGCACCCTGTAGATTCCCCAAAAAACGAGATGTTCGGAATCGCTTGCGCGAAGCGGCTCTCCGTGCTATATTATAGAGAGGTGAGTCTAAAAGGTGAGGCGAGCCCGACAGGGATTGGAACGTGAGAAACGTCAACAGGGGCGCGTCCTTGATGACTGGGGTCTAAAAGGTGAGGCGAGCCCGCCAGGGATTGGAACCCCGGGCAACGGCCTATGGCAGCCATGCACATGTCGCGTCTAAAAGGTGAGGCGAGCCCGTCTGGGATTGGAACGAGGACAGGTCCGCCCTCGGGTCGTACGTTGAGGACCTCGTCTAAAAGGTGAGCGGAGCCCGTCTGGGATTGGAACCGAACCATCTGCGGAGTACCCAACTTCTCATTAATGGGTCTAAAAGGTGAGCGGAGCCCGTCTGGGATTGGAACGCAACAGAGCCACTGAACAGAATGGCGTAGCCGAGAGTCGAAAAGGTGAGGGGAGCCCGCCTGGGATTGGAACCTCACCGGGTAGCAGCGGTGGCGATGGCCTGTCTTCAATGTCGAAAAGGAGAGGGGAACCCGCCGGGGATTGGAACTGCGATCTGTATGACTGTTATTGCTACCCCGTTTCCAGTCGAAAAGGTGAGGGGAGCCCGCCGGGGATTGGAACGAGCCGCCGCACCCTCACATACTCCAACATATAATGTCGAAAAGGTGAGCGGAGCCCGTCCGGGATTGGAACGGCATCAAGTTTGCCCTGAATCATTGCCTCAAATTTGTCGAAAAGATGAGGCGAGCCCGTCCGGGATTGGAACAAAGTACGATCCGGGGATGGATCAATCATGATTATAGTCGAAAAGGTGAGCGGAGCCCGTGAGGGATTGGAACCCAGCGAGGCATTCTCTTGGCATGACAGGTGGTTTAAGGTCGAAAAGGTGAGGCGAGCCCGTCCGGGATTGGAATCGGTGGATGCCCAACAGCGTATCGCGGGCGAGCAGGGCAAGCGCGAGGCCCCCTCCCAGGCCCATCCCCCGCCCCTTGCCCCTACCGTTCCTCCCCATGATTGTTTGTCCCGCCACCTTCTTGCCCCGACGGACCATGTGGTGGGGTCAGCATCTATCCCCGAAAGAATCCGAACGGACCTGCGATGTTCGATGGGATTGGTAGGGGCAATCCCTTGCGGTTGCCCTGCTGCGGATGCAGGTATCTCGCGCTTGCCCTGCGGCGAGGTGGTGTGATTTTGGGGAGGGCTGCGCGATCAATCGTGTCGCCACGGCATTGGTGGTGATAGATGTCATTTTGGAGAGAGCCAAACAATATGCAAATCAAAGAAATGAGGAAAATAAGAAATGACCAGCGAGACACGCAGTCTTGCGCTTGTCCTGGAACGCATTGTGCGCAACGCAATGGCGCAGTTCCGCGATATAGCTGATGTTGATCTGAACCGCCCCCTTGAATTGCCGGAGAGCAACACCGCCCTGGTGCTGGCCACGCACCTGATAGGGTCAGCCGAGTACTGGGTGCTGCAACTGGCGGGCGGCCAGGATGTTCACCGCGAACGGAGCGCAGAATTTCGCGCCACCGGCACCGCCGCGGAGCTGGTAGCACGTTATGAACGCTGGCTCACTGCCATGCAGCAGTTGTTGCAGACCCTGCCGCAAGAACGGCTGGATCAGCCCGCGAACGTACACGATGGGGAGCCGATGACGGTGCGAGACGCGCTGCTGCACACCGTTGAACATGCCGCGCTACATCAGGGACACCTGGAATTGACAAGGCAACTGCTTGGGTATCCCCCCGTCGGAGAACAATGACCCGGAATATGTTTCCCCGCACTCTTATCAAGAGCGTAATGGACCCCGCATTCGATGCGGGGGCTTGCAACAAGCTTACCTTCCCAACGAAATGAGGGTCATTCAAATAATCAATACGAGTCCAAATTCCTCTTTAATAATGAGCCTCTCCAACGCTTGTATCGTTTGGCTTGTTATGCTATATTGCGAACAACTAGGGCAAGCGCAAGGCCCCATCCACCCCAATACCCGGCCCCTTGCCCCTACCCTTCCTCCCCATGAAGAGCTTCGATGGGATCGGCACCCGTTCCCAAAAAAGCTGAACGGGATTGATCCTGTTGGGCCGGAGGCGTAGGGGCAAGGGGTGGGGATGAGCCTGGGAGGGGGCCTCGCGCTTGCCCTGCTGAGGATGTAGACTTATGAGGAGATACCAGTCGTGGAGGATAAGGAGACGGGTCGGGTAGAGGCGTTCAGCGATGGCGTTTTTGCCGTCGCTATCACTCTCCTGGCCTTAAATATCAAAGTGCCAGGGTTGGACAATCCCGGGCAACTGCTGGGCGATAGAGCATTGTGGGCGGCGCTAGGCAATGAATGGCCAGTGCTGGCCGCTTATGTCACCAGCTTTGCCACAACGGGCATTATGTGGCTCAACCATCACCGCCTTTTTACTCTGATTAAACGAACCGACACGCCGTTACTGTTCCTCAACCTGCTGCTGCTGCTGTTCATCGTTTTTATCCCCGTCCCCACAGCCCTGCTGGCGGAATATCTCCCCCGTCCCGATTTGCATACGGCGGCCATCCTTTATAGCGGCACCTTTTTCGCCGCTGCCTGCTGCTTCAATGGGCTCTGGTTCTACGCCTCGTATCACAGCCGACTTTTAGGCAGAGACATAGAGCCACACGCCATAACAGACATTAGCAAGCAGTATGTATTTGGTCCCATATGTTATTTTGTCATGCTGCTCCTGGCCTGGATTAATGTGCCTGCCTGCATTATCCTCGGCTTTTTGCTGGCACTCTTTTTCGCTTTTCCAGGGCATACCCTGCATTCACTGCTGCGAAAGCAAAGCTAAAAATCTACAGTTCTCTGCGCGCCATCAATATTGCCAGTACGAGCATCACCGCAGTAAAGGCTAGCAGCACGGCGAGATTAAAAGGCACATCGGCAATCTGATACCCCAGTAGCACCCCGCGAATGGCATTGACGCCGTAGGAGAGGGGGTTGAGCAGCAGCACCGTATGCAGCCAGGGGGGCACCTGGTGCGTGGGGAAGATCGCGCCCGAGAACATGTAGAGCGGCAGCGTAATAAAGTTCTGGAAGGTGCCGAAGTTCTCGAAGTCGGTAATCCACATGGCAATCACCACCCCCATGCCGGAGATTGCCAGCGCGGTGACGAAGGTTGCCACGATAGTTGCCAGCACATTCAAGGGCGTCAGGGACACGGCGGCAAAGGGGGCGAAGACGAGAATCACCAGCGCCTGAATGGTGGAACTGGATGCTCCGCCCAGGCACTTGCCGATCACCATCGTCGAACGCGGGGTTGGCGCGACCTGGACCTCCTTGAGGAAGCCAAACTCGCGGTCATACACAATCGAGATCGCCGATTGCAGGCCGCTAAATATCACCGTCATGGCGATCACGCCCGGAAAAACAAATTGCTCGTAGCTAAAGCCCGAGATAGAACCGAGCGAGCCGCGCAGGCCAAACCCCAGCGCGAAGAGCCAGACGAGCGCGCGCGCCACCGCGCCAAGCAAACGTGAGCGTTGCCGCCACAAACGGACCATATCGCGCTGCCAGATCATGGCAATACCTTCTGGATCGATCAAAAGAGGGCGCGCGGCTCTGGGTTCAAGTTCGGAACGAGGGATAGTAACCGGCTGTGTCGTTTTAAGCATGATGGCTCCTTCATTAGCGGCGCAAACGGCCCCGGCTGCGCAGACGAGCGCCCAGACGATCTTTGGCGCTGGCAAGCTCTTCGCGGATAGCTCGCCCGGTGAGATGAACAAAAACGTCTTCCAGCGTGGGAACGGTCACACTCACGCCCAGCACCGCAATATCCGCCAGGGTGAGCTGGCGCACAACATCGGCGGCTAAAGCCTGACCGTCCTCCCCCTCGACATCAACGGCATCCTCCCGGCAATGTACCGTATGCCCCAGGCGTTCAAGGACGCTTGCGGCCCGTTCAGGCGTGGGCGTGGTGAGGCTGACCTTATCCCGACCAACCATGCGTTTGAGCGCCGCCGGAGTGTCGATGGCGACGATCCGTCCGTGGTCGATGATGGCGATGCGGTCACAATATTCAGCTTCTTCCATGTAGTGGGTCGTCATAAAGATAGTAAGCCCGGTCTTCTCGCGCAACCGCAGGACGTGCTCCCAGACGCTGCGCCGCGTTTGTGGATCAAGACCAACGGTTGGCTCATCCAGAAAAAGCGTTTGTGGCTCGTGCAGCAGGCCGCGCGCGACCTCCAGACGGCGCTTCATGCCGCCCGAGAACGTCTTGACGACATCTTTGCGCCGTTCGTCGAGTCCAACCAGTTGCAGCACGTCCTGGATGCGTTCGGCGCGCGTCTTGCGTGACGTGTGATAGATCATGCAGTGGTAATAGAGGTTCTGTTCCGCGGTAAGATATTCGTCTAAGGTCGGATCTTGAAAGACGATCCCAATGCTCTCACGCACCTGCAAAGCTTCGCGTTCAATATCGTAGCCATTGATCCAGGCTCGCCCACTGGTAGGGTGCAGCAGGGTACAGAGCATTTTAATCGTGGTGCTTTTCCCGGCCCCATTGGGTCCAAGAAAGCCAAAAGTCTCGCCGCGCTCAATCTGGAGATCGATCCCCTTCACCGCCTGTATCTCGCCGAAGGAGCGAGCAAGCTTATCAACTATGATGGTCATGCTTCTACCTCGATAAGATGACGCAGGATTGGCAAAGAGACGCGAAGCTGCGCCTGTTCCTCCTGGGAGAGGTGTGCCAGGCGACGTTGTAAGCTGGCACGGCGCAACTGGTCATACATCGCGACTGCGCGCTGGCCGCGTTCGGTTGGCAAAATCCAGACCATGCGCCAATCCTCTTCGTCGCGTAAACGTTCAACAAAGCCCTGAGAGAGCAGCCGCTTGACCATTGCCGTCACCGTTGGCGGCGCTACGTCCAGTTGCTCGGCTAATTTCTGCATCGTGCAGCGTTGCGCTGCAATTAAGACCCGCAACAGCCGGACCTGCCCGGTAGTAGCGCGTAACTCCGAGATATCGCGCCACTCAGGCTGTACCTGTTCGGGGTCGATCTCGCGCGGAATGTCCGCACGTATCCGCTGCAACAGGCGCGGAAGAAGATCGAGCAGCTCGTCAGCAATCTCTCCCTCGGGAAGGCAAGGATGCTCTACCATCAGTCCCCATTCCTAATCTTTTCTTTTACTTAAAGCAGCTAGTAATTAGACCGTCTATTACTTAGACATGCTAAATAGAGCATACACAAACTACCTTGTTAATGTCAAGGGGGATCGATGGCTGGCTCAGGGCTTCTCAAACGTTGTCTTTTCAGATAGAACGGCTCGCATGCGAGCCGTTCTGGAGAGGAAGGTGCTGGCGGTAGGCGCTGCCTACCGCCAGCACCTTCCTCTCCTGTGAGCGCCGAAGGCGCGAGGAGTCAGAGCGTGTAGTGACTTTGGAGAAGCCCAATGGCTGGCAATTGCGTTTTTTGCAGCACAACCATTCTGCCTTCTCATCCGTGTTATAGTTGTGGAGAACCGAAAACGAGATTGAGTGATCATTCGTGCTCCTCTTCTTTATAGAAAAGCACTATTGCGAAAGGATTTTTGTCGATTCATGAGGAGCACTTGTAAATATTCAAAGGTTGTGAGCTTATGGAAGGCAAGAAGCTTTCCCCGCAGGAAAACTATTATCATAAAAGTTTTGGTGACATCGTTGATCTCATCACAAATTATGCCATTTTTACGCTCGGCGTAGAGGGACATATTACAAGCTGGAACAAAGGCGCTGAGTTGATCGAAGGGTGGCAGGAAGCAGAAGTTCTGGGCAGGCATTTTGGCTTGCTTTATACTGACGAACAAGCGAGCAAGGGAATGCCAGAACAGCATTTACGGCTGGCGCGAGACAAAGGCTTGTATGGGGAGGAAGCGTACAGAAAAAAGAAGAACGGCGAATTGTTTTTAGCCGATATTACAATCTCCCCCATTCATAGCGAGGAAAGCCATCATATTGGCTATATCGGGGTCGTCAGGGATGTCACCGAGCGCAAGCTGGCCGAAACCAGGCAGTTGGATACTAACATCCTTTTACAGCAAGAGATTGAGCGCCGCAAGAAAATCGAAGCCGATCTGATGCTTTCCAACGCGGAACTCGACACCTTTGCCTCTGCCGCCTCCCATGATTTGCAGGAACCGCTGCGTATGGTCGTAAGCTACTTGCAACTGATTGAACGAAGGTATGCGGACAGGCTTGATCAGGACGGCATAGAATTCTTGCACTTCGCCGTGGATGGCGCCAGCCGTATGAAAATGCTCATCAACGACCTGGTTGAATATTCCCGCATTGGCACCCTGGGCAAGCCTTTTGTCCAGACGGACATGATGATCGCCCTGCGGCGAGCGTTATCTAACGTCGCGGTGATGATCAATGAGACCCATGCTCAGATTACTTATGATCAGCTTCCAGTCCTCGTCGGAGAGCCAGGAGAGCTTACCAGGCTGTTCCAAAATCTGCTGGCTAACGCCATGAAATTTCGACGGCAGGAACCGCCACGCATTCACATCGGCGTTGAAGAAAAAGTACGGGAGTGGGTGTTTTGGGTAGAAGATAACGGGAAAGGGATCGAAGCCAAACATTTACACAGCATTTTCGTCATTTTCAGGCAGTTAGCCAAACATAGCGAACGGGCGGGTAGCGGCGTGGGGCTGGCAATCGCCAAGAAGATTGTGACGCGTCATCATGGCGCCATCTGGGTGGAATCGACCGTTGGCAAAGGCTCGACCTTCTATTTTAGCATTCCTAAATTCATACCTGGACAGGAAGAGGTTCATGAGCAGTATGAATGAGTACGACGCTTTACCGATCAAAATTCTCCTGGTGGAGGACAACCCGGGAGATGTTCGGTTGACCATTGAAGCCTTAAAGGATTGCAAGATTCGCAATACATTGGACAGCGTTGAAGATGGTGAGGATGCGCTGGCTTATTTACGCAAAGAAGGGAAATATGCCGACGTCACCACGCCTGATCTGATCCTGCTCGACCTGAACCTGCCAACCCTGCACGGGAAAGAGGTGCTGGCCCAGGTAAAAGCAGA
>Ga0070741_10011243_pt1 | contig 16595 bp, 16 predicted proteins | sample Coa_R1_4_FD_66440 | JGI IMG/M metagenome (GOLD analysis project Ga0070741, IMG submission 66440) | Surface soil microbial communities from Centralia Pennsylvania, which are recovering from an underground coalmine fire - Coalmine... | ecosystem: Environmental > Terrestrial > Soil > Unclassified ...
TCGCGCTCATCGCCGACTACACGCTCACCACGTAGTCACGACCGATCCAGCCGCAGCCACCCACAACACCAGCCAGGAAGCCAAAAACAGCCCGCCCACTCAAGGGAACTTCGGGCTAGGTGACGCAGCCGCTACGGCGGCGGCACGACGCACGCGGGCAGCAGGATGCGGAAGGAGGCGCCGCCGCCCTCGCGCTCCTCCACCCACGCCCGGCCGCCGTGCAGGCGCGCGAACTGCGACACGAGCGCCAGCCCGATCCCCGTCCCCGGCGAGCCGTTCGCGTCGCCGCCCCGGGCGAACAGCTCGAAGATCGCCCGCCGGTCGGCCGGCGAGATCCCGGGGCCGCGGTCGTCGACGCGCAGCACGACGTCCTCGCCGCTCACCGCGACCGCGACCGCGATCTCCGTCCCCGGCGGCGTGTGCTTGACCGCGTTGACGATCAGGTTCTCGACCATCCGCTCGAGCTTCGGCGGGTCGACCTCCGCCACCACCGGCTCCGCGTCGACGGCGATCTCGGCGCCGGTCGCGGCGGCGACGCGCCGGACGAGCATCCCGAGGTCGGTCGGCTCGCGCACGAGCCGCACGAGCCCGTGCCTCAGGCGGTCGACGTCGAGCAGGTCGGTGAGGAGGCGCTCGAGCCGCGTCGCCTGGCGCACGACCTGGTCGACGAGCTCACGGCGGAGGTCCTCGTCGATCGTCGCGCTCCGCTCGCGGAGCGTGAGCGCGAAGCCGAGAATCGACGTGAGGGGCGTGCGCAGCTCGTGCGAGACGGTCGAGAGGATGCTCTCGCGCAGGGTCTCGGCCGCGCGCCGCTCGGTCACGTCCTGCGCGGTGCCGACCATGCGGACGACCCGCCCGGACGCGTCGGCGACCCCGCGCCCGCGTCCGACCACGGACCGCTCCGCGCCGTCGTCGAGCACGATCCGGTGCGCCAGCTCGAACGGCCGGCCCGCCTCGACCGCGTCCTCGACCACGCGCCGCACCCGCTCGCGGTCCTCCGGGTGGACGCGCGCGAGGAACGTCCGGTAGTCGATCGGCGTGCCCGGCACGATCCCGTAGATGCGGAAGAGCTCGTCCGACCACGTGAGGCGGTCGGTGGCGACGTCCCACTCCCAGCTCCCGAGGTGGGCGAGCTGCTGCGCCTCGGCGAGGCGCGCCGCGGCGCGCCGGAGCTCCCGCATGGCCGCGTCGCGCTCGACGAGCGAGGCGCCGAGGACGAGCAGCGAGACGGCGACGAACGACATCAGCCCCTGCAGCACCTGCACCTCTCTCGTCGCGCTCTGCCCGAGCGGCGTCTCGCCGCCGATCACGCCCGCGACGGCGGTGGCGGCGACGACGAAGCTGCCGGCCGCCGCGCCGCGCTGCCGGAAGCGCAGCGCGCCGAGCACGAGCAGCGGGAAGATCGGGTAGGGGTAGCGCCAGAGGCCGGCGAGGAAGACCGCCGCGCTGACGCCGGCGAGCGCGCTCCCGAGGACCGCCGCCTCGAGGCAGCGCCGCCGCGACGGCAGCCGGAGGCCGGCGCCCGCCCAGACGAGGAGGACCGGCGCGACGAGCAGCACCCCGGTCGCGTCGCCAAGCCACCACAGCGCCCAGGCCGAGCCGTACGGCGAGGCCGCGTCCGCGCCGGCGAGCCAGAGGGCGGTGACGCCGTTCGTCGCCGCGAGCGCGGTCGCGGCGAGCCCGGCGAGCGCCGTGAACGCGACCACGTCGCGCAGGCGCTCGAGCGACGGGCGGAAGCCGGCGCGGCGCAGCAGGTACCAGGCCGCGAGCGCCTCGAGCGTGTTCCCCGTGGCGATCGCGAGCGCGGTGCCCACGGACGCCCCGCCCGTCGCGTTGGCGACGATCGCGCCGGCCGCCACCGCCGGCCAGAGCTGCGGGCCGCGCAGGAGCAGCGCCGCGACCGCGATTCCGGCCGGCGGCCACACCGGCGTGATCACGCCGTGCGCGACCGAGAGCTCGAGGCCGAGCTTCGCGGAGCCGACGTAGGCGCCCGTGACGGCGCCGAGCTCGAGCGCGCGCCGCGCGCGGGCCCGCGTCTGTACGCCGACCACGCCGCTCAACCGTCCCTCCAGCTCGATCGCCGTGCCTACCACCCCCCTGGGGCCTGACGTACGGCGTGGGAAGAGTCTACGGCGTCGCCCGGCCGCCTGCGCACTCGCGGCAGGCGCCGCGCAGGACGACGTCGTGGCCGGCGATCGAGTAGCCGGTGCGCGCCTCGACGACGTGGATCACCGCCTCGAGCTCGTCGTCGGCGAACGCCTCGACCTTCCCGCAGTCGTCGCAGACGAGGTGGTGATGGTGGTCCCCGCCCGGGAGCGCCGCCTCGTAGCGGGCGATCCCGGCGCCGACGTCGACGCGCTGCACGAGCCCGTGCTCCCAGAGCTGCTCGAGCACCCGGTAGACGGAGGCGATCCCGACCCGGCTCCCCTCGGCGCGGAGCCGGTCGAAGATCTCCTGGGCGGTGAGGCAGCAGTCCTGCCGGCCGAGCAGGGAGACGACGGCGCGGCGCGCGCCGCCGCTCCGGCGCCCGCCCGCCTCGAGCGCGGCCAGCGCGTGGTCGCTCCACTCCACGGCCGCGGATTCTAGCCGAGTGATGATGGGAATCAGTATTATCACGCGCCGAGCCGGCCATGCTCGACCCCTTCCACTACGCCTTCGTCCAGCGCGGCGCGCTCGAGCTCGTCCTGCTCGCCCCGGCGGCGGGCGTGCTCGGGACGTGGATCGTCCTGCGCGGCCTCGCCTTCTACGCGCACGGCGTCGCGACGGCGGCGTTCCCCGGCCTCGTCGTCGCGGCCGGCCTCGGCTTCGGCGCCCCGCTCGGCGCGCTCGCGGCGGCGGCGGCCTTCACGCTCGGCGTCGAGCGCCTCGCGGCCCCGCGCCGCGAGGGCCACGACGTGCTGACGGCGCTCGTGCTCGTCGGCGCGCTCGCGCTCGGCGCGATCCTCGCGAGCGACGTCTTCCACTCGCGCTCGAGCGTCGAGACGCTCCTCTTCGGGAGCGTCCTCGCCGTCGGGACGGCCGACCTCGCCTTCGCGGCCGCGGCCGGCGCGCTGGCCCTCGCGCTCGCGGCGCTGCTCGGCGCGCGCTGGCTCGTCGCCGGCTTCGACCCCGGCGCGGCGCGCGCGCTCGGCGTCCGCTCGGCCCTCCCCGACGCGCTCCTCCTCGCCGCGGTCACGCTCGCGGTCGTCTCGGCCCTCGCGGCCGTCGGAGCGCTGCTCGCGGGCGCGCTCTTCGTCCTTCCGGCGGCGACCGCGGGCCTCCGGGTGCGCGGGCTTCGCCGCCGGCAGCTCGCCTCGGTCGCGCTCGCCGCCGCCGAGGGCGTCGGCGGGCTCTGGCTCTCGGTCGAGGCGAACGTCCCTCCGGGGGCCGCGATCGCCGTCCTCGCCGGCGCCGTCTTCGCCGTCACGGCCGCCCTCCGCGGCGCGGGGCGGGGCCTCCTGCCGGCGCTGGGCGCGGCCGTCGCCGGGCTCGCGCTCGCGCTCGAGCTCGCGGGCTGCGGCGGCGCGGGCGGCGGTGGGGGCCGCCCGCTCGTCGTCGCGACGACGACCGAGGTCGCCGACTGGGCGCGCGCCGTCGGCGGCGGGGCGGTGACGGTCCACGGGCTCCTGCGGCCGAGCACCGACCCGCACGAGTACGAGCCGCGGCCGGACGACGTCGTCGCGACCGCGGGCGCCGCGGTCGTGCTCGTGAGCGGCGGCGGCGTCGACTCGTGGATGGGGAAGGTCGTCTCCGCGGCCGGCGGCGACCCGCTCCTCGTCGACCTCGGCGCGCGCGTCCCCGTGCGGCGGGCGGGCGACCCGCACTGGTGGCACGACCCCCGCAACGCGGAGGCCGCGGTCGGCGCGATCGCGAGGGCGCTCGCGCGGGCCGACCCTCCCGACCGCCGCGTCTTCGCCCGCAACGCGCGCGCGTACGAGGCGAGGTTGCGCGCGCTCGACCGCCGGATCGCCGCGTGCTTCGAGCGGGTGCCGCCCGGCGAGCGCACGCTCGTGACGAGCCACGACGCGTTCGGGTACTTCGCCGCCCGCTACCGCATCCGCGTCGTCGGCGCCGTCGTGCCGTCGCAGACGACGCAGGGCCAGCCGTCGGCGGGCGACGTCGCGCGCCTCGTGGCGACGATCCGGCGGGAGCGCGTCCGCGCCGTCTTCCCCGAGAGCTCGCTGAACGCGGCGCTCTCGCGCGCGATCGCGCGCGAGACGGGCGCGACGGCCTCCTACCGCCTCTGGGGCGACACGCTGGGCCCGCCGGGGTCGGGCGCGGCCACCTACGCCGCGATGGAGCTGACGAACGCCGACCGGATGGTGCGGGGCTTCACCGGCGGGCGCGAGGGCTGCCGGTGAGCGGGCCGCTCCTGCGCGTCGAGGGCCTGGCGGCCGGCTACGGCGGGCCCCCGGTGGTCGACGGCGTCACGTTCGCCCTCCACGGCGGCGAGCGCGCCGGGGTGCTCGGCCCGAACGGCGGCGGCAAGTCGACGCTCTTCCGGGCCCTGCTCGGCGAGCTGCGGCCGCTCCGCGGCCGGATCGACGGCCCCGCCCGGTACGGCTTCGTCCCGCAGACCGAGCGCTCCCGGCTCGACTTCCCGGTGAGCGCGCTCGACGTCGCGCTGATGGGCACGCTCGCGCGGCTGCCGTGGTGGCGCCGCCCGGGCCGCGCCGACCGGCGGCTCGCGCGCGCGGCGCTCGCGCGCGTCGGCCTCGACGGCCTCGGCCGCGCGCAGTTCGGCGAGCTCTCCGGCGGGCAGCGCCAGCGCGTCCTCGTGGCGCGCGCGCTCGTGCAGGACGCGCCCGTGCTCCTCCTGGACGAGCCCTTCTCCGGCGTCGACCGCCCGAGCGCGGAGCTGCTAGAGCGCCTGCTCGTCGAGCTCGCGGCGGAGGGGCGCGCCGTCCTGATCGCGACGCACGACCTGGAGCAGGTGCTCGGCTGGGACGAGGTGCTCTGCCTCAACCGCCGCCAGGTCGCGTTCGGCCGTCCGGCCGAGACGCTCACCCGCGCCGTCCTCGAGCAGACCTACGGCGGCGCGGTGGTCGCGCTGCCGGGCGAGGGCGAGCCGCTCGGCGTCCTGCCCGCGCACCACCACGACCACGGGGGGGACGGGCCGTCCACGCGCTGATCGAGCCCTGGACGCTCGGCTTCATGCAGCGGGCGCTGCTCGAGTGCGTCCTCGTCGGCGCGGCCGGCGCGGCGCTCGGCTGCTGGATCGTCCTCTACGAGCTCTCGTACAGCGCCGAGTCGCTCGCGCACGCGCTCTTCCCGGGGCTCGTCGTCGCGGCGCTCGCCGGCTTCCCGCTCGTGCTCGGCGGCGCCGCCGGCGTGCTCGCGGCCGCGTGCGCGATCGCGCTCGCCGCGCGCGCGCCCGGGGTCGAGGGCGACACGGCGGTGGCGATCGTGATCACGACGCTCTTCGGGCTCGGCGTGCTGATCGCGCTCTCCTCGCCCTCGCCGCCCGGCCTCGACGGCCTCCTCTTCGGCGACCTGCTCGGGGTGTCGGCGTCCGACCTCGCCACCGCGGGGGCGCTCGCGGCGGCCGTCCTGGTCGCGCTCGCCGCGCTCCACCGCCGGCTGCTCGTGGTCGGCTTCGACCGCGGCGCGGCGCGCGCCTTCGGCGCGCGCCCGCTCGTCGCCGACCTGTCGCTGCTCGCGCTCGCCGCCGTCGCGACGCTGATCGCCGTGCGCGGGCTCGGGAACCTCCTGGTCGCCGCGGTCCTCGTCGCCCCGGCGGCGACGGCGCGGCTCGTCACACGCAGGCTCGTGCCGATGATGGCCGTCGCGGCGGCGCTCGCGGTCGCATGCGCCGCCGCGGGCCTCTACCTCTCCTACTACGCGGGCACGGCAGGCGGCGCGTCCGTCGCCGGCCTGCTCGTGGCCGCGTACGTGTCGGTCAGGGTGGTCCGGAGCGTGCTCTAGCCGGCCGCGCTCGCGGGCTGCTGAGAAGCGGTGCCGCTGCTGAGCCTTGCAGCTCGCGTCGCGGCCTCGCCGGGGTCGAGCCGAGAGCGGCCGCCGGGAGGATGCCGAGGGGGCGTGCTCGGCGGGCCCGGCGGCCTCGGAAGACGGGCCGATCGGCCCATTCGGCCCGCCGGGCCCGTTGCTAGGTTCGGTGGGCTGTACGGGTCGAAACGGGGGTCGTCCTCATCCGCAGGGTCTGGTACGCGTGCGCGCTGCTCGGCGTGGCGCTCACGAGCTCGGGCGTGACGGCGGCGGTGCTGCCGGCGAAGCGCGTCGTCGTCCGCCTGCCGGTCCGCGCGCCGGCGCCCCACGCGGCCGCCCGCCCCGTGCGGCTCGGGCTGCCGGCCCGGGTCAGGGGCGCCGTCGCCTTCCGCCGCCGCCGCCCGCGCGGGCCGTCGGCGACGCACATCACGCACGGCCCGACTGTGACGCCGTCGCTCTACGAGCGGACGACCGCGCCCGCGATCCTGCGCGCGCAGGGGTGCCGCGCCGGCCGCGTGGCGACGAACGGGCTCGTCGTGCTCGACTTCGGCAAGCTCGCCTACGGGCCGCGGCGCGGCGGCTACGGGACGCTCACCTTCGCGAACCGGTTCGCGTCGAGCCGGTCGCTCGTGTGGGCCGTGCGCTCGTACGCGCGCGGGTACTCCGAGTGCCTGCCGCGGAGCTCGCGGGCGCACATCACGCTCGCGCTCGGCACGAGCAACTACCACCAGGACGTGCCGAGCACCTACGCCGCCGGCCGCCGCTGGGCGCGGATGACGGCGCGCGTGGGGTCGTACGTGAAGCTGCACCACTTCGAGCACGTCACCGCCGCGGCGGGCGACGACGTCGAGCCGGCCTGGGACCCGAGCTTCCGCCGCACGTACGACTTCTTCCGCGGCTTCGGCTCCGTGCGCTCGGGCTACCTGCTCTACAACTACGGCTCGCTCGACGGAGGCGTCGGGCGGATCTGGAAGCTCCGGCAGGCCTACTACGTCGCAGGCGGGATGCACGCCGCGCGCGCCGTCCCCGAGATCTACAACCGCGCGATGGCCGAGCAGTGGGGCGAGCTCGCCCGCCTGTCGGTCCACCGCTACGGCAGGCCGATCAAGATCGCGGGTCTGATGACGCAGCACCGCCGCCGCTGCCGCCGCTGCGGCTACACGGCCGCGCAGGCGCACCGCGCGCTCGTCCGCGAGCTTGCGAGGCACCCGAGGACGAGGGTGCGCCACCTCGCGACCTCGACCAACATCGGCGCGCCCGCGCCGGTCTCGAGCGCGGAGCTCCCGCGCCGCCTGAGGCGCTGATTCAGCGGAGGTCCTTGTTCGACTCGGAGTCGAACCACATCGCGAAGAGCGTGAACTGCGAGCCGAAGATGAGGAGCAGCGCGACCAGCACGATCGAGGCGGCCGTGATGTCGTTGCCGAGCGCCCGCAGCACGACCTCGGCGATCCCGAGGGCGAGGCCCGCGAGCGACATCAGCACGCCGAGCGCGTAGAAGAAGACGAGTGGGTGGAAGTCCCGGATCACGTACTTCTGCCAGAGCCGCCACCAGAAGCCCCTGAGGAGGAGCAGCGAGATCCGCGGCACGACGCTGTGCAGCCGGATACCCGAGCGCTCTCCCACGCCGTAGACCGGCCGCGACGGCACGTCGCGCACGCGCGCGTTCCACACGTTCAGATGCACGAGCATGTCGTTCGGGAAGCCGTAGCGGGAGTAGATGCGGTCGAGGTCGAGCTGCTCGAGCATCGGCAGCGCGAGGGCGGTGTAGCCGGACTGGGAGTCGGCGACGTGCCAGTACCCGGACGCGATCTTCGTCAGCAGCGACAGCACGGCGTTGCCGAGGAAACGGTGGCGCGGGATCGCCTCCCAGGCGAGGCCGCTCGCGAGCCGGTTCGCCTTGGCGTAGTCGACCTCGCCCCGCGCGACCGGCGCGACGATCCGCTCGAGGTCGGCCGGGTCCATCTGGTTGTCGGCGGCCATCACGCAGGTGACGTCGACCCGCTCCTCGAGCGCGCGCTTGTAGCCCGTCACGATCGCGGCGCCGACCCCGCGGTTGCGCTCGTGCTCGAGGACGACGATGCGGGGGTCCGCTTCCGCCGCGGCGCGCGCGCGTCCCGCGGTCCCGTCGCGCGAGGCGTCGTCGACGACGACGACCCGGTCGACGAAGGCGGGAATCGAGGCGAGCGTGACCGGCAGCAGCTCCTCCTCGTCGTACGCCGGGATCACGACCGCGACGCGCTTGCCCTCGACCACGCTCGCGGACACTAGCGGCGGCCGGCCCCGGGGGCGGGGCGCCCGTCAGCGCGAGGGCTGGGGGATGCGCAGCCGCTGGGCGGCGTCGGCCGACGCCTGCACGTGCGGCTCGAGCTCGCCCGCGAGGCGCGCCTGCGCCGCCGCGGCGTCCCGGCCGCGGCCCGCGTCCTCGAGCGCCCGGACGAGCGTCCGGGCCGCCGCCGCCGCCTCGCGCCAGAGCCTCTGCCCCGCGAGGAGGTCGACCGCCTCGCCGAGCGCCGCCGCCGCCGCGTCGAGGTCGCCCGACTGCCCGAGCGCCTCCCCGAGCGCCCAGGAGGCCGCGCCCCGCTCGGCCGGGTCGGTGTCGCCGATCAGCTCGAGCGCCTCACGGGCGCAGCGGATTGCCTTCTCGGCGCGGCCGAGCTGCGCCGCCGCCCGGGCCTGCTCGGTGCGCAGCCAGTAGAGGTCCTCCGCGTCGGGCGCGGCGCCGAGCAGCCGCTCCGCGGTCTTCAGATGCGGCACGGCCTCGTCGCCGCGGCCGTCGAAGGTCAGGATCTCGGCCCAGAGCAGGTGGGCGCGCCCGAGCTGGCGCTCGTCCTCGGTCGCCTCGAGCAGGGCGACCGCGCGGTCGAGGCTCGCGAGCGCGGTGTGGGTGTCGCCCGCGACGGCCGCGAGGCGCGCGTGCGACCAGTGCGTGCGGACGCGCGTGTAGCGGTCCTCGGTCTCCTGCGCGCGGTGGAGCGCGTGGACGACGAGCTCCCGCGCGGCGGCGAGGTCGCCGGTCTCGGAGAGCGCGTAGCTGAGGAGCGTCGCGTAGCGGACCGCGAGCGCCGCGTTCTCGGGCGCCTCGCGCTCGACCTCCTCGAGCGCGTGCCGGAGCAGCGCGACGGCGTCCTCCGTCCGGCCGACCCCGACGTAGCTGCGGGCGAGGACGCCGAAGAAGTCCGGGTGCTCGGCGGGCGCGAGCTCCGCGGCGACGGGCTCGAGCACGATCACGGCGCGCCGGTGGTCGCCGCGGCGGAGGGCCGCGAGCCCGAGCACGCCGGCGGCGCGGGCCGCGAGGTCGACGTAGCCCGCCGCCTCGGCCTCGGCGGCGAGCCGGCGCAGCTCGCGCTCGGCGTCCTCGCCGCCGTCCGAGAGCCGGAGCGCGAGCTCGGCGTCGCGCAGCCGCACCTCGAGCTGCTGGTCGGCGGGGGCGTCCGCGCCCGTCTCCAGGAACTCGGCGCTCACGCCGAGCTTCCGCGCCAGCCGCCGCAGGGCCTTGATCGACGGCACCCGCTCGCCCCGCTCGATCCGGGAGATGTGCGCGTACGAGACGCCCGGGACGGCCAGGTCGCGCTGGCTCAGCCCCCGCTCGCCCCGGAGCCGCCTCAGCCTCTCCCCGACCGTCTCGTGCCTCTCGCGCGTCACGCCAGCCATCTTCGCTAACGGGTCGGATTTGGTCAACGGCTGTTGTCACCAGACAATGAGAGCGGCGGCCGCGTCGGCGCCCGCCACCCGGTAGTGAATGCGGCACACGAAAGGAGGTGTTCTCGGGATGAAGGCCACGACGCTCGGCTTCGCACTCGTCGTCTCGCTCGCGCTCGTGCTGGCCGGCCTGCTCGCCTCGAGCGGCTGGGGTCCGTAAGTAGGCGCGGCCGAAGGAGGGGATCGCCGGCGGGTCGCTGCGGGCGATCCCCTCCCCCGCTCGGAGGCCGGATCTGCGCGCACGCCGGCCGCCGCTCTGTTAGAACGGTCCACCCGTGGCCACGCGCTGTGCGGTCGACATCGGCGGCACGTTCACCGACTTCGTCCACCTCGACGAGGGGAGCGCGGACGTCGGGCTCTCCAAGAGCTCGACGACGCCCAGCCGCTTCGAGCAGGGGGTGATGAACGCGATCGGCCGCGTCGACCTGGCCGGGGCCGAGTTCCTCGCGCACGCCCGCCGCCATGCTCGCCGACGTGCGCGCGGGCTCCGTGACCGAGGGACGGCGCGCACCGGGGCATCGGCTCCGCGAGTGTAGAGCAGGGCCGCGCCGCTTCGGCCGGCGCGTCCGAGGTGCGATGATCGAGGCTCACACGACCGGTCGCTCACCCGAGCGAAGGGAGGCACGCATGAGTCTGAAGATCGGCGACACGGCTCCGGACTTCGAGGCCGAGAGCACCGAGGGCCGGATCCGCTTCCACGACTGGATCGGCGACTCCTGGGCGGTGCTGTTCTCGCACCCGAAGGACTTCACGCCGGTCTGCACGACCGAGCTCGGCTACATGGCGAGGATCAAGCCGGAGTTCGACCGGCGCGGCGTGAAGATCGTCGGGCTGTCGGTCGACTCGACCGGCGACCACGAGGGCTGGGCGAAGGACATCGAGGAGACGCAGGGGGCGGCGCCCAACTACCCGATCATCGGCGACGCCGACTTCACCGTCTCGAAGCTGTACGGGATGCTGCCGGCGGAGGTCTCCGGCGACCCGAAGACGCGGACTCCGGCCGACAACCAGACGGTGCGGAACGTCTTCGTGATCGGGCCCGACAAGAAGATCAAGCTGATCCTCGTCTACCCGATGACGACGGGACGGAACTTCGACGAGGTGCTGCGCGTGATCGACTCGCTCCAGCTCACCGCGAGCCACAAGGTCTCGACGCCGGTGAACTGGCGGCCCGGCGAGGACGTGATCATCTCGGGCTCCGTCTCCGAGGACGAGGCGCGGGAGCTCTTCGGGGAGTGGCAGGCCCCGAAGCCCTACATCCGGATCGTCCCCGACCCCGTCGGCGCGCGCGAGCAGGTGCCCGCGTAGCGTCCGCGTTCGCGGCCGGCTCCACGCGGGGCCGGCCGCGGGCGGGGTCAGCCGAGGTTGAAGGTGGTGGTGAGGGTGGGGGTGGCGGGGTCGGCGGCGTGGCCGAGGGGGGTGAGGCCGAGGAGTTGTTCGGTGGTCTTGAGCAGGGCGTAGTGGTCGGCGGGGAGGGGGGAGCGGGTGCCGGGGACGGTCGAGGGGCTGACGACGATCAGGGGGACGTGGTTGGCGGCGCTGCCGTCGTCTTCGTCCCAGGTGAGGAAGACGACGGTGTCGCCGGCCTGGTAGGCGGGGGAGGCGAGGATCTTCGCGAACCAGGCCTGCAGCCAGGCGTCGCCGGTGGCGACGGGGCAGTCGTGGGTGCCGTGGCAGAGGTCGGGGGTCACGAACGCGAACGCCGGCAGCGTGCCGGCGTCGAGGTCGGCGAGGAAGCTGCCGCCCGCGGTCGTTCCCATCGGCACGTCCCAGAGCGCGCAGTCGGCGCGGATGCCGCTGTAGTAGGGGGCGGGGTCGTGGCGGACGGCGTAGGCGCCGCCGGAGGCGAGCGGGCAGGGCCCGGGCGCGCCCTCCTCGTAGTCGCGCCAGCTCCTGCCCGCGGCCCTGAGCTGGCTGTAGATGCTCGCGACCTCGAGCGGATGCGCCGCCGGCGGCCCGTCGTCGGCGATCCCCTGCGTGCTCCCCGAGGTCGCCGCGACGTAGTTGGGCAGGCTCGGATGCGCGATCCCGCGGTAGCCGGTCGCGAGCCCGCAGGCCGCCGCGAGCTCGTTCTCGAACGGCGCCGCCGCCGACCCGATCACCGCCCCGAACGGCTTGTTCTCCATCCAGATCCAGACCACGTGCTCCACCCGCCCCGGCCGCGCCACCAACCCGCACGGCCGCACACCCACCCCGCCGCCGGCCGCCGCCGCCGTCTCCACGAGCAGCCGCGGCCGCCCGCCCGCCGCCTCACGCGAGCCGAACGAAAGCGAAGCCCCGCCCGCGCTCCTCAACGCGAGGCTGACAGCCCCGCCACCCCTCACGAGCGCGCTCACGTCCGCCGACACATACGACCCCCCACGGCGGGCGCCAGGCGACACGGCCACCCGAGCACCGACCCGCGGCGCGCTCGCAAACGTGACCGACCTCTCGCTCCACCCACCCCCGACCCGATGCACCGTGAACCCCGACCCCGCCCCCGAGACAAAAAGCTCGAGCGTCGCCCGCACGACGGCCTCGCCGGAGGGAACGACGACCCTGAAACGCAGAAAAGCAACCGAGAGCGGGCGGCGGGCGACGACGAGGCTCGCCGCCTTCCCGAAGGTTCGCGCCGGGCGGTCGGCCCGGACGAAGGAGTCCGCGACCGGCGTCAGGACGAGCGTCGAGGTCCCGGCGGCCCCGCCGCCGGAGGCTGCGACCGCGGCGCCGAGCGCGGCGACGGTCACGGCGAGGGCGCCGAGCCGCATCGCCTGCCCACGACTCCGCATCCACACCCCTTGTAGCAGCTGGAGCGCTCGCCTCGTCAGCCGACCCGGTAGGCGTACGTGCGGCCGGGGGTCCGGCCCGCCGCCGTCACCGCGACCCTGATCGTGAGCAGGCCGGCTCCGGTCAGCGCCGCGAGGGCAGGAGCTGCGAGTCGTGGTGGGTGCCGAAGCGCGAGCGGACGCGGGTGAAGGCGAAGTAGCGGACGGCGGGCGCGGCCGCGTCGTCGACGACGACGACGAGCTCGCCGGTCTCCCGCTCGAACGCGCCGCCCGCCTGCGTGCGCGTCCCCGCGTAGCGGACGAGCCAGCGGTCGCCACTCCGGCGGGCCGGCAGGCGGAGCGAGGCGCGCTGCCCCTTCCACGGCGCGGCCGCCCTCCGCACGAGCGCCGCGAGCGCGCCGTCGCCGGAGGAGGGGAGCAGGGCGCGCGCCGCCGCGGCGTCGCCGTGGAGGACGGCCGCCGCGAACCGCTCCGCCACCGCGCGGCGCGCGGCGGGCGAGGCGGGCCCGGAGGCGGTGGCGCCGCCGCAGCCCGCCGCGAGCGCGGCGAGGAGCGCGGCGGCGGCGGCGAGCCTCGGCATCGGTCCGCGCCCCATCGTAGAGTCGCCCGGTGGACGGAGGCGCGACGAGCGAACTGCGCCTGGCGAGCGCGCCCTGCACCTGGGGGGTGTGGGAGCGCACGGCGGGGCGCGACGACCTCGTCCCGCCGGAGCGGATGCTCGCGGTCGTGCGCGAGCTCGGCTACCGCGGGATCGAGCTCGGGCCGCCGGGCTACCTCGGCTCCGGCCCGGACGAGGTCGCGCGCGCGCTCGAGCCGTACGGGCTCGAGCTCGCGGGGGCGTTCGCGCCGCTCCGGATCGCGGACGAGGCGGGCTTCCGCGAGGACCTCGCCTTCCTCGACCGGACGGTCGCGACCCTCGCGGCGGCGGGCTCGCGCGGCCCGGTCGTGCTCGCGGGCGACGAGAACGCGCTGCGGCTCGGCGTCGCCGGCCGGCCCGCGGCGCGCGCCGAGACCTCCCTGCGCGGCGCCGAGCTCGCGCGCGCCGCCGGGCGGGTGCAGGCCGCGGCCGAGCGGGCGCTCGAGCGGGGGGTCGCGGCCGCCTTCCACCCGCACACCGGCACCTACGTCGAGGGGGCGGAGGAGGTCGAGGCGCTGCTCGAGGCGACCGACCCGGACGTCGTCGGGCTCGCGTTCGACACGGGGCACGCCGTCGTCGGCGGCGCCGATCCCGTCGCCTTCGCCCGCGACCACCGCTCGCGCATCGCCCACCTCCACCTGAAGGACGTCGACGGCGCCGTCCTCGCGCGCGTCCGCGCCGGCGAGGCCGGCGTCGAGGAGGCATGGGCCGGGGGGCTCTTCTGCCCCTTCGGCGAGGGGGTCGTCGACGTCGTCGGGGTCCTGCGCGAGCTCGACGGCTTCGGCGGCTGGGCGGTCGTCGAGCAGGACCGCGTGGCGGTGCGGCTCGAGGACCTCGGCGCCGTGCGGGCCGTCGAGGAGCGGAACCTCGCCGCGCTGCGGGGGTAGCGGCCGTCACGGCCAGGGCCAGTCGGGGCCGACCTCGAGCGGGCGCCCGGCGAGCGCGCTCGCCCGCGCGGCGACGCCGACGGCGACCGCGCGCCGGTCGTCCTCGAGGCCGGGCCCGGCGGGGCCCTCCCCGCGGCAGGCGGCCGCGAAGGCCGCGAGCTCGGCGGCGTAGGCGTCCCGGAAGAGCTCGCGGTAGTCCTGCGGGAAGCGGGCGCGGTCGCGCGCGTCGAGGACGGTGACGCCGTCGCGCGAGGCCGCGGTGCCGATCAGCACCGACCCCTCGTCGCCGACCACCTCGGCCCGGACGTCGTGCCCCCAGGCGCAGGTGCGCGAGACGTGGAGGGCGGCGATCCCCCCGCCGTCGAAGCGGACCGTGACCGCCGCGTTGTCGAGGTCGCCGAGCGCCTCGAGCTCGGGGTAGACGCCCGCCTGGCGCACGGCGTGGGCCTCGACCGGCTCCTGGCCGAGGAGCCAGCACGCGGCGTCGTAGTCGTGGGAGGCCATGTCGACGAGGAAGCCGCCGCTCGCGACGGGGTCCTCGGGCTCGGGCGTGCGCACGTCGCGCGCGACGCCGAGCACGAGCAGGGGCCGGCCGATCGCGCCCGCGGCGACGAGCCGCCGGGCCTCGGCCCAGCGCGCGTCGAAGCGGCGGTGGTAGGCGACCTGCACGACGAGCTCGGGCCGTGCGGCCGCCGCCGCCCGCACGGCCTCGTGCCCCGCGAGGGTCGTCGCGCCGGGCTTCTCGAGCAGCAGGTGCTTCCCGGCCGCGAGCACGGCCTGGGCGTGCTCGGCGTGGTCGACCGAGCGGGCGGCGAGGACGACGGCGTCGACGTCGCCGGCGGCGAAGAGCTCGGCGTACCCGCAGGCGCGCACCCCCAGCTCGGCAGCCGCCTCGGCGGCCCGCTCCGGCCGGGTCGAGGCGACCGCGACGAGCTCGACGCCCTCGAGCGCCCGCGCGTTCGCCGCGTGGACCGTGCCCATCCCGCCCAGCCCCGCCACTCCGACCCTCACGGCTCTTGACACGTGCAGGCGACTATGACAGCGTCGCAATCGCTTGCGCAACCGTTTGGGGAGCAGACGGACCGTGACCCTGGCGGACGTCGCGGAGTACGCCGGCGTCTCGGCCTCGACGGCCTCGCGGGCGCTCAACGGGCGCGGGGAGCTCTCGCCCGCGACGCGCGCCGCGGTGCTCGAGGCGGCCGACATCCTCGCCTTCGAGCCGTCCCACCTCGCGCGCTCCCTGCGCACGCGCCGGACGCACACCGTCGGGTTCGTCGTCCCCGACGTCTCGAGCCCGTTCTACGCGGCCGCGCTCAAGGGCGCGCAGGGCGCGCTCGAGCAGGCGGGCTACCGGGTGCTGCTGATGGACTCGACGCAGGCGGTCGACGGGGAGGTCGCGGCGCTGCGGACCCTGCTCGCCCACCGCGTCGACGGCGTCCTCGTCTCGACGGTCGGGATCGACGGCGAGCGCTTCGACGCGCTCGTCACCCGCCGCGGCATCCCGTGCGTCTTCTTCGACAGCGAGCTCGACGGCGCCGGCGACGGCGCGGTACTGCTCGACAACGCCGCCGGGATCGAGCTCCTCGTCGAGCACCTCGCCCGGCACGGGCACACGCGGATCGGGCTGCTCGCCGGGTCGCCGCGCGAGACGAGCGGCCGCGACCGGCGCGACGCGTTCGTCGCCGCGATGCGGAGCCGCGGGCTCGAGCCGGAGCCCGGCCTCGTCGCGGGCGAGCGCTGGTCGCTCGAGGAGGGCCGAGCCGCGACCCGCGCGATCCTCGCGGCCGGTCCGCGCCCGACGGCGCTCGTCTCCTCGAGCGTCGAGCTCGCGCTCGGCGCGCTGCTCGCGTGCCGCGAGCTGGGCGTCGGAATCCCGGACGAGCTCGCGCTCGCGACCTTCGACGACGCCTACTTCGCCGAGCTGCTCGACCCGCCGCTGACCGCGGTCGCCTACGACCCGGCCGACGTCGGCCGCCGCGCGGCGGAGCTGCTCGTGGCCGCGATCGGCGACGGCGAGGTTCCGGCGCGGGACGTGACCGTGCCGGTCGACCTCGTCGTCCGGCGCTCCTGCGGGTGCGGGACGTGAACGCGGGCGCGCCCGCGATCCGCCTCGCCGGCGTGTCGAAGCGCTTCGGCTCGCACGTCGCGCTCGAGCCGACCGACCTCGAGATCGGCGAGGGCGAGTTCTTCTGCCTCCTCGGCCCCTCGGGTTGCGGGAAGACGACGACGCTCAACCTGATCGGCGGCTTCGTCAACGCGACGAGCGGCGAGATCTACATCCGGGACCAGCGCGTGAACGGGCTTCCGCCGCACCGCCGGAGCGTCAACACCGTCTTCCAGTCGTACGCCCTCTTCCCGCACATGACCGTGCGCGCCAACGTCGGCTTCGGCCTGAAGATGGCGCGCGTCCCGGGCGCCGAGGCGCGCGGGCGGATCGAGGAGGCCCTGCGGCTCGTCGGGCTCGAGGAGTTCGGCGAGCGCCTCCCCGGCCAGCTCTCGGGCGGCCAGCAGCAGCGGGTCGCGGTCGCGCGCGCGCTCGTCAACCGGCCCGCGGTGCTGCTCCTCGACGAGCCGCTCGGCGCGCTCGACCTGAAGCTCCGCCAGCGCCTCCAGGTCGAGCTCGCGCAGATCCACCGCGACGTCGGCACGACGTTCGTCTACGTCACGCACGACCAGGAGGAG
>Ga0070741_10011244_pt1 | contig 16594 bp, 10 predicted proteins | sample Coa_R1_4_FD_66440 | JGI IMG/M metagenome (GOLD analysis project Ga0070741, IMG submission 66440) | Surface soil microbial communities from Centralia Pennsylvania, which are recovering from an underground coalmine fire - Coalmine... | ecosystem: Environmental > Terrestrial > Soil > Unclassified ...
TGACCAGGCTCACCGTTTTGAATGCGGGCGTCTCTGCTCCGGTGATGTCGCCGGACGGAAGCAAGATCGTTTTTAGTTCCGCACGCGCCTTGGATGGCAGCGACAATGCAAACACCAATAACACGGACAACCTGTGGGTCATGAATGCCGATGGTTCCGGTGTAGTGCCGCTGACGAAATTCACCGCCCATGGCACGGGTACTTTCGGCCCGGTTTGGTCTCCGGACGGAAACAAGATCGCTTATACATCGGAAGGCGCCCTGGACGGCAGCAACACTGCCAACACAAACAACGTTGTCAACGTTTGGGTCGTGAATGCAGATGGCTCAGGTGCTGCCCCGCTCACCAGGTTCACTGCCCAGAACATCTTTCTCGGCTCGAACGCGTGGTCTCCAGATAGCAAGAGAGTCGCATTCGTCGTCAATGCTGCATTGGATGGCAGCAATGCCACCAACGGGAGTGTCACAAATCTGTGGATCGTAAATGCCGATGGCACTGGAGCCATGCCGCTTACTCGGCTTACCGCTTCCGGAGCGAATATTGGCTTCGACCCGCAGTGGCGGCCGTAGTTGTTTCGATTTACAGCGTAGTTACCAAAAGCATAAGGACTGATATGAGAATCTCAAAAGTCATGTTGGCAACCGGCTGTGCAGTGGCGCTTGCACTGATGGGCTCCGGTCTGAATACAACCGCCTCCTCCACTTTTAAAACCGTTCCGGCCTCAGTGGGCAATCCTCTGAATATTGCATTCAATAGTACTTCGGCGGGGGAAGAGTCGGCCGCGAATCCCGGCGACGGCCTTGCACGCCTGCGGTCTGGGGGACACTACTTCGCGGGGCCCTTCGGTTAGGGGCGGGGAAGATTGGTTTTCATCCTGCCTGGCGTGACGTTTTTACATTTTTGCCCACTTCAATATACAGGTTGCGGAACAAGAATCTAATTACAGATCGAGGAGAAGGCGATCTTTCCGCAACCTGGACATCATCCAGGATCTAACCCAGGCTGTTGCCGATCTACACCCAAGCCCGCTTGTTGTAACGAGCTATTGGTAAATTCGAATTCGTGAGATTTTTGTGAAGCATTTTTTGAGGTATCCATGACCCGGCTTCGTCGTACTTTTCATTGGTGTGTTTTCGTTTTCACCGGCATCGCTGGCCTTGCCGCCCAGCAGGTTCCAGCCACGCAGATTGCCAGCCTGCGGCCTGACCAGCAACTGCTCTGGCGCAGGGTTTCGCCCACGGCCCAGCAGCCGGCGGGACCGGTACTTTATCAGATTATCTTCCGCAGCAGCGCGGCCCCAAATCACATCCCTAAGATCAGTAACAGCTACACGTTGACGAATTCGTTGCTCACTGACAATGGATCACAGGTCGCGGTGGGCGGTCTGGCAATCAGCAGCAGCGGCGTTATCAGCTTCACGAATGGACAATCGTTTCCCGGCACCGTGAGCGGCATCAGCGTCGGAGATGGCTCGATTGCAATTGGTGGCAGCAGCTCTGCGCCGACGGTGAGTGTGGCGCATAATGGAATTACGAATGCAAACATTGCCGATGCCAGCATCGCGCCCGCCAAGATTACAGGAACAGCAGCCACCCTGGCAGCCAACAACTTTACCGGAGATCAACGGGTCGGAAGCAGTCTGCAATTGAAGGCCGATGGAACAATCTTTGCCTTGTCTGCCGGATTCGGCCTCTTGTCGGTGAACCAATCTGGCCTGGATAGAGCAATCTACGGCGTTATTTCGAACAACGCCGATGCGAACCCTGCTATTCAGGGCGAGTCACATTCCTCTGTCGGTACTGGGGTCGTTGGTATGAACACCGACACAACGTCGGGTCATTTCGGCGGAGTTGGAGTCGAAGGCTTCACACAATCGCCCTCCGGCTTCGGCGTCGTCGGAAGCGCCTTTTCTGCCTCCGGAGCGAGTGTTGGCGTAGAGGGCCTGGCGGGAGGTTCCGGTGTTGCTGGTGTCTTCGACAATCTCGGAAATGGAACAATTCTCAGTGGACGAGTCAACAGCACAGAGGTTTTCCGAGTAGATTCCGCCGGCACTAAGAGTACCATTAGTGGGCAGACGTTTGTCACGGGTCTGGTTGGCTGTTCGACGGGATTTTTGGGCGTGGCTATTAGCTCTTCTTCTCTTAATTGTACAAACTACGCCCTCGTAAGCAACGGCATCGATACCTTTTTAAATCGGCCAACCGGCGGCAGGCTTGCACTCCGTGAAGGTAACAACGACGAGTTGTCCATCGATTCCGGCGGCACTGTGCATGTGCCTGGCACGCTCACCAAAGCTGCAGGGTCATTCATGATTGACCATCCTCTTGATCCAGCCAACAAATATTTGTACCACTCCTTCGTCGAGAGCCCCGACATGATGAATATCTACAACGGCAATGCTGTGCTCGATGACAAGGGAGAGGCAGTAGTCACGTTGCCTGATTGGTTCGGCGCCCTGAACCGCGACTTCCGCTATCAACTCACGGCCATAGGAACGCCCGGCCCAAACCTTTATATAGTCGATGAGGTATCCAACAATCATTTCAAGATCGCCGGTGGCGCGCCCGGAGGTAAGGTTTCCTGGCAGGTGACCGGCATACGGCAAGATGCCTACGCCAACGCCCATCGCATCCCGGTCGAGCAAGACAAGCCAGGCGCGGAAAAAGGGACCTACCTGCATCCGGAGCTTTTCGGAGCTCCATCGGAAAAAGGCATTAGTGCGTTGCAGGGTCCAACTGCGGCAAGGTCCACTCAGCGGTAAAGCCAGAGGACGGAAGAAAAAACGAATAACCACGCTACTGCTGGGTAATTCTTGATTACATGTTCATAGGGGAGGGAATCATGAAAACACAAAAATTATCGTCGATTGGAAGAAAAGTTATGAAGATGCTTTTGTTGTGTATTGTTCTCATGGGTTGCACCCTTGGTTGGGTTGCCAACCTGTATGCCGAAGACGTTCAAATGCTGAGCAAAGAGGTTGTTACGCAACTGGCTGCACACCAGTTCGACAAAGTGGAAGCGCGGTTCGATTCCACCATGTCTTCGGCCTTGCCCGCCTCAAAGCTGGCTGCGAGTTGGGATGCTATCCTGGCCAAGGACGGCAGTTTCAAGTCCATAACGGGAATCCGTCTGCAAGATGTAAAGGGCTACCGCGTGATATTCGTGACCTGCCAATTTGAACGAGCCTCGCTCGATGTCAAGCTGGTTTGGAACGCTCAAGACCAGATTAGCGGACTGTGGTTTGCACCCAGTCAGGGGAGTACAACCAAGTAAAACCAGTTCAGGCTCGGGTTTATCGAGTGGATAATTGAGAGCAACGGTAGCAGCCCTGATCCTCTCGAATCGTTGAATTGCATCGGAAGCAAAGAACAACGCATGAAGATATTCTCTTAACAACGATAAGCGCTCAGGGATAGTTACGGCACCTCTCTCGGGACGTTCAGGGAAGGCGCACGTGTCGGGAATATGGCGCTATCCGCCTGAATGAGTAGCGCCGAAAGAAACATGCTCATAACGCAGGTCGTCAAATGATTTCTTCGAATGCCGTCAACAATCCGGATATTCGATGAAAGGTAGGTAGAACTGCTCTTTAGCAGTGCGCCATGTCCCATCTGGTCAGGGCGCGGGACCCCCAGCCCTCTACCTACCGAAAATATCTTCATTTCGGCCAAGCCCGGCAATGTCACCGGCGTGCCTGTCCTTTTCCAGGATGAAGCAGTTTTCCATAACCGGCCGAGCAATGACCGACGGCCGCGTCCTGGAGACGGTTCAGTGAATCGTGAAGAAACACAGAGGCAATATTCAAGTCAGCTCTCAATCTGGCGATACAAGTTTCAAGTGCGGCTCCCGCTGGCAGATGATCGGGTTAGGCGATGCACAGCGGCAGAGGGGAAGCAGTGTCGTTGGTTGCAGGCCGCTCATCCACGATTTGCCCGTCATTGTTGATTAGCAGGCGAAGCTGTGATTCAGGATCAGAGATGGGGCGGCCCAGCAGGTATCCTTGGCCCTCATCAGCGCCTAGCTCCCTCATTTTGTGCATCTGTTCCAGGGTCTCAATTCCTTCTGCAATCACACGCATATTAAAATTGTGGGCCATCGAAATGAGCGAATGAACCAGCATTTGCATTGCAGGAACGGTGTTCATTTCTTTGACAAAAGACCGGTCTATTTTCAAGACATCGAATCCCAGGTGTGGAAGATAGCTCAAGCACGAATATCCCGTACCGAAATCATCGATGGCAAGGCTGATTCCATGGGCGTGAAGGCGCTGAATGGTTTCCACTGAACGGGTGAGACCGCATATCATTGCCGACTCGGTAACTTCGATCTGCAGAAGCTCAGGTTTCAGGCCGGTGCGCTCCAAAATCTCAAGAACTTCTTCTACGAAAGTATCGCGGACGAACTGAAAGCTTGAAACATTGACAGCAACTTGAACCGGCCGCGAGGCAAGTTTCTGCCATCTCACTGCTTCCCTGCATGCCTGCTCCATGATGTAGGTGCCGAGAATGACAATAATTCCGCTTTCCTCGGCGATAGGAATGAATTTAGCGGGAGAGATCGTTCCCAGCGTAGGGTGGTTCCAACGGGCGAGAGCTTCGAATCTCGACAACTGATTTTTTGAGAAATCGAACTCCGGCTGATACTGTAAGCTGATTTCTCCCCGGGCGATAGCGCCGCGAAGCTGGTTTTCCAGGCTCATCCATTCTCGCATTGAAACTCCCTGATGCAATGGGTGATAAATTGCTCGATTTCTGCCGTCGCGGATGTCCCCATGCATCGCAGAATCGGAATATTGGAGCAGAGTGCTGGAGTTGGTGTTGGTTTCTCCAGCTTCTATATTTGCTCTGGTGCCCGTGGATGGTAAGTGCTCCCCGAAGCTGGCCTCTTGCTGGCGGCATTCAAGCACTGGACCCGCAGTACGAGAAACTTTCGCAGGAATGTGTCCACCTCTTCCAGTCTGATAGGGCAATTCTTCCTGCTCGGTTTCACAGTACAAGGGGCTGGCGCTCGCCGGGACCGCGCCGACGGCACAGTTCCGTCCAGATTCCTTGGCCATGTAGAGGGCGCGGTCGGCAAGCTTCAATACTTCTTCATAATTAAGGGCCGCTGCATCCTGCACGAACCAGGGAAAAGGCGCCCACCCAACCGAGCAGGTCTTCTGAATCTGGATCGAATCCCCCAAATTAAACGGCTTGCTTGAAAATTCCTCCATGATACGCCGGGCCAGAATCTCCGCCTCCTCGCGTTCGGTTGGACAGGAAATCACAAGAAACTCCTCTCCGCCCCAACGAACGAGGGTATCGGACTTTCGCATAGCCAAACCAATGCGCCGCGCGGCTTCAACCAGCATGGCATCCCCTGTCTGATGCCCATAGATATCATTTACATTTTTGAAGTGATCAATATCCACCAGATAAAAAACAATATCGCGATTGGCGAAAGTTGTCTTGTCCGAGTTGCCGCCAGGGCGTTCGGAGTATTGGCGTAGCGTTTTGCGTATCTCGGTTTCAATCACAACCTGGAAGAACCGCCGATTATGCAATCCAGTCAGCGGATCAGTCAACGATACTTCTTTGAGTTCGGCATTTAAGCGCTCGGCAGCTCTTCTCGCCACGCGGACACGCGAGGTTTGCCAGGCAAATAGCCCGAGCAACACCGTAAGAGCACAGACACCAATAATCAGATAAAGGTTTCGTTGCTGGGCTTCGGTCAAATAATAAATCGTGGTGGTATCGTTACCCGGATCTTTGAACCATTGAAAATAGATCGCCGATACGGTGCCGTCGCGGGACATGTCTCCAATTTCTTCGCGAATGGCATTCGCGGCGCGCCTGGCGTCTGGCCTCATGAACGAGGCGCCAATTCCATAGTTCATGCTGTACGGGAGTGGATAAAAATTTAGTTGGGCGTTTCGGCACGCTGGAAGATCCTGAAGTCCCGCTGCATCGGCTTTACTCCCCGCAATCATGCCGGCATCAACTTTGCCTGAACATATTCCTTCCAAAGCGATTACATTGTTGGGTTGTGGCATGAGGTGGGCGCCGGGAAAATTTCTTTCCGCCAGTCGGCTGGCAACGCTCACCCCGGTATACGACAGTGTGCGTCCCACCACGTCCTTGGGAGTAGAAATCCCACTGGATTTCAAAGAGACCAGCCAAAAGCTGATCCTGGTCCATGGATCGGAAATGTAGAGAAACTTTCTTCGTTCCGGAAGGTCGCCCAGCAGCGGCCACAAATCTACTTTTCCACTCCGCAAATTCGGCTCCGGACCGTCTGAAGAAAGAACCCATTCGATTGGAATGTGTCTGCGGCGCGCAGCTTCGGCGACAATCTCAATGGCAGGTCCCGTGGGGGCTCCGTTGACCACAAATTGGAAGGGTGGGGATTGCTGGAATCCCATGCGAAATGGTTTCGATGCTCGAGAAGGGTCCTGCAGCCGCAAAGCAATCCCGATACCCACAACCACAACGAGGATGACGAGTGAAACCAGGACCTGCAGGTGCCAATCGCAGCGGAAGCAAGCAAGCCTGCCTGATGCCGGTTTCATTTCGTCCTTTTGGATCTCCATATCACGCCTTTCCTGTTCTCGTGCACCTTCATTACCTGGGCTATTGTGCGTTGCTCAGAAAGAATCTCTGTGATGCCGTTGGCGTAAGCTTTTGTAATTCACCAACTTCGGAGAAAGCGCACTTTTATGTCTCTATCTTTGCACGCCTGGGTCAGGGCACCAAGATTACGCTGGTAACCGAATTGGGAAATCGTTTCAAAATGGGACTCCAGCTGGAAGTTACGATAGTAACTGGCCTCAGAATCGCCATAGAATCCTCTATGGCGGTTTCACAATTACTGTATCTGTTGCCGTGAGGGTTTCAGCCCGGGTATGCAGGCCGCCGATTGTTGATCATCAGCTATCTAACATGCTCCCTAAAAAAATCGAAGACCAGCATACGTGTATTCTGGTCGGCCAGCGCAAATTCAAATCCATATCTTGAACCTTTTCTGTATATCGGTCTTGCCTGTATGCGGAGCGGACGCCGGCCTGTAATTACAACCTCAATTGACGTAATCCATCCTAAAGGCAGGTCGCAATCAACAATTGCCCCGAAGCCGTCATAGCCGTGGTCAATGCATTTTCCCATGACCCTGTGCCCTTGAAACTCAATCGCCACCAAACAATCAACCTCATATCGTGGAGAACGTCTTTTTTCCTGATCGGAGGGATGGATAGGCGCCAAGCTGCGGGGGGCAGGCCCATCGAGGGTCAGACTTTCCATCCAATTTGAGATGACGCGCTCACGGGTGCCTGGCTGGTCGTCAAACTCGACCTCATATCCCTGGTAAGGGTACCGGTTTTTGATGGTTCCAACTCTTCCTTTGAGCCTTGTGGAAGCTTTTGGAGCTGTAACCTGCACGCGCATGCCTATTTCGAATTTCCTCTGGGTCATGCCTCCCTCGCTTTCTTTGTTGTTGGCAATTGTAGGAAACTGAAATGTGCTGCGCAAGTTACGTTTGAAGTTCACTTTGGTGCTTTCCCGTTATGGGAGAGATTGAGCTGCGCTATATCGGCTGGAAGGGTTGCTTCCCGAGGTCAACGAAAGTGAAGTAGCTCTGGGGAGGGAACCACCGGAAACGTGTAGGCGAATTGTCTATGGCCAGCCCTGTCAGTTATTAATCTGGAAGTTCTCTTTAAGTTGTCCCGTAGGAGCTGCATTCATCAGCGCTTCGTAGATGCACTTCCAGTTTTCCACAGATATTTTACAGATCTTCAACTATTCCGCAAACAAATCAGCGTAGAAATGCATCTTCAGGGCGGGAATTTCATTTTTGTGTAAAGTATATGTGCGGCGAAAGCACCGGCCTATGCCACTAACTTACTTGAAAGTAGATGCCACTCAATATATAAAGTCTTCCCAATACGGGAATTAATTCAAAATGACAATTGGAGATCCGATGACAGGCACTCGGCAACTAACTCTTATTTGTTTAGCTGCATTTCTGGCAGTCCCAGCATTACGGGCGCAGTTTGGTCCGGAAACATGCAAAGCAGGCTTTGTCTGGCGCGAAGCTTGCGGTCCCAACGATCACATATGCGTTACAGTGGATACGCGCACCCAGGCCGCGCAGGATAACAGCCAAGCGGCGGCAAGGCGTGACCCTAATGGCGGCGCCTTCGGGGTTGACAGTTGCCGCCAGGGCTTTGTCTGGCGCGAAGCTTGCGGCCCACAAGACCACGTATGCGTATTGCCGGCAGCCCGGACCCAGGCTGCTCAAGATAACGCTCAAGCCAGTTCACGCTTTCAATCCACTCCTGTGTTGTGGGATGTGCTGACTCAACACAATGACACAGCCCGTTCCGGCGCCCAGTTGCATGAAACCATCCTCAATCCTTCGAATGTAACGCCAAATACCTTTGGGCGGCTCTATGAACGGCATGTCAGCGGACAGATCATCGCCCAACCGCTCTACGAGAGCAATCAATCTATTCCGGGGGCGGGATTGCATAATGTAGTCTATGTTGCTACCCGCGAAAACCGTATCTATGCTTTTGATGCGGATGATACCGATCCTGATCCCACACATGGGCTTATTTGGACCAGTCCTGTGCTGACCGAACCTGCAGGTCCCGTGCCTCACATGTGTACGGAAACCGTCGGTCCCATGGGGATCACCAGCACGCCGGTAATAGACCGCGCTACAGACACAATGTATGTGGTAGCGCGAAAGTCAGATGGCACCATCTGGCTTAACGCTCTCGATATCGCCACCGGCCAACCCAAGAGCGGGACTCCAGGAGCAGTACAAATCAAAGCCAGTATCGTCAACAGTAACGGGATGACCATCAACTTTAATCAAAACCTAGAGCTCAGTCGTGCTGCGCTGTTGTTTTCCAACGGCGCTATTTATATGGGGTTCAGCGCTTTGAATTGCGATAACCAGGGCTGGCGCGGCTGGATACTGCAGTATCGCGCACCCGATTTACAGCAAGTAGGCGCATTTGTGACTGTAATGAGTAATAACGGCCAAGGCGGCGGCGTGTGGCAATCTGGCAATGGATTGATGGCCGTTAACGACGGGAACATTTATTTCAATACCGGCAATGGTTCGGTGAACGGTAGTACCGACTTGGGCGAGAGTTTTGTGAAACTCCACTCGGGCCCGCCTCCCACATACGGGCTCAGCCTCGCGGGGCATTATACCGTCAGCAACTTTGCTGCACTTAATGGCGGCGACACAGACCTGGGAGCGGGTGGCTCCACGCTTCTTCCCGGCGGCAGATTAGTCGGCGGCGGGAAGCAGGGCAAACTGTATGTATTCAATACAGCCACCATGCAGCTCTCGCAGAATCCCGCCTCAGGCGGAGCTGTGCCACCGGGCGGCTCAGACGGCTTTCAGGCTTTTATCAATACCTGGCATGACAATACGAATGAGGTTGAGTGTACGCAAGCGCCTATGCCCGGGCGAAAATGCTTCATGCCACACCCCAACTATGAACTAGGTGAGGTAAATGGTCCCAACATTCATACGGGTCCAATCTATTGGGACGGCGCAAATACTTCTTTTGGCCTGCTCTACGGGATGCCGGAAAAAGATTTTCTGCGGGCCTTCCGCTATGACCATTCCAGCCACGAGCTCAGCACAACACCGTTTGCCGTCAGCAGTCTTCGCTCTCCTGATGGCATGCCGGGCTCATCGCTTTCGCTGTCAGCAAATGGGAATAGCGGAGGCATCATCTGGGCTTCTATGCCTAAGATGGATGGGCAATATGTAAATGTACCGGGAAGATTAGTCGCCTTTGATGCTTTGACATTAAAGGAGATCTGGCGCGACGACGACAATATGGGATTCCCCAAATTCACGTCGCCGACTGTGGCTGGAGGCAAAATTTTCCGTCCGACATTTGCAGACAAATTAATTGTGTATGGCTTAAAGAGCGGGCCGGATCAAGACCCTTGTTATAACATTGCGCAAAAATATGAGAACTACACCGGGCAGAACGGGATGCTGGGGCAGGTCACGACTCCTGAATCCACTGCGCCCGATGGCGTTGGCCACTTCGAACATTTTCAGGGCGGCTCCATCTACTGGACACCTTCCACCTGTGCCCATGAAGTGCATGGCAGCATTCGCGGTTTGTGGCAGAACTTGGGCTGGGAGCGCAGCATTCTTGGTTACCCAGTGACGGATGAAACCGTGACCCCAGACGGCATCGGACGTTACAACCATTTTCAGAATGGCTCTATTTATTGGACCCCGCTCACCGGCGCCCATGAGGTACACGGCCTCATACGCGGCCAATGGGCAAAGCTCGGCTGGGAGCAAAGCTCGCTGGGATATCCCATCAGCGATGAGACCGATGAGGTTGATGGCAGTGGCCGCTTCAGCCTTTTCGAACATGGTTCTATTCATTGGAGCCGTCAATCCAATGCCGTGATTGTGCTGTCTTCTTCCGGCGTGCTTAATGGCCCGCTGCAGGCAAACACTGACAGGCCCGGCTCTGATTTGCCTAATATGCCCATACATTTGCCGGCCAACGCTACTCCTGCAATGTGCCAGCAGCAATGCGCCGACAACACACAATGCCGGGCGTGGACTTTTGTAAATGCGGGCCTCCAGGGTCCGCAGGCCAACTGCTGGCTCAAAAGCACAGCCCCGATTCAGCAGGCAAGCACCTGTTGCACTTCGGGAATCAAGGTGGATATCCATCCCGCAAATATGCGTGCCGTACAGGGAGCGACGGACCGCCCGGGTTCGGATTTAACCAACTTTGATTTGCCCTCAGCCGATTATCATCTGTGCCAGGGCGAATGCTCACTCAACAGCGGCTGCGCGGCCTGGGCCTATGTGGAGCCGAATACAACGCAAGGCCCTAATCCCCGATGCTGGCTTAAGAGCGCCTCGCCGGGGCCTATACATAGTGGCTGCTGTGTCTCGGGAACGAAATGAAACAATTCATGCTGTTAAGAGCTTAGAGCTATAAATAAAGCCTCGCGTTGAATCAATGCGAGGCTTTTAACCCTGAGCACCCTGACACAAAGCTTGTCGTCGAACCCCCTCTAAAAACCAACAATGGACGATGCTATAGTTTCAGCATGTTCTCTTTTTGTCACAAGAATTGGTTCAAAAGCGCCGCGGGATCGCTGCTCTTATGCGTAGCAACGATGCTTGGGTGTGCGCAATCATCGCCCTCAGTTCCCGCTTGCAACGGCGGCTTCCGCTGGATCGTCAATTCAGGCAGCCTGAAGCGCTCACGGGCGGAGTTTCCTCTGGAGGCGCAGAAGAAGTACTTCGATTCGCCGTGCACGTTTCTAGTCATCGGCGGCGGAGAGGCGGCCGATTACAAAGATTGGAACGCCATTAAGACCCGGACTATCACGAATCTCGCTGCTTTGGATGAAGTTGTGAAAGATCCTACGATAACAGCCGTGCTGTACGATCCAGAGGCATGGGAGATGACTCCTCGCCAGGAGCAAACCCATCCTCTAAAAGCGGTATGCCGCGCGGCCGCTGCCGCGCATGCGCAGAACAAGCTGCTGATTGCCACCCCGGCCATCAACCTGGTCCGTTTTCTCTCGCCCGGATCGGCGGCCAATGGCGAGCGCTTCGCGGCCTTTCAAAAGACGCACATCGCCGGTGACGTGGCAAAATGCGCCGACGTTTACGAGATACAAGCCCAGGGCGCGGAGATGGATAGCGATAAATTCCGCGACTTTGTCACTGCCGAGGCGGAACAGGCGCGCGCGGCCAATCCCAACATTATTGTGCTGGCAGGCATCAGTACAAATCCTATGGGCCAGCGCGTGACCGCCGAGCAGCTATTCAAGGCAGTCCAGTCCGTGCGCAGCGTTGTGGCTGGGTTTTGGCTGAACATCCCTGCGGGCGGAAAATATTGTCCAAGTTGTGGTGAGCCTCAACCGAAAGTAGCGGTGGATTTATTGAAAATGCTTGCCCATTAGCTTTACAAACGTCTTCGAAATTTGCAGGCGACAAAGGCGGCTCCAAGCCTCTTTTTTGCTTAAAAGATGCTCAGCGTGGCTTAGGACGGGGTGAGGTGTTGACAACTTGTACGCTAGAAACGCTGCCGTTGAAGTTGGCGTCGCCCAGGTACACTGCCTGAACCTGATGTGTGCCGACCGGGAGCGGTGTGCTATAGGAGCAGGCGGAAAACGATCCGCCAGGTCCGCCGCTGTTCAAGATCAGCAATGGTCCAAGCTGCCTGTTCCCATCGAGCAGAACAACGTTGCCGGTAGGCGAGATTCCGCCGCCGCCTGTAGCGACCACATTAAAATTTGCACTCTGGCGGAAAAAGGTCTGGGGAGTCGGAGTTAAAAGCGTGGATGAAGAGGCCGCGCCTGTGTGTATCACGACCTGGATCAGCACTGAGGAGATGCTCGAGATGAAGTTCTCCTCTCCGCGGAAAATCGCTGTGATGTTGTGCACCCCCTCGCTCAGCGCCGAGGTGATGATGTTGACGTGGCCGGAGGAATCCAGCAAGCCGAAGGTGAAGATATTACCGCCGTCGGCGAAATCTACGCGATGGCCGGCAAGGCGGGATGACACCGGCGTGACCGCGGCTTGGAAAGTGAGGGCCTGCCCGGAGACGGAAGGATTGCTGCCCGCAATCAAGGAAAGCGTCGTGGCGGTTGGAGTGGGTAGGACAAGAAAACTATAGACCGCCATTGCTCCGGGAATAGGGCTGCTCTGGAGTCCTGTCTGGATGGAATCGGCGAACTGCGTGTCAATGGCATAAGCGTAGACAGTGTGCAGGCCGACGTGCAGTGGAGCGTTCACCGGTCCGACGAAGTTCGGCCATGTGCCCGAAGCCTTTCTCCACGGGCCTTGCTGTGTATCAAGCTGATAGTAGACGCCCAGCACCGGCGGCGCATTGGAAGCGGAAGCAGTGAAGCTGAAGCTGAACAAAGGCGGAAGGCTGAAGGTGATCAAGCCCGGAAGGCTAAGGTGGAACACGTCGCTTGGCAGAGGCGCAATGGTGGTTGTAAGCGGGACCGGTTGCACCAGTTGCTCGGAAATTACGGTGACACTGGCATTGTTGGAATTACTGAGGCTGAAATTGGCGACATAAACCTTGCCGGTTTGCGGGTTAACGGCCAATGTGCGGGGGTCGTTTCCCACGTTGATTGTGGAGGTGCTGTTAGTGATGCCGTCAATTACCGTTACATTGTTGCTGAGGTCATTGACCACATAGATTTTGTTGGTGACGGGATCGACCACTAAGGCCATGGGCGCGACTCCTACCGGGAAAGCCGTGATGAGGCTCCTGGTGGCGCCATCCATCACAAAAACGCTGCCAGGGTTATTACCATTCTGGCTGAAGGTCCCGTAGATGCGATTTGTCACCGGATTTACAGCGATCGCTCGCAGATTGCTGCCGATGACAACTGTCTGGGCGACGTTTGAGGCCCCGTCAATCACGGTTACGCTGTCAATATTGCAGACGTAAATTGTGTTCGTAACCGGGTTCAGGGCCATCGCCGCGGGAAAGTTTCCGGTGCTAATGGTTGTGATAATCGTGTTGGTGACACCATCAAATACAGTCACAGTAGATCCGTTGGGGTCGCTGGCATAAATCTCGTTGGTCAATGGATTCACAACAATAGTTCTCGGAATGTCTCCCGTGCTGATGGCGGTGGTGGCATTGGTGGCGCCGTCAATGACGGTCAACCCACCCACATTGGTAACGTAGACCTTGCCGGTCGCGGGGTTGACGGCTAGGTCGCCGGGACTGTGTCCCACCGGTACGGTCGTGGTGGCATTCGAAGCGCCGTCAATCACCGTTACACTATCGCTGCCGGCAACATTGGATACGTAGATCTTGTTGGTCTGCTGGTTGATTGCAATGAAGCTGGGGCGGCCTGCCACAGGCACAGTCGCTGTAACAGCATTCGTAGCGCCGTCAATCACGCTAACCGTTCCGGTGCTCAGAAAATTAGCAACATAGATTTTGTTAGTCAGCGAGTTTACGCTTGGATGGAACGGACCTGCCCCGACCTGGATCGTGGCCGTGTCATTGCTGGCGCCATCAATCACGCTCACGCTGGCAGCAAAAGTATTGGCCACGTAGAGCTTGTTGGTAATGGAGTTTATGGCGATGCCGAAAAGGCCGCCCTGTCCTATGTTGATGGGGGCTGCCGTGTTCGAAGCGCCGTCAATGACCGTCACCTTGGTATCGCTGGCATTGACGTAAATTTTATTGGTTATCACATTTACGCCTAAGGCGACTGAATTGGCACCCACGTTGATGTTTGTCGCGGTGTTGCTGGCGCCGTCAATGACGGTCAAGTTGTTGCTGTGACCGGCGACATAAATCTTGTTGGTCACCGGATTTACAGCAATGGCGATTGGCCCACTCCCGATGGCAATGGTAGCGGCAACAGTATCGGTAGCGCCATTAATCACCGTCACACTGCCGCTTTGATTGGCCACGTAAATCCGATTGCTCGCCGGGTTTACCGCAATAGCGCTGGGTGAGGCTCCGACCGCAACGGTTGTGGTGGTATTTGCAGTGCCCTCAATCACCGTGACATCGCCGCTGAAGAAATTGGCGACATAAATCTTGTTGGTCGCCGGATTCACCGCTATTGCGCCCGGCCCGGCTCCGGCATTGACAGTGGCCGTCGCATTCGCAGCTCCATCAATTACGGTTACGTTATTGCTGTCGGAATTGGCTACATAAATCTTGTTGCTGTCCGGATTCACCGCGATGCCAACAGGATTCGTACCTACGCTGACCGGCGCGGTGGTATTACTGCCGCCGTCAATCACGGTCACAGTATTACTTCCCTGGTTTCCGACGTAAATTTTGTCCGTCGCTGGGTTTGCCGCGATGGCAAAAGGTTTGGTCCCAACGCTGACCGTTGCCGTATTGTTGGTTGCCCCGTCAATCACGGTCACATTGTTGCTGATGTTGTTGGTGACGTAGATTTTGTTTGTCAGGGGATTGGCTGCTAAGCAGAAGGGAGTGGTTCCAACCGGAATGGTCGCCGTCACCTGCTGACTGAGCGCGGGTTTATCTGAAAATCCCCATAGCAAAGCCAGGCAGGCAATGCCTCGCCAGCTTCGCCTTCTGATTTTGTTGAATTCATTCCGATGTTTCATGAGTTTTTCAAAGTGTGGCGGCTCGTTCAGCCAATCCAACCCCGTGCCGGAGCTGAGCGAGGCCGGCCTTCCCCAATTCTCCAGCCTCGCCCGGCTCTGGTTTTGCTCTCAAGCTCCTTTACGTGATTTCGGAGTTGAGGTGCATCCTAAAAAAATGGAGCTGTCTCAGACTTTCCACGACAACCTGCGGCCCATAGGTGCTCTCGGTGGAATTCAATCGCCCTAGCCATCCACCATCCCTCATGCTTGTTTTGCTATTGAGTAATGTGAAAAACGGGGAAAAATCGGCTCAAGAATTTCCGAAAAAATTGAATTTCTGGATTCCAGTCGTATAACTCCAATGTTTTCAGCTTCATTGACATGCACCGGAAGAGGGGATATGCTTCGCGCAAAGTGCGTTCTCGCAGGCGTTGTGAGGATTTTTGCCGGCTGAGCCTTCTAGTCCGATTACCCAATTATTGTTTCGCTGGCGTGAAGGAGACCGTAGCGCCCTGGAACAGTTAATGCCACTCGTCTATGACGAGTTGCGGCGACTGGCTGGCCACTATCTGCGTCAGGAGCGAAGCGACCATACCCTGCAAAGCACCGCACTGGTGCACGAGGCCTATTTGCGGCTGGCAGGAGAGGCTCCTCCGGAGTGGCAGAACCGAGCACACTTTTTCGGGATCGCGGCCAACATCATGCGGAGAATTCTGGTGGAGCATGCACGCGGCCACAATGCGGCCAAGCGCGGTGGCGGCGCCTATCACCTGAACGTGGATGAGGCCGTTGCTTTTCCGCGCCAGACTGGTCTCGACATTCTGGAATTGGACCGGGCGCTCTCAAAGCTGGCCGCACTCGATGAGCAGCAGAGCCGGATTGTGGAACTGCGATTCTTCGCCGGGCTCAGCATCGAAGACACATCGGAGGTGCTGGGCATCTCTCCGGCAACCGTCAAACGCGACTGGGTCACCGCCCGCGCGTGGCTCTACCGCGCCATGACCGGAGAGGCGCTGGCATGAAGCGAGAGCGCTGGCAGCAGGTGAAACAGTTGCTGGCCGAGGCAATTGCGATTGAGGATGCGGAGCGCCCATCCTTTCTTGACCACGCTTGCCAGGGTGATGCCGAATTGCGCCGCGAAATAGAGTCCCTGCTTTCATCTCATCATCAGGCGGGCACAGATTTCTTGAAAGAGCCTGCTATAAAACTTTCAGGCCAGGCGACTGCTGTAGCAGCGGTTCCGGCCCGTGAGCGCCGTATCGGCGCGTATCAAATTGCGGAAGAGATTGGGCATGGCGGAATGGGAGAGGTGTACCGCGCACTCCGGGCCGATGGACAGTACACCAAAGAAGTTGCTATCAAGATCGTACGCGGCGGCTTCGACTCAGGCGCGTTGGCCGAACGCTTTCGCAATGAGCGGCAAATTCTCGCCTCGCTGGACCATCCTAATATCGCGCGATTGCTGGACGGCGGCACAACGGAAGATGGTGTCCCCTACCTT